>Ga0187780_10001469_pt1 | contig 17763 bp, 16 predicted proteins | sample 1015_Q2_SP10_20__FD_132429 | JGI IMG/M metagenome (GOLD analysis project Ga0187780, IMG submission 132429) | Tropical peat soil microbial communities from peatlands in Department of Meta, Colombia - 1015_Q2_SP10_20_MG | ecosystem: Environmental > Terrestrial > Soil > Wetlands > Peat | place...
CCGCCGCAAACGGAATTCGCGCCGGCACCGCGCGCTCGGTGAAATGGACGATCTGCTGCTGGATGCGCAGCGCCTCTTCGTGCATCGCCGAAATTTCCGCCGCTACGCGCTTCTCCGTCGAATACCGGATGTAATACGACGCGCTAACGCACGCCGCCGCCAGCAGCAGAAAACTCGGCCAGAAAATTAGTCGCTTCATGCTCCCCCAGATCCTCGGCTTGCCCGTTTTCGAATGCGCGGGCAGAATATCTCAGGCCCACTGCGATAGAAAAGCGAAAATCACAATCTCCGTCCCCCACGCGTCAATACGATGGAACGTCGCAACGGTGAAAGCGAACGCAGTGGTGTTCGGCAGGGCGCTAGAGCAGAGGGCTGACGAATGCCATTTTCGAATCGGAGGCCCCCCGTGATGAGTGCCTGGGGATACGTTTTCTGAATCATTGGCTCGTTTTGTTCTTCTCCAACGCTATCGTGAGGGTTGCCGCGCCTTGATTGCCTCTTACATGGATGAGAGTTTCGACACAAGACGCAAAGGCGTGTTTGCCGTGGGCGGCATGATTGGCCGTGGAGTTGCCTTATTTGAACTTGAACGCAGATGGGAAAAGCTACTGAGACGGCCTGATATCGACATCGAATATTTCAAAGCCTCCGAGTGCGAAAACGGCAAGGGGCAATTTGCGAAATTTGTCAGCGATCCCCAAAACATCACATCTTCCGAACGGGCGAAACTGGATTCGATTAGCCACGAATTTTTGGAGCTGATAATTCACCCCGTTGCTTTTGATCCGAAGTCTTATCTTCCTATCCAAGGCGTTGGCGTCGTACAAGAAGACTTCTACGAGGTAATTAAGAGCAGTGAGAAGGCCCGGGCAATTTTGGGGGAGAGTCCCTATCGCTTGGCCTATGACCTAGCGATGATTCAATGTGCGTGGGCCATGAAGGAACTGGAAAAAGCCATCAAGCAAGAAAAAGACCGAAAAATGGACTCCAGTCCCTCGAGGGAATATGTCTCTTTCGTTTGTGACGAAGACGAAGAACATAGCCCCGACGCATTGGAGGCGTACCGTAATCTCAGGGGGAAAAATCCAAAGGCAGCCGAGTACATGGCGACGTTTTCCAGCGCCTCGGACAAAAAGTGCGTTCCGCTGCAAGCTGCCGATGCAGCGATTTTCGAGGTACGACGAGCTTTGAACATATCGCTTAAGCAGTGGCCGGGAACCCTAAGGAAGCAGTTCAATACGCTCGCAGATAGCCACGTCGTGTTCCTAATTTCCTACGCTAATAAAGTGAACTTACTTCATATTGTTGAAACTCATCAGCCGGGGGAACCCTTCCATTTGGACGCTTTCATGGATTCAGAGTTCAGCGAGAACATCACAATTAGCATTTGACCAGTTCGGTGAAGCGAAATCTTGTCTCGGTTTCGCATAAGAGACTTAAAGCCATGCTTTCCGCCGCCTGGTCGAAGTCCACAGGAACTCACGCTTGACGGCCTCTTTCCCCTCCGCAAACATGGCCTCGTGGTGCACGCGACCCAACTCGGTGCGCTTGCCCCGTCTCGAACGGGCCAGCGGCGGTCGTCGTCAACGCCTCCGCTTCCGCGAGGCGGGTAGCACCAGTGCGCCAAACTACAGTCAGATTCGGCGATAGGCCGGTTTCCGGTGGCACAGACAATCATGTCTGTGCAGACGAAGCCGCCGGGCTCGCGCGTAGAGTCTCCAGAAAAAGGGTGTCAACCGAAGCCAGGTTTTTCCCCGCGCAAGCGATTGAAAACAAACAATCGGCGTACGCAACAACCGACAATTTTTCGCGATTTCTCGGAATGTCGCTTCGAGGTTTTTACTCGACAATACTGTCGAATAGATTTGCCCGTAACCCGCACAAAACAAAGACCCGGCGCGCAGTCTACCCGTCAATGCTCCGAAGATTGCGCACCGCAGACCGCGCACAGCATCTCACTCGACAAGCGCCCTATCATTTTCGGCCTCAGCAACTTAGCCAAGCTCGCACTTCTACTCGACAATGTTTTCCGAGTAGATTTCGCTGCATCTCATTCAAAACAAACGATTGCGACCATTTCTACTCGACAATTTTTCGGGGGGGTCTCCGACCCTAATTTCAAATCTCCAATCTCAAATTTCGCATTTCCGCCCTCCCGGGTTCATAATCCGCGGCGCAACGGAAGGAGAGTCACAATGAACCCAGCCAAGAACAAGCTCATGATGGGATGCCGGTCCGTGATGGTCGCGGTTCTCGCGGTTTTGGCTGCTCCCGCTTTGCTGCGGGCGGGCGCCGCGAATCAACCTGGCCTGAGCAACACGCAAATTTCCTCCGGGCTCAAAGAGGCCTTGCGCGTGGGCGCGACCAACGCCGTCAAGATCGTCGGCCGCCCCGACGGCTACTTCAAAAATGAAGCCGTCAAAATCCTTCTGCCGAAAAATCTGCGTCCGCTCGAGACGGGGTTGCGCGCCGTTGGCTACGGGCCGAAAATCGATGCGTTCGTCCTCAGCATGAACCGCGCGGCCGAGGCTGCGGCTCCTTCCGCAAGGCAAATCTTCCTGAACGCGATTCTTTCGATGAGCTTCGATGACGCCCGCAAGATCTTGACCGGCGGCGACACCGCCGCGACCGACTACTTCAAAGCTAAGACCACTCCCCAGTTGACCACGGCCTTTCGCCCCATCGTGAAACAAACGATGGCGAAGAACACCGTCACGCAGCAGTACGACGCGCTCACCGGGCAAGCCAAAAGTATTCCGTTCATGAAGAGCGAGGACTTGGACATCACCGACTACGTCGTATCGAAAGCCCTCGATGGCCTGTTCTACGAGCTGGGCCAGGAAGAAACCAAGATTCGCAAAGATCCCGCGGCCCAGACCACCAGCCTGCTCAAGCAGATCTTCGGAAAATAGCGCCGTGCGAACATGAAGAAAAATTATCCGTTATCGAAGGCGTACGGATTGCTCGAGCCGGGGCCCGTGGTGATGCTGACCACTGCCGCGAACGGCCGGCCCAACGTGATGACGCAGTCGTGGCACATGATGGTCGATTTCGAGCCGCCGATCGTGGCGTGCGTCGTCAGCAACCGGAATTTCACGTTCGACATTCTGCGAAAGACGAAAGAATGCGCGATCAACATCCCGACGGTCGAGATCGCGAAGCAAACCGTCGGCTGCGGTAACGTGTCCGGCAGAAGCGTGGACAAATTCAAGAAATTCCGACTGACGCCCATGCCAGCGTCGCGCATCGCCGCCCCGCTGATCGACGAATGCTACGCGAATCTCGAATGCAAAGTGATCGACGAGCGCTGGGCGGACGAATACAACCTCTTCATTCTGGAAGTCCTCAAGGCCTGGGTCGATAAGGCATGGATCGATTCCTCACGCAAGCATCCTCGGACGATTCACCACCTCGGATGGGGCCGCTTCATGGTCGCCGGCAAGACCATCAAGCTGCCTTCCAAAATGAAATAGACAGATCCGCTTGCGACCGACCTTGAAGAGCGCGGGTGAGGAGAACGCCGAGGCCTACCGCGTTGTGGCGGGCTGCGGCGCTGGTGAAATCTGCTGCGGCACGATCGTGCCTTTCGGAGGCGCGGCAGGAGACGGCCTGTCGGGGCGCGGGAATTCGAAGATGCCCCAGGAATCGGAAGCGACGAGGATGCGGTCAGGCTCGACGAGGATCGACGTCGGCTTCATCGAGGCCCCGCCCGGCGTGGTCAAATAAAAAATGTCGCGCCAGTTGCCGAAGTTGTCGAAATGCACGAGCGTATCGCTGATGGCTACCCAAGCTTCCTGCGTTTCAGGGTCCACGCCAACCGCCGTAATGACGGGCTTCTCGGCAGCGTGCTTCGAAGGATCGTCGAGCTCGACGCGCAGCGTCGCGCTTGCGCGATAGGTCCCGAAGCCAGGATGAAAGTGGCCAAAGCGGTCGAAGTTCTCTTCACCGGGCCTTCCTCCGAAATCGGGCCGGGGCCCTGCGCCGCCTTCGCCTCCGCCGCCGAATAGTCCCGGGATTCTTTCGTGAAAGCCGCCGCCGAATCCCAATCCGGGTCCGAACGCGCCGGGCATCAGGAGACCTCCGCCAAAATCCTGCGAAAGGGAGTTCGAGTTCAGCGAACTGAAAAGCGACGAGTCGTAACTCAGGACGCCTGAGGAATCATCGGCGTTGTAGGAGAGAACATCGCCCGGCAGGGCGGTTTGGTCCGAAGAGGAAGAAGAGGACGACGATGACGGTGAAGAAGACGATGAGGCTCCCGGCGCTCCGCCTCCTTGCCCGCGCTGGCCGCGCCGGGCTCCGCCGGCTACGGAAAGGCTGGTGATTGAATGCAGGTCGGTCCACGCGGTGAATGTCTCCGGGCTCCCGAAACCCGACATTTTGTAACCGAGATCGACCTCATGGCCGGTGCGCCCTCTGACCGGACCGAATGTCTCGGCGCCGATCACGGCGTTGTAGGCGGAGTAGCCGAAGCGGTCGAACCTCTGAAGCGTGGGATCGGGAAGCGAGGTGAAAGCGAAATAGATGTTGCCCTTGGAGTCGCCGGTGATCCGGCCGCGATCCGTCACGGGCGGCGCTGCAGGCTGGCCGCTGGGCTGGTTCGTCGGATCGCCGAACGTGCGAATGACGGCGCCTTTTTCGTCCATGATCTGCACGAGGCGCTTGGATTGGAGTTGAGTCACCGCGAATTGGCCGCCCGAAAGAGCCACGACCGAAGTAGGAGCGTTGACCGGAATCGTGGCAACCGGCGAACCATCGGGCGCAAAAATCTTGATGGCGTTGGCGCCGCGATCGGCGACGAAGAGGCGATCGAGCGTGTCAACGTCGATGGAAACAGCGTAGCGGATGGTGGCGCCGCGCGAGTTGGCGTTCGGAATGCGGCCAACGAGGGTTCCGGCCGCGTTGTAAATCAAGACTGAAGTGGCGGGCTCGGCGAGGACGAGATAGTGGCCGGAGGAGTCCCGCTTGAGCGCCTGCACGCCGGGACCCACATCGGGAAAGACCCGCGCTTGCGCTCGGAGAATATCCCGCAGGCCTTGCGCAGAAGCAGGCGGCGTGGCAGTCGCACCGCACACCAGCGCGGCTGCGACACCGCAAAGAATCAGCCCTCTACGGCGCAACATGGCCCGCCTCACCCTCGACCCGGAAACCGGAGCTTTCGATCATACTTACCCGGAACGACGCGAAAAGTTCCCGGCTGGTTGCCAGGGAAACAGGGAACAATGGGCGGGCAAGCTGCGTTCCGTGCGTTCCGCTGGCGGACCGTCGCAAGACGGGCACACGCGCGCCCAAAATGGCAATTGCGGCGAGTTCGCGATGCTATGATTTTTGGGGTGGCTCGCGCTACGCGCACGAGCCGCTCGGTGCAAGTGCACCGCGAAATTGTGTTCGGTCCAGCAGGCAGGTCTCCGGCCATTCGTTCACCCGCTCGCCATTCGCCGGAACGTGCAGGAGGCCAGAGTCATCCCGCCGGAGGGCGGCGTGAGCAAGTCGTCACCAGCGAAAGACGGCGCGGACAAGCGGCGCAGCACGCGGCTGACGCTCGCCGTGCCGATCAAGGTAAAGGGCATCGATGCGCTGCACGAGCCGTTCACCGAGCAGACGCGCACCGTGATGGTGAGCTGCCACGGCTGCCGCTACGTCTCCCGCCACTATGTGACGAAGGGATCCGAGATCACTCTGGAGATTCCTCGCGGCATTCCTGACCGACCGCCGCGCATCGTGACGGCGAAAGTGATCTGGGTCCAGCGCCCGAGCCACCACCGCGAGATGCTCTACATCGGATTGAATCTCGACGTGCCGGGTAACGTGTGGGACATCCCGATGCCGCCGGACGATTGGTTTCCACCGCCGGGCGAGCCGGTGTTCGTGCTGGAAGAGCCGCCACCTGCGCCAGCGCCGCCCGCGCCACCGCCGCCCACGCCGGTGACGCTGACGGCGTCATGGGATGCGAGCGAAATCCTGGTGATGGCGAGCCGCGCCGAGGGCCGCGAGGCGGAACTCGCAGCGGCACTCGCGATGGCGAAGGCAGAAACTCCCACCGCTGTTGCCGTGCACGTCCCGGAAGAAACGAAGGCCGCGCGGCCGGTGAACGACACACCGGTTTCCGATTCGATGGAACGGGCGCTGAAGGCGGCGATCGAACGGTTTTCGGAAGCGGCCGTTGAGAAATTCGTAGAGCGCGCGTCGGAGCGGATCGCGGAAGTCGTCGCCGAAGCGCAGCGCGCCTGCGAAGCAGCCACCGAACAGGTCGACGCTAAAATTGCAAAAGCGGTGCAGGACGCGCTCTCGAACGAAAACGGCAACCGGCACGGCCGCGCACGCCGCCGTCGCTGACGATCGCTGCAACGAGCGCGAAGGCAGCTTCGCGCCTGTCGTCTCCCAGGGATTCCGGAAAGACCGCTACCAGTTCGGATTGCCGCAAACGAAATTCGCCGCGTCGGTGGTGTTGCCGCTGCCCTGGTAAATCGCCGCCTGCGGATACGGGCAGAGCGGGCGCGTGTTGTCGATCGCGCCGCTCGTTGAATGCGTGGCGATCATTCTTTCCGGCGCGATTTTGTTTTCGCGCCATTGTTCGAGAGCGGTCAGCACGTCGAACGTGTTCGGCCCCGCTCCGCCCTGGCAGTGCGTCATTCCCGGAACCATGAAGAGCCGTAAGAATTCCCGGGTCTTCTCCGCTCCGCCCGTCGCGGAAACAACGCTCTCATAGTAGTTGATGCTGTTTCCCGGCTGGATCGCCTGATCCGCCCAGCCGTGGTACATGATCATTTTTCCGCCGTGCTGGTCGAATGCTCTCAAATTCGGATCGATGGCGTTGACGACCGAGCCGAGCTTTTGATCGGCCGTGCGCGTATCGCGGTCAACGTCGAACGTGGCGAAGTCCCAGTTGGGATTGTCGAAGATCATGAACCGGAAGAATCCGACGCCGATCGTGTTGGCCACGGGAGTCGAAAACGGCGAATCCCACAATAGCTCGCTGCCGGGCTCGAAACCGGGGAAGATTTGCTTGCCGTCGTTGTATTTCGCACCCGCATAAATTGACTGCACCGTTTTCACCTGCGCGGCCGTAAGACACGTGGGCGCGTCCGCGCCCGGGCACTGGAGGGTTTTCGGGTCGAACTTGCAACGCCGCGGATCGGCGATGATGCCGTCGAGCACACCATCCTTCGAATCGCACGCGTCGAGCACCGCTTTGTGCAACACGGCAAATTTGGCGGCGGAAACGTACTCCGGCGCGTTCTCGCCATCTTTGAGCCTCACCCAACTGGTATAAACGCCGCCCGCTTGCAAGTGCGTGATGTAGTTTGCCGGAGCGCCGGCGACGATGCCGTCGTAGTCGGCGGGATAGCGCTGCGCTTCAGTGAGGCCCTGCTTGCCGCCGGTCGAGCAGCCGTTCCAATAGGCGAGCTTTGCAGACTTGCCGTAGAACGCCGAAATGATGAGCTTCGAATCTATGGTCATTTCGTGGACAGCGCGATAAGACCAATCGACGAGTTTTTCGGGATGCCCGAGCGCCCAGCTTTCGTCATTGCCGCTGGCGTGGCCGGTGTCTGTGCTTGCGGTGGCGTAGCCGCGATTGAGCGCCGCTGCAAGGGCGGTGTAACTGACTTGACCAATGAAGCCGCCGTTGCCGACGGCTTCGAATTTTCCGTTCCAGCGCGCCGTCGCGGGGAGCCAGACTTCAAAGACGATGTGCGAGTCGCTGGTCGGCGCCGAGAAAGCAATGACGCGGCAGAACGGAGTGGAGACGACAAGCGTGCTGGCCGGACCGATGGGGCTGGGAGGAAGATCTATTTTCAGATCGGGAGGCGGATCGATCGCCGTCGCAGAGGTAACTGTCGCGTTGGGAATCTTGAGAGATGTCAGGCTATCGCAGGATTGCTGGGCGGAGGCGCGCACGGATGTCAGCGCGAATGCGGTCAGAAGAAGTGCGAACGAGCAGGAAATCAAACGATGCTTCATGGAATGTCCCCCAGTACTGAAGAATGCCGCGTCGTTGCGTGTGACGTATACACCGCGCGCACAGGTCCACGCAAGTGGCAGCCGAGATTCATAGAAGACAGAAACTGACGGGACGGGGGCTACTGGCTGGCAAGCAGAAACGATGCGTACTGGTTGCGGTGCGCTGAATCAGGGGCGGGTTCCGCCTGAGCGAAATAATTGTGCTCGTAGAGGCCGCGGTAGATGCGGCCGGCAATCTCCGAAGCGTGCGGGCCGCTGATGATGCGGCTGCCTCCGTGGAGCAGCACCACGACGACGATCCGGGGATGAGCCTGGTCCGCGTAGGAAACGAACCAGCCGAGGCGTCCGCCGAGGCTTTCATCATTGCAGGTGCCGGTCTTGCCAAGATCCTGTTCGCCGTCTGGATCGTAGCTGCGGTGGGCAGTGCCGTACATGACGGCCGCCAACATGCCGTCGCGCAGATCGGGAAGCAGGGGCGCGATATCAAACTGCTCGCGCACGCGCGGGACGAAGTTCTGCCGGTCTTCGTCCGTGCGCGGATATTGCAAGTAATACTGCGTGCCGCCGTTGGCAAGCGTCGCTTCAAGAGACGCGAGCTGAAATGGCGTGATGCGGATGCCTTCGCCAAAGCTCGACATACGCGCGACGCCGCCGAAAGACGGCGGAGAAGGCGGCAGAAAACCGGGCTGCTCCTCGGGAATGTTGAAACCGACACGCTGGCCGAGGCCCAAGCGCTGTTCGTAACTGATGACGCGGTTAAAACCGAGTTGCGAACCAACCTGCTCGAAGAATTTGTTGTTGGAGTGCGCCATGGCCTCTGTGAGGTCCATGTAGCGGCGCTTAGCGACGCGAAGCATCGTGTCGCGCGTGATCACGCCTTCCTGAAGTCCCGCGATCGCGACAAACGGCTTGATGGTGGAGCACGGCTCGAAACCGGACGAGAACGCCATCTTCTGATTTACGACCGCGAGAACGCGGCCATTGGAGGGATCGACGGCGACGACGGAGCCCTTTTCGTGACCGAGGGCATCGACCGCGATCTCACGGACGATCGGATCATCATCTGTCGTGATGTCGTCTTTCGCCGGGTCAGCGTATTCGACACGGGCGTGATGGCGGTGCCGCGTGGGCGCGCCGAACGCGACACCAAGGCCGCCGATAAGCACGAGGCACAGAATCGAGACTGCTTCTTTGAGAGCTGGGGCCGTTTTCATATGTGTATTACGCTGCGGACAGTTCCTCGGCCGAACGCCCGACTCCTAGTCTAGAAAACTACGGCGGCGATTCGCAACAAGTTTGCCAAATCCATTGTCGATGGTGATATCGGGGCGCCGCAACTGTCCCGGCGTACAGGCGAAAGCGAGCGGACTTTTCCGCGGGGCCGCCACGGAGTTATGATCCGGACCGCTGAAAACGACCGAGGGAGGCGAAAAACACCATGATGACGACTGCGGAACGCGAAACCATCGTAAAGAATCTCGCAGAATCGCGCGAGCGGCTGCTGCGTACAATGCAGGGTCTATCGCGCGAACAGCTGCACTATAGGCCGGCGCCGGGCCGCTGGACGGTGGCGGAAAACTTAGAGCACTTGACGTTCGTCGAGGGGCGGGTGCTCACGTTCATTCAGAAGACGCTAGGTGAAGGAACAACGCCCGACAAGCGGAGCGCGTTCGAAGGCAAGGAAAAGGAAATGGTCGAAGACATTGCGGGCCGCATCACGCGATTTCAAGCGCCGGAGCCGATCCAACCTTGCGGCCGGTGGCCCGACGAACAGCTCCTGAAGGAATTCGAGGCGACCCGGCACCGCACGCGGGAGTTTGCCAGCACTACAGACGCCGACCTGCGAAGTCACTTCTTCAGGCATCCGATCTTCGGCGACCTTGACCTGTATCAGTGGCTGCTGCTGATCGCTGCGCACTGCGACCGTCATCGTGCACAGAGCGAAGAAGTGATGGCGAGCGCGGGATTTCCGCGATCGAGCGCAGCGGCATCCTGAGGCAGGCTCCTCAGGCCGCTGCCGTAAGTAGCGTGGAAAACTAGACTGCGGCGGCCCGGGGAAAACCGGGCGAGGCAACGAGCTCCTCAATCTGCGTGCGGTGCCGATCGCTATGGGCGGCAATCAGAAGCAGCCACTGATAACAGTCAAGATCACCGAACAAGGGGTGGGTTGAGAGGTACTGCCGCAAGTTTGCCCGCGTGGTAGCGACGAGATCAGTAGAGCGCTTGCGAGCAGCCTCGAACTCCGGAATTAGGCGATCGTGCGGCCAGCGGCCCACAGGACGAACCGGCTCGGGCGCCTGCACGCGTTGCGCACGGCCCGCTACTAAGCGCACGAGCTCGTCGTCGCGGCCCTCATACGCGCTGCGCCTAGCTGAGTCGACAGGCTGCTGAAGCGCTGCGGGAATCCCCTCTCCGATGCGGCGATTTTCGACCAAGATGAGGTGCTCGAGGCAGTCCGCTACGGACCAGCGCTCCGGCGCAGATTTGAACTGGAGCTGTTCACGTGAAAGCCCGCGAACGGTGCGAAGCAAATTATCGCGGCTCTGCGTGAGATAGTTCACCGCACGTTCGCGTTCCGCTGGCGTCATGACGGGCTCCCGAAGATTCGATTTTCTTTAACGAGCGCCGCGGCCCTGCGCGGCGACAGCGGCCTTGGCTGCTGGTCTTTCGCCGTCGTTGGCCGCCTTCTTCGCGTCCTCGGGCGATTGCGTCAGCAAACCCAAAGCCTTGCGGAGATCGTGGTCGATTTTGTCGCGGAGGTCGGTGTGCTCGCGCAGGAAAAGACGCGCATTTTCGCGGCCCTGTCCGAGGCGCTCGCCCTTGTACGAAATCCACGTGCCTGATTTTTCGAGGATGCCCTTCATCACGCCGAGATCGAGGAGATCGCCTTCCTTGGAGATGCCCTCGCCGTAGATGATGTCGAATTCGGCTTCGCGGAAGGGCGCGGCGACTTTGTTCTTCACGACTTTCGCGCGCGTGCGCGAGCCGACGACCCGGTCGCCTTCCTTGATCGACTGGATACGGCGGATATCCACGCGAATCGAAGCATAGAATTTCAGCGCGCGGCCCCCGGTAGTCGTCTCCGGATTGCCGAACATCACGCCAATCTTTTCGCGGATCTGATTGATGAAGACGAGGCAGGTGCGCGACTTGTTCACGATCGCGGTCAGCTTGCGCAGCGCCTGCGACATCAGGCGCGCCTGCAAGCCCATCTGCGGCTCGCCCATTTCGCCTTCGAGCTCAGCCTTGGGGACGAGCGCGGCGACTGAGTCCACGACAACGATATCGACGGCATTGGTGCGGATCAGCGCCTCGGCAATTTCGAGCGCCTGCTCGCCGTTGTCCGGCTGCGAGACGAGGAGATTATCGACGTCCACGCCCAGCTTGCGCGCGTACACGGGATCGAGCGCGTGCTCGGCGTCGATGAAGGCGGCCTGGCCGCCCATGCGCTGCGCTTCGGCGATCACGTGGAGTGTGAGAGTGGTCTTGCCGCCCGATTCCGGGCCATAGACTTCAATCACGCGGCCGCGCGGAAAGCCGCCGACGCCGAGAGCGGTGTCGATAGAGATCGAGCCGGTGGGAATCACGCTGACGGGGACGAGCACGTCCCGGTTCCCCAGACGCATGATCGAGCCCTTGCCGTACTGCTTCTCAATTTGCGAAATCGCGAGGTCGAGATTCTTGGACTTTTCGTCGTTCATTTTTGACACCTCAATGAGGGGTTTTCGTTTAGGTCCCGCCACGGCCGGCAGGCCCGACGCAGCAGGCGGCCCGATTCTAGCAGAGTGCGGTTGACCGGACTGGAGCATTTCTGGAAGGGAATATTAGCATAAGGCGAAGAAAAAGCAAAGACTATTTCGACTTCCGCAACCAAAAGCCGCAGCCATGAAGGGGCGAGCTGATTTGACGGCAAATGGCCATCGGGACCGCCAAGAAACTTTGCCGGGCACAGCATGCTGTGCCCGGAAGAAAAACCGGAATCGCCAGGCGGGTGCCGGCTACTCCGGGACGCTGAAATCGTAGACGCGGCCGGTGGCGGCGCCGCCGGAGCGGTTCCCGCCTCTCGCGCCCGACATCGTTTGCGATGTGCCCGTGCCCATGAAGAAGGCGTATTCGCCGGGCTTGAGATCTTCGTCGAGCGTGACTCTGTAGGTCCGGATTGCGACGTGTTCAGCTTTATAGGGGACTTCCTTGTCCCGCTTGACGCCGGACTTTCCTCCTGTGACGCCGCCGAATGAGCCGACTTGAAATTCGCGGCGGTCGCCTTTCTTGTTGAGCTTGATCAGGACGTAATCGGACGCATCGCTGCCGTCCGGAACGTAAAAGTAGAAGAATGGCCGGCGCTCCTTCACGATGTTGGCCGATGTGGGGCCCTCGATGTAGGCATCCCAATGCTGATTGCGCATGCCATCTGTGAAATAGCTGCCGGCGCGGCCGCCGACCTTCGTCTGGTCGACTGTACGACCTTGTATGAGAACGAAAGCCGCTCCATTTTTCCAATACACGCCCACCTCAGGAGGCGGAAAATTCGGATCGAGCGCGATGGGCGTAGCCCCGGCAACGATCATGGCGGGAGGCGGAGCTGGGTCAATCATCGCCTTGATTACGGCGTCGGTGACATGAGCATCCTTGAGAGCCTTCAGGCCGTCGACGCTTGTATCAAACGCGGTGGTCCCGGCTCCATTTGCGCTGGTGCTGCGAATCTTGGCGATGATGACATCGTCGGAAAGGCCGAGTTGGGCCATGCTGATGATGTCTTGATTGGTGAGGCGCTTGGCTGGCTCCTGTGCGCGTGCCGCTTCAGACAATACGAAGCATGCGAAGAGCAAGACAATCGCGCAGTGCCTTGGCATGGCGTCCTCAGATATTCGAAAGGGGTAAGGGCCAGCCAGAGAACATTAATGCGGAAGGCGCGTGAGAGTCAATCACGCGCGCCAAGCCGCATTTCAATACTTGTAGAAGCCGCGGCCGGACTTGCGGCCGAGCCAGCCTGCGGCGACGTATTTGCGCAGCAAGGGGCAGGCGCGATACTTCGGGTCGCCGAGGCCCTTGAGCAGCACGTCGAGGATTTCGACGCAGACGTCGAGGCCGATGAAATCGGCCAATTCGAGCGGGCCCATCGGATGGTTCATGCCGAGCTTCATGACCGAGTCAACGGCTTCGGGCGTCGCGACACCTTCCATCACCGCGTAAACGGCCTCGTTGATCATGGGCATGAGGACGCGATTGGCAACAAAGCCTGGGGCGTCATTGACGGCGACTGGCGTTTTTCCCAGCTTTTCACAGAGCGAAATCGTGGTTGCGAAGGTGGCTTCGCTGGTAGCGAGACCGCGAATCACTTCGACAAGCGCCATCATCGGCACCGGATTGAAGAAGTGCATGCCGATGAAGCGGTCGGGGCGGGAGGTTTGCGCGGCAAGTTCCGTGATCGAAATCGAGGACGTGTTGCTCGCGAGAATCACGCCGGGGCCGAGAACGGAATCGACTTCTTTCAGAATGCGGATTTTCAGATCGCGCTGCTCGGGAACGGCTTCGACGACGAAATCGGCGGCGACCAAAGCACCGCTTTCCGTAACGGGCTGAATGCGCGCGAGCGCGGCGGACTTATCGGCATCGGTGATTTTGCCTTTTTTGATTTCGCGATCGAGATTTTTCGAGATGGTTTCCAGACCGCGATCGAGGAAACGTTTTTCAACATCGCGCAAAATCACGCGATAGCCGGCACGCGCGAAGACGTGCGCGATGCCGTTGCCCATCGTGCCCGCGCCGAGAACGACGACCGTTTTGATCGAATCGGCAGACATCGTGGCGACGATCATAATCGAACTGAAGGTGGCAAAGAAAGCGGGCGGCGAGCGTAGAAATGTCCACGAGGAGAAAGGCGCTCGCCGTGGCTAGCAAGGCCAGCGGCGCTATTGTGGCGGCGTGCCTTCGATAACCTCGCGGACGATTTCGCGGGCGCGAGCCTCCGCAGATGGCAGCACAAGGACGTGCGTCTTCTCACCGTCCTTACGCAAGACGCAGCCTACACCGACGCCGGGAAGACAGAGTTTCAGATACTCCGCCATTTCGTGGTCTTCGCCGGACCAGACCTCGACTGTCGCTTCGTCTGGATCGAAATCTTCGACGACATCGTCCGGCACCATTTCATCGGAGTCGTCGGATTCGGGTAGCGCGTCCTCGGGATTCGGCGCCTCCTCGGCAGGCAGGTGTTTCAACGCTCTCCGAGCAGGAAAGAGCGGATTTACGCGTGACTCATCGACGGCAATCTGATCATCGTCCTGATCGGTGACCGCCGGGTCCACCAGGATTTCGTTCAGAATCGACCGGGCGGCGACGCGATCCTTCGGATCGATCCAGACGAAACATGCCGTGCCGCCGAAGGTGGGAAGCAAGCCGAATTGCTTGTCCGTGTCTTTGTGCGCGATAGAAGCTGAATCAAGCGCTGCACAGAGCGCGTTTCCTACCTGCGCGGAAAGCCCGCTCCAAAGCAAAATCCTGCCTTCGGAGTCGGTTGGGACGTCATCGCCGGCGGCCGCAGCTTTGCCGGTATCAGGCTCAGGAAGATGGGAGACGAGATCGACTCCGCAATCGGCGCATTTCGTGAATCCGGGGCGGTATTCCGTTCTGCATGCCGGGCAAAACATTCGCGCTGACCTCCGCGCGGAGGTTAGCGGAAAATGCGGCGACTTGCCAAGCATGGTTGCCGGGCACGATGTATCGTGCCCTTACGCGCGCTCGATGGCGAGGGCAACCGCGTTGCCGCCGCCGAGGCAGAGAGCGGCGATGCCGCGCTTCAGATTGCGGCGCTGCAATTCGTAGAGCAGCGTCACAAGAATGCGTGCGCCGGACGCGCCGATCGGATGCCCGAGCGCGACCGCGCCGCCGTTGACGTTGACCTTCGCAGGATCGAGCCTGAGCTGGCGCGTGACGGCAATGGCCGCGACGGCGAAGGCTTCGTTCAATTCGTAGAGGTCAACGTCCTTGTCGCGATTCCAGCCGGTTTTCGCCAGCAGCTTTTCGACGGCATCGACAGGCGCCATCATCACCCACTTCGGCTCGACGCCGCTCACGGCCTGCGCGACGATGCGCGCCATCGGAGTCTTCCCGAGACGCGCGGCGGTACGCTCGCCGGTGACGACGAGAGCGGCAGCGCCGTCGTTGGTGCCGGGCGCGTTGCCGGCGGTGACGGTGCCGCCTTCCTTCTTGAACGCGGGCTTGAGCTTCGCGAGCGCTTCGAGCGAAGTGTCTTCGCGCGGAGATTCGTCGATCTTGACGACGATGGGCGGGCCTTTGCGCTGCGCAATTTCAACGGGAACGATCTGATCGCTGACGAAGCACGATTTCGTCGCGTGCACGGCCTTGCGATGGCTATCGAGCGCGAACTGGTCCTGCTCCTGGCGCGAGATGCCGTATTTCTCGGCGACGAGCTCGGCGGTCATGCCCATGTGAAAATTTTCGTACACGTCCCACAGGCCGTCGGTGATCATCGAGTCGAGCAATTCGGCATTGCCGAGGCGGAAGCCCGTGCGCGCGCCTTTCATCAGGTACGGCGCGTTGGACATCGACTCCATGCCGCCCGCGACCACGATTTCGGATTCGCCGAGCGCAACCGCCTGCGCGGCCAGTCCAACTGCTTTGAGACCTGAGCCGCAGACTTTGTTGATCGTCATCGCGGCGACGCGCGAATCGAGTCCGCCTTTCAGCGCGGCCTGGCGCGCGGGATTTTGTCCGAGGCCCGCCTGAATCACGTTGCCGAGGATCGCTTCGTCGACGTGCTTCGGGCCGATGCCCGCACGGCGCACGGATTCGGCGACGACGATGCCGCCGAGCTCCGGCGCGGAAAGCGAAGAAAGTCCGCCCATGAATTTGCCGATCGGCGTGCGGACGGCGCTGAGGATGACTGGAGTTTCCATGGTCCCTCCCTTTTGGGACAAAGTGCCCGGCGCCGCTGCGCGGAACCGGCCTTCCAAGACCATCGCTCCGAGGAGAAGTATAGGCGCGGGGTCATAGGCGGTCAATTAAGAGGGAAGAGACGTAAGGGAAGCGTACCGCTTAACTACACCTATGTTTGCTAATATGCGATAAGCGAGGGCTGCATTGCCCAATCGTCTTCAAGGCTCCTGGACGCCGATCGGCAACGTCACACCGCACCAATACCGCTGCGGGCATTGTGACTCGCTGGTTGCGTCGGCGGTAGGCTGCTTTCTTCAAGTACCGTCAGGGATAGCCAACTGGGTCATCCGAATCTGCCCGATGTGCAACGAGCCCACGTACTTCAAGCCTGGCGGCCAGATCCCCGGCGTGTCATTTGGTGACAAGGTGAATGGCGTGCCCCCCGACATAGACAGACTTTACGCAGAGGCCCGGGCATGCACGAGTGCGGGGGCTTACACGCCGGCGGTGCTAGCCTGCCGAAAGATATTAATGCATATCGCGGTAGCCGAAGGTGCTGCACCCGGCGAATCCTTTCTGCAGTACGTAACCTTTCTGGCATCGAAAGGCTACGTTCCTCCAAAAGGGCAGGGCTGGGTCGATCACATACGCAGGAAGGGAAACGAAGCAAACCACGACATCGTCCTGATGACGGACAATGATGCCAAGGACCTCGTATCTTTCGTTGAGATGTTGCTCCTGTTTATATATGACTTCCCGAGTCGCGTGCCCTCCGGTCCCGCTGGTGGCCCTTAGTTTCATCTTCACTACCACTGCGTCCCGTCCTAAGCCACTCCTCGGCGAGGATGGCATAGAGATACGTGTCGCGCCACTCGCCTTTCTCCATCACGTCTTTGCGAAAGTGAGCCTCGCGGCGCATGCCGAGCTTTTCCATCACTCGATAGGACGCGCGATTGCGCGGATCGCACGTCGCCCAGACGCGATGCAACCCGATTTGGCGAAAGGCAGCATCGAGAATCGCTCGCGCGGCCTCGACCATGTAACCCCGTCCCCAGTGAGCGCGCGCGAGGACGTAGCCGACGTCGGCCGCGCGATTTTTTTCGTCTTTCACACGAAGATCGATCCCACCGATCACGCGGCGCTCCTTTTTCAGTTCGATCGCCAAGCCAACCGCAGGGCGGGGCCAGCGTTCCTGCTCCTTCAGCACGCCTGCGAGAAACGCTTTCGTCGTCTCGGGCGTGTTCGGACCCCAAATCATCAGCCGGACGACTTCGGGATCGGAGGCGTAGGCGTGGATATCCTGTTCGTCGTCGGCGCGAAATTCGCGCAGGAGCAGGCGCTTGGTTTCGATCGGGAACCAGCGGTTCATTCGGCGATTCTACCGGGCGGGAAATGCTTTGAATACATGCTGCGAGAAAATCAGCGCAAGGGTGGCGCGTCCCGCGCCGCTTTTTTTGTCGGAGCTGAAGCTCCGACCCCCTAAAAAGCGCCGGGACGCTCCGCTCAGAATGACGCGGCTTTGACTTTGCCGGCGATATTCTTCGCTTCATTTTCGCCCGCGAGAAAAGTGCTAAGATAGCGAGACCGGAAACATTCAATGCCTTCGAGTTCACATTCGCGCGAGACGGCTGCGGCGGGATTTCCGCTGAACGCGGAGCAACGCGCGGCCGTCGAGCACGGCGAAGGGCCGCTGCTCGTGGTGGCGGGCGCGGGCACGGGGAAGACGCGCGTCATCACGGAGCGAATCCGCGCGCTGCTCGAATCGAATCCCGATCTCGCGGGCGAAAATATCCTTGGCCTCACGTTCACGAACAAAGCCGCGGGCGAGATGAAGCACCGCGTGGTGAAAGCGGTCGGCGAACGGGCTGAGGGCGTCTGGCTCAGCACGTTTCATTCGTTCTGCCTGGA
>Ga0187780_10001470_pt1 | contig 17763 bp, 14 predicted proteins | sample 1015_Q2_SP10_20__FD_132429 | JGI IMG/M metagenome (GOLD analysis project Ga0187780, IMG submission 132429) | Tropical peat soil microbial communities from peatlands in Department of Meta, Colombia - 1015_Q2_SP10_20_MG | ecosystem: Environmental > Terrestrial > Soil > Wetlands > Peat | place...
GTCGCCATCGAAGAGGGGTCAACGTGTGTGCGGATCGGCACGGCAATCTTTGGCGAAAGAACCACGACAAAAACCTGAGCGCACGAGACCAACACCGGTTCCCCGTCCGTCTTTGCTGGCGCTCGCGCCTCGCGAGCACCAGGACAACCACTAGAGGGAATTTCGTGTCTCGTCCAAGGAGCGGCGCTTGAGCTTCTCCGAGCGGCTGGAGGAGATTCGCAACGGCTTCGAGCGGTCGTTCTGGATCGCGAATCTTAGCGAGATCTTCGAGCGCCTTTCCTATTATGGGGCGTTTGCCTCGCTCGCCCTGTACCTTCAGGAACGACTGAATTTCTCGGCCCAGCAGACCGGAACCCTGGCCGGCATCTTCGGCGGAATGGTGTGGTTTCTCGCCATTTTCGGCGGAGCCGCCGCCGATCGCCTGGGCTTCCGCCGCGCGCTCTCTCTGGCCTACTTGATTCTATCCGTCGCCTATTTCCTGATCGGTTCGATCGGAGCCTCATGGCTGGCGCCCGTCCGCAATCGTGTCCCTCTTGACCTGTTTGTCGGTACGATCCTCGTCCTCCCTGCCTTAGGCATATCCCTGGTCAAGCCCTGCGTGGTAGGCACCACGGCTCGAGCCTCCCACGAGAAGGTTCGCTCGATTGGCTATTCGATTTACTACACCATGGTGAACATTGGCGGCGCTGCCGGGCCCCTGGTGGCGTCCTGGGCCCATCGCCATCTGGGAATCGAGAATGTGTACCGGGTGGCTGCGCTCAGCGTCTTCGCCATGTTCTTTGTGGTCCTGTGGTTCTTCGAAGAGCCCCGGAGGGCGGCGGACGGCCCGCAACCTTCGCTACGGACGGTGGCGCACAATTTTTGCGTGGTAGTGGGCAACTATCGCCTGGTCTTCCCCGCACTGTTGGTCGCCGCACTGCTGCGCATCAGCCTGTGGCTCCATCCCGGCTTGAACATACCCTGGTGGCTCTGGGTGGGATTGCTGCTGGTTGTGCTCGCGGGCATCAGCCGCTTCATGTGGTTCCTCCTGCTCTTCACCGGCTACTGGGTGGTGTTTTGGCAGCAGTACATCACTTTGCCAGGATTTATCCACGCTTACATCGATCCCCATGCGCCTGTCGAACTCATTTTGGTGACCGACGGTCTGACCGTGATCTGCCTCACGCTGGCGGTGAACTTGTTGACCCGCAAGATCCCTGCCGTGCAAGCGGTGATTCTGGGGACCCTGATCACGTCGGCGGCCTGGCTGATCCTTGCCGTCCACCCCGCCGTGTGGGCGGCCGTGCTGGCCTTATTTGTGGTTGCCTTGGGCGAGATCATCCAATCCCCACGGTATTACGAATATATTTCTCGGCTCGCCCCTCCGGGCCAGCAAGGCACCTACATGGGATTTGCCTTTCTGCCGATCGGCATCGGGTCGCTGATCGGTGGATGGTTTGGGGGGATGCTCGTTCACGAACTGGGGGAACTCCGACATCAGAGCGGACGCATCTGGTGGTGGGTGACCGCCGTAGGCGTGGCTACGGCAGCTGCTTTGTGGATCTACGACAAGAAGGTACGGAGTTGACGGCCTACTCCAACGATTCTCACAATGCTAGCACTCCCCAACCCCGCAACGTCCGCCGGTCAAACCTTGGCACTCCGCTGGGTTGCGGCGGTCGAGCATCCAGTCGCCCGAACGCCGCGCAACGGTCCGTCCATCAAGCAACATCTTTGCCGACGGTGGCTCTGGCCTCCTCGAGTCTCGGACTCGGGCGCGCGTCCACAATGGCCAGGGTACGTGCCGATAACGGCTTCAGCCAGAATAATGCCATGAGGGCGGCGATGATGTCGCAGCTAATCATGACGTAGAACACAGGCACCCACGAGCCCGTCTTCAACATCGCATAGGCGGCAACCGGCGCCGCAAAGATGGACGCCAGGCCTTTGGAGGTGTAGACGATTCCGTAGTTCGTTGTTGCCCATTTCCTCCCGTATAGATCCGCGGTCAAGGAGGGGAAGAGCGAGAAAATCTCGCCCCAGGCAAAGAACACCAGGCTCGACAACAACACGAACATCACGGGTCGGTGGATGGTCTGTAACCACAGCCAGATCGCCAGACCTTCTATCATGAAGGCGGCAAACATGGCGTTTTCCCGGCCGACGTGGTCGGAAATCCAGCCCCACAGCGGACGGGTGAGTCCATTCACCACCCGGTTCAACTGAATCGCCAGAATGGACGCCGACAGACCCCAGAAAACAATGGTCTTGTCCACTTTGTAGAAACCGGCAATCTCCTTGAGTTGCGCGGTGACCACCAAGCCGCCGAAAGCCACCAGCGTCATCATGATGTAGATGGCATAGAAGGACGGCTGCTTCACCATTTCCCACCAGGTGAAGTCGCGCATGCTTTGGCGGACGTTGGCCGACGGCTTCCAATTCTTGGGAAACCAACCCCTGGGGGGCGCGACGATGAACATGGCCGCGATCGTCACCACAATGCCCTGGAGAATGCCCCAATGAATAAAAGCATGGCGGTAGCCGGAAGCTCTGATCATCGAGTCAATGGGGGCGACCGTGAGAGCCGTCCCGATGCCATAGGCGCCAGATACAATCCCCGCACACAGTCCACGATGGTCGGGGAACCATTTCAGGACGTTCCCGGTGCATCCACCGTAAACCGCTCCCGCTCCAATCCCGCCGATGGCGTACCAGACATAGAGTTGGGTGAGCGTCGTAGCGTAACCGGATCCGATCCAGCCGGCCCCAACCAGCAGACCGCCGATTCCGATGACCAGCCGCGGACCCAGGGAATCGATCAGGTATCCCTCGAAGGGTACCAGCCAGGTCTCGCAGAAAATGAAGGCAGCAAAGGCAACCTGCACCGCGGCCAGAGTGGCGTGCAGGCTTGAGGTTAAGGGTTTGGTGAAAAGCGTCCAAGCGTATTGAAGGTTAGCAATCGCCATCATGGCGATGATGCAGGAAAGCATCTGAATCCAACGGTTGATGACTTTCGGCTGAGAATCAACCGCCTCTAGATTGGAACGGACTGACTTTGGAGAAGTAGCCATAGATACCCCCGGGAGCTCCATCTGGTCCAATACCGAGACCAGCGTATTCAACTCACAATTTCAAGCATTACGACCCTTCACAAAAAAAATCTCAGGGCGCAAGGGGGAATTCCGATCGCGAGCCGGCGGGAAGCGATGATGCTAGCATCGTTCCGGTCAGCAACGCAGAAGCCTCGTTTTCTTCGGTCAGCAACAGATCACCTGGTCGTTGGTAACGGTTCTCGCAGTTCCTCGATAATTTTCACTCCACTGCTCGTGCCGATGCGATTCGCCCCACCTCGATCATCGCCTTCGCGTCACTCGCGGTTCGAATTCCTCCCGACGCTTTCACGCCGATGTTCGGTCCCACGATACGCCGCATCAACCGCACATCGTCCACCGTTGCCCCTCCGCCCAAAAATCCGGTGGAAGTCTTCACAAAATCTGCCCCGGCTTTGACGCTGAGCTCGCACGCGAGCTTCTTCTCGTCCTCGGTCAGAAGGCAAGTTTCCAGGATGACTTTCAGCAATCCATCCTGCTCATGCGTCAACTCGGCCAGGCTCTGAATTTCCGCTTGTACGAATTCGCGCTTGCCCGACTTCAGGGCACCGAGATTCAGAACCATATCAACTTCGCGGGCGCCCCGCTTTAAAACCTCGCTGGTCTCAAATCGCTTGACGCTCGCCAGCGTTGCGCCCAGAGGAAAGCCCACCACGGCGGCCACGTTTACCTGGGATCCGGCTACCTGCGTTGACGCCAGCTCGACGTAGGCGGCATTCACCACCACCGCCGCGAAATCAAACTCGCGCGCTTCCCGGCAGAGGCGGACAATTTGATCCTCGGTCGCTTCCGGGCGCAGATTCGTCTGATCAATCATTCTTGCCAGGCGATCGCTTGCAACCATGCTTTCCCGCATTATCTTTAGCGCAAAAAACTCAGGCTCCTCAGCGCGAACCAAGGAGCTTCGAGTGGTGTCTTCATCTTCGTCAAGCGGCCCCAAAGACCTGCCCCCTCCTCCGGCGATCCTTGGCGGATGCCATCGGATTTGGTTCTCACTGCCGCCGATCCCGGTTATCTAGGCCGCTTTTTCGCTGCCCTCCTCCGGTGGCTGCTCGGCTTCGACCTCCTGCCGAAACGGAATGACACCAGGAATGAGCCACTTTTCCCACATTTGGTCGACCTTACTCTGGAAGTATTCGATATCGTCGTCGGTAAAGTGGGCAAACCTCCCCTGTTTCAGCAAGTAATCGCGGACGGGCTGCCGCCTGATCTTGCCGCGGGCAATCTGCTGCGTCCGCCCGGTTAGCTTGAGCACGCCGTTTTCCACCTCGTACAGGGGCCAAACCCCGGTATTGACGGCCAATTCGCCCATTTCATGGGACAGGTAAGGATCGTAATCCCAACCCTTTGGGCACGGATCGAGGGAGTGAATAAACGTCGGTCCCCCAATGGCCAGCGCTTTGCGAATGGAATTCATCCCGTGCAGGCCATAGGACATGCAAATAGTTGCAACGTACTTGCACTCCGGATGGCCTGCGGCCATCATGCCGGCCATATTCTTTTTCCAGCGGCGGTGCATAATTCGCTTGACTTTGCCCGGGGTGCTAAAGGTGGTATTGGCTCCCCACGGCGTGCTGCCCGAGAGCTGAATATCGGTGTTGGCGTAGGACTCGTTGTCGTACATCAGGATCAGGCAGTTGTAATCGGGGTGGGTGAGAGTCGCGGAAATTGCCCCTACGCCCATATCCGCCCCGCCTCCGTCGCCGCAAAAAGCAATGACGTTGATCGGCTCCCGCTTGATCTTACCCTTGCGCATGAGCGCCTTGAGAGCGGCGGATGCGCCCAGAGCCGCCGAACCGCTGCTGCCGAGCTGGGTGTGCATCCAGGGCACGACCCAGGAGGTGCTGTAGTAAGTGGTGTTCGCCACATACATGCACCCGGTGCTGCCCAGCACAATGGTGCGGGGGCCGGCAGCCTTGGCCATCATCTTCATGACCAGCGCCGACTCGCAGCCTTGGCAAGTGCGATGTCCCGAAGTGAAAAACTCATCGAGCGGAAGCTTCTTCACTGACTTGAAAGGATCCAGTTTTTGTGTCGGATCAATCTGTACGTAGGTTGCCATTGCGGCTACATCCTTTCTCATGCGTGCGACACATCCGCAAAATTAGCTTATTCCCGCAGGCCGATCCAGCGGGTCATCGGCTGCGACTTCCCTTCCGCAGCCTGATAGACAAATTCTGTGATCTTCTCGACGTCGGGGACGGTGACCTCTCGCCCTCCCAGTCCGGCGATGAAGCCTAAAACCGGCGGCTTGGGTCCGGCAGAGGCATAGAGCGCGCTGCGAACCTCATTGGTCAGCACACCGCTCATGTATGGGGATCCGAAGGAATAGTCACGATCGATGACTCCGATCGCCTGGAACCGGCTCAACGAGCGCGCCAGTTCCTGCGCTGCAAAGGGGCGGAACCAACGCATGCGGACGAAGCCGACTTTCTTACCCGCTTTGCGCATCTGACGGATCGCCACCTTCACCGGCGTAGACAGTGTGCCCATGCCCATCAGTACGATATCGGCGTCCTCGGTTTCGTACTCCTCGAAAAACGGGTTGCTATAAGAGCGCCCAAACACGCGCTCGAAATCGGCGTACGCCTCCCGCAATACCCCGGATACGCGTTCCATGGCCGCATAATTCTGCCGGCGGATCTCCATAACCCAGTCCTCATTGCCCTGGGGCGCAACCGTAATCGGGTTGTCGGGATGGAGCAGAAGATCCCGACGATCGTAACCAGGCAGGAACTCGTTCACGTTTTCTTGCGTCGGAATCTTCACCAAGGCCTGCGAGTGCGTCAAGAAGGCTCCGTCACAGCTGATGGCGCAAGGCAGAAAAATGCGACGGTCCTCGGCCACGCGATAGGCAACGAGAGCGGTGTCAAGCGCCTCCTGCGCACTATCCACCCATACCAATAACCAGCCGAGATCGCGCACTGTCAGGGCATCATTGTGCTCGACCCCAAAAGCTCCGGGGTCATCGAGGGCCCGATTGCCGACCATGCACACCAGCGGAATGCGCAAGGCGGGGGTCACCGTCAGCGCCTCCATGGCGTACATCCATCCCACGCCGCTCGAGCCGCAGAACACGCGCGCGCCGCACGCACTAGCGTGCTTGACGATTTCAAATTGGGAGTGTTCGCCCTCGGCCACAATGTACTCACAGTCCATTTCGCCGTTCGACACCAACTTGGCAACGTATTGCATGACCGTGTCATAGGGACGAATCGGATAGGCCGTGATGACATCGACGTCGGCCAGCTTGCAGGCGACCGCAATCGCCTCGCTGCCCGTAATCAGTGCGGTCTGTTCGGTCTTTTTCTGTTCTTCAACAGTGGTGGCCGTAGCCATGACTAGTTCCTCCTCGGGCCCTATCCCTGCTTGGCGATTTCGAGCATTTCGGGGATTTGCTCGTCATATTGACCGCGATAGCGGAAGCCGTGCGACCGCTCCTCGCGGGTCTTGATCTTGTCCTCGAGCCAAACCGTGTAGGCTGGCTTGTCCTTCCTCCAGGCCTCCCATTGGCTGTCGTTGCCGGTGAACTCGGACTCATTCACCATGGTGACGCAATCTTTCACCGGGCAAACTGCCTCACACACGCCGCACCCACAGCAGGCCTGCATGTTCGCGTCGTACAGGCCCTCGGGAGTGACATCGAAGCAGGAGTCCGGACAATGCAGCCAGCACAAGGTGCACTTGATGCAGGTATCGAAATTGACCACCGGCCGCATGGTGCGAGTGGTGAACTTCTTGAAGGTGGGATTGCGATCGGGACGGAATCCGCCCACGGCATGCGACGTGGGATCCTCGACCGCACCTCCGACCGGAATCGAGGGGATGGCGATTCCCTCCCCCATCTCATGCCATTTGGGCAACTCGAATTTATAGGGGATCTCGGGATTGCCCTGATCCGGATTCACGGTCGTGGTGGTGACCCGTTCATAGGCGCGCGCCGCCGACTCGGCTTTGACCGGGTCTTTCCATTCTTCCAGGATCATCTTCTGCACGGACTTCAAGCTGAACAGATCGGGAAGCAGTTTGGCGATCGCACCCAGAATCCGGACATCCGTGTGATCATCCTTGTAAACCCACAGACCCGAGAAGCTGGGCATCCCTTTCAGAATCGCCAACCGGTAGGGAGATTCTTTGCGGTGCGCCATGGCCAGGATGGAGTCGGGGTTTTCCCGCGAAGTCACGATCAAGGTGCCGCCCGGCTTCAAGAGCTTGTTCACCGGCTGCAATCCGTACCAGGCCCACGATTCCACCCCTTTACACAGGGTGTCGTCGACCGCGATGGTAATGTCCACCTCTTTGGGTTCGTACTTGGCCATGCCCTCTTCGAGAGTTTGTTGATCGCCCGCCACGATGGCAAAGCTTTTGGCGGGAATGCCGTTCCGCTCCGGACTGTCGCCATAGCGGCCGAAGGAGATCCCGACCTTTCCCTCTTCGTGGGCCGCGAGAACAATGCCCCGGGTGAGTCGCCCCCCCAACGTCTTCTGAAAAATTCCGCGATAAATCACTTCGATTGCAAATAACCGGCCCATCTCAAACCTCCGTTGTGTTGGCGCGTTCTTGCGGTTCGAGCACAATTTCTTCGACGTCTTCTATGTGGCGGCGCATGGCGGCTTTCGCCCCTTCTGCATCCCGCCGCTTGATGGCAGCGAGAATACGCCGATGCCCGGCGAGCGACCTGTGCGGGCGCCCTTCCGTTTGCAAGGAGCGCTCCCGGGTATCCCGTAACAAATCCATCAGAAGGTCGAGCACCTTGAGCACCACGCTGTTTCCTGAAGCCATGGCGATCGTGTAATGGAATTCCGAATCTTCCTCGATCGCGACTTCCCCGCGCTGCACGCTTGACTCCTGACGGCGGAGGATCTGTTCGAGCTCGTCAATCTCCTCCTCCGATCGATGGGTGGCAGCACGCGCCGCCAGCGGTGGTTCGAGCATCTTTCGGAAATCCAGCAGTTCGCCGACCAGCTCCAGCTTGTGACGGAGTAGAGCCGCCAGCGGGTTCATGATCGTGCTCGCGGAAATCTCCCGCACCACCGTCCCGGCCCCTTGCCGTGGTTCCACCAGACCTAGCAGCTCCAGGCTGCGAATCGCGTCGCGGATGGAACTGCGGCTGACTCCGAGGGTCTCCGCCAGCTCGCGCTCGGACGGCAGCTTGTCACCCGGGCGCAACCGCTTCAGGATCATTTGCTGAAGCTGCCGGGCGACTTCCTCGTAGACCTTATTGCGGCGAATGGTCTCAAAATCGGACTTGACGATTTCGGGCAACGAAGCTCCAACTGGTCCGATAACTGGACCAGCGAATTATACTCCAGATTGTCAAGGGGGTGGGGGAGGTTCTGAGCATAGATTTCCCCCCGCCAGGCATTTTGCGGGAGGCTCGGGTGGCACTTTACAGAAGCTACAGGGGTACTAGCTTTAGGCACGCGGAGTGCGATTTCGACATTCGGCCAGCAACTTGGTCGCGCTATAGATAGTTCGGGTATGGGGCATGGGGACGCCAATCCGCTGGCCGAGTTCCACCATGGCACCCACGATGGCTTCGAGCTCCAACGGCCGATGAGCTTCAAGGTCTTGCAGCATCGAGGTCTTGTGCTCTCCGACTTTCTTCGCCCCCTCCATGCGCTGTTCAATCGAGACCGGCAGATCCAGGCCCAACCGGGCGGCGACGGCTTGGGCTTCGCGCATCATTTCCCGCGCCAGGTTTGACACATCGGGGTCGCGCACCATCTGGCCCAGGGTCGCACCGGTCAACGCACTGAGCGGGTTGAAGGCGACATTGCCCAGAAGCTTGACCCAGATTTCATTGCGAATATGCGCCGTAATCGGAGCCCGCAGGCCCGAAGCGACGAGGGCGTCGGCAATCCGGCGCAGCCGCTCGGACCGAGTTCCATCCGGCTCACCGAGCGAAATGCGATTGCCCTCGATATGACGGATGACGCCGGGAGCCATGACTTCGGTGGAAAAATAGACGATCGAGCCTAGCACGCGCCGCGCGGCAATCGCCGCGGAGATGACTCCCCCGGGATCCAGGCGCTCCAACCGCAGCCCGTTCCAGTCTCCGCCAAAATTCTCGAAGAACCACCAGGGGACCCCGTTTTGCGTGCTGACCACAGTCGTATCCGCAGCCAGGACGGTTTTCAATTGGGGCGCCAGCTGCGGCAAACTGTGGGCCTTGACCCCCAAAAAGACCACGTCCACCGGCCCCACCTCCTCGAGCGCGGCACAGATTTTGGGGCGGGCCTTGAAATTGCCGCTGGTGCTTTGGACCTCGACACCGCGCTCTCGGATGGCTTCGAGCTGGGCACCGCGCGCCACCAGAGTGACGTCCACACCGATCAGAGTCAAGCGGGCGCCGATGTAGGCTCCGACCGCGCCTGCCCCTACGATGAGGACCTTCATCCTAGCTCATCCGCGACTGCTGCCGCGACCGCGCGCCGCCGAATCTTGCCGGTCCCCGTGGTGGGGATGCTTTCGACAAAATAGATTTTCTTGGGACATTTGTATTCCGCCAAGTGGTCGCGACAAAACTTCAGCAAGGACGATTCGGTCTCGCTTCCGGGCTCATGCAAGACCACGGCGGCCGCGACTTCTTCACCCAGGGTGGGATGCAGAAAACCAAAGGTGACGGCATTGGCAATGGCGGGGTGCTTCAACAAGACCTCATCGACCTCGTGCGGGGCGATATTCTCGCCTCCACGAATGATGATGTCTTTAATCCGTCCAGTCAAATGCAAATAGCAATCCCTATCCAGAAATCCCTGATCGCCGGTACGAAACCATCCGTTCACAAAGCATCGCGCGTTGGCCTCGGGATGGTTTTCGTATCCCCGGAAGAGGTTCGGCCCTTGGATGACGACCTCGCCTCGTTGGTCGGTTCCCAGGTGGTTTCCTTCCGCATCCATAATGCTGATACGAATCCCGGTCCCCACGCCGACCGAACCGGGTTTCCGATGCCGCGGCGGCAAGGGATTCGAAGTCATCTGATGGGAGGCTTCGGTCATCCCATAGGCTTCGACGAAGGGTACGCCGAAGATGTCCTCCATTTTTTGAATGGTCTCGGCGGAAAATGGCGCGCTGCAGGAGCGGATAAACCGTAGAGAACTCGAATCGCTCGGCTTCTCGCGGGTGCGGGCCAGGATCAGCTTATGCATGGTTGGCACTCCCGAGAACCAGGTCACGCGGTATTCCCGCACCCAGCGCCAGAACGACAAGGGGTTGAATTTCGCGGGCAGGATCACGGTGCCACCCGACAGCAAGGTGGAAACGGCCGAGGCCATGATTCCGTGAATGTGATAAAGCGGCATAATGCAAAGCGCAACGTCGTCTTCCGAGAGGGTGTAGGCGTTCGCAATATTGGCTGCCGAAACCGCCAGGTTGAAGTGCCGCAGAGGAACCCGCTTGGGTCGTCCGGTGCTTCCGCTGGTGTGCAGCACCAGGGCAATGTCGTCCGGCGTGGGAGGCAGGGCCGAGGCTCCCTTCTGAGCGCCTTCGAGCTGCACCTGTCCTTGAGCGTTCATGGCCACGGCCAGAACCCGAATTCCCAGATCCGCGGCCGCGCTGCGGGCGTACTCCGCCTCGGCCGGAGGACAGAGCAAGATGCGGGCGTTGGTGTCGCGCAAGAAAAACAGGAACTCCTCATAGGGATACGTGGGATTGAGCGGAGCAGCGGTTCCAACGATGGACGCGGCCAGAAAACTCACCAGAGCCGGCAGACCGTTCGGCAGGGCCATCGCCACCCGGTCGCCGCGCGCGATGCCGGCCGAAGCCAGCGCGTCGGCCATCGCCAGCACCTGTTGTCGCAGGGAATCATAGGTCAGGCGAATCTGAAGTTCGGGGAGAATCACCGCCGTGTGACTGTCGGCGAAATGCAAGACGTCCAGCAGGGTTTCTACGGATTTCAAGGTCATCGACATTCGATATTAATGCACTCGGGTTCGCTTGGAGGCTCGGCTTCTCGGTCCCGCCACCGCAAGGGACCGCCTAGCGCGAGCGATTCAGCCGGTGCTGAGGGAAGTCTCGGTGCACACCGCCTCTACGCTAGCCGATGCTTGCATTTCGGCCAAGTTCATTCCCTTGATCTGGTTGATAAAGAACCTCTATCAGGGGCGGCACCGCCACGCCGAAGTTGCGGTCGTCGCAGGGCACCAACTCGGGGGCAGGAGACGAACCGCACCAGGGCCCGAGAGACTACTTGACGTGGGTCTCCTGGTAGTACAGCTCCTTCCAATGGCCTTCACGCTTGACCCAAACCTCACCCACCAGGACCCGCGAGTACCGCAACACCGACTTGGGCGGGAACTCCACGGTGACTTCGTAGGTCACCAATGCGGCATCAGGCCCCAAGGGGGTAACCTTCAAAGCCCACAGAGTGTACTTAGATACATTTCCGTCCGGGACTTCATTCATCGCTTGAATCTTGGTGCGTTCCCCCCGGCCATCGACTTCCACCCCCTCAAAATCATCCGCCAGCAGATCTCCATAGGCTTTCTTGTCTTTTCTCTCGAGCGCCTCCCATTCGGAGTGAATCTTGGATTCCAACAAAGATTTCAGATCCGCCGGAGCGGGAGCGACCTGCGATGGTTGGCCTTGCGCGACACTGCTTTCCCTGAGCACAACGACAACCAGGAGTAATCGAACTACGATCCCATAACGCATGCATCGCCTCTTGGCAGAAAACCTGGAATGCTACCACTATGAGGCGAACGGTTCCAGGGGGTAAACCAGTCGCACCAGGCACCCGGTTGGTCCGTTCCGGGGAGGCGCATCACCGAAGTACTGTCTGTGTGATCCTGGTCACATCTGGCAAGAACTAGACCCGGTTACGCTGGAGCCGAGCTAAGAATGTGAACTCGCCACGCCATCTCTTTCCCCCTGGGGCAAGGGAGATTTCGATGATCTTCCAAACTATGGGCTGGTGCTGCCTTCTGGCCCTGACCCCGGCTCTTGCCCAAGACGCGATCGACCTCGTGGGCTCGGGATCGAATGTTCCCAGCCCTCTCTACACTGTGTGGGTCGACGATTTCAATAAGAAGGATCCCAAGATTCAAGTGCACTATCTTCCGCTTGGCACTTCCGCGAGCATCAGCCAGATCAGTATGGGGTCCGGCGACTTCGGGGGCGGGGAGATCATTTTGACTCATGAGGAGATGCAGGCTGGCAAGGTTCCGCTGGTTCAGATTCCTACCGTGCTGATCGGCATCGTGCCGATCTATAACCTGCCCGGTGAACCAGAGGTCAATTTCTCGGGCGAGCTTTTGGCCCAGATTTTTCTGGGGAAAGTCACCCGTTGGAATGATGCCCGCATTGCCCGGCTGAATCCGACGCTTAAGTTACCCAATCAGGAGCTGACCGTCGTACACCGGGGACCGGGAAAAGGTTCCAACTACATTCTTACTGACTTCCTCTCGAAGAGCAGTTCCGAGTTTCATACTCGGGTGGGCAAGAGCCCTTCTCCCCCTTGGCCTGTCGGCATGGAAGCCAATCGCGGTGAGGACATGATTTCGAAGGTTGCCTCGATCCAGGGGGCGATTGGATACGTCGAGTGGAGTTTCGCTAAGCACTCCTCCATTGGCTATGGTGCGGTCGAAAACCCGGCAGGACACTTTGTCCGGGCCAGTACGGCTAGCATCACTGCCGCCTGCAGGTCACTAGAAGCCTCCCTCCCCGAGGACTTCCGTATCTCGCTCGTGAATGCTCCGGGAAAAGATGCCTACCCCATTTCGAGCTTTACCTGGATCTACCTTCCGACTTCGGGCTGGTCGGGCGCGCGGGGCCGCGCCTTGAAGCAATTCCTCAGCTGGACTCTAGAGAGCGGCCAGGATGTGGCCGAGACCATGGGCTATGCAGTCTTGCCTCACGCCCTCAAGCTGAAGGTAGAGGCGGCGCTCGATTCAATCGCGCGCTCCCGCTGATCGCAGCTCTTCCTTCGAAACATCGACTCGCCGGCGCTGAAGCTCTGCTATAGTTCATGGCGCCATGGCAGCTTCCCCGACTCAGCTACCCGGTTCCGATGCTCCCTCCTCACCTCTGACGAGCAATCAGGTTCGCGGTTTCTGGGCTTCCTGGGGAGGATGGGCGCTCGACGGTATGGACTCGTTCATCTATGCGCTAGTGCTGGTGCCCTCGCTGCGCGAATTGCTGCCTCGCTCGGGCATTGCGGCTAGCAAAGCCAATATCGGGTTCTATGGGGGCCTGCTCTTCTCTTTGTTCCTGATCGGCTGGGGCCTGGCGTTTTTGTGGGGACCGGTGGGAGACAGGGTGGGACGGGTAGGCACGCTGATGTTGACCATCCTATGGTATTCGCTCTTCACCTTCCTCAGTGCCTTGGTCGTTCGGGTGTGGCAACTGGCTATCCTGCGGCTCTTGGCCGGAATCGGGATCGGAGGAGAATGGGCGATGGGTGGCACCTTCGTGGCGGAAGCGTGGCCGGAAGATCGGCGCCGTAGCGGGGCCGGATGGATGCACACGGGATACTACGTCGGGATTTTCCTTGCTGCTCTCGCCAACTACGGAATCGGGAGCCATTTCGGCTGGCGGGCCATGTTCGCGTTGGGAGGATTGCCGGCACTGCTACTCGCTTGGATTCGCCGTGGCGTAACCGAGCCGCCACGCTGGCTGGAAAAGGAGGGCGTGGTACGCGAGTGGGCATTCTGGCGTCCGCTGGGCATGCTGTTTGCGCCCACCTGGCGGCGTCGCACCCTTCTCAATTCGCTGTTCATGCTGACTTCGGTCTGCGGGCTATGGGCAGGAACCGTGTATGTACCGGCGGCGGTGACCGCCTTGGCAGAAGCGTCCGGGCACACCGCTTCCGAAGCGGCTCGGTTGGCGTCCTGGGCCACGATGCTCGTTGCCTTGGCAACAGTTCTTGGCTGCCTGTTGATGCCGAAGCTTGCCGAAGGCTTGGGGCGGCGCGCCACCCTTGCTGTGTACTTCGCCCTCATGCTGGTCGCCATCGCTCTGACTTTCGGAAAAGTCTTTTATCTCGAGACAGGGGCACTTCGCTGGTTTTTTGTTTGCTTATTTTTCCTTGGCCTGGGCGGCGCCAATTTCGCTCTCTACACCCTCTGGCTGCCGGAACAATATCCTACAGAGTTTCGCGCCACTGCCTTTGCTTTCTCAACCTCCTTCGCCCGCTTCGGCGGCGCCGCCATCACTTTTCTGGTGGGAGCCGGGATGCACCATTTCGGTACGCTCGGCAAACCTGTGGCCTTCACCGCCATCGCCTTCGCACTCGGGTTACTGCTCACTCCCTGGGGGGTGGAGACTCGAGGCCGACCCTTACCGGCATGAGTCAGTGCTGGCGGGCCAAGCGCTCACTGTTCGGTTTGGCTCCCTGCAGCGCAAAAAACAAAATATAGAGATAGCAGACAACCGGCAGGAAGAAGGCGTGATGGATGCCGATGCGATCGGCAATCGCGCCCTGCGCCACGGGAATGATCGCTCCGCCTACAATCGCCATGATCATGATCCCAGAGCCGTCGCCCGTGAGCGGGCCAAGTTCGGCCACACCCAAGGTAAAAATGCTGGGAAACATGATGGAATTAAACAAGCCGACGGCAATGATCGACCACATGGCAACATGCCCGCTGGTCAACATGGAAACCGCAACCAGAGCGCAGGCACACACGGCACACAGTCCCAGTAATCCCCGGGTGCTCAGCCTTTGTAGGAGTCCGGAGCCGATGAAACGTCCCACCATGGCGCCGCCCCAGTAGAAGGCGACGAATCGGGCTGCCACTTTCTCGGTCAATCCGCCAATGTCAGGCTGGTTGAAGTAATTCACCAGGAAGCTTCCGATGGAGACCTCGGCACCGACGTATACGAAGATGGCGATCGCGCCAAACACCAAATTCCGGTGTTTCCAAACGGAGTCGTTGACCCTTTCCCCGATGCGATGCTGCGCCTGTGCAATTGTGGGTAACTTGAAGGTGCCGATCGCAACCGCGAGCAGGAGCAGAGCCAGGCCGAGGCCCACGTAGGGTATCTTGACGGTCGCCGCTTCCTGCAGACGGTACGCCTGCAGGGCGTCGGGGGTTAAGGCACGCATCTCGGCGGTGGTCTTGGGGGCCGCGCTCAGAATGAACAGGCTGCCGAAGAAGGGGGCGAGGAACGTGCCCAGGGAATTAAAGGCCTGGGTCCAATTCAGACGGCTCGACGCGGTTTCGGGCTTGCCCAACACGGTGACGTAAGGGTTGGCGGCTACCTGCAGGCAGGTGATGCCCGCAGCCAGAACGATCAAGGCCAGCAGGAACAAAGGATAGGACGGAACACTAGCGGCGGGCACGAACAAAAATGCTCCGGTCCCCATGATAAGCAGGCCCGCCACCATCGACCGCTGGTAGCCGATCCAGTCGATCATCTTCGCCGACGGTACCGAGAAGAGGAAATACGCTCCAAAGAAGGCAAACTGAATCAGCATGACGCGGGTGTAATTCAGCTCGAAGATCGACTTTAGATGGGGAACCAGAATATCGTTCAGGCAAGTTAGAAATCCCCACATGAAAAACAGGGTCGTGACCACTGCCAGCGCGCTTCCATACGTCTCGGACGACTTTGGCGCGGTCGTGGAAGCTTGAACGTTTGTCGGGACCATAGGAATCCTTCAGCCGATCCTCAGCTTATCAGCCTTTGCTCGACCATCCTAGGTGACCAATCGATTCCCTCTCCCGTTCGGGCCATCGAGGGCACCGGCCTGCCCGCATCCTCTTCCCGACGTCCGTGGTAGGATCCCTCGAACGTCGGCGGAGGTCCCATTGATCGCACCTAAAGTGGCCAATGCCCCTTGGCGGTGGATGTTGGTTGGCATTTTCGTGCTCGGCGGGGCTGTCCGCCCGCAGAAAATATCTGCTGCGGAAACGGCGCCGACCGGTCTGACCGCGATTCTCAATTACATTCGCTCGAACTGGGACGCCCTGACCCGCTCCATGGCTCGCTGTGACAGTGTGGTCGACCCCAAATTGAGGGAAGCCTCCTTATTGTATCTGCCAGCCGACATCCCCCGGCCGGACGCCGTGAAAAATCTCCCGGAGACGTGCAAGGTTCGCCTGGAACCCTTGCCGGTCGTAATACGTCATCCGGGCCAGCCCGAGGTGGAACGAATTCAAGCCAATGGCCTGCTGTACCTGCCGAACAACTATGTCGTGCCCGGCGGTCGTTTCAATGAAATGTACGGATGGGACAGCTATTTCATCATCCTCGGACTGGTCGACGATGGGCGCTTGGATTTGGCGAAAGGCATGGTGGAGAACTTCTTTTTTGAAATCGAGCATTACGGAACGGTGCTGAACGCCAACCGCAGTTACTACCTAACGCGCTCCCAGCCCCCCTTCCTGACCTCGATGGTGCTGGCCGTGTATAACGCCGAGAAGATAGCCCACCAGGCCGATCGTGCGTGGCTTGAAAGGGCATATACGCTGGCGGCTCAGGATTATCAAATGTGGGTCGAAGAGCCTCATTTGGCAGGGGCGACTGGGCTCTCCCGTTACTACGACTTTGGCAACGGGCCGGCCCCGGAAAGCCTGCAGGATGAGGCCGGCCTGGGCCGCAAAGTTGCGGGTTATTTCCTGATGCGGCCGGAACTCGGCCGCAGCTACATCGTGGCAGAGAAAGGCGAGAGCGTCGGAGCCCATTACCGCATCGACGTCTGCGAGGCCTCCCCCGACCCGCCAGCGCGAGGTTGTGATGCCGCCGGCGATGTGACTCTGAGCGCCGACTACTATAAGGGCGATCGCAGCATGCGGGAATCAGGGTTCGATGTTTCCTTCCGCTTCGAGCCCTACGGAGCCGCCACCCATCATTTCGCCCCGGTGTGCTTAAACAGTCTGCTGTACAAGACCGAAACCGATCTTGACGAGATCAGCCGTGAGCTAAGCAAACCGGGCGACGCTGAAGCCTGGAAGCACCGTGCCGAGCGGCGCAAAGCGCTCATCGATCAATATCTCTGGGATGCCCAGCGGGGATTGTTCTTCGACTACAACTTTCTCCAGGCAACCCGATCCACCCGTGAATACGTAACCACGTTTTATCCCCTGTGGGCCGGGCTTGCCACCCCCGCCCAGGCAGGCGCCGTGGTTGCGAATCTGAAGCGATTTGAACAGGCGGGAGGTTTGGTCACCAGCCGGGAAAACACCGGTGTCCAATGGGACTACCCCTATGGTTGGGCACCGCTCCACTTACTTGCCATCGAGGGGTTGCGGCGTTACGGATACGATTCCGACGCCGATCGGGTCTCGCTCGAATTTCTCTCGACGGTCCTCAAGAATTTTCAACGGGAAGGTACGATCCGGGAAAAATACAACGTGGTCACGGGATCCTCCGAAACCAATGTCACCGCTGGCTACCAGGCCAACGTCGCCGGCTTTGGCTGGACCAATGGCGTTTTCCTTCGGTTGTTACACGAGTTGCCGAAGCCGGCCTCCCAAAGCTTAGCCACGCACTAGATTCGGCCTTTCGACCCGCTTTTCGACCGAAAGCGAATTCAGATTGGATCCACAGCAAGCGTGATGGCATCCTTAAAGAGCTTGAACTCCTCAGCTACCCCAGACTCACCCCAGAATGCTCTGGCGGGCGTGCCCGCGAAGACCCGGCTTCCGGCGACGCTGCGCGCCCTGCAGCATCGCAATTTTCAGCTCTTTTTCAGCGGTCAGCTCATCTCCTTGATCGGGACCTGGATGCA
>Ga0187780_10001471_pt1 | contig 17762 bp, 16 predicted proteins | sample 1015_Q2_SP10_20__FD_132429 | JGI IMG/M metagenome (GOLD analysis project Ga0187780, IMG submission 132429) | Tropical peat soil microbial communities from peatlands in Department of Meta, Colombia - 1015_Q2_SP10_20_MG | ecosystem: Environmental > Terrestrial > Soil > Wetlands > Peat | place...
CGCGCCGTTCAGCGCCGCAGACGCGCTCGCGAGCAGCGACATCGGCGCGTGCGCCTACTGGCCCTACTCCAGCTCCGCGCCGCCGCTCCAAGACGCGCCCCTGCCGAACGTGCCGACGTTGATCCTCAGCGGCGCCGACGACCTGCGCACGCCGACGACCAACGCGCGCGAAATCATGGCGCAGATCCCCGACGCGCAGCTGCTGGTCGTGCCCTACACCGGGCATTCCGTTCTCACACAGGAGCAGGTCCCGTGCGCAAGCCACGCGCTGCAGGCGCTGTTCGAGGCGCGCCCGATCAAGCCGTGCACGCCCTCGCCACCGCCGCCGAGCCTGCGCCCGCCACCGCTGCCGCCCACGCGGCTGTCGATCGTGGCGCCGGCTCACGGCTATGGGGGTCTTTCCGGGCGCACGCTGCGCGCGGTCGCGCTCACGCTGCAGGATCTCGGCCGCCAGTTCGTGTTGGCGCTGACGCTGAGCGGCTCGCTGGAAAGCCTTACCGCACCAACACTGCGAATTGGTGGCCTGCGCTCCGGCTGGGTTGAATTCTCCGGCGACTCCTTCAGCCTGCACGGTTACTCCTACGTGCCCGGCATGACGCTGTCGGGCACGATCAGAAGCGAATCCGAGAACCTCCAGGTGGGCGGCTCCAGCGCGGCGCATGGGACGCTGCGCGGGGCTCCGCAGAAGGTCTTGGCGGGCACGCTCGCCGGCCGCCACGTGGTGCTGCCTGCGAGCTCGATCGCCTCGGCAGCTATTGTCGGAAGCGATGCGCAGGAGAGCTTGCACTCTGGCTCTGGCGGCTCTGCTGCCCTTCGTGACGCTCGCCAGCTCGCCGAGCTCCTCGTCGGCATCCACCCTTAGCTTCATCGCCTGCGCCAACGTGAGCACGTTCTCGTGCACGTCGCTGCCGGTGCCGCTCGACCGCGCCGGCACCGTGGGCGGCACGATCTCGCTGAGCGTCGAGCGCAAGCTCGCTGGCGCGAACCCGAGTCGCACCGCGGTCGTCGCACTCGCCGGCGGACCGGGCCAGGCTGCGCTGCCGTTGGCCGAATTCATCGCCCAGGCGATCGCACCCGCGCTCGGCTCACGCGACCTGCTCGTGTTCGATCAACGCGGCACCGGCGCCTCGGACCCGCTCAGCTGCCCCGCCTTCGAAGCGTTCAGCGGCCAGCCCGCCGACGAGATCTTCGGCGCCTGTGCAAGCCAGCTCGGCCCTGCCCGCGGCGCATTCACCACCCAGGAATCGGTGCAGGACATCGAGGCGCTGCGCCAAGCCGCTGGCTACGAAAAGCTCGTGCTCTACGGCACCTCCTACGGCACCAAGGTCGCGCTCGCGTACGCCGAAAGCTACCCGCAGAACGTCGAAGCGCTGGTGCTCGACTCGGTGGTCCCTTCGGGCGGCTGGGAACCGCTGCACATCTCGAGCTTCCAGGCGATCGCCGGCGTGCTGGCGGAGCTCTGCTCGGACGGCGCTTGCGCCGGGATCACCTCAAACCCGGTCGGCGACCTGGCGACGCTGGCGGCACAACTGGGCAAGCGACCACTGAGAGGCACCGTGTACGACGGCTCCGGCAGGCGCCACTCGCTCTCGCTCGACGAGCGCGGCCTGCTCGACATCCTCGAGGCCGGCGACCTGAACCCGGCGCTCCGGGCGCTGCTGCCCGCAGCGGTGCGCTCGGCGCTGCGCCACGACCCCGACCCGCTGCTGCGTCTGCGGGCGCTCTCGGAGGGACTGATCCCGAGTGTGCCGATCGAAAACGCAACGGCCGAAGCCTCGCCCGAGGTCGACGAAACGCTGTACGCGGCGACGATCTGCGAGGAGAGCCCGTTTCCGTGGTCACGGAGCGCGCCCGCGGCAACCCGTCTGAGCGAAGCGCTCGCGTTCTTGCACGCCCAGCCCACCGCCGACTTCTACCCGTTCAACGCCAACACGGCGTTCAACGACAGTGTCCTTCCCGCGTGCGCGGGCTGGCCCGACGCATCCCCCCCGCCGCCCGCACCGAGCCCGCTGCCGGACGTGCCTACGCTGATCCTCTCCGGCGAGCAGGACCTGCGTACGCCGACCTCGGGCGCGCGCGCGGTCGCCGCGCAAATCCCCGACGCACAGCTGCTGCTCGTGCCGTTCACCGGCCACTCGGTGCTCGGCAGCGACCTCAGCGAATGCTCGGCCCTCGCGGTGAAGGCATTCTTCTCCGCCAGCGCCGTGCAGCCGTGCATTGTCACAACCGACCCATTCGCGCCCACGCCGGTCACGCCCACGAGGCTCGCGTTCATCCACCCGCCGCACGCGCTCGGCGGCAGGCCGGGGCAGACGCTCGTCGCTGTGCTCGACACGCTCGTCGACCTCAACCGCCAGGTGATCGCCGCGACGCTGCAGGCCGACCAGGAACTCCCACACGGCTCGAGCTTCGGCGGTCTGCACGGCGGCTACGCCAGGTTCAACGGCTCGACCGTGGTCCTCAAGGACTTCACGTTCGTGCCGGGCGTACAGCTGACGGCGACGTTCCCCGTGCGTGACGGCAAACTGCTGGCGACCGACATACTCGTCTCCGGCGCCCAGGCCGCAGCGGGCACCGTGCACTTCGGGGGCGCCTCCACACACGTCAGCGGCACGCTCGGCGGCGCGCGCTTCAACATGAGCCTCGCCACAGTCAAGCTCGCCCGCATCAGCGCTGGAGAATGGCCCTCGCTCACCGCGCTCGCCGCGCGGCTCCCACGCCGGGCTGCCTGGCTACGCTGAGAACGTGGCCAACGCACTCGCGCAGGAGAGCTCTCCGTATCTGCGCCAGCACGCTGGGAACCCGGTCGACTGGCTGCCGTGGGGCCCTGTCGCACTCGCCCGCGCGCGCGAGCAGGACAAGCCGCTGCTGGTGTCGATCGGCTACTCCGCGTGCCACTGGTGCCACGTGATGGAGCGCGAGTCCTTCGAGGACGAGGCGACCGCGCAGCTGATGAACGAGTGCTTCGTGTGCGTGAAGGTCGACCGCGAGGAGCGCCCCGACGTAGATGCCATCTACATGGAGGCCGTGCAGTCGCTGACCGGCCGCGGCGGCTGGCCGCTGAACGTGTTCATCACGCCCGAGCAGGTGCCGTTCTACGGCGGCACATACTTTCCCCCCGAACCACGCCACAACATGCCCGCTTGGACGCAGGTGCTGCAGGCGATCGCCGCCGCATGGGACGAGAATCGCGAGGAGCTCCGCGCTGGCGGTGAGCGGCTGCGCGAGCGCCTCGCGGGCGGCGCGCACCTTGAGCCCTCGGCAGAGCCACTGAGCGAGAGCACACTCGATCGCGCGGTCGCCACGCTCGCGCAGAGCTTCGATGCGCAGAACGGCGGATTTGGAGTCCCGCCCACCCACGCGCCGAAGTTCCCGCAGACGCCCGTGCTCGAGCTGCTGCTCGCGCGCGGGCAGGACCCAATGGCGCTTGCCACGCTGCACGCGATGGCCGGCGGCGGCATCCACGACCAGCTTGGCGGCGGCTTCGCGCGCTACAGCGTCGACGCCAGCTGGACGGTCCCGCACTTCGAGAAGATGCTCTATGACAACGCGCTGCTCGCGCGCGCCTACCTGCACGGCTGGCAGCACTCAGGCGATGAGCGCCTGCTGGACGTGTGCCGCGACACGCTCGACTGGGCGCTGCGCGAGATGCGCGGCCCGGAGGGCGGCTTCTACAGCGCGCTCGACGCCGACTCCGAGGGCGTCGAGGGGCGCTTCTACGTGTGGACGGTTGGCGAGCTGCGCGAGGCGCTCGGCGAGGATGCCGAGGTCGCGATCGCCTGGTTTGGCGCAAGCGAGGAGGGCAACTTCGTAGATGGAATTGATGCCCACCCACCCCATCAATCCCCGCAGCCGGGCTTGAACGTGCTGCAGGCTCGCGGCGAGCGGCCCGATGCGACCGTACGAGAACGCATCCGCGCACAGCTGCTGGAGGTTCGCGAACGCCGTGTGCGCCCCGCGCTCGACGACAAGCGCCTGACAAGCTGGAACGCGCTGATGATCTGCGCGCTCGCGGACGCGGGCGGCGCGCTGGGCGCGGTCGACGGGGAGGTCGCGCAGCGCTACCTCGACGCGGCTATCGCAGGCGCAGAGTTCGTGCAGAGCGGCATGCGCGACCAAGGCTCCGCCCTGGCAGGCGAGCGGGGGCGCCTGCTGCGCACCTACAACGACGGGCAAGCGCGCATCGACGGCTTCCTCGAGGATCACGCGTTCCTGCTGGAGGCGCTGATCGCGTTGTTCGAAGCCACCTGCGAGGAGCACTGGCTGACGCAGGCCGTAGCGCTCGCCGAAGAGATGATCGCGCGCTTCGCCGACCATGAGAGCGGCGGCTTCTTCTCGACCGCCGCCGACGGCGAAGCGCTGCTCGTCAGGCGCAAGGACCTCGAGGACTCCCCCATACCCTCGGGCTCATCCAGCGCCGCCGCCGGCCTGCTGCGGCTGGCGGAGTTGACAGGCAACGCGGAATACGAACGCCACGGCGTCTCAGTGCTGCGCCTCACGCACGAGATCGCCGGGCGGTATCCGAGCGCCTTCGGGCACCTGCTGCAGGCGCTGCACTGGCACCTCGCGCCCGCACGGCCAATCGCGTGCGAGCTGCCGCCGGCGAGCACCCTGCACGCCGACGCTGGACGGTCCGGCTAGCATCGCACGGAGGCCGCCGGGAGGCGGCTGTCAATTCAACCTCGAGGAGGTCACCTTGATCTGCGCACTGACCGTTCGCAAGCTGCGACCCGGCACCTTCGACCAGTTCAGGGAGGCGTTCATGGGGCCCGTGCGCGCGGGACAGATGCCCGCGGGCTGGCGCCGATTCAACATGGTCCGCGGCGTCGAGGATCCTGACGAAGTCATCTGCTTGGGCATTTTCGACGGGACGGCCGATGAGCTACGCGCGAGCGCCGCGCTCGTCGGCTACGAGGACCAGCAGGCAGCGATCGCGCCGTACGTCGAGTCAGTCGGGGCCGACGGTTTTTACGAGGTCATCGAGGAGCTCACGCCGTAGTCGGGTGCACTGGGCGCGTGGATTCGCCACGCCCGCCGCCGATACGCAGCAATCGTAGCCGGCGAAACGCGCGTGACTGGTCGCGGACGTGCGACCAGTCGTCCACGTCCAACGACAGCGCCGATCTGGCGAGGCGGAGGAAGGTCTCCTGTGCCTCGAGTCGTGCGAGTCCCGCACCCACGCAGTAGTGGGGGCCGTTGCCGAAAGCCAGGTGCGGCGGCCCAAGGCGCGCGAGCTCGAGCTGGTCCGGGTCGGCGTATCGCGCAGGATCGCGGTTGGCGGCGCCGAGCACAACCAGCGCCCGCTCGCCCTTGCGCACCGTGGTTTCACCGATGAGGAGATCGCGACGAGCAACGCGAGAGACCACCTGGGCGGGGCTGTCGAAGCGCAGCAGCTCCTCGACCGCCTGGGCGACCAGATCGGGGTGGCTCCTGAGCCAGTCGAGCTGCTCGGGATGCTCGAGCAGCGCGAGCGTGCCGTTGCCGATCAGATTCGTGGTCGTCTCATGGGCAGCCGCAAGCAGCAGCAGACACATCGTCACGATCTCCGCGATCTCCAGCGCGACGCCGCCGTCCGGGGGGTAGATCAGCGCGCTCAATAGGTCCTCGCCCGGGTCCGATCGTCGCTGCGCGACGATCGGCACCAGGAACAGCATCAGCGTCATCGCGGCTGAGCTCGCGTCCCGAAGCTCCTCAGGTGTGGGGTCAAGCTCGAGCACACGCGTCATCCTCGGAGTCTCCGCACGCAACAGCTGTGCACCATCAACACCGATGTCGAACAGCTCGGCGATCACCGCAAGCGGGATCGGGTAGGCCAGCTCGCTCATCAGCTCGAACGGCTGGCCGTCGAGCAAGGGCGCGAAGGCGCTGTCGACGATAGCCGCCACACGCGCGTGAATCCGCCGCATGGCGTAAGGGGTGAAGAAGCGATTCACCGCAGCACGCAGACGTGCATGTGCGGACAGGTCGCTCATCAGCATGGAGCGGCTCCACAGCTCCGCAATCGGGCCCGATCCGCCAAGAGAGTCGAGCAGCCGCGGGCTGTTGCGCGGATCGGAGCTCCACTCGGGGCCCCGCAGAACGGCGGCCGCGTGTTCGTAGGAGAGCACGAGATGCGCACCGAGCTGCTCGTCGTGTTGGACGGGCGCGAGCGCGCGTGCTTCGTGGTATGCGGGATACGGATCCTCGGCCGGGAATGGCCAGGCCGTCAACTTAGGCATGGATCGTCTCCTGACTTAAGAGTGGCATTGCCCATAAGAGGCCTCGACGAGCGAATGGGTTCGCTCGCACACCAAGATCTATAAGCAGTTACTGGCTAATGCTAAGTATACACTTAGCTCGGGTGGATGTCAAGAAGAACGCCCCCGATCGACCTCAGGTATGCCCTGCCACCCGACGCCGCTCGAAGAACGCACGCTCTCGTTCGCCCAACTCTGTCTGCGGTGCTTCGCCTCGATACAGCTCGCCCGCGACCACCCGCCAGTTGACGACCGGACACAGCTGCCCGATGATCGATATCGCCCCCGGCTCGATCCTGCCCATGACCGCCCAGTCGGGCGACATCGTGAAGTAACGAATCGCGTTGGCACAGGGACCGTTCGGTGAGCCCCTGCGCTCCAGGTACTGCACGGCGTATTCCGGCGTCACGCTGAAGGGCTGCTCGCCCCAGTACAGCTCAAACGCCGCTCGCCAGAACTCGTATACCTCCTCGGGCGTGACAGGATCGCACGAGCGACAGAATCCAATCTCGACACATGCTCGCCAGGTCCCGAGTACGTCGCCCGCGACGCACGCGACGCCCATCTGGACCATCAAGTTGACCTGGTCGGGGTGGAAGCGCTTGACGCAGCCGAAGTCCAGGAAGCTCACACTGCCGTCCTCGTGGAAGATGTAGTTGCCGGGATGCGGATCTGCGTTGAAGAGCCAGAAGCGCACATGTGAACCCCAAATGAAGCGCCAGATCACCTCCGCCCACCGATTGCGCAGCTGCTGCGGCGCCGTTAGCGCCTCACTCCACGAGAGGCCCCGCACGAGCTCCTGCGTTAGCACACGCCCAGTGGACCACTCGGTTACAACCTCCGGCACGCGGATGAACGGATGCCCACGGTAATACGCTGCGAACTCGGCCTGGCTGGCCGCCTCCAGGCGGTAATCGAGCTCCTCCGAAATACGCGCGCTCATCTCGCACGCCATGCCACGCAGGTCGGCGCTCAGTCTCAGCGGCGACAGGCCCATCATCAAGCTGAGAAGCGTCGCGAGCAGTTCGGTGTTCTTCAAATCCGCGTCGATCGCGGCCGCCACCCCCGGATACTGGATCTTGACCGCCACCTCACGACCGTCACGCAAACGCGCAGCATGAACCTGACCAATCGACGCAGCCGCCAACGGCTCCCAATCGAACTCCGCGAACACACCCTCCGCCGCACAACCCAACTCGCACTCCAACACCTCACGCGCAAGCTCACCCGCCATCGGCGGCACGTCATCCCGCAAACGCGCCAAAGCCGTTTGGTAAATCGCCCGTAGCTCGGCCGACACCGCCGGACCGGCCGCCGTATACGACAGCATCTGCCCCGCCTTCAACAGCGCGCCCTTGGAACGACCAAGCAGCTCCGCGTAGCGCTCGGCGGTGCGCACGTGAAACTCAGTCGCCTCCGCGCCGGTCAGCTTGCCCCGCAACCCCGCCACAACCGCCTCGCCGGCGGTGCGCGCAGTCAGTCCCACGAGCGGCGCGGTGCGCCGCACACGCCCACGACCGATGCCATCGCCAGGCTGCGACCAGTCAGACAAAGCTTGCCCACCGATGCTCGAAGAAGGCACGCTCACGCCTGCCCATCTCGGTCAGCGGCGGGGTGCGGTCGAAGTACTCGGTTGCGATCGACTGCCAGTGGTTGCCGGCGTGCAGCTGAGCGATCAACGAAGCCACACCCAGCTGGACTCGGATCATGACCGTGTACTCGGGCGACGGACTGCTGTGGCGCAGCGCGTTGGCCGCCGCCGAGCTGGTGGGCGCCACCGCGTTCTCATACCACCTGGCGGCGCACTCGGGGGTCACGGTGAACGGCTGGCTCGCCCAGTACATCTCCGTCAACCCACGGAAGTAGGTGAATGCGTCCACGGGCTCGACGGGAGCAGACGAGCTCACGAAGGAGGCCTCCACGCAGGCTCGCCACGTGCCGGTCACGTTCCCGTTCACACATTCGTTGCCGATCGCGCCCAGAGCGTCCACGTGCTCGCGGCGGAAGCGCTTGACGCAGCCGAAGTCCAGGAAGCTCACGCTGCCGTCGTCGTGAAACACGTAGTTGCCGGGGTGCGGATCTGCGTGGGCCAGGCAGAAGCGAGCGTTCGTGCCATACACGAAGCGGAAGATCGCCTCTGCCCAGCTGTCGCGCAGCTCCTGAGCGGCCATCAGCGCATCGCTCCAAGCGAGGCCGCGCACGAGCTGCTGAGTCAGCACGCGACTGCTGCACAGCTCAGCGACGACATTCGGCACATGGATGCAGGGATGTCCGCGGTAGATCTCCGCGAACTCCGCCTGCCAGGCCGCCTCACGGCGGTAGTCGAGCTCGTCGGCGATGCGGGCGGCCATCTCGCGCGCCATGCCGCGCAGGTCGAGGTTCGGGCGCGACCGCACAACACCAAAGACCAAGCTCAGAAACGTCGCCAGCAACTCGGCGTTCTTCAAGTCTGCGGCAATCGCGTCGGCGACTCCCGGGTACTGGATCTTGACCGCCACCTCACGACCGTCCCGCAAACGCGCAGCATGAACCTGACCAATCGACGCAGCCGCCAACGGCTCCCAATCGAACTCCGCGAACACACCCTCCGCCGCACAACCCAACTCGCCCTCCAACACCTCACGCGCAAGCTCACCCGCCATCGGCGGCACGTCATCCCGCAAACGCGCCAGTGCCTCCCGGTAGATCGACCAGAACTCCGCCGGCACCGCGGGATTCGCCGGCGTCAGCGAGAGCATCTGGCCAGCCTTCATCAGCGCGCCCCTGGAGCGACCCAGCAGCTCCGCGTAGCGCTCAGCCGTTCGTATGTGAAACTCCCCGCGATCCGCACCGCGCAACCCCGCCACGACCGCCTCGCCAGCGGTACGAGCGGTCAGACCCAGCACCGGCGCAGCGCGCGCCAAACGCCCGCGACCGATGCCGTCATCAAACTGTGCTTCGGCGCGCCCCTCTAAGGACAGCTCTGAATCGGACAAAAACCAGTCGCTTTCTAAACGTCAACTGACCCCAAATAAGTGTATACTTAGGCACCGGCTATGTCAAGCACAACACGTGAGCGCATCATCGACGAGGCGATGCACCTGTTCAGCGAGCGCGGCTACGCTGCCACCAGCGTCGCCAAGATCGAAGCCGCCGCCGGGCTGAGCCCCGGCGCCGGCGGGCTCTACCACCACTTCGCCAGCAAGGAAGCCGTGCTTGCCGCCGGCATCGAGCGCCAGCTCGCGCGGCTGGACGCGTTGCGCGAGATCCGCCGCGTGCTCACCCCGCTCGGAGACCTGGGGGCCGAACTGACGCTGATCGCGCGCTACATCCTCGCCGAGCTCGACAGCGAGTCCGAGCTGCTGCGCATCCTCGCCTCGGAAACACGCAACCGGCCAGAGCTGCTGACGACCGCCGTCGACCAGCTCGTCAACTCCAGCTTCGACGGCTTCGCCGCCTGGATCAGCGAGCGCGCAGGACGCCCGCTCGCGGACGAGCAGGCACGCGCGATCGCCACGCTCGGGCTCGGCTCGCTCCTCTCGACGCGGCTGCTTCGAGACGTCCTCGGCATTCCGAGCCAGGTCGAGGACGAAGCGCTCGTTGACACCTGGGTGGCGCTGGTGCTCGCCACGCTGGGCGACCCAGCCGGAGCCCGTGAGGGCGGAGGCTCCTAACCTCCTACGCAGCTACAGGATCGCCAGGTAGCGGTCGAGCTCCCACTGCGTGACGTTCACGCGGTAGTCGTCCCACTCCTGGCGCTTGATCTCGACGTAGCGGTTGAACATGTGCTCGCCGAGCGTGCGCAGCACCAGCTCCGACTCGGCCGTCAGCTCGATCGCCTCACCGAGGCTCTCCGGCAGCTGCTCCACGCCCAGGCGCCGGCGTTCCTCGCTGGTCAGGTGGTACAGGTTCTTCTCCATCGGCTCCGGCAGCTCGTAGCCCTTCTCGATTCCCTCAAGACCCGCCTGCAGCAGCGCCGCGAACGTCAAATACGGGTTGCACGCGGGGTCCGGACAGCGCAGCTCCATGCGCGTCGCCTTCTCCCTACCCGGGTGATACAGCGGCACGCGCACCAGCGCCGAGCGATTGCGCCGCGACCACGCCACGTACACCGGCGCCTCAAAACCGGGAACCAGGCGCTTGTAGGAGTTCACCCACTGCGCGAAGATCGCGCAGATCTCACGCGCGTGCTTGAGCTGGCCGGCGATGAACGCCTTGCCCACGTCCGAGAGGAAGTACTGGTCCTCCGGGTCGTAGAACGCGTTCTTGCCGCCCGCGAACAGCGACTGGTGCGTGTGCATGCCCGAGCCGTTCTCACCGAACAGCGGCTTCGGCATGAACGTCGCGTGCCAGCCGTACTTCATCGCGTACTCCTTCACCGTGATGCGGTAGGTCATGCAGTCGTCGGCCATCTTCATCGCGTCCGCATAGCGCATGTCGATCTCGTGCTGGGAGGGCCCCACCTCGTGGTGGGTGTACTCCACGTGGATGCCCAGTTGCTCCAGCGCCAGCACCGTCTCGCGGCGCACGTCCGAGCCCGCGTCCAGCGTCGTCAGGTCGAAGTAGCCGCCTTCGTCGAGCACCTCCGTCGAGCGCGAGTCTTTGAACAGGAAGTACTCGAGCTCCGGGCCCACGTTGAAGGTGTCGAAGCCCATGTCCCGCGCACGCTGCACCGCGCGGCGCAGCACGTGGCGCGGATCGCCCTCGTACGGCGTTTTCTCCGGCGTGATCACATCGCAGAACATGCGCCCCACGCCCTGCTCCTCCGGGCGCCACGGCAGCACCGCGAACGTGCTCGGGTCGGGCATCGCGATCATGTCCGACTCCTCGATCGCGTTGAAGCCCGTGATCGACGAGCCGTCGAAGCCCATCCCCGCCTCGAACGCATCATCCAGCTCCGCCGCGTTGATCGAGAACGACTTCAGCTGACCGAGTATGTCCGTGAACCAGAAGCGGATGAAGCGGATGTCGCGTTCCCGCACGAACGCCTTCACCTCATCCGCGGTCGTCGGCCGGTCTGCCATCCGCCGGACCTTAGCCCATGCCCGCCGGCCGCCGCCATAGACGGTTGGCCAAAGCGCTCGCGCGCGGTTCAGGCTGGCTCAATGACCCGCAACGGCAGCTACAAACTTCGCGACGTCTTCGGCTTCCTTGCCCTGATACAGCAGCGCCGGCATCTGGCCTAGGCCGCGCGCGCGGCCTTCCATGATCGCGTTCAGCACCAGCGCTTTGCGGCCTTCCGCCGTCGCGATGTCATCGCCCACCCGAATGTCCAGGTTGGGCCCGGTGCGCCCGACCGACTTGACAGCCGCCAGCGTGTGGCAAACGGCACACGCATGCGCGAACAGTTCGCGGCCCTTCTGCTCTTCGCCGCTCAGATGCACACCGCCGACGGCCACGCTCGCCTTGTTCTTGCCGTTGTCCGCCAGCACGAACGCCGGCACGATCAGGCCAGCCACGAACACCACGATGATCCCGAGCGTGATCAGACGCTGACCGATGCCGCCTTCCGCGGGCTGGCCGCCGCGCGGGCGCATCGCCAGGAAGAACGCCCCGAGGCCGAGGATGATCCAGAACGCTACGAAGATGATCAGCATGCGCGCGCGCACGATACCGGGTGACGCCGCCGAACGCTCCCTTTAGACGCCCTGAAGGCTCCGCGCTACCCTGGAGTTGCCAGGCAATCAGCAAGGAAGTGGACGCGCCGCCATGAACATCCTCCGCCGTCTCCCCCTCTCCCGCCTGCTGTTGCTGTGCGCGCTCGCGGTCGTGATCGGCGTGTCGGCGACTGCGCTCGCGTTCGCGGTCACCGGCGGACCGACTCCGCCGACCAAGCCGCTGGCCCAGGCGATTCACGACGCGCTCGCCGGGCCACACGTCGAAGGACTCAGCGCGAACGTCGTGCTCACCGACCACCTGCTCGAAGGCGCGAACCTCGCGAGCGGCGGAGGAGCGGCTGAAGGCGGCGGTGGTGGCGGCGGCGAACTGAGCTCCAACCCACTGATCACCGGCGCATCCGGGCGCCTCTGGGTCAGCAAGGACGGACATATCCGCATCGAGCTGCAATCGCAGAAAGGCGACACGCAGATCATCTCCGACGGGCACACGGTCTCCATGTACGACGCCGCGACCAACACGCTCTACCGCTACACACCGCCGGCGCGCGAAGGCGCGAGCGGCAGCCCGGACTCCGGCTCGAGCAGCGCACAGCAGCACGAAGTGCCGAGCGTAAGCAAGATCGAAGAAGCGATCTCCCGTCTGAGCAAGCACGCTGATGTCTCCGCGGCCACACCCACCGACGTCGGCGGCCAGCCCGCGTACACCGTGCGCGTCTCGCCCAATGAAGGCGGCAGCCTGTTCGGCGGCGTCGATCTCTCCTTCGACGCCGTGCACGGCCTGCCACTGCGCGCGGCGGTCTACTCCACCACGAGCTCCGCGCCCGTGATCGAACTGGCGGCCTCCGAAGTCTCCTACGGGCCGGTCTCGAGCTCGGTCTTCGAACTCAACCCGCCCGCCAACGTGACCGTCAAGGAAATCAAGCTTCCGAGCTCAGCCGAAGCGCAGCCGCACGGCACAAGCGGCGGCGGTGAAAAGCCGAACGTCACGACCCACGGGCACGGCGTCGCCGCGATCGCGGTAGTCGAAAGTAAGGCAAAGGCCGGCGAGAAGAGCCCGACCCAGGAGCTCGAAGGGCTGCCGAAGGTCACAATCAACGGCGTCAGCGCCAGCGAGCTGCGCACCGAGCTCGGCACAGTGCTCAGCTTCGAGCGCTCCGGCGTGAACTACCTGCTCGCCGGCTCGGTCACCCCCGCCGCGATCGAAGAAGTCGCGCGGGGCCTCTAGCGTGAGCGATGAAGCGCCGCCGGTCCGGGCCAGGGGGCTCGTAAAGCGCTACAAGGAGATCATCGCGGTCGACCACATCGACCTGAACGTCGACCACGGCGACGTCTACGGCTTCCTCGGCCCCAACGGCGCCGGCAAGACCACCACGCTGCGCATGGCCCTCGGCCTGATCACCCCGACCGAGGGCAGCGTGCAGCTGTTCGGCCGAGACCCGCTGCGCGACGGCGCGCGCGCTTTGCAGGGCGTCGCCGGCTTCGTCGAGGCGCCGCGGTTCTACCCGTATCTGACCGCGCGCAAGAACCTCGAACTGCTCGCCGCGCTCGACGGCGACGGCGCCGCGAGCCGCATCGATGAGGTGCTCACGACCGTCGAGCTCAGCCCGCGCGCCGGCCACAAGGTCGGCGGCTACTCGCACGGCATGCGCCAACGGCTCGGCATCGCCGCCGCGCTGCTGCGCAGGCCGCAGCTGCTGATCCTCGACGAGCCCGCCACCGGCCTCGACCCCGCCGGCATGCGCGACATGCGCGAACTGATCCGCCGCCTGGCCGGTGAGGGCATCACCGTGCTGCTCTCAAGCCACCAACTACCCGAGGTGCAGGAGCTGTGCGACCGCGTCGCGATCGTCGACAGCGGCCGGGTGGTGTACGAGGGCGCGCTCGCGGACCTGCGACGCCAGGGCGGCGCCGGCTACCGGCTGCACACCACCGACGACACGCGCGCGCAGGAAGTCGCGCGCGCCCAGCCCGGCGTAGAGCACGTGACCGATGCCCACCCACCCGCGCACGGCCTCGTCTTCCAGGCGCAGGAGAGCGACGTCGGTGAGCTGTCGCTCGCGCTCGCCAGCGCCGGCATCGGCATCCTCGCGCTCACGCCCGAGCTAGCCACGCTCGAGGACCTGTTCTTCAGGCTGACCGAGGGTGGCAACGGGGCCAAGCCGCCGGCCATGGAGGTCGCAGTATGAGCAGCGTCGCCGCCACCCCGCCCGCCGCCACGCCGGCGCTCGCGCACCCGCGCCGTCCGTTCACGCTCACCGTCTACCGCTGGGAGCTGCGCAAGCTCGTCTCGCAGAAGCGCACCTACCTGGGACTCGCGCTGGCGATGATCCTGCCGCTGTTCTTCGTGATCTTCCAGAACGTCCATCAGCAGCACCACGACCACGCGGACACCATCTTCGCCACAGAGATCACGCAGTCCGGACTCGCCACCCCAGTGCTGATGCTGCTGTTCATGTCCGCCTTCTTCCTGCCGCTGATCGCCGCGCTCGTCGCCGGCGACATCTTCGCCAACGAGGACGGCAACGGCACGCTCAAGACGATCCTCACCCGCTCGGTCGACCGCGGCCAAGTGTTCGCCGCCAAGGCACTCGCCGCGGTGAGCTACGCGGCGCTCGCCGTGCTCGCCGCGGCGACTGTCGCCACCGTCGGCGGCGTCGCCTCATGGGGCTTTCACGCGGTCAGGACGCTCTCCGGCACGGTCGTCTCCGCCCCCGAAGCGCTGCTGCTCGTGTGCGCAATCAACCTCGCCTACCTGATCCCGTTGTTCGCCGTCGCCAGCATCGGCGTGCTGCTGTCGGCGGCATCGCGCAACAGCGCCGGCGCGGTAGTCGGCACGATCGGGCTGGTGATCCTGCTGTACATCGTGTCCGCCATACCCGGCCTCGAAGGCATCAAGCCGTACCTGCTCACCGAACAGTTCCAGGCGTGGCAGGGTCTGCTGCGCACGCCCACCGACTGGGGGCCGATTGCGCACTCCGCGTGGGTCTGCGCGCTGTACGGCGTGCCCTGCCTGTTCGCCGCCTACCTCGTGCTGCTGCGACGCGACGTCGCCGGCGGCTGAGCCCAGCCTCGCAGACATCCTGAGGGCGAGCAGAGCCCTGCGGTCCGGCCTGCCCAATCAGGTGGTCAGCTCAGCCGGCAGCTCGATCACCGACAGCTCCACGCTGCCCATCAGCCGCCGCGCCTCGCGCTCATCGATCAGCCCCGCGCCGAGCCGCGCCGTCGACTCGGCGCCGCACGCCACACCGAAACGCAGGCATTGGTCGGGCGGGCGGTCTTCATAGCGCGCCGCCAGGTAGCCCGCCAGGAAGGCGTCGCCAGAGCCGCTCCTCGCGACCGGCTCGCGTGGCTCGATGCGTGCGCGCTTGAGCAGCCTCTGGCCATCGACGAGCACGTGCGCGAAGCAGCCGTCCGACAGCGTCATGATCGCCTCGCGCGCCCCCAGCGCGGTGATCTCCGCGACCGCGAGCGAGCGCTCCTGCTCGCCGGCGAACTCGTGGCCGACCAGCTCCTCGGCCTCAAGCACGTTCGGCGAGACCACGTCGGGTTCCGCTCGCACAGCCTGGCGCAGCGGCTCGCCGTCGGTGTCGACGACCGTGAGCACGTCCAGCCGCTGCAGATCCCTGATCAGAGACGCGTAGATGTCCGGCTCGACGCCGTGCGGCAGCGAGCCCGCGAACACGACGATCGCCGCGCCGCGCGCCAGATACAGCAGCTTGTCGCGGAACAGCTCGACCTCGCGCGAGGACACCGACGGGCCGCGTTCGTTGATCTCCGTCTGCTCTCCGGTCGTCGGGTCGAGCACCGAAGTGTTCGTGCGCGACTCCTCGCGGATGCGCACGAAGTCGTTGAGGATCGACTCCTCGGTGAGCTGCTCGACGATGTGCGTGCCGGTGGCGCCGCCGGCGAAGCCCGTCGCGATCACCGGCTGACCCAGCGCCTTCAGGGTGCGCGCGATGTTCACGCCCTTGCCGCCCGCCATCGTGCGCTGATCGACCGTGCGGTGGCGCCGGCCAAGCCTGAAGTTCGGCACTGCCAGCGACTTGTCGATCGCCGCGTTCAACGTCACGCTGATGATCATGCTTCGGGTGCACCTGCCTTCCAGGCGGCTCGCGGGACAGGATGCATCTGGGCGGCAGACGATGCCCTGGCGTGCACGACAGACAGGCTAGCGAACCGCCGCGCGGTCGCTGAGCGCCCACGCGGTCTCGCGCAGACGCTCGGCCTCCGCACGCGCGGCCGCCGCCGGGTCGCCGCCGCGTGAGCGGTGCGCGTCCGCGATGCTGCGCGACGCCGACACCAGGCCGGCGGCTCGGCCCGGCAGGAACGCTGCCGCAAGGTCCTCCACACGACCACCCTGTGCGCCCACGCCAGGCAGCAAGAACGGCGCGCTCGGCATCAGCTCCCGCGCGCGCTGCAGATGCCCGGGCTCTGTCGCGCCGATCACCGCGCCGATGTCGCTCAGGCCGGACTCCCCCACGCCGTCTGCGCCCAGCTCGTCGACGAGCGCCGCCAGACGTTGCCACACGCTGCCGCCACCCTGCAGCTGAAGGTCCTCGACGTCGGCCGCGCCCGGGTTCGACGTCCGCACGAGCACGAGCACGCCGCTGCCGGCCGCACGCGCCGCGCTCACGAACGGCTCGAGCGCATCGGTCCCCATCAACGGATTGACCGTCGTCAAATCGGCGCAAAGCCCTGCGATGCGACCGAACGGACTGTCCGCGCCGCCGATCAGCGCCCCCGCATAAGCGCGCGCGGTCACGTCGATGTCACCGCGCTTGCCGTCGGCGATCACCAGCAGCCCCAGGCCGCGCGCATGCTCGACCACCGCTTCAAGCGCGCCCCAGCCGGCGGCGCCCAGCAGCTCAAAGCGCGCAAGCTGCGGCTTGACCGCCACGCACGCGCGCGCGGTCGCGTCGATCAGCGCACGGCAGTGCGCCAGCACAGCTCCGGCTGCTGCCTGCGCCGGTGAGCCGTCCTTCATCGCGCCCGCAGCGGCGCTCGGCCACAGCGCACCGAGATCAGGGTCGAGACCGAGCACGAGCTGGGACTCGCGCTGGGCGACCCGCGCGGCCAGGATGTCGCCGAACGAGCGCTGTGCCGTCAGCGACCCTTCACCGCGCTCTTCAGGCCGCTGCCCGCCGTGAAGCGCGGCACGCGCGACGCGGCGATCTGAATGCGCTCTCCCGTGCGTGGGTTGACCCCGACGCGGGCGCCGCGCTCGCTGACGTGGAACTTCCCGAATCCCGACACGGACACCTCGCTGCCACGACGCAGCGCGTCTTCGACGGTCGCGAGCACCGCGTCAACCGCCCGCGAGGCATCCTGCTTGGTCAGATCGGCGCGATCCGCCACCTGGTCGACCAGCTCGGACTTTGTCACTTCGCCCTCCTCTTTCGTGAAACCTTTGTAGCGACGCTAACACCGCGTGCGGACAGGCGTAGCCGCAAGCGGGCCGATGCGTCCGCAACAATAGGACGATGGCGCTTGCCCGCGTTGCTTGGCTTGTGACCGTCGGCGTCGCGCTGATCACCGCGCTGCTGCTGCTCCTGTCCGGCTACACCGGCTACGCGGGGCTCAGCGTCGCCGTGGGCGCGGCGGCCGCGATCAACCTGCTGTAGAGGCGCGGTCCTTCGGCTGGCTCTCGAGCCAGTCGAGCAGCGCCCGCGCGGCGCGGCCGCGGTGGCTGATCGCGTCCTTCTGCTCGTCGGAGAGCTCAGCCATCGTCAGCTCAGACGAGCCCTCGCTCGCAGCCGGGGCGTCGTCGGGGACGAACGCCGGGTCATAGCCAAACCCACCTTCGCCTCGCGGCTGCGCTGCCAGACGGCCGCCGCAGCGACCCTCGAACACGCGCTCGATGCCACTCGCCGGGTGCACGTACGCGATCGCGCACACGTACTCCAACGCGCTGCCCGCTGGCGCCTCGCGC
>Ga0187780_10001473_pt1 | contig 17755 bp, 16 predicted proteins | sample 1015_Q2_SP10_20__FD_132429 | JGI IMG/M metagenome (GOLD analysis project Ga0187780, IMG submission 132429) | Tropical peat soil microbial communities from peatlands in Department of Meta, Colombia - 1015_Q2_SP10_20_MG | ecosystem: Environmental > Terrestrial > Soil > Wetlands > Peat | place...
TGCTCAAGCTGCGGGAATCCCTCTTCCAACGGCCTGTGCAATGTCTGCCGGATGAGAGAGGAAGTCAGGGAGCACGTAAATATCCAAGGAAACCCGCGACCCGTTGGCGGCGGGTAGGGCCGGGCAGGTAGCCTTTGCCCAGAGTACTCAAACAGGCTTCATGGAGAGGCCAGTAACTCTCGGGTAAAGCCATCTTCCTCGTCACCCGCGTCGGGCAGGGAAGGCGAACTCACGCCGAGGCGGGCGGTCATGCGGGGCAGCCCTCCCGAAGGGGAGGGCCTGACTCTTGATTGCCGAATCGGGCGAGGTCCGGGAGGGAGCAGCCCTATGGCGACGTGGCCACGCTGCTTCGTCTACGTGGGGGATTCCCCGTCCGGCGAGATGGGGGCGGAGAGTGATGGTGAACTCCGGGGGGGCTGCCGCCGCTCACGTTTTTAACAGTCGCAAACCGGCTCGGCCTTCGAGCGGGGGTAGCCTAGAGTCCTAGACGGGGAGCCTGGTAAGGCGCAGTTCCCAATGCGTAGGCTTGCTAAGCCTGTGTCTCTCACGGGACTCGTGGGTTCGAATCCCACCCCTCAGAACGGTCTTGGGGGCGGGCGAATATCCCACCCCCCGCGCTCACCATCTTCTCTAGAATCTCTTGCCCGCGTATGACGCCTTGGACCCGAGTTCCTCTTCTATCCTCAGCAGTTCGTTGTACTTCGCGACCCGTTCCCCCCGCGCTGGCGCTCCGGTCTTGATGAAGTCAGCGCCGAAGGCAGTCGCGAGATGGGCGATGAACGGGTCTTCAGTCTCTCCTGAGCGGTGAGAAACAGCGACGCTCCATCCGGATTTCCTTGCGAGGTCTATCGCCGCTTCAGTCTCAGTGACAGTGCCAATCTGGTTTAGCTTGACGAGGACGGCATTACTCGCCCCTGTCCTGATGCCCTTCCGTATCCTCTTCACATTCGTGACGTAGAGGTCATCCCCGATTATCCGGACCTTATGACCGAGACTCTTGGTGATCGAAGCGAATGAGTCGAACGCCTCCTCCTGGAATGGGTCTTCGATTGTAAGCAGACCGAATTCATCTTCCAATGATGTATAGAATTCTTCCAGACGTCCCGCATCCATCGACACTCCGTCTACGACATAGTTTCCGGTCTTCGTATCGTAGAAGGTTGACGCGGCCGCGTCGATGCCTATCCTGACGGTTTTCTCTTCGTATCCTGAACTCTTCACAGCCTCCCTTATGGCGCCAAGAGCTTCGCGGGTCTTCCGGAGCGGCGGCGCGAACCCTCCCTCGTCTCCGACGTTGATGGCACCCCTCCCATGCTTCTTGATGAGAACCGACTTGAGGGACTGGTACACCTCGTCCCCCATCCTGATTCCCTCTGAACACGAACTCGCTCCGACGGGTTCGATGAGGAACTCCTGGACTGCAAGTTCGTTTCCCGCGTGTTCCCCACCGTTGATAACGTTCATCATGGGAACAGGGAGCGAATACCTTCTTGCTTCCCTTAGCTGCGAGTAGAGGGGGACTCGCCTAGAGTCTGCGGCCGCCCTGGCGCAGGCCATCGAGACGGCCAGAATCGCATTGGCGCCGAGCCTGCCCTTGTTCTGGGTCCCGTCGAGCCTGACCATGCTCAGGTCGATGGTTCTTTGCTTCATGGCGTCGAGTCCCTTCAGCTCGGAGGCCAGGGTCCGGTTGACGTTTGCAACGGCCCTGGATACCCCCTTGCCGTGGAATCTCCTCTCATCGCCATCCCTCAGCTCGACCGCTTCATGCGTGCCAGTCGATGCCCCCGAGGGAACGCTAGCTCTCCCCATCGACACCTTCGTCCTCACCTCGGCCTCTACCGTAGGGTTGCCCCTCGAATCCAGGATCTGCCTCGCCCAAATGCCAACGATTCTGGTGTCCAATGTCATCTTCCCTGCTCCCTCGCCGACGGGAGCACGTTAAATCTGATTCGCCACCCGTGCGCCTCCAATGCTTATTACACGTCCGCCTCGCGCGGGGTTTCGGGCCGGTCGTCTAGCATGGTTAGGACGTCGCCCTTACACGGCGAAACGCCTTGGCGCGCCATGGTCGGCAGTCCGAATCTGCCCCGGCCCATGTCTTCACACCCTCCCGTCAACTCTCGTTCGAAGAGTTATCTACGCTCTGCCAATTGGCCGTCCAAATGCCCAACTTCAGGTACATTAGCTGGTCAGAATACGGGAACCTGGCTGAGGCGCTGGCCGAGAAGGTCCGGGCGGATGGGCGCCGCTACGACTTGGTCGTGGGCATCGCCAGAGGCGGCATCCCCGTGGCAATGGTCGTCTCTGACCGACTCGAAGTGAAGATCGACATAGTCAACGTAAAATCCTACAACGACATAGGGAAGAGGACTGCTCCACGCATACTCTCTACCCTGGTTGAAGGGGTCGAAGGGAAGGAAGTCCTGCTCGTCGACGACCTGGTTGACCAGGGGGACACGTTGGCATTCTTGACAAAGTATCTCAAAGACCAGAAGCCAAAGTCCCTGCGGACGGCCGTGATGTTCAAGAAACCCTGGAGCAAGACCGAACCCGACTACTTCCTTGAGATTGTATCCGAGTGGATAGTCTTCCCGTTCGAGCTGGGAGAGGCGGGGAGACAGCGGGCCGCGATGGATAGCACGCTACAGGCTGAGAAGTAGGTACGCGTTTAGCGCTAATATCGTCCCGCCGACAGCCAACGCAATCACGGTGGTGACCTTTCTGTTCACGAACTCCCCCATAACATTCCTCTTTGCAGTGTAGTAAAGCAGAGGAATCATCGGAAGCGGGATCATCACGCTGAGGATTACCTGGCTGTACACAAGAAGGAGCAGGGGCTGAAGGCCAAGCAGAATCGAGGCCTCAGTTGGTATGACGTTTATGAAACGGGTCACAAGCCTCCTCACGTAGACGTTCACCTTCGTCCCAAGCAGGCCCTCCATGATGGCTTGGCCGGCAAGGGTTCCTGTGGTCGACGAAGCAAGTCCTGAGGACAGCAGGGTGACCGCGAAGACTGCCGCGGCGCCGGCTCCGTACAGGGTCCCCATGGTGCTTGCGGCGTCAGGCACCGTCAGACCATTGGCACAGTTGGAGATATCATTCGCGCAGGTTGCCAGGGCCCCGTGGGACGGCCAGAGAATCGCCGACGCCGTCACAAGGATGGCCACGTTGACCAGGGCCGCAATCGTTAGGGTGAGTACGCACTCGTACAGGTGGAGCTTCCTGACACGTCTCTTCTCATCCAGGGAGTCGTCCTTCAGCTTCTGTTTCGCTAGGTGCGAGTGTACGAAGAGGGCGTGCGGCATGACTGTGGCGCCTACGATCCCTACTACGAAGGGAACGTTGTTCTGGTCGAGGTTCGGGAGGAACGTGTGTGAGAGTATGTCCGAGAAGTTAGGCCCGATCACGATGAGCTCGTACAGGAACCCGATGCTGATTATTGACACGAAGAGCATGAACAGGTACTCTATGACCCTGAAACGCCTTGTCGCGAACGCGAGGATGATCAGAACGTCCAGAGCCCCGAGGAGCCCTGCGATGGGCAACGGTATCCCGAACAGGATGTAAAGCGCCAGGACCGTGCCCAGGTATTCAGCGAGGTCTGTGGCTGCCGCCGCCGCCTCTGCGGCGAGCCAGTAGGCGAACGTGTAGTATCTTGACCTCAGTGATCCCCTTACCAGCTCTGCGAGGCTCTTCCCAGTTGCTATCCCAAGCTTCCCGGACAAGTACTGCAGCTCCATGGCCATCAGGCTCGCCAGCCACACCGTCCACACCAAGCCGTTCCTGAATAGTGCCCCGCTCTGGATGGCAGTCCCGTAGTTCCCCGGGTCCATGTATGCCATGCTGACGATGAGAGCAGGTCCGAGATAGGCGAGGAACTCCCGGACGGTGCTGGCCCTCATTGGCAGGAGCCGAGCTTCCGCCCACTACTTAAGTTAGACAGACCTAACATAAGTAGGCTTCCCTAACAAAGCTCTGGCCAGCGAACTCTTCGGGTGATAACCCTTTTATCGGCTGGCGGCCCTTCCGCGATGGAGGGAGAAAGGGGTGGCTACGGCACTTCAGTCGAAGCGGGATATCTCTCGCCTCGAGGACTATCTTGAGGCCATCTACAACCTGCAAGAAGAAAAGGGGTACGTCGGTGTCAAGGACATCTCTGAGAAGCTTGGAGTCAGGCCTGGCACTGTCTCTGGCATGGTGTCCGGCCTGAGGGAAAAGGGGTATGTCAGACACGAGAGGTATCGCGGGATGACCCTTACCCAGTCTGGAGAGAAGATGGCCCGGTCGGTCATAAAGCGCCACCGGGTGATATCCGAACTTCTGTCAATGCTGGGCGTGGATAGCCAGACCGCCTATATCGACACGGAGGGTATCGAACACCACGTCCACCCCACCACGCTGCGGAGGTTCGAGCGGCTTGGCGACTATCTTCAGGAAAACCCTCTGGCCCTGAGTGCCATAAGGAAGTTCATCGAGGAAGGTTAGCCTGTCCAGGGACTGACCTACTGCGGCTCCTTCAGGACGCTGCTCAAGATGCGATGGGTCAGACCCCACACAACGTAGGCGTCCACTTTGAAAGCGGGCAGTTCGACCTCGTTTCCGTTGTAGCTCAGCTTGTATGTAGACTGGGAACCCGGGGAGACCATGTCCTCCAAGTCGACCCACCTGTAGGACGATACCTCCTCATTCGTCCTCACCTCTATGCTCTCCTTCAGGAGGAAGACCGCCGGCACCACCTCCATGTTGCCCGTGTGGGTGGTCGCCGTGGGCGCGTAGCCCATGAAATCGGCCCCGCTGAGGTCGACTCCGACCTCCTCCAGAGTCTCGCGGACGGCGGTATCGCGCGCCGTCCCGTCCCCAGATTGCATCTTCCCGCCAGGGAAGGCTATCTGTCCCGACCAGGGGTCGCCTGCGCGCTCCGCCCTCTTGATCAGAAGCACGCTGGGGAACTGAGTGTCGCGCACAATGATTGCGACCGCCGCGAAGCGCTGCCCCTTCTGAGGTGGCTCGTGGGGGACTAGGTTCCGCCGAATCGCTTCAACTAGCGGGTGAGTCATCCAGCCGAGTAGTCATTCTGAGAATAATAAATCTGGCCACCCGGGCTCCCACTCCCGACATGGCCTCCGATCTGAAGGCACGACAGGAAAGGCTTATCACCAAATGGAAAATGCGGCCATCCGTTTTGTCTTCGATCGCGGTGAGTGAGAACACCTTCGACGATTTGATTGTCAGGAACCCGATAGTCTTCATCGACTTCTGGGCATCTTGGTGCGGACCCTGCAGGATCATGGAGCCCATCGTGGAGAAGCTCGCCACGAAGTACTCCGGTAAGGTGCTCTTCGGCAAGGTGAACGTGGACGAGGAGATGAACATCTCATCCCGCTACGAGGTGTTCTCCATCCCGACGTTCATGGTCTTCAAGAACGGGCAGCCCATGGACGCGGTCATAGGTGCGGTGGGGGAAGCCTCGCTGGAACGCCTCGTGAAGAACGCAGTCGAAGGGTCTTCGGCAGAGACCTAAGTTACCCTGGTCCCATCCGTCAGGAAGATGTCTGCGTCCTTCAGACTAAGAGACCTTGAGGAGAGGACCGGCCCGAATTCGAACGACCTGCTCCTGTTGATGGGCTGGCCCCCGACCAGCCTGTTGAACGGTGGCATGACAGTGAGTTTCCCTTTGCCCCTGGCTCCCGACTCGTACCCTGCCCCCTCCATCAGCTCCGCCACGTCATACTCTGCCGTCACCCACACGGCCTCGCGGGTCCTCCCGCCGATGGGGTCCCTCATCTCGTAGGTGAAGTGAGAGTGCCCGATGACGAGGTTCTTCGTGGCTATGGCCTCCTCCGAGGGCCAGGCGTGGCCGTGGGCGACGCCGACCCGACCCTTTCCGCTCCCTAGCACTGCGCCCTGCGAGGGGTGAAGGACGACTCGCGGAGGGAGAACGGTCTTGAGGCTCCCATCGTGATTCCCCGGCACCACTCCCACCGATTCGAAGAGGTCAAGCATGGTGTCGAAGAACCAGGGGACCACCCCCCAGTCGATGTCCTCCACCTTCCCGACGGTGTGCTTGACATCGCCGAGTACCATCAGCCTCTTGGTCCCGTACTTCTCGGCGATTCCCTTCACCCTATCGACCATCTTCACAGAGTACGCAGGGAGCCTGAACCCCTTCTTCGCCATCTCCTTCTCGAGCCCGAGGTGAAGGTCAGAGATGAGCAAGGTGCTGTACTCATCTGTGGAAAAGACCAGGGCGGCATCCCCCGGGATTATCTTCAGCAAGCTAGGCAATCAGAGGGAATACCTGGCCCGTCATGAAGCTCTTGAACTCCGACAGCTCCATCCTGCTGAAGGCGGTAAGGATGCAGTTCCTCGTCAGCCCGAAGACATAGCCGTAGGCCTTGCTCTTGAACACGATGTACCAGAGCTTCCCATGGGTCAGGTAGTCGCTGTAGAGGCTGGTGTTCCCCAGCTCCGCTCCATAAAGCGAAAGCTTGCTGATGTTCGGCAGGTCCACGTCCGAGTAGAAGATCACCTTGGTGTCCTCGAAATTAGCCTCGTGGAACTTCCTCAGCGTCTCGGGGTCGATCCGAGCCTCTACCACCTGGCCCAGGCTCATGAACACCGCCTTGCTCATCTCGTTGGCGACGTTGTTCGCCCTGTTCTTCTTGTCGTAGACGCTCAGGAACATCCTGTCCTTGTACATGCTGAATGAGAACGGCGCTTCAAAGGTCCTCGGGACCGGGACCGACTCCCCCCTGTGGGGGATTACGAACACCGTGTCGAAGGAGAACTTCCCCTCCAGGCTCCCCTTCCCGACGCTGAGGTCTGTAATCTCTGTGACCAGCTTGAACTCCTTCTCCTCGACGCTCGTCTCGGTCTCGACTTTGAACGACTTCAGCTTCTCCGCCAGGGTGTCGATCTCATAGTTCTCCCTGACAAGGAACACCTTCCCTGCTAGAACCAATTCGAATCGCCCCCATGGTCTCCTGTTATTGGGTTTTCAGCTGCCCCAGAACTGTCTCGTCGTGACAAACCGGATCTTGGCCTCGAGCAGGTCTCGATAGAACGCCTCTTCATCGTCACGCATCTCCGCCAATATCCTCGACGCCGTCTGGGGCCCTATCCCATAGACCGTCTGCGCCACCACCGCCTTCTTCCCGTAGGAGAGCACAAGGTCGGCCCCGCGTCTCGCCCTCGAGAGCTCCGACCTTTCCTCTTCGTTGAGCTGCCCCTTCGCCTCACGCTTCCTGACAAGGTCCTCCAGCTTAGCGGTCCCCCAGTAGCAGGGGACCAGGAGCCCGGACCCACACTTCACACACTTTGGCTCCTCGGGGACCTCCCCCACCGTCGTTGCCCCCTGGTCGGTCCCGCACTTCACGCAAAGGAGGCTGACGTCTGTCCCAAAGATGCTCGCCTTCATCCTCTGGTATGACGACTTCCCGAGAGAGTCGGGGGCGACGGCCTCGGGCACCTCGAGGTACCTGTAGAGCAGACCATAGGCGATTGGCGTCGGCCTCTCCCCGGCAAGGAACGTCTCGACGGCGATTCCCCCGTTTGCGACAGAAACCAAGACCTGCTTCCCTCTCTCCATGTCTATGAGGTCCCTCCCAGTCTCCTGGAGCGCCTCTTCGAATATCGGGGTCTTCTCGAACCTCGTCGGCAACGAGCAGAGGTTGGGGTGCGCGATTAGCTTCCCCCGCTTCAGAGCCCCGAACCTCTCAGCCACGTGCTTGACCCGGGCGGGGAAGGGAAAGTTGCGCTGGGCTGCGACTGCGTAGGTCCTCTCGAGCTCCTCTGGGGTCAGGCCCATGAGCTCCTTCGAGATCGCGCCGAGGTCCAGCTCCTCGGTGTCCGTGGTGAGCTCCATGAGGAGCCTATACCCGTCCAGCCACCACATCCTCACGAGGCCTCTCCTCGAGAGTATTTCTTCGAAAACATAGGCGAAGGTCCTGTTGACGGACTCGCCGAAGCAGAGGTGCACTATCAGATATTTCCCGAACCCTTCGAACAGGACGAGCTTGTCAGATGGCACCAATGCTCCCATCTTCTTGTGCTCGGCTATCTCATCGATGACAAGCGCCCTCGCCGCGTCTTCACCCGGGATCCTCTTCGACGCTTCAGCGATGGCCTCCTCTCCCCCGTCGAGGGCCTCGGAGACCTCCCTCCTCAGCTTCCCAGTCTCGACCGCAAGTTCGTAGGGGATGGGGAGCATCTCGCCGTCCCACCCCGGCACAGCGGCGAGCGGGTCCTCCACTGGCGTGACGTAGATTTTCCTGTCATCGGCCACCTGCTCCACCTGCCACACCTTCCCCTTGCAGACGAAATGGACACCGACCTTGACGCTCAGCAGCACGAACTCCTCCCCGAGTATCCCCACAGACTGGTTGGAGGAGACGTCCACCACGAGGTACCTCGTCTCGTCAGGAATCATGGAGAGGTTCTCGTAGTAGTATTCCCTCGTGAGCCTGGTCCTAGAGAGGGTCCTGCCGTCGAAACGGATCTTCCTCAGCTCTGCGAGATACCTGGCCGTCCTGAGGAACGCCTCCTCCGGAAGGTCCCTGTAGGGGGCGGCCTTCCGAATCTCATCGAGGAGCTTCCGCGAGTCCATGGTCTCGAAGTCCATCAGGTAGCCAGCGATCTGATGTGCCAGCACGTCGAGGGAATTCGAATACGGCCTCGTCGGCTCAATCCTTCCCCGCGACGCCTCGTTGATGCTGGCCGACGACTCGAGGATGTCGTCCGCGGACACTGTCACCATGACTCCTTTCGAGACTCTTCCAAGTTTATGCCCGCTCCGACCGACCCTTTGCACGAGGCTCGTGACCTGCCTCGGAGACATATACTGGACAACGAGGTCCACCGACCCGACGTCGATGCCGAGCTCCAGAGTGCTCGTGCAGACAAGGGCCCTGAGCTGGCCCGCCTTGAACGCCTGCTCGACCCTCTCCCTTTCCTCCCGCGGCAGCGAGCCATGATGTACGCCCACGTCCTTCCTCAGTCTGGCGAGCTTCTCCCCCAGCATCTCCGCGACAGTCCTGCTGTTCACGAAGATCAGGGTGGAAGTGTGGCTGTCGATCAGAGAGTTGATTCTGAAAAGCCGTGCTGCCAGGTCAGGGGCCGAATAGGTCTCCTTGGCAGCTGACCGGCTCGAAGAGTCCGGGACCGGATATTCTATGGCATAGGTGAACTCCTTCGGAGTCTCAGCCCTCACTATGGTCCGCCTGCCCTCCCCGAAGAGGAACCTGGCCGCCACCTCAGGGGTCCCGACGGTCGCCGACAGAGCGACCAGCTGGAACCTCGGGGCCACCTTCCTCAGCCTTTGCAGGCCGACGCAGAGCTGCACCCCCCTTTTGCTCTCGACCAGGTTGTGAAGTTCGTCCACTACCACGGCCTTGAGGTGCGAGAGGTTGTCCCTCATCCTCCTCCCCGGGAGTACAGCCTGCAGGGTCTCCGGAGTCGTCACCATTACATCAGGTGGATGAGCCGATTGCCTAGCCCTCTGCGCCTGGGGGGTGTCTCCGTGCCTGATGTCCACGGTCAGCCCCAGCTTTGAGCACCACACATGGAGCCGCTTCAGCATGTCTCGGTTGAGCGCGCGCATGGGGGTGATGTAGAGCAGGGAGATCCCCTGCCCATGCCCCTCCGAAACGAGCCTCCCCAGCAGCGGAAGGAGCGCAGCCTCGGTCTTCCCAGACCCAGTCGGCGCCACGACTAGGACGTCCTCTCCTCGCGCAACCAGGGGCCAGGCCTGGACCTGTGGAGGGGTCGGTTTTACTATCCCTGAGTCTGCCAGCAGCCCCCTCACTGCAGGGTTGAGGTACTCCAGTGCGCTCTCCGGGGGCAAACAGGCCGGAGAACCCCCACGCCGATTTAAGGCCTCGGAGGAGAGAGGTCGCCGAAAGTGTTTTCGACCTCGGAAGTCAGCAATGTCTAAAAACGCCCTGACTATGCACGGGTTCGAGGCTTGTCACGCAGTACTGAAGAGGTCACTCAGGAGAGACTCGGTCACGTTACCGCTGTAAAGGAGATAATCCTAGAGAACTTCATGAGTTACGAGTACGCCAGGATCCCGCTCAGGGAGGGACTGAACCTCATCGTCGGCCCCAACGGCGCCGGCAAGTCCTCGGTCCTCCTGGCAATCAGTGTCGCCTTCGGGCAGGCGTACACGGAGCGATCCCGCAAGCTCTCCGACCTGATCCGGAGAGGGAAAGAAATCGCGCGGGTTTCTCTGGTCTTCGACAACTCGGCGAAGTCGGGCAAGCGGCCAATCCCATATTCAAAGTCAGACACCTTCATGCTCAGCAGGTACCTCAGGCGGGACGGCTCCTACTGGTTCGAGGCAGACTACAAGGAGATCGACAAAAGCGAGGTTGTGAGGCTATTGAGAGAATTCGGCATCAACCCAGACAACCTACTGATCATCATGCACCAGGGCATGATCGAGGAGCTGGGGGCTGTAACCCCGCAGGAGAGGCTCAGGATGGTGGAAGAAGCCGTCGGCTTCTCCGAATACAGGCAAAGGATACTTCAGGCGGAGCAGGACCTAAGCGGCCTGATCGGAGAGGAGAGCTCCCTCCTGCAGCTGATAGACAACGCCAACCAGGCGCTTGAGTACTGGAAGCAGGTCTACGACAGGTACCAGGAGAAGAGGAAGCTGATTGAGCACCGGGCGCTGCTCTCCAAGGAGCTCCTGTGGGCCAACGAGGCAAAGCTGACGAAGTCGCTGCAGGGGGTCGAGGAGAAGATACTCGCCAAGGGCCGCGCCCTGGAGGACCTGAAGTCCCAGCAGTCTGAAGTGTCCTCTGACGCAGATCAGACTCACCAGACCCTGCTTGACAAACAGGTGGAGCTCAGGAAGCTCTACTACGCACTTGTGAGGGCAGAGTCGGAGAAGGCGAAGGACGAGTCGGCCAGGGAGGCATACCACTCCATCAAGGAGGACCTCGCAGGGCTCTCGTCGACCATAGACGAGCTGCTGGCGAAGGGCTCCGACAAGAGCGGGAAGAGGCTCAAGGAGCTGGCGACCTACATTCAAGGGAAAGGGGCCGCGGCGGAGGAAGACGCCCAGCGCAGGAAGGTCGAGCTTGAAAGAGAGGTCTCCTCGCTGCAGCCGGAGATAACTCGCACCGAGGACCTCATCAAAAGGACCATGGAGAGCTACGTCTCCTTCAAGGTGAAGGCCGAGGTCCTCTCCTACAGGATCAGGGTCACGGAGTCGGACCTCCACGACCTCGAGAGGAGCGCCCGCGAATACAAGGCAGAGTTGGAGAAGATGGCGCCCGAGCTCGAAAACGCCGGCCAGAGGATGGAGACGTCGAGACAGCCCTACGAGGTGTCGGAAGAGCTCAAGCTAGTCTCAGCTCACATACAGAAAATGCAGGACGTCCCCGACGATGCCGAGAAAATCTACAACGACTACTCGGGGAACATAGAGGAGCTCAAGGTCAAGCTGGCCCAACTTCAGGAGAACAAGAAGTCGATGCTCACCGAGCTCGGCTCCCGAAAGGAAGTCTGGAAGAAGGCGATGGAGGATCTGGTGGAGGCGGTCGACCCGTCATACCAAACGGTCCTATCTGCGGCGGACGCCAGCGGCTTCATCAGATTCGAGCTGGCCGACAACATCGAAGATGCGGGCCTCGACCTCTACGTGGGCTTCAGGGGAGGCGCCCCGACGACCCTCGACCCGTTCACCCAGAGCGGAGGGGAGCGCTCGGTGGCGCTGATGGCGTTCATCCTTTCCCTCCAGGCGAGAATCGTGTCGCCGCTCCGGGCGATGGACGAGTTCGACATCCACATGGACCCGAAGAACAGAGAGGCGATGTTCAAGATGATACTCTCTCAGATCAAGCAGAGGGAGGCGTCGCAGTACATCGTCATCACCCCCTCCATATTGACAGTCTTCGACAAGAGCGCCCACGTAATCACGGTCCAGGCGGTCCACGGCCCATCCGAAGTCAAGGAGCTGAAGTAGCTGTCGCAGACGAAGCTCGACGACTACCTCAGGGTCATAGAGCTCTGCCGAGACGTAGAGATGAGCAGCGCCAACCCCTTCGACGTCGACATCCGGGAGAAGATACTCATCCTCAGGCAGAAGCTCCCGGAGCTCAAGTTCCTCGACGAACTCCTCGTCGACGCCGAGGCGATGCTCGAACTCACGCAGATAGTGAAGCTGCAGGACCAGTGGCTGAAGTCGAGGGCGTCCTCGCTCTACATCGACCCCCTGCTCATCCAGTTGAAGGTGAAGCTCCTCCCGAAGGAAGCGCTCTCCGAGGCGTTCATCAAGAGCTGGCACCCCGTGGCCCAGATTGACCAGCTTTCACCGCGGGGCATAGAGAAGGCGTTCGTCTACTGGCGGGATCTGGTCCCCATCTCTGAGCGCTTCAAGGACAAGTTCGGGACCTACGGGATCAAGCCGGGCGTAGTCGACTACTCGGAGCTCATCAGCCTCGGGGTCTTCACCAAGGACGAGTTCGAGACCAACCTGGTCCAGCTGCATAACGAGTTGCTCCAAAGGTCCAACGGCGACTGGGTGGACTACAGGGAGTTCCTGGGGGACGAAAGCTACGAGTCGAAGGTGAGGCGGGCGTACATGCTCGCGTTCCTTATCAGCGAAGGGAGGGCGCTGCTGAAGACGGAACCCTTGTCGGGCAAGGTCTGGACCATGGCCATCGCCGAGAGGGTCAGGGGAGTACCCAAGTCCGTCGCGATCTCGATAAACGGTGAATCATAGTGGAAGCCGAATCTGCCGACAGGGCGTTGCTCGAGCGCAAGGTCAGGAGGGCTTTCCAGGTCCTCGTCCTCCAGAGAGGGCGCAACCCCGGCGTCAAGGGGTGGGAGATGAAGCGTCACCTGGGCAGGGACTACCGCAAGATAATCGAGGTTCTCTCGGAAGACGTGTCCCCCATGGGTCTCGAGGTCTTCGAGGTGAAGGGGCTCGACGGCACCGACGACTCGTCCAGGTTCCTTCTCCGTTTCAAGGAACCGCCCACGGTCAGCGAGGCGGAGAACTCTGGCATCAGAATCGACGACCTGGCTGTCCTGGCCGCTACCATCGCCTTCGTGAACTCGAAGACCGGCCGCGTGGGTCGTAGAGAGGTGGAGCAGTTCCTCAGGGAGAAGTTCCCGAAGTGGCGCATCGACTACTCCCTCGACAGGTACGTCAAGAGGGGGTACCTGGAGCAGGACGACAGGGGGATGGTCCACATCGGCTGGCGCACCCACGCCGAAGTGGATGAGAAGACCCTGATGACACTGCTGCTTTCGAGAGCTCAGGAAGTAGCGAAGAAATAGCGCCTCCGGAGCGCCTCCCTCTCTCCTTCGATTATCAGCTCGACGACGTCGGTTCCTTCTTTCCTCATCTTGGCCGCGAGTGAGGTCGCGTCTCCCAGCCTGACGCCCCTCCCCGCGAGGAGCATGTCGGCCGCGTGCCCGTAGTCTTTGCGCAGCTCCGCGGACTTCTTCAGTGCTTCGACCTGCTTGAGCTTGCTCCCCCTCATGTCAGACCTGCTTCTCGCCTTCATCGCCAGCGAGAAGACGTTCTCATAGGAGTCAGTGGAGAGTCCGAGGCTCTGTTTCCCGCAGCTGGGGCACTTGTCCAGCCCCTCGAGGTCCCCCACCTTCTTCAGCTCAAGGTAGTTCCAGCAGTTCGTGCACACCGCTGCAAGGAAGGTGTCGTTGATGCGCGCTCTTGTCGACTGTTTCAGGAGCGCCCTGAGTCTCTCCGGCGAGACAATCTCCCCGCGCCTGCTGATCTCCTCCACCCCGATCCTCGCAATCGGGGTCAGGCTGTCCGACTCGACGAGCTTGACTTCGATGGCGCCCGCGTTCATCTTCTCAACAACGTCCACAGCCCCTTCGAGGTCGAAGTCGTCGTGGAAGATCATGCTCATCGCCTCCTCGTAGACCGGCGTATCCCGAAGGGCCTCGATTATCCCTGAAATCGAGACGCTTGCGTAGTCGGCGTCCTTCGCAATGGCGCCGCACTTCTTCCCTGCATGAATCAGCCTGCGCTTGAAGATGCCGCTCCGCTGCACGGCCTTCTCGGTAGCAGCTCTGAGGTCGAGCTTGTGGAGTTCTTCGATTACCCCGAGCACCGAAGCCGGTGACACCTCCGCTTCGATGATTATGCGGTATGGGTCCTGGTGAACCGCCACCGACTGCCCAATCCTCTCAGAAATCAGATGGCCTACGACCCTCGCAAGCAGCCTGTTGACTCTGTGACCGAAGGCCGCCTGGATGACGAGGTACCTGTCCCATTTCTCTATGGTCACAAGCCTCTCCGATGGTATGGGGAGCTTGGCCGCATGCTGTTCGGCCACCTCCTTCAGCGCCTCGGTCATCATCTCCTCAGGCACGGGGTAGGTGAGGGACAGCTCCGAGAGAAACTCGTCCTCCGTCCTCTTCTCGAGCGCCTCCGCGTACTTCCTGCGCAGCGCTCCCACTTCTGAGGCGACGGCCATGGGGACCGGGATCTCGTCTCCGACCCAGTTGGGCACCGCCCCCGTCGGGTCCTCTTCGGCCTTCACGTACACCTTGTTCCCATAGATCTGCTCCACCTTCCAGCAGCGACCGGCTTCGACGAACTTCACCCCCACCTCGCCGTACTCCGACACGAAGGCCTCGTCCAGAGTCCCCACGAAGTTGTCCCCTTCTATCACCAGATACTGCTTCTCGTCGGGGATCATCGACAGGTTGTCGAAGTAGTAAGAGAAGAGGGGCTTGACGTCTCTGGCCCTGAACACCTTCCCGTCCGATTCGCTGTAGTATGCGAGCCTCGGGTATCTCTCCCTCATGTAGGTGAGCACCTTCTTCAGTTTCTCTGGGCTCACGTTTGCATAGGCATAGCTCCTCTTCAGGAGCGCCATAATGCCGTCGAAATTCCAGTTGGGCTGTTCGATTAGAAGGCCAGCGACCTGATGAATCGCGACGTCGTAGGGCTCCATGAACGGCTCCAACGGCTCGAGCTCCCCCATCACCGACTTCCTGCAGAGTATCGCTGCCTCCAGGGTGTCGTCGGAATCCTGGGTCATCACGAGGCCCTTGGAAACCTCTCCGACCTTGTGGCCGCTCCGGCCGACCCTCTGGATCAGCCTTGTTACCTGCCGCGGCGAATTATACTGCACGACGTATTCGAGGAATCCAATGTCGATGCCCAGCTCCAGGCTGCTGGTGCAGATGACCCCGAGTAGCTTGCCGTCCTTCAGGTTCCTCTCCACCGCCTCCCTGGTTGCCTTCGAAAGCGAGCTGTGATGGACGCCTATGGGGAACTCGGGGTCCCACACTCTGAACCTGCTCGACAGCGCCTCCGCCTCCGTCCTCGTGTTGGTGAAGATCAGCACCGACCTGTACTTCTCGACCAGCTCCCTCACCGTCCTGAGCCTGGCCGCCACCTCAGGGAAAGAGTAGATCGCATCGGCGAGTACCCTGTCGTCCCCGGTCGCTCTCGGCGCAACAACCTTCAGCGAGAGGTCCTTCTCCACCGGGACCCTGACCACCTCGCACTGCCGCCCGGCCCCCACAAGGAACTGGGCCACCTTCTCGGGGGAGCCGACAGTCGCTGACAGCCCCACGATCTGGAACTCCTTCTCTGCCACGTCCCTTAGCCTCTCAAGCCCTACGCTGAGTTGGCTCCCTCTCTTGTCCTCCGACAGTTCATGGACCTCGTCGACGACCACCCAGCGGAGCTTGACAAGGTTCTGCCTGATCCTCCTGCCAACGAGGAGAATCTGGAGGGTCTCGGGGGTAGTGATCAGGATGTCGGGGGGCGCGAAGCTGAGGTTGGTCCTTTCTGCCTGGGAGCTGTCGCCGTGCCTGACTCCTAGGCGGATGTCGAAACGCTTGCACCACCACTGCATCCTGTCGAGCATGTCCCTGTTCAAGGCGCGGAGGGGAGTGATGTAGAGGAGCTTCGTCCCCCGCTCCCGCGACTCCCCTTCCCTGATCATTGCGTCTAGGATGGGCAGGAGGGCTGCCTCTGTCTTCCCAGTCCCCGTCGGCGCCATCAAGAGCGCGTTCTTCCCCTCCCTGACTATCGGTACGAGTTTCTGCTGGGGGTCCGTGGGCGAATCGAAACCCCTCTCTTTCAGAGCGGCCACAAGGGGCGGAGAGAGGAGTTGGAAGACATTCTGCTCGCTCATCGGGGACCCTCCCCTCCTGTAGCTGTCGAGTCACAAAACCCCAAGAAGAGACCCGCGCGCCCAATCTTGTCCAATAAGTTTGCGGTCTTTCACGAACGCCTCCGGAGGCTTCTGTGAAACTGAGGCAGGCAGGGATATCGGCTTAAATAACGGGGTATAACATAAGTTATTGAAACTGCGTGTCTCACCTGATAAGCCCCTATGAGATAGTAGCCAAGTCTGCTCTGCCCGCCCTGCGTGCGATCGTGGCGAGGAGGCTGAAGGAGGATTATCACATGACCCAGCAGCAGGTCGCGAACTGCCTAGGGGTGACCCAGGCGTCCGTGAGCAACTACGCGAGGAAGACCCGTGGGATGATGGTGAACCTCGAGAGCGACCCGACGGTGTCGAAGGCGGCCGACAGGATTGCCAAGGAGCTTTCGTTGAAGGAACCCGACAGACGGGAGGCGCTGCGGTCGATGACCGAGGTCCTCGACTACATCCGGTTCAACAAGCTGATGTGCGGCCTCCACGGAGACCTCGAGCCCGGATTCCAGACCGAGGGGTGCTTCGCCTGTGAGGGCACATTCTCCGGAAAGGAATTTGACCGGCTCAAAGTGATAGTCGGCAGCTGAGCCTTGCTCGCCGAGCCCAAGCCTTCGTGGCTTACAGTGAACCCACCGAGCGGCCAGAACTACCAGGGTCTGAAGCAACTCTTCAGCGAGCTCAACCTCCACACTGTCTGCGAAGAGGCCCACTGCCCCAACGTTCACGAGTGCTGGGGCGGGGGCACGGCAACCCTGATGTTGATGGGGGACGTATGCTCGCGCGCCTGCCGGTTCTGCATGGTGACCCCAGGCAAGCCCAACGGAGCCCTCGACGAGGCTGAGCCAGAGAACGTCGCCTTCGCACTTTCGCAGATGGGCCTTAGCTATGTAGTCCTTACGTCGGTTGACAGGGACGACCTCCCCGACGGTGGCGCATCCCACTTCGCCAGGACGATCAGGCTGGTCAAGGAGAAGAACCCCAGAATGCTGGTCGAGGTCCTGATTCCTGACTTCCAGGGCGAGTTGGATGGCCTCAGAGTGGTCGTCGATTCGAAGCCAGACGTAATCGCACACAACATCGAAACGACGCTTTCTCTCACCCCGACAGTTCGCGACCCCCGGGCCAACTACTGGCAGTCCCTTTCAGTCCTAAGGAACGTCAAGAAGCTCGACCCCCTCATCTACACGAAATCCTCGATAATGGTCGGCCTCGGTGAAACCGAGGAAGAAGTGACCCAGGCGATGCTCCACCTGAGGAATGCGAACGTCGACTTTCTTACAGTCGGACAGTATCTCAGGCCGTCCCAGAGGCACCTGAAGGTCATGGAGTACGTGGAGCCCGAGCGGTTCGCACGCTACAAGGAGATCGGCGAGGGGTTGGGGTTCAGGTATGTCGCTTCAGGCCCGCTGGTGAGGAGCAGCTACCGGGCTGGGGAGTTCTACCTCAGGTCGGTCATTGAAAGCGCCTCGCAACGCAGTCAGTCTTATATTGCCGCCAGGGCGGAAACCGCCGATTGACCGAAGCTGATTCCCTGAAGAGCTCCGGGTCCGACGCGGTCCCGAGAATCTTCAGCGAGGCTGACTTCAACTTCACAA
>Ga0187780_10001475_pt1 | contig 17731 bp, 9 predicted proteins | sample 1015_Q2_SP10_20__FD_132429 | JGI IMG/M metagenome (GOLD analysis project Ga0187780, IMG submission 132429) | Tropical peat soil microbial communities from peatlands in Department of Meta, Colombia - 1015_Q2_SP10_20_MG | ecosystem: Environmental > Terrestrial > Soil > Wetlands > Peat | place...
CTCGACTTGTGATGGAGCAATTAGAAAAGATGGGGAGAATTGAGCAGGATCAACGGAGAAGAACGGCGGGCAAGCGCCTAACGACCAATGCAGGACAGCCCGCTGCCTTCACCTAAGAGACACTGCCACTACGTTCCTCAGACCAAAAGCGGCACCCCTGAGGACCCATCAGCGCTCCACCCTGGGCGTTGTTTCATAGTCCACAGGGATGGAGCTATACGAAATTGAGATAGCGTTTATCGCAGTTTTCGCACGAGGGAGAAGTCACAAGGGGTTAGACACGGGTTAAATAATATAAATCCATTATTTGCCATGGGTTGAATTCGATGTTACGTTTCCTGTTACACAGGCATTTGGGGGGATAACTGTGGGGTCCCCGAGCTTCCTCGAGCAAGTGACACGTGTGGCGAACAGCCAGACCTTCCGTGGGTCTCCTTCCCTTTGTAAGTTATTGAACTACCTAGGCAATTATGCTTCGGACCACCCGGGTATCAGTGTTAAGGAATACCAGGTGGCTACGGAGGTTTTTGGGCGCCCCGCTGATTTTGACCCCAAGGGAGATGCCACCGTCAGGGTCCAAGCCGGGCGGCTGAGGGCAAAGCTCGCCGAGTATTACGCAACGGAGGGCGCCGGCGATTCCCTGATCTTGGACCTGCCAAAGGGAGTGTACGCACTGGAATGCCGGCCGAAAGAGCTGCACGGTCCGGTTGAGACCGGGCCAGTCGCCGCCGAACGCCAAGGACCAAGGGTGGCTGCGGGTTGGCCCTCGACTTCGCCCTGGAATTCGCTCTCCATCGGATTATTTGTGTGCCTGCTTCTTTCCCTTGCGGCGCTGGCCTACGTAATCAATTCCTATCGGGCACCCCAAGCGGCGGCGGTGACAACGGGCGTGTCAGAACCGGAGAAGATCTTCTGGGGCGCCGTGCTGACGAGCCCGGCGGAGCCTTGGGCGGTGTTCAGCAATGCGGCGTTTGTGGGCCGACCGGACTCGGGGATGCGGTACTTCGACGCGGCAAAGGACCACGACAAGATGGTGCTGGACCATTACACGGGCGTGGGAGAAGTGCTGGGGATTCACAGTTTGGACATGGCGCTCGCGCATCTGCACCGGAGCGTGCGTGTAAAGCGCGGATACCTCTTCACCCTGGATGATGCGCGGAACAATGACTTGATTTTTATCGGCTCGCCGTCGGAGAACCTGACCCTGCTGGACATCCCAAGCACACATGATTTTGTTTTCCGGAGAATCAATGAACCTCCGCGGGCTGGGAACGTCGAGATCGTCAACACGCATCCGCAAGCGGGGGAACCCAGGGAATACCTGGCGAGCCCTTCGAATGAGCCCTTGACGGAAGAATATGCCATTGTGGCGCTGGTGCGGGGAATCGATGCTTCGCACACGGAGCTGATTCTGGCCGGAACGACGACGATCGGCACGCAAGCCGCAGTGGAGTATGTGACGGATTCGAATCACTTGCAGACATTGCTCAACCAGCTGAGCGCGAAAAAGCGGGAAGACATCACGTCGTTTGAGAGCGTGATCCGGATAAAGGTCTCGAAGGGAGTTCCGGTAGAGTCCACCATCGTCGCGTTGCACAGGATTTAGGCGCGCGAATCAACGCAGCACGCAGACAATCAGAACCTGGGAACGTCGATGCGCGGATCGAGCTTATTAGCAGTGCGAAATTCCGCGAGCGCTTCCGTCGGTTTCCCGAGCATCCGCAGAGCCAATCCCAATTGGTAGTGAGCCGGCGCATAGCTGGGCACTGCGGCGATCGCAGCTTGGAACTGAGCAACCGCATTCTGCAGGTCGCCGACGCTGAGGAGACGCTTGCCGGAGTTGGTAGCGAAGAGCGCGGCTTGAATGCTGGTTTTCTGCTTAGCGAGTTCAGCGCCGCGACGGCTCTCTTCGGCGGCAGCAGCAGTGTCGCCGAGTTGGCGGAGGACGCCAGCCAGCGTAGTATGCGCGCCCGCGTAGTCCGGCTGGATCTCGATGGTTTTGCTCAACGCCGCCGCGGCGTCGTTGAGCTTTCCTTGTTGTTTCAAAACTGTGCCGAGGGTGTAGTAAGCCTCTGCATAGTCCGGCTTGGCGCCGATCGCTGCGCGAAGCTCGACGGCCGCGGTTTCAAGGTCGCCCTGTTGCCAGAGCGTGACGCCCAAGGTGTAGTGGGGGTCAGGGAGACTAGGGTCCAATTCCGAGGCTTTGCGAAATTCCGCTTCCGCTTCGGGGAATTTTTCTTTGAGTTTCAGCGTGAGGCCCAAGTTGTAGTGCAGGCTGGCGTCCTGGGGAGAGAGCTTCAAAGCTTCCTGAAATTCGGCCTGGGCCGAATCGAACTCTGACAATTGCAAATATGCCGCAGCGAGGTTGCCCAAGTATCCCGAATCGCTGGGCTGCAGCCGAATTGCGGATTGAAATTCGGCGATCGCACCGCGGCCGTCGCCATTCTGGAGGAGAGCCAGACCAAGATCGTTATGGGTGTCCGGATTGTCGGGTTGAAGCGTGGCGGCTTCACGAAAGGCGGCGACGGCTTGCGGAGCATCGCCGCGTTTCACAAGCAAGGACCCTAAGAGATTTTGGGCTTCCGCGAAGCCGGGCTTCAACTTGACGCAAAGCTGCAGTTCGCGAATAGCCGAATCCTGCTGACCTTGCTCCCGGTAAACCAGAGCGAGGTAATAATGCGCGGTTGGGTCCGAGGAATTTTGGCGGACGGCAGCCTCGAGGCGAGCGGAGGCTTCATCAAAGGCTTTCTGTTGATAGCGCAACACACCGAGATGAAGATGGGCTTTCGCGAAGTCGGGGTCGAGGCGAATGGATTCCGCAAACTGCGCCGCAGCATCGTCGGTGCGAGACTGGCGAACAAGTTGAGAGCCCAAGTCATCGTGCAAATCGGGACGGTTGGGCTCAAGCTCGACGGCACGCTGCATTTCGGGAACAGCGGAATCGAGATCGCCTGACAAGTCAAAAGCGCGCGCCAGCACATGATGCGACTCCGAATCATCCGGAGCCAGCTTTACCGCCTCCTTCGCAGCGAGGAGAGCGTCGGGGATATCCTTTTTGGCGAGGAACGCAGTCACCAGGTTGGTGCGAGCCTGGAGAAAAGCTGGCCGGTATTTCAACGCCAAGCGAAAGTGAGCTATGGCTGGATCCAAGTTCTGCTGGGTCAAGAGCACAAATCCAAGGGAGTTATGAACGTCGGGGTTTGTAGGGACAAGCTTGATGACTTTTTCAAAGTCGGCTTTTGCAGTGTAGAGGTCGCCATCGCGCAAAGCTTGGATCCCGTGCTCGTAAATAGCTTCAGCCTGCTTGGACGGCTTGACGTTAGGTGTCTTGGCAGATTGGCCGAGGCAGTTGCCCACAACCAGCAGGAACAAGACGGGCAGAATGCCAAATGCGAGCGAGCGGCGTAACCAGAGAGAGAAAAACGCGAAATAGCCTCGCAAGAGTGAATCTCCTGACGAATTCATCCTAACACTAGTTGAAACGGCTCACGAGAAGCGAGCAGGACGTCAATTTGCGCGGGGCGCCGAAGGAATTAGTGGAGGTGCGGCCTCGGCGACACCGACGTATTTGTCGGCTCCGCCATAAAAGAAGAGAAATTTGGCACCACGCTGAACCATGCCTTCGACAAAAACAACGTTGGGAACCTGGCCTTGTTTCTCCCACTCCAACTCAGGGCCGAACACGGGGCTGTCGGAGCGGTAGAGGAGCTTGCGCGGGTCTCGACGATCGAACAGGGTGATGCCAGTGCGGTAGACGAGGGAATCGTCCGCGCCATTGTAGACAAGCAGGATACCTTCGGGAGTGAGGAGCGGAGGCGGCCCCGGCTCGACGACGCGCGAATCAAATTTTCCCGGGCGTTTCGGCAAGACCGGTGTAGAGGTCGCTTCGGTCCAATGCAAGAGATCGTCGGAGAAGGAAAGGCCCATCTGGTCGGTGTGGTCTGCAGCAGTGCCGAGCCAGTACATCCAGTATTTGCCGTTGATTTTTTCGGAGACGATGGCGCCGGATTTTGTCCAACCAACATTCCAGTTGCCCTTGTAGGCAGGAAGCAAAATGCCTTTGCGGTCCCAATGAAGCAAATCGCTGGAAGTAGCGAGACAGAGCTGGGCGTCCATCTTGTTATAGCCGGTGTACGTCAGGTAATAGAGGTCGTTGATATTGACGATGCGAGGATCTTCTACGCCACCACCTTTTTCGTATTCGGCTTCGGGGGAGAGCACAGGCTCGGAGCGGCGAGTGAAGTGAAGGCCATCGGAAGACTCGGCATATCCGAGGCGCGAGACACCTTGTGCGTCCTGGGCACGGTAGAGCATGACGAAACGCGAACCTTGCTGGACCACAGATGGATTAAAGGTACCCGCGGATTCCCAGGATTGGCCCTGTGGAGACACGATGGGCTTGTCCGAGAGGCGCGTCCATTGATAGCTCGTGGCTGCAAGACAGAGGGGAAGGACGACCAAAAGCACAAGAAACAAAAGAAATGTGGATGAGCGTTTGCGCTGCGCCTTGGGCATGGAATGACTCCGTTTCAGTCAGTGTGACCGCTCTAGGAACGGGCTTTCAGCAGCTAAAGCCGAATGCATGCTGCGACGCTTGCGGCACGGCTAAAGCCGTGCCCTCCCGAAATTCGTGAGTCCCATATCCTCAGGATTACGCCTTTCTCTGGCCTTTGCCCGCGGGAGTGAGAGACTCCTTTCGGACGATGCCCGCGCCCTCTTTGACATAAATCAACTGATTAGGCTGAAGGTCCTTCAAGGTGTCCACCGTGCCGCTGGGCCAGCGAATTTCGAGAAGATCGATATTAGCGGCTTTGCCAACGCCGAAGTGGACGCGGAGATCGTTCTGGGCAAAATAGCCGCCGCCGCTGCGGACTTCGTCGATCTGCTGGTGGGGCTTGGATTCGCCGGGGATCTGGACGACGCAGCGCAGCCGGGCACCGATGCCGCTGCGATTGGATTTTGTGCCGATGGTGCGGACTTTAAGCCAGTTGTGCTGGAGCTTGGAATCGCAGCGAATCAGTTGCGGAGAATCGTTGATGCAATTCACGACGATGTCGATAACGCCGTCATTGTCGAAATCGCCGAAGGCCGTGCCGCGTGAAGCCGAGGGATCGGAGATACCGGGGCCAGCATTGAGGGAAATGTCCTCAAAGCGGCCATTGCGGAGGTTGCGGTAGAGCAGCTTGCGTTGGGCGTAGCCCGCTTCGGTGCGGAGTTGCTCGACCTCTGGGTAGACATGTCCGTTGCAAATCAGGATGTCCGGCCAGCCGTCATTATCGAAGTCGAAGAAGCCGCAGCCCCAGCCAAGATATTGAGTGTGCTTGCCGAGACCGGCAGGAAAAGTGGCGTCTTCGAAGGTGGCGCCGCCCTGATTGTGGTAAAGCGAAGGGGTGTCACCGGCAAAGTTGGTTTTGACAATGTCGAGGTTGCCGTCCAAGTCATAATCGGCCGCCGAGACGCCCATGCCGGCTTGAGGTTTGCCATCGGCGCTGAGAGCGCAGCCAGCCTCGAGGGCGATGTCCACAAATTTGCCATTTTTCTGGTTTTGGTAGAGAGCGCTGGCGACAGAGTCGTTGGCCACGAAGATATCAGGCCAGCCGTCATTGTCGAAATCACCAGTCAAGACACCCAAGCCGTAGGTGCCGCTGGTATCGAGAATGCCGCAAGTTTCGGAGACATCGGTGAAGGTTCCGTTGCCATTGTTGTGGTAGAGGATGTTTTTGCCACCGTTCATGCCGGGAGGACCGCAGGCGACCATGATGCCTTTGTAGAGACAGGGGCCGGACTCGGGAACGGGAGCAGTGGCGAGATCCATGTCAATGTAATTGGCGACGAAGAGGTCGAGCTTGCCGTCACGATCGTAATCAACAAAGGCGCAGCCGGTGCTCCAGCGCTTGGGGTTGCCCGCGACGCCAGCTGCCTCACTCACGTCCGTGAAGGAGCCGTCGCCGTTGTTGTGATAGAGGACGTTTTTCCCGAAATAGGCGATGAAAAGATCTTCGTTGCCATCGTTGTCGTAATCGCCGATGCAGACACCCTGTCCCCAACCGGAATGGGCCAAGCCAGCTTTGAGGGTGACGTCGGTGAAAGTTCCGTCACGGTTGTTCTTGAAGAGGCGGTTGATAGGTTCCTGGCCGGCAGAGAATCCTTCGAGGCGCGTGCCGTTCACGAAGAAGATGTCGAGCCAGCCGTCATTGTCATAGTCATAGAAGGCGACGCCGCAGCCGGTGGTTTCGAGAAGGTATTTGTTCTTGTGCTCGCCACCGTAAATGAATTTGGTGTTGAGCCCGGACTCTTTGGCAACGTTGACGAAATTCACGCCAACCGGAGTGCCTTCGATTGGAGAGGGAGCGCCCTCGGGCTTCTGCTCCGGGAAGAAGCGGGCGGGCAGAGCCAGTGAGAAGACGCTTTCCAACGGGAGGACCAAAGAAGAGCGGCAAAGGGACTGCAAGAACCTGCGACGTGTCGGTGGCAAAACTCGTACCTTCCCGAAGTGCGCTTGTGTTAGACTCGGCGCGACTCAACCATATTGAGTGACATGCCTTTGTTTTTGCAAGCCGCTCCACAAAGTGAGTGGAAAAAAGTGGCGGGTCAGTATTACCAACCTTCCGAGAAAAAGTGCCTCATGAAAAAACAAACTCAGTTTGCATGGATTAGGGCGGGGTTGTGCCTATTGATTGCCGGCAGCTTGCCTTCGGTCATGGATTCGGCCTCCGAGCAGAAAACTCACACGCTGGAACTGTCGCGGCCGGCGCACACTTGGGAATTTCTGTGCGCCGTGGGACAAAAGAGCGCGGTGTTCGGCGACGAGACCGGGAGAGTTGAGGCGTGGGTGTATCCGGTGAAGTTGTTGCGGGATTTTTCGCTGGTGTTTCACACGGAAAGCCGCGAAATCCCCGCCGCATCACTCGTTAGAACGGTACGCGTCAAACCGGAATCCACTTCGCTTTTGTATGTGGGAGACACGTTCCGCGTGACCGAGACTTTTGTGGCGCCGGTACATGAGGCGGGAGTGATCATACGGCTGGAGGTGGAGACGGAGCGTCCGTTAGAGATTGAGGCCGTGTTTCGGCGCGATCTTGCACTGGAATGGCCAGCAGGGCTTGGGGCGACATACGCAAGCTGGGAGGAAGCGAAGCGCGCGTTCGTGTTTGGCGAGGAGCACCGGACGTACGCGGCGTTGGTCGGGTCGCCGACGGCAACGCTTTCGCGCGAGGAGAGCGAGACAAATTACGGAATTTCTTTGGTCAACGGATTTCGCTTGGGAACGACGGTGAAGGGAACAGAAACCAAGCTTATCGTCCTTGCGGCATCGGCGAATGGGGCGGCGGAAGCAGAAGCCACTTACCGGAAATTGATAGATGAACACGCGGCGGTAGAACAAGATGCGGAGCACTACTACGAAGAGTATTTGCAAAAGACCGTGAATCTGGAATTGCCGGACGAAGAACTGCAGAGGGCGTACGACTGGTCGAGGATTAGTGTGGTGCAAGGACTGGTAACGAATCCGAAGATGGGAACGGGGTTAATCGCGGGCTACCGGACTTCCGGCGATTCGCAGAGGCCCGGATTCGCGTGGTTTTTCGGGCGCGACGCGCTATGGACGTCGTTCGCGCTGAACAGTGCCGGAGATTTCGCGTCGAGCAAGACGGCGCTCGAATTTCTGACCAAGTTCCAGCGTGAGGATGGACGAATTCCGCACGAAATCGCCCAGACGGCTTATCTCGTGGATTGGTTCAAGAACTATCCGTATGGATTCGCATCGGCTGACGCGACACCGCTGTACATCATTGCGATGGAAGATTATGTCAGGTCGAGCGGGGACGTCGCATTCGCGCGCGAGCATTGGGACAATGCGAAAAAGGCTTACGACTTTCTGCGCTCGACCTATGGCCCGTTGGGATTGCCGAAAAACTTTGGCGTGGGGCACGGATGGATTGAAGGAGGGCCGCTGTTGCCGGTGCAGTCGGAGTTGTACCAGAGCGGGCTTGGGGCGGAGGCAATCCGGTGCCTGGGGGTGCTAGCGAAACTGACTGGGCATGAAGCCGAGGCAAAGACTCTCACGGAAGAGTTCGGGACGCAGAAGGCGAAGGTCAATGAAACGTTCTGGTCGGAGGAGAAGCAAATCTACGCATTTGCGGTGAACCAAGAAAATAAGATCGTGCCAGAAGCGACGGTTTTGGCGACGGTGCCGATGTGGTTTGGAGTTTTGGACGGACCGCGCTCCAAGAAGACCATAGGCGAACTGGCGACGCTGGACCACTCAACCGACTGGGGCATGCGGATCATTTCCGGAAAATCGCCGCTCTACAGTGCAGGGGGCTATCACTACGGATCGGTCTGGCCGCTGTTTACAGGATGGGCTGCGGCGGGAGAATACAACTACCATGAGGTGCATCCAGCCTGGGAGAACATGCGCACGAATGCGATGCTTGCGCTGGATGGCTCGCCGGGGCACGTAACGGAAGTGCTTTCGGGAACCTACTACCAGGGGCTTTCGACAAGTTCGCCGCACCAGATTTGGTCGGCAGCGATGGTGGTGAGCCCGTTGTTGAGAGGCTTGTTCGGATTGAAGGTGGATGCGATCACGCACACATTGACACTTGCGCCTTCATTGCCTGCGGACTGGAATTCGTTTGCGATGAAGAACGTCGGCGTGGGAAAAGTAGTTGCAGGCGTGAAATTCCAGCGAACAGGAGAAGAGCTGGTTCTGGAAGTGCGAAGGGCCGGAGAGGGCGAACTGACGTTCGAGTTTCAGCCGGCGTTGAGCCTGCGGGCGGAAGTGGTTTCGGTGAACTTGAACGGGCGGCCGATGCCATTCAAGGTGGAAGCGAATGATTCCGACCAGCACTTGCGCGTGCGATTTCCAGTGTACGGCGGGCCGAACACGGTGCGCGTGCAGATGCGGCATGACTTTGCAGTCAGCTATACGCCGCGATTGCCGAAGCCGGGAGCGCGGAGCGAAGGACTGCGGATACTTTCGGAGAGTTGGTCGAGCACGAGAGACCAACTCACTCTGAATTTGGAAGGAGTTCCGGGGAAGACATACGAGCTTTCCTTGCTTCCGGGAAAAGAGGTGACGGGAGTGGACGGCGGCACGCTGAGGAAAAACGGGGAGATCGCGGAATGTGTTGTGGTGACCATGCCCGCTGGCAGCGGCGATTCAGTGCGGAGCACACTACTATTCCGGTTCGCTCCACGGTCCGCCAAGGGAAGTCGCTAGCACGAAAAGACATCTCATCCACATCGGGAGTACAACCATGAAAATCCGCGTGAACTTTTTTGTGTGCGCGTTGCTAATTGCAGTGTGCTGGACGCCGTTTGCGGCTGCTCAGGCAAGTTCCAAAGATGCCTACGGACATGAGTGGTGGCAACACGCGGTTTTCTACGAGGTGTATCCGCGGAGTTTTGCCGATTCAAACGGAGATGGAATTGGGGATTTGAACGGGATTACGTCGAAGCTCGACTACCTGAAGGACCTTGGCGTGGACGCGATCTGGATTACACCATGTTTCCCCTCGCCACAAGTGGACTTCGGGTACGACGTTTCGGATTACGTCAGCATCGACCCGATGTATGGGACGTTGGCGGATTTTGACCGGCTGGTGAGCGAGGCAAAGAAGCGGCACATCCGCGTGATTCTAGATTTCGTGGTGAACCATACGTCGGACCAGCACGCGTGGTTTGTGGACTCGAAATCGTCGAAGACCTCGGCGCATCGCGATTGGTACATCTGGCACGATGGAAAGGGACCGGAGCAGCCGCCGAACAACTGGCTTTCGACCTTCGGGCTCTCCGCATGGAAATACGATCCGGCAACAAAACAGTATTACTACCACTACTTCTATCCAGAACAGCCGGACTTGAATTGGCGCAATCCGGATGTGGAGAAGGCGATGTTCGACGTGACGCGGTTCTGGTACAAGCGCGGTGTGGCCGGATTCAGGTTGGATGCTGTGGATACCATGTACGAGGACGAGAAGCTGACCGACGACCCGGTGCTTCCCGGCAAGGACAAATTCGGCCGACCGAATCTGGCGGAGAAATACAACAAGAAGCTGCCGGAGATGCACACGGCGCTGCAAAGACTTCGGAAGGTTGCCGACGAGTATGGCGCGGTGCTGATCGGGGAGACGTGGACCTCCAACGTTTCGGAACTGGAAGAATATTACGGGACTAACGGGAATGAGTTGCAGTTGCCGATGGACTTGATGCTAACGGATTTGCCGTTGGCGGGGCCGACTTTCCGAGCGCACATCAATGCGGTGGATGCGGCGCGGGGCTGGCCGACGTACGTGATCACGAATCACGACATCCGCCGGTCGTTTTCGCGGTACGCGGACGGTGTACACAACGACGACATCGCGAAGATGATGGCGGGGTTTTACATGACATTGCGGGGAACGCCGATCATGTATTACGGAGAAGAAATCGGCATGGAGAATAACGATCCGAAGAGAAAAGAGGACGTGAAAGATCCGATCGGAGTATTGGGCTGGCCGCAGGAAAAAGGGCGGGACGGCGAGCGCACGCCGATGCAGTGGAGCGATGAAACAAATGCCGGGTTCACCAAAAGTAAGCCGTGGTTGCCAGTCCCGGAATCGGCGAAGACGCACAACGTGGCCGAGGAGAGCAAGGATCCGTATTCGGTGCTCGGCTTCTACAAGCAAGTCATCCATTTGCGAAAGACGGAGCCGGCGCTGCTGGAAGGCAGCTACGTTCCGCTGAATGAGACGGACCCGAATGTGGTCTCGTATCTGAGGAGGAGCAAAGAGGAAACGATTCTGGTGGTGCTGAATTTTTCCGGAGCGCCACAGAATCCGAGCTTCGACCTCGGGAAGCAGGGATTCCCAGGCGCAAAAGTGAAAGTGCTATTGCAGAATGCTGCGAGTGCTCCGAATGGGGCGCTGAAGAGCGTGAAGCTCGAGGCCTATGGGGTGTACATCGCGGAGGTTACGAAATAGAGCTTCGCCGATCCGCGTCCTTTAGCGTTGCTTTGTGCCGCGCGGATGGTGCTGGATGGTTGTGGCATTCGAGAACGAGACGCACCCCAGACTTGCACTCTGCCTGACTCATTGGGTGAGATCCTTCGCCCATCCTCGTCGGATGGGCTCAGGATGACACCCGCTCTCTGTCCGTAAACTTCCTGGCATGACAGGGAGTGACAAAGACACTAATTTTAGACAATGGCGAGCTTCTTCTGGAGTTCCTCGAGGGAAAGGCCCTTCGTCTCCGGATAAAAGAAGAGAACGACGAAGAACTCGACGGCCATCATTGCGGCAAAGAAAACAAAAGGGTAGCCGCCGGATTTGGCGGCCATAACCGGGAAGCTGAAAGAAATCACAGCGTTCATAAACCAGTGGGAGAAACTGCCGAGGCTTTGGCCCTGAGCGCGCACGCGATTGGGAAAGACTTCCCCAATATAGACCCAGATGACAGCACCTTGAGAGAAGGCAAAGAAGGCGATATAGCCGATGAGGAGCCAGACGAGCAGATGCTCGTGCTGATGCGCGAGGAAAATCCAAGCCACACCGGAGAGGCACAAGCCTGTGCCGACGGCTCCGATGAGGAGCAGCTTCTTGCGGCCGACGCGATCGATCAGGGACATGGCAAGCATGGTGAAAACGAGGTTGGTAGCGCCAATGGCGACGGCCTGGAGATCGGAGGAGACTTTGTTGAAACCGGCAGCGGCGAAGATGCTGTTGAGGTAGTAGAGGATCGCGTTGATGCCAGAAAGTTGGTTGAAGAGGCCGATGGTCACGGCCAGGAAGATGGGGAGGCGATATTTTGTGGAGAAGAAGGGCTCGTCGTGGCGGTGCTCGGCGTCGATGGAAACGACGATGTCCTGCAACTCCTGTTCGTAGTTCTCTTCGCCAATGAGGCGGAGAACGTCGCGGGCTTCGTCAATGCGCTTTTTCTTGACCAGCCAGCGCGGGCTGCGGGGAATGAAAAAGAGCATGAGGAAAAACGCGGCGGCGGGTACAGCAGCAATGCCGAGCTTCCAGCGCCACTCGGCGCCGCCAAAACCACGCGTGCCAATGACGTAGTTGGAGAAATAGGCGACGAGAATTCCAAAGACGACGTTGAACTGGAAGAAGCCAACCAGACGGCCGCGCCACTTGGCGGGCGCAATTTCCGCGATGTACATGGGGCCAAGGACGGAGGAACCGCCGATGGCAAGGCCGCCAATCACGCGAAAGACAAGCAGCGCTGCCCAGGTCGAAGCGACCACGCAGCCCAGCGCGGAGACGACATACAGCACGGCCATGATTTTGAGGCTATCGCGGCGGCCGTACTTGTCCCCCGGAATTCCGGCAAGCATGGAGCCGATGACCGTGCCGACAACGGCGCTGGCAACGGTTACGCCGAGTGTCCAATGAGTGAGATTGAACAGCTTCGTCAGCGCCTCGGTGGTTCCGGAGATGACAACAGTGTCAAACCCAAACAGCAGGCCGCCTAACGCAGCGACGACGGTACTTCGCAGCAAGCAGGAATTGAGTTTCATCGGTTGGACCTGATATGAAGTATTCTCCTACGCCTTCCGCAAGAACTATAGCAATTGAGAGCAGCATTGCGGAGAAAAGAGTGAAATCAAGAAGCCTGCCTGAAGAACGAGGGGGACGCAGGCTCGCTCTAGTGCGATTGCCAAGGCAGGATAGACTTGGCGGACCGCTCCGCAAATCCGTCCGGGGGGCAACAAACGTGCCGCTCTGGCTGAGTCGGAGCAGGCAGAAGGCGGTCCCTACAAACACCAAGAACCACGTGAAAAGTAGGTGCGATGGAAGGAGAGAGGGCGTCAAAAGACGAGTTTCAGGGAGAACTGGATTTGGCGCGAAGAGCCGGAGGTCTTGCTGATCATGCCGAAGCCGCTGCCGAGGACGGTATTGGCAGGCAAGCTGAAATTCACGATGTTGAAGATGTTGAAGAACTCGGCGCGGAACTGGAGGATGCCCCACTCGGCGTTGCCGCGATGACCGAAGGGGGTGTTCTTGATAAGAGCGAAATCGAACTGGTGGAAACCGGGGCCACGGAAGAAGTTGCGGCCGAGGGTGCCGAAGCGGCCGTGATTGGGGCCGGTGCCGCCCGGCACGTTTATGGGAATGAAGAAGAAGGAGTTGTTGTTCGCGCCGCGGCCAAAATAATCCGCGCGATTCGATCGGCTAGTGGAAAAGTCGGGCATGGATAGGAGATCCGGGCGGTCTGCGCCACCCGCGCCGGCGCCAGTCTGCTGAATTCCGGAATAAACCGTGAACGGGGGACCGGTCGTCAGTGAGGTGATATTCAGGAGCTGCCAGCCGCCGGTAACGGCCTTTCCAAGCGGCCGAAGAAAAGCAACACGATCGAATGCAAGTGCCTGCATCAGGCTCAGAGAAAAAACGTGGCGCACGTCAAAAGTGGAAGGCCCCTTGTCTGCCGAAGGATCCTTCGGATCCTGGAAAACGGTCTGAAGTGTGACGCCGGCGCCGGAGATTCCACCGCCGAGGACTGCGGTCGTATCGTCGATGGATTTTGAGAAAGTGTAGCTGGCCTGAAAGCTCAAGCCATAGCGCGAGTAGTTCTGACTCAGGCTGGCCTGAAGCGCGTGGTAAGTGGAGTGCGATTCGGTCTGCATAAGCATTTCCGGGCCGAAGCCGCCGATTGCCTGGTCAGCGGAATTGAACTGTGTGTAGGGAGCATACTCCGGGGAAGCGCCGCCATAGCCGTTAGGAGAATAGACCCTGGCGAGGTGAATGCCGGCGGTGCCGATATAGGCGGCGCTGATTTTCATGGTGCCGAAATCGTGGTCGACGCCAAGCGTGTAATTGCCAATGTAGCCGTTGCGGAAATTACGAGAAATGATACCTGCGGTCAGCAATTGGGTTTGATGTCCGGGCGTGAGATTTTTCACGTCGTTCTGATACCGCAGGAAATCGATTTGCGTATTCGCCGGGACGTTGGAACTGTCATTGTTAGGGAAAAGAAGTTGGCCGTCGATCGTGTACACGGGAGGAAGAGCAAGCGGGACGGCAGCGGTGTGAAACGGAACTGGGGCACCGGGGAGCGCGGTAATCAAGGGCTGGAAGATGAGGGGGAAACCACCGGTGACGAAATTGTCCTGCCAGAGGTTCGGGAGAATGGTGACGATGGCCGCGCCAGCGTGAAGGGTGGTTCGTTTTGTGGCGGCGAAGTCGAGAGAAACGCGAGGTCCAAAACCGGTCCAATCCAAGGGGTAAACCGGTTGTGGATTGAAGAGGTAAATCTGCGTTGCGCCAGGAGTGTCAAAGGAAGTTTCTTTCCCGTCGGGGCCAATTGGGACGGCAATGGAGGTACGGTGCTTGGCTTCTTTGATGCGGCTGTTTAACTCGTAGCGGAACCCATAAAACATGGTCCAGCGAGGAGAGAATTTCCAGTTGTCCTGGAAGTAGAAGTTGTAGGCTTCGCGGCGGACGGCAGCTTCGTCAAATTTATTGCCGTGGGGAACCGAGTCTGAGGCGGCGCTGATGGTGTACGAATGCGGAGTCGCGGTGAGAAGACCGGTCAATGCATCGGGGAGCGGATCGCCGGGCTGGATATCGTGTTGGCCACTCGCAGAGAGGATCTGAACAGGGGAGTATGCGGTGCCGCCACCGAAGGCATACGCGCCATTCGGATTCATGCCAAAAATGGTGGCGTCCCTGTTGAGGCGCAGTTCCCAGCCCCATTTGAACACATGCGATGCGCGAGTGAAGGTCCAATCGTTTTTGAGCTGATATATGTTGCCGTAGGAGCCGAAGATTGAGCCGTCAGCGGAATTGAAGCCAATATACAGGCCATCGCCGTAAGCCAACGAAGGATCAACTGTGTTTTTCGTAGGGAAGATGGGAGTGCTGCGAGCAAAGCCAAATGCCAGGTCAAAGGCCAGCCTGGAGGAGAAAGCTCGCGAGTAATGCAGGCCTCCATTGCGCTGGTGATCGAAGAAATCCACGCCAAAACTGGGGTCAATGGCGGTTTGATCAGGATTGGTTGTAGGACCGTTAACCTGGTTGAGGCTGAAACGGCCGAAGAGCGCCGCTTTGTCGGAGAGATGGTGATCAATGCGAATGGAAAACTGGTCTGTGTTGGTAACCACTTTGGAGGAGGTCGCATGGGTACGCGCGCCGAACGGGCCTTGTGGATCGTTGGGTAAAGGATAGCGAGCGAGAAGCGGCGCGATCGCGGAGCTGACCGGAACATATAAGGTGTCGCCCGGGAAGGTGGTGGTGTCCACCCCCTGACGTTCGGCGGCGGTTGGAGCCGCAAAAACCTGGGTCGTGCCGAGGACCTGGCGGAAACCCTGATACTCGCCAAAATAGAAGGTTTTACCGCGGCCGTTATACAAACCGGGAATAAGGAAAGGCCCGCCGTTCGTGAAGCCGAATTCATTGCGGATGAAAGGCGGGAGGCGGCGAGTGTCCAGATCGCTCTTGTGGTCGAAGAAATTGCGAGCATCGAAGGCCGCGTTGCGAGCAAATTCAAAGACGCTGCCATGCACCTGGTTGGAGCCGGACTTGGTGATCAGGTTGGTGAAGCCGGCAGAGCCGCGTCCGAATTCCGGTGGCATCACGCCGGAATTGGATTGGACTTCCTGGATGGCGTCAACATTAAAATTGGCGAAAGTGGCGCCGCCAAGTTCGGGGTCGCTAGACTCGGTGCCGTCCATAGCGAAGACTGAAGCGACGCCGCGCTGGCCGTTCACGGAAAATTGCTGGGTGAAGTTCGCGGCACCGTTGGTGTCGGTCATGGTGCCTGCGGCGAGGAGGAGCAGTTTGCTGAAATCGCGCTCGTTGAGAGGGAGGCTGGAGACTTCACCGCTCGAGAGGTGTTGGCCACGAGTGGCTTGAGCAGAATCATCTTTGGCGCGAAACAGAATGGAGAGCTTTTGGTCCCGATCGGAGAGTTGCAGATCGAAGTTCAGCGCATCGGCCTCTTTGATCTGCAATGGATCCACGGACGTCCAGGTCTTTCCAGCAGAGCGAACCGTAAGCCGATAGGTTTGCGGTTCGATTTTGTCGAGGAGGAATTGGCCAGCCGCGGAAGTCGTGGCGGAGTACTCGCGTTCGCCTGCGATTGCGCGCAGAGTCACAACGGCGCCGCTGACGGGAGCGCCGGCGCCATTGCGAACAACGCCCTGCCAAGAGGGAGCAGCCAGCGAGCGCGTGCAGGTGGCCAGCAGGAAGAGCAGTAAGAAAATCGATTTACGGCCAGGACAGAAGGCACCAAGATTCATCTTGAAGATTATACATTTGGCGGAGGTGCAACGGACGGACAGCCGTCACATTGGTTTGGGCAGATGAACGGATACGGTTTGTGAGTGACCGTTAATGAGAAGCAGCCTGCGTGCCGCGATCTTCCAGTTTTGTGTTGGGGAAGTAGTGGGAGAGGATTTCGCGGAAGCTGGAGCCGATTTCGGCCATGTTGCGCGCACCGCGCTGGCAAAGGCCGAGGCCGTGACCCTGGCCGGCGCCATGGAGGACGACTTCACCATTTTGCTCCCGCGCCGTGAAGTTATTGCTAGGGACGGCATTCCATCCCAGCTTCCGGCCGATAGCGAGGCGGCCATTTTCCCCGTGGAGGAAGAGGAGAGCGGCATCTTCGGGAGAGACTTTGCGGGTCCAGCGGACAGGATTTTTGTAGCAGAAATCGCAGCGGACGGAAAAGTAAGGATATTCAGACTGCGGCAAGCCGATTTCCTGCGGCGTGCGGGTGTGGCCCCCGCAGCTTCGAGTGAACATGGCCGCGACAGGTTTTTCATTAAAGGTAAGGACCAGGCCACGGGTTGCGGCGGTGGCGTTCGCTGCGGGGCTATCGGGGGCCGGCGGCTCGCGGAGAAATTGACAGTGAGTGAGGTCGCAGAAATCGAAGTCCGCATGGCGGCCGACGCCTGCGACGAAATAGGAGCGGCTGACGACTGCCTGCGCTTTCAATGCTTCCAGCGGAGTGCCAGGAGTCGTTTCAGCCTGAACGACAGAGGCCACCGCCGTTTCCAGGTCCATTTCGACGATGGGAATGAGCTCGTCGTCCTTGGCTTTCAACGTGAGGATGCCTTCGTAGCGGCGCTGGATTTCCCCCGGGACAGTGAGCAAGAAGCCGACTGCTTGCTGATTGCGGCCGGAGGCGCGCAAATCGTCGGAGCGCAGTTCTTTGGCACCGCAGCTCAAGCGCAGGGCATTGCCGGAAGGGCGAATGTGGAGCGTGCTACAGGCGGAACGAGGCTGCAAGAAAATCTGCTGGCCGCCGGCATTGACGAGCAGGCCGTCTGCGTGAACAGCGGTGAGAGTCAACCGATGCGGATGAAAGATTCCGAGAACACCGATGCGGACGGTTTGGGACTGCGATGACGCGGCATGCGGGAGACTGAGGCAGAGGAGCAATGCGCAAAGCCAGCGCAAGATTCATTCCTCCATTTGGCGGAGCATCAGGCCAGCGGTTTCCGCGGCTTTGGCACCGGCGACGCTGTGAATGCGAATAAGGAGGAGAATTTGCGGATCTTCGGCGGGCACGAGAGCGAGGACGAATCCGTCCGCGGGAGCCCAGGGAGTGTGCGTGCAGGGAGCGGTACCGGTTTTCACGAGTGCGTTTGCGTGCTTGAGCTGGCGGCCGACGGCGGAGCCGGTGCCGTGGAGCGCGGACTGGCGCATGCCTTCGAGAATTTCCGAGACGCCCGGCTGGCGCTTGCGGCGAAGGAGTTCGAGGTAGGCTTGTGCGATGTGGAGAGGCGAGATGCGCCACTGGC
>Ga0187780_10001476_pt1 | contig 17728 bp, 15 predicted proteins | sample 1015_Q2_SP10_20__FD_132429 | JGI IMG/M metagenome (GOLD analysis project Ga0187780, IMG submission 132429) | Tropical peat soil microbial communities from peatlands in Department of Meta, Colombia - 1015_Q2_SP10_20_MG | ecosystem: Environmental > Terrestrial > Soil > Wetlands > Peat | place...
ACCGGCGGCCCCCCTCCGACCGGCGGCTTCGCCGGGCACCTGCGCCGCTATCCGGGCGACGGCGCGCACCTGCAGGCGTTCACCCAGACCGCCCAGGTCCGTTCGGTGGGGGGCGCCCGCGCACCCGAAGCCTGGTCGGCCAGGGGGTACGAGCCCTATGCCGGCGGGCAGGTCCACGGCACCACCGGGACGTACCCGGCCACGCCCCCGCTGCGGATCCGCCAGGTCGTGCGCCCTGCCGCGTGGCCGGTGCGGGTGCTCGTGTGGCTGACCGTGATCCTCCTGGTGGTGGCAGGCATCGGGCTGGCCACGGCGCACTTCCGCCCCTCGTGGATGCGCGCCCTGCACCTGGCGCGCGTCCCCCACACCGCCCACGCCGCGGCAGGGCACGTCGCCGCCGGCCCCGGCCCCACCTCCACCACCACACCGTCCGCGGTGACGACCGGTGCCCCGGGCGCCGCGGGTACGCCGGTGACGGTCGACACGGACCAGTACACGGTCCTCGTCGAGACCACCGCGCCGTGCTGGGTGCTCGCCAGCGCGCCCAACGGCTCCACCCCGATCCTCGACGCCACGCTGCCCGCGGGCACCAAGCAGGTGATCACCCCCGTCAACGGACAGGTGTCGGTGGAGCTCGGCGCGTCCGGGGTCGCGGTGCAGGTGCAGATCAAGGGCAAGACGGTGTCGGGGTGGTCCTTCGTCCCGTCGAGCGCGCCGGTCACGCTGCTCTTCAGCGGGACGCCGAGCGCCTGACCCTTTCGCCGAGGGGCACGGGGGCATCGCCCCTCGCCGTGCGCCGCCAGACCGTTCGCCCACCAACGAGCCACGTCCTTCCCGCCCCCCGAGAACGGATGCAGCGCCGGCAAACCTGACACGGGCGTCAGAACCTGTCAAGGACAGGACTGAGCTCGACCGCCCACGGCTACGACGCCTACGACCGGGCCCGCGAGGCGACGGCAGCGCCGGCCGAGGTATCGACCCTGAGCAAGGTCGACATGCGCTCGTTTGCCGATGACGCCGAGGGCGTCATGCCCGAGATCACGGTCGAGACAGGCCGAGCGGTGCGGGCGCGGGGAACCGGGCGGGCAGGCGGGGGCGCCTCCGCGCTCACTCCTCGCAGACGCAGAACTCGTTGCCCTCGGGGTCGGCCATGACGAGCCAGCGCTCGCCGTCCTCGTCCACCACCGTGTCGGACAGCCGCGTGGCGCCGAGCTCCTCGAGCCTGGCCGCCTCGGCCCCGATGTCGGGTACGTACACGTCGAGGTGCAGCCGGTTCTTGCCCGTCTTCGGCTCGGTCACCGCCTGGAGCACCAGCGCCGGCCCGGTGTCGTCGGCACCGATGGGCTCCAGGGACCGGTACGGGCCCGAGATGTCCACCACCTCGTAGGCCAGCGCCGCGGCCCAGAACCGGGCCAGGGTGTCAGGGTCGCGGCAGTCCAGGACGAGCTCGATCACGTCCGAACGGTACCCGGGCAGGCATCCATTCGCTCGGACGACCGGTGGGCCGGCCTCCTCAGACCAGGATGCGCTCGTCGGGGGCGCGCACCCCGACCACCGCCATCGCCCGGCCGAGGCCGAGGAACATGCCGCAGCAGATGACCAAGTCGGCGAGCTCGTCGTCGGCGAAGGTGCGGTGCATGCGATCCCAGAGCTCGTCGCCCATGGCCAGGTGGTCGATGGCGAAGCGCTCGGCGAACTCCGCCGCCAGCCGCTCGCGCGTGGAGAGCCCGGTCGACGTCCGCCAGCGCGCCACTTCGGCGTAGAAGCCCTCGTCCGCCCCGGCGGAGGCGCCCTCGCGAGCCCGCGTGTCCCGGCAGACCGCGCAGTCGTTGATCAGCGCGATCGTCCAACGCGCCGCTTCGCGCTCGCGGACCGCCAGTCGCGAGCTCTTGTACACGGCTTCCGACAACTGCCCCATGCCCACCGCCATGGCGGGGCGCATGAGGGACCAGTCGACGTGCTCGCCATATCCACGCTCGGGGAACGAGATCCGTGCCATGCGGCGACGCTACACCGCGGCCCGTTGTGGGGCGTGCGGCCGGTCACCGACGCGCTGGGCGGTCCTCGGTGGGGCTCTGTGGGGCTAGCTGGAATCGAACCAGCGACCTCAGCATTATCAGTGCTGCGCTCTAACCGACTGAGCTATAGCCCCGGCAAACGCGCCAGGCTACCCGGCGTCGTCCTCCTCGGCGAACACGGGGGCCACCGCGGCCACCGTGTGGCCCTCGTCGAGACTCATGAGCCGGACCCCGGTGGCGTCGCGGCCCTGCGCGGCGATCTCACGCACCGCCGTGCGGATCGTCACCCCGCCGGTGGAGACGAGGAGGATCTCGTCGTCGAGACCGGCCATGAACGCTGCCACGACGCTCCCACGCACGGCCGTCAGCTTGATGGCGCGCACGCCTTGGCCGCCACGACCCTGGCGGCCGAAGTGATCGGTCTTCGTCCGCTTGCCGTACCCCGCGTCGGTCACGACCAGGATGTCGGCGTCGGGACGCACCACGTCCAATGAGACGACCTCGTCCCCGCCGCGCAGCTTCATGCCCCGCACGCCGGCCGCGTCGCGGCCCATGGGGCGGACGTCGCCCTCGGAGAAGCGGATGCCCTGGCCGTTGCGGCTGACCATCACCACGTCGTCGTCGCCCGAGGTCGCCACCACGCGCACGAGCTCGTCCCCGTCGCGCAGCGCGATGGCGATGAACCCCTCCCGCCGAGACTTGTCGTACTCGGTGAAGGCGGTCTTCTTCACCTGGCCGCCCTTGGTGGCGAACATCAGGTAGCCCCCCGAGTCGAAGTCCCGCGTGGCCACGATGGCCTGGATCGTCTCGTTCGGGGCGAGCGGCAGCAGGTTCACCGCCGCGGTCCCCCGCGCCGTGCGCTCCTTCTGTGGCACCTCGTGGGCCCGCAACCGGTAGACGCGGCCGCGGTTGGAGAACAGCAGGAGGTAGCTCAGCGCGGTGGTGTGCACGACGTGCGCGACCAGGTCCTCCTCCTTGAGCCTCGCCCCTTGCACGCCGCGTCCGCCGCGGCCCTGGGTGCGGAACGCGGCTGCGGACACCGACTTGATGTAGCCGGCGCGGGTCATGGTGACGACGAGCTCCTCGTCCTCGACGAGGTCCTCCACCCCCATCTCGCCCGGGTCGTGGGTGATGCGGGTGCGCCGCGGGTCGGCGTACTTCTCCCTGATCTCGGCCAGCTCGCCGGAGATGACGCCTCGGAGCTTGGCCGGGTCGGCAAGGATCGACTCGAGCTCCGCGATCGTCTCGCGCAGCTTGGCCATCTCCTCCTCGAGCTCGCTGCGGCCCAACCTTGTGAGCCGTCCCAGGGTCATGTCGAGTATGTGGTTCGCCTGGATCTCGGTGAACGAGAACGGCGCCGCCATGAGCGCCTGGCGCGCCGCGGCACGGTCCTCCGACGCGCGGATCGCCGCGATCACCGCGTCGAGCATCTCGATGGCCTTGAGAAGGCCCTCGACGATGTGGGCGCGGTCGCGCGCCTTGTTGAGGCGGTACTCCGAGCGCCGGGTGACCACCTCGATCTGGTGGTCGACGTAGTAGCCCAGTGCCTGGGCCAAATTCAGCGTGCGCGGCACGCCGTCGACCAGCGCGACGGTGTTCACGCCGAAACTGGTCTGCATGGGAGTGTGCTTGTAGAGGTTGTTCAGCACGACGTTGGCGTTGGCGTCACGCTTGAGCTCGATGACCAGACGCGGCTTCTGCGCCGCGGAGTCGTTCTGCGTCCGGCTGATGCCCTCAAGCTCCCCCGACTTCACCAGGTCCGCGATCTTCTTCTCCACCACCTCGACCGACGTCTGGTACGGGAGCTCGGTCACCACGATGCGCGTCGTGCCCCGCGACTCGTCGACCTCGGCGACGGCGCGGAGCTTGATCGAGCCCTTGCCCGTGCGCGCTGCGTCGAGGATGCCCTGACGCCCGAGGATCAGCGCGCCGGTGGGGAAGTCGGGGCCCTTCACGAACTGCAGCAGCTCGTCGGACGTCGCCTCGGTGTGCTCGAGCAGGTGGATCACCGCGTCGACGACCTCGCCGAGGTTGTGGGGCGGGATGTTCGTCGCCATCCCCACCGCGATGCCCTGCGAGCCGTTGACCAGCAGGTTCGGGAAGCGTGCGGGCAGGACCGTCGGCTCCTCCTGGGTGGCGTCGTAATTGGCCACGAAGTCGACGGTGTCCTCGTCGATCCCCGCCATCAGTTCGAGGGCGAGCGGAGCGAGGCGTGATTCCGTGTAGCGCATGGCCGCGGGCCCTTCGTCGGGACCGGTGCCGCCGAAGTTGCCGTGCCCGTCGATCAGGGGGTTGCGGAGGCTGAACTCCTGGACCATCCGGGCCAGCGCGTCGTAGATGGCCGTGTCGCCGTGCGGGTGGTACGTCCCCATGACCTCGCCCACCACCTTGGCGCACTTGGCGTGCGGCCGGTCGGGGCGGAGGTTCTGGTCGTACATCGAGTAGAGGATCCGTCGGTGCACGGGCTTGAGCCCGTCGCGCACGTCGGGCAGGGCCCGCGAGACGATGACCGACATGGAGTACTCGAGGAACGAGCGCTCCATCTCCTCCTGGATCTCGATGGGCTCGATGACCCCGGCGACGTCGACGTCCGTGCCGGTGCCGCCCCCGTCACCCCCGCCCGTGCCGGCCCCTGCGCCCGCACCACGTCTCGCCATTGCCGTCGTCGTCCTTCGTGTCGCGCGGGCCCGCGCCCGCGTCGCCCGGATGCCGTCCTCAGAAGTCGAGGAAGCGCACGTCCTTGGCGTTGGTCTGGATGAATTGGCGGCGCAGGTCCACGTCGTCGCCCATGAGCACCGAGCACACCTCGTCGGCCAGGGCGGCCTGCTCCACCTCGATCTGCAGCAGGGAGCGCCTGCCGCGGTCCATGGTCGTGTCCCGCAGCTCGTGGAAGTCCATCTCCCCGAGGCCCTTCAGGCGCTGGAACTCGGCCTTGTGGTTGGGGTTCTCGGCGAGGAAGCGCGCCTTCTCCGCGTCGTCCTTCAGGTAGATCTTCTCCTTGCCCACGAGCGTCGAGTAGAGCGGGGGCTGCGCCACGTACACGAAGCCGCCCTCGACGAGCGGCTTCATCTGGCGGAAGAAGAACGTCAGCAGCAGGGTGCGGATGTGCGAGCCGTCGACGTCCGCGTCGGCCAGGAGGATGACCTTGTGGTAGCGGATCTTCGCGACGTCGAAATCGTCGGCGAGCCCGGCGCCGATAGCCGAGATGAGTGCCTGGATCTCGGTGTTCTTGAGCATCTTGTCGATACGGGCGCGCTCGACGTTGAGGATCTTGCCCCGGATGGGCAGGATGGCCTGGGTGCGGGGGTCGCGCGCGTCCTTGGCCGACCCGCCCGCCGAGTTCCCCTCGACGATGAACAACTCGCTCTCGCGTGGCTCGCGCGACGAGCAGTCGACGAGCTTGCCCGGGAGTCCCGCGCCGTCCAGCGCGGACTTGCGCCGGGTCAGATCGCGCGCCGTGCGGGCGGCCACCCGGGCGCGCGCGGCGAGGTTGGACTTCTGGACGATCTGGTTGGCCTCGCGTGGATTCTCCTCGAGCCACTCCGAGAGCTTCTCGTTCGTCGCCCGCTCCACGAGCGAGCGCACCGAGACGTTGCCCAGCTTGGCCTTCGTCTGGCCCTCGAACTGCGGATCCCGCAGCCGCACGGAGATGATGGCGGTCAATCCCTCGCGGATGTCCTCGCCGAGGAAATTGTCCTCCTTCTCCTTGAGCTGGCCCTTGCCACGCGCGTAGCGGTTCACCACGTTGGTGAGGGCCTTCTTGAACCCCTCCTCGTGCATCCCGCCCTCGATCGTCGAGATCCCGTTGGCGAACGAGTGGATCGACTCGTGGAACCCGGTGTTCCACTGCAGGGCGATCTCGACCTCCTGGCCGTCCTCGCTCTGCGTGTAGGAGCAGACCTTGCGGAACAGGCCCTCCTTGGCGTGGTTCAGATGCTTCACATAGTCGACGATGCCGCCGGTGTACTTGTAGATGACCTGCTGCTCGCGCCCGGAGCGCTCGTCGGCGAAGCGGATCTCGAGACCCTTGTTCAGGAACGCCATCACCTGCAGCCGCTCGAGCACCGTCTGGGCGCGGAAGTCGGTCTCCTCGAAGACGTCGGGGTCCGGCCAGAAGGCCACCGTCGTCCCCGTCCGGCCGCGCGGCGCGTTGCCCGTCACCGCGAGCGGCTTGGTGCGCTCCCCGCCGTTGGCGAACTCCGCCACGTGGTGCTTGTCGTTGCGGTCGATCTCGAGGACGAGCTTCTTCGACAGGGCGTTGACCACCGACACCCCCACGCCGTGGAGCCCGCCCGAGACCTTGTAGCCCGACCCGCCGAACTTGCCCCCTGCGTGCAGCGTGGTGAGCACGAGCTCGGCGGCCGAGCGGTCCGGGTACTGCTCGTGGGGGTCGACCGGGATGCCGCGGCCGTTGTCCACCACCCGGCAGCCGCCGTCGGCCAGCAGGGTGACGTCGATGCGGGTGCAGTAACCGGCCATCGCCTCGTCGACGGCGTTGTCCACCACCTCCCAGATCAGGTGGTGCAGGCCGGTCGGACCGGTCGAACCGATGTACATGCCGGGCCGCTGGCGGACGGGCTCGAGCCCCTCCAGCACGGTGATGTCGGCGGCGTCGTAACTCTCGGCGCGCGTGCTCGCGCTCGCTTTCGCCTCTGCTTTCAGCGCCACAAACGCGCCCCTTCTCCAGCCTCCGCACCGGGTCGGGCACCGCCGATTCGGGCTCCGGATCTGAGCCTGGAAACCATGGTGCCGATGGGTTTTATTGTACCAGGACGGTGCGCGCGGACCGGCCAGCGACGGCCGCGGCGGACCGGCGCCGGGCGTGCCGTTCGCCCCGTGCGCCGTGCCCCGGTGTCGTGCCCGGAGGCATGCCGGGACGCATGCCCGGAGGCATGCCGGGACGCGTGCCGGGACACGTCAGCGCCGCACGCGCACTTCGATGTCGTCGGGTGCTCGCGCGCCCCCGGTGACCTCGCCGACTCGCTGGAGCACTTCGGTCCGCAGGTGCTTGATCTGCACCGCCCACGCGGGGTGATCGGCGGTCACCACGAGCGTGATGCCCTCGATCCGCAACGGCCGGACATGGGCCGCGACCGCGGGCCCCACGATCTCCTCCCAACGCGAGAACACCGCGCCCACGACGTCCGCCCTGCCCATGCCGAGCCGGTCGGCCACCACACCGAGCGACTCGGCCAGGGGCGTCGGCCCGTCGGTGGAGCGGGCGCGGCGATCCCTCATCGCGCGCCGCCCGCGCCCACCAGGGTGCCGTCGGCCACCTCGACGACCCGGTCGGCGGCCACCACCGGTGGCGGGTCCACGGCCGTGGTGAGCAGCACCTGCCCGGGCGGCAGCTGCTCGACGAGTGCGGCGGCACGGCGAGGGTCGAGCTCCGAGAACACGTCGTCGAGCAGCAGGGTCGGTGCCTCGGGGCTCCGGGCGGTGGCGGCGGCATGGGTGGCCAGGCGCAGGGCCAGGGCCACACACCGCTGTTCCCCCTGGGACGCGTGGGTGCGCGCCGGGCGGCCGTCGACGGAGAGCTCGAGCTCGTCGCGATGGGGCCCGACCGTCGAGGCACCGCGCCGAAGGTCCTCCGCCCGACACGCGGCCAGCGCGGCGGCCAGCGGACCCGCCCACGACCGCCGGTAGCGCATCGTCACCCGGTCGCCCACCCCGGCGAGGTGCGCGTAGGCACCGGCCACCGCGGGGCCCAGCTCCTCCACCAGCGCCTCGCGCGCCAGCGCCAGCGCGTCCCCGGCCGCGGCGAGGCGCTCGTCCCACACGTCCAGCGTGCTCAGCACCTCGGGCTGCGCACGACCGCCGGCCTGGCGCAGCAGCGCCCCGCGCTGGCGCAGGATCCGCTCGGCGTCGGCGACGAGGGTCTCGTGGCGCGGATGGGCGTCGATCAACGCGTCGTCGAGGTAGTCGCGCCGCCCCGCCGGCCCGCCTTGGACGAGCGCAAGGTCGTCGGGGGAGAACACGGTGGTGCGCAGCGCCTCGGCCAATTCGACCCGCCGGCGCACGACCTGGCGGTTGACCTGGGTCCGCAAGGACCCGGCCTCGGGGATCTCGGCCTCGATCAGCACGAGGCGCCCACCCGCGACGCACTCGGCGCGGACGACGGCGCGCCGTGCGCCGTTGCGCACGAGCGCCTCACGCGGCGCGCCGCGGATCGAGCGTTGCCGCGAGAGCCACCCGACCGCCTCCAGCACCGACGTCTTCCCCGCGCCGTTTGGGCCCCGCAGCACCGTCAGGCCGGTGGGGTCGGGCTCCACGGCGGCCTCGGCGAAACACCGGAAGTCGGTGAGCCACAGCCGGGTGACGGCCATCGCGGGGGCCGGCGCGGGCCGCTCAGGGCACGCGCACCGGCATGAGCAGGTACCGGTAGTCCTCGTGCTCGGGGGCCCGGACGGTGGCGGGCTTCGTGGCGTCGACCGTCTCGAGGATGACCTCGTCGCCCATGGCGGCCTCGACCCCGTCGATCAGGTACGACGGGTTGAACGCGATGGTGAGCTCCTCGCCCTGGTAGTCGGCGTCGACGTCCTCGCTGGCATGCCCCACCTCCTGCGAGAGCACCGTCAGCTCTACGCTGCCGGGGCGCATCGACATCCGCACCGGCGTGGTGTTGTCGCGCACGAGCAGCCGCACCCGCCGCAGCGCGTCGAGCAGGGCGTCCTTTCCAACCCGGAGGTTGTTCGGGTACCCGGGCGGGATGAGCTGGCGGTAGTCGGGGAAGCGCCCGTCGAGCAGGCGGGTGGTCAGGTGGACGCCGGCGACCGTGAACGTGGCGTCGAGGTCGCCGACCGAGAAGCCGACCTCGCCGGCGGACTCCTCCTTGCCCGCGCCGCTCGGCAGCAGGCGCTGGAGCTCGGTCAGCGCGCGCGCCGGCACCAGGATCTGCTCGGTGCCCTCGGGCAGCGGGCGAGTCCCGGCCAGGTCGCGCATGGCCAGACGGTAGGAGTCGGTGGCCACGAGCCGGATCCCGTCGCCCTCGGCGGCCACGAGCACACCGGTGAGCAGGGGCCGGGCGTCGTCGTTGGAGGCGGCCCGGACCACCTGGCGGAGGGCCTCGGCCAGGCCCGCGGCGGGCAGTGCCACCTGCTGGGGCCGGGGCTCGGGCAGGACCGGGTAGTCCTCGACCGGGTACGTCCGCACCACGAAGCGCGAGCGCGCCGCGGAGATCTCGACCTCCTCCTCGCCGCCCTCGAAGGTCACCGCGCCCGGCTCGAGCGAACGGACGATGTCGGCCGTGAGGCGCGCCGGCGTGACGCAGGCCCCGTTGTCGAGCCCGATGGCCTCCACCTCGACCCGCACCGTGAGATCGAGGTCGGTCCCCACCACGGTCAGTCGGTTGCCCTCCGCCCCCACCCGCACGCCGCCGAGGGCGGGGGAGGTCGAGCTGCGGGCCGTGACGGCACGGCTGGCGGTGGCCAGGGCTTCGACGAGGGTGTCTCGCTCACAGCGGAACTTCACGTCAGATCCTCTCCCAAAAGGAATTCAATTCTGGCAGTGACGGTAATAGGGCGTGTGGATTGTGGATGACACCCTGTCCGCCGAGGTCAGGGGGCAGGGACCCTTCCACACGGGATGCACCGCGTCCACCGCGCCGACACGGGTGCCCGCCCCGGTGCCCCGGCCGTCCACCGGACGGCGGCCCCGTCCACAACTGCGCCACGTCTTTCCCACAGGGCGGTCCGACGACGCGCGCGCGTCTCGTCCCTCATGCCCCGCTCTTGATCTTGATGATGAGGTCGCTCACCTGGTCGAAGATCTGCCGGCGCTCCTTCATGAGCGAGGAGATCTTGCGGACGGCATACATCACGGTTGTGTGGTCCTTGCCGCCGAACTCCCGGGCGATGGCGGGGTAGGAGAAGTCGGTGAGCTCCCGAAAGACGTACATGCCGATCTGCCGGGCGTTCACCAGGGGCCGGGTCCGGCATCCCCCGCGCAGGTCGTCCACCGTGAAACCGAAGGCCGCCGCGGTCTCCTCCAGGATGAGCTGGGGGGTGATCCGCCGGGGCTGGCCGGCCGAGACGATGTCCGACAGCACGTGCTCGGCCAGATCGCGCGACAGGGGCTGGCGGTTGAGGCTGCCGTAGGCGGTCACCCGGATGAGGGCCCCCTCCAGCTCCCGGATGTTGTCCTTCACGTGGGTGGCGATGAACTCCAGGACCTCTGGCGGGACCGGCGTGGACTCCCGCTCGGCCTTCTTGGCCAGGATGGCGATCCGGGTCTCCAGCTCGGGCGGCTGGACGTCGGTGATGAGTCCCGAGAGGAACCGGCTGCGGAGGCGGTCCTCCAACGTGGCGATGGACTTGGGCGGACGGTCGGAGGTCAGCACGACCTGCTTGGAGGACCCGTAGAGGTGGTTGAAGGTGTGGAAGAACTCCTCCTGGAGCGACTCCTTGCCCTCCATGAACTGCACGTCGTCGATGAGCAGGACGTCGCAGTCGCGGTAGCGGCGCTTGAAGGCCGTGGTCGTGTTGTTCCGGATGGCGTCGACGAATTCGTTGAGGAACGTCTCGGTGGACACGTAGCGGATGTGGCGGCGAGGGAAGTTCTCGCGCACGTAGTTGCCGATGGCGTGCAGGAGGTGCGTCTTGCCCAGGCCAGCCCCGCCGTGGATGAACAGCGGGTTGTAGGACAGGGCGGGCATCTCGGCCACAGACAGGGCAGCCGCGTGCGCGAAGCGGTTCGACGACCCGATGACGAAGGCGTCGAACGTGTAGCGGGGGTCGAGACCGACGTCGTCGGTCTCGTGACGCCGGGACGCTCGCGCGGCACGCGACCCCTCCCCCGCGCCGCCGGCGCCGGCGCCGGGCCGAGCGGGCTCCACGTCCTCGAGGAAGGGGGCGGAGAACAGCGTGTCCTCGGGCTCGGGGGGCGTCAGCGGCAGGACCTCGAGGCGCACCTTGACCTCGCGCGAGGCCGCGTCGGTGGCCACGGCGGCGAGCAGGCCGAGGAACCGGGACTCCACCCGGTCCCGCACCAGGGTGCTCGGGGCGCCGACCACGAGCAGGTCGCCGTCGAACGACTGGGGTGTGAGGCCGGCGAGCCAGGTACGCCAGGTGGCGTCGGACACCTGCTCGCGGAGGGCTTCACCGCAGCGCTTCCACAGGTCGTTCGTGTCGTTCACCAGGGACTCCACCCTCCGCTCGCCAGATCTGTCCACAAGGAGATCCACAGGTGTGGATTGCCCGAAAGCCTGTCTCCGCCCGCGCTGTGCGGGGTGTGTCAGTCGGCCCCGGGGAAGGAGGACCCTCCCGGGGAATCGCCGTGAGGCGGGCCCCCGGTGGCCCCGACGGTACACCGGCGCGACCGGTGCTGCTAGTGGTGAAACGAGGGACGCCCGTGCCTGGGACGATCGGCCGGTCGCCATCGGGGCGCCGGCTCGTCCACGGCCTGCGACGCGTCCCCGCCCCGCCGCGCGCCACCACGGGCGGCAGGGTCGCCTGGTCGGAAAGGACCCTGCTCGCATAGCATGGCTGGACGAGCCGACGAGCGGCGGTGCGCACGGGCGCACGCCGCCGGGGGCCGGTCGTGACGATCGCCGGCCGGCCTCGAGCAGGGGAACGAGAGGAAAGTGAAGAGGACCTATCAGCCCAACACGCGCAAGCGGGCCAAGAACCACGGGTTTCGCCACCGGATGTCGACTCGTGCCGGCCGCGCCATCGTGCGGGCACGACGCCTCAAGGGGCGCCGCCGCCTCACCGCGTAGCCTGGTCGGGCCGGCGTGGTGTGGCGGATCCGTGACCGCGCCACGTTCGAGGCGCTGCGTCGCTCCGGCCGCCGGGCCCGGCGAGGGCCGGTCACGGTGACGTATCTGCCGGTGAGCGGCGGACCGCCCCGGGTGGCCTACGCCGTGGGCAAGCGCGTGGGCGGGGCCGTCCAGCGCAACCACCTGCGGCGGCGGCTGCGGGCGGCGGTGGCCGAAACCGCCCCGGCGATGGCGCCGGGCGCCTACCTGGTGGCCGCCGGCCCGGAGGCCACCGCATGTGGATTCGAGGAGTTGAAGAGGACCGTGGCAGCAGCGATGGCATCCGCCAGCGAGGAGCAGGGGCAGTGAACCCCCAGGTCACAGCCTCGCGGCCCGGCACCGGCGGTGCCGACCCGACGATGGCGCCGGCGCCCGCCCCGGCTCCGCCAGGAGTCGGCGCCCGCCCCGGCCCCGTGGCCCGGGTGCTCCTGGCCGCCGTCCGCCTCTACCAGGCGGCCCGTGTGGGGCGCCCGTCGCCGTGCCGGTACCTGCCGACCTGCTCGTCCTACGCCCGAGAGGCGATCGAGGTCCACGGGGCCTGGCGCGGCGGTCGGCTGGCGCTGCGCCGCATCTCGCGCTGTCACCCCTGGGGCGGGCACGGGTTCGACCCCGTGCCGGAACGGAGGAATGGCCGATGAGCGCCGTCCTGTTGGCCAGCACGCTCGGCGACATCTTCAAGCCGCTCTACGAGGCGATGGCGTGGCTGATCGCCTTCTTCTACCGGATCGTCCCGAACTACGCCTTCGCCATCGCCATGCTCACCATCGTGGTGATGGGGATCACCGCCCCGCTGACGGTGAAGAGCACCAAGTCCATGACGGCGATGCAGCGCCTGGGCCCGGAGCTCAAGAAGATCCAGCAGAAGTACAAAGGGGACCGGACCCGTCTCAACGAAGAGATGATGAAGCTCTACAAGGAGCACGGGGTGAATCCGGCGGGCGGCTGCCTCCCCATGCTTCTCCAGTTCCCCATCTTCATCGTCCTCTATGGCGTGATCCGGGGCCTGACCAATACGCTGGCGGTGAACGGGCATCAGGTGCTGGTCAACGGCCACCCGGTGGCCCAGCCCCGCTACATCAGCCACAACACCAAGCTCTACCACGACCTGGTGGCGAGCCACGGGCAGATGATGGCGTTCGGTATCAACCTGTCGGAGAAGGCCCTGGGCCACCACAGCTCGGTGGCTGCCGCCATCCCCTATTACGGCCTCGTGCTCTTCGCCATCGGCTTGCAATGGCTGCAAATGCACCAGCTCAATAGCAGGAACCCTCAGTACGCGCAGGCGAATCCGCAGGCGGCCGCGTTGCAGAAGTATATGCCTATAATTTTCGGGTTCATATACATCACAATTGCCGCCGGTGTGAACATCTATTTCATCGTCTCGAGCCTGTGCCGCATCGGCATCCAGGAGGCGGTGTTCCGCTCCGGGGTCCTCGAACGCAAGCCCGCCCCCGCCGAGGAGATGCTCCCGGGGCGCACGGGATCGGGCGGCAAGCCCGCCGCGCCGCGGCGCCGGACGATCATGGACCGCCTGGCCGAGGCGCAGCAGCGGGCGCTGGATGCCCAGAAGGCCCAGCAGCTGCAGCAGGAGCGCCGGGGCGCGCTGGACGCCGAGGCGCGGGACGTCACCAAGGATCGGGCGCCGGACAAGGGAACAGCGGGCGCCAACGGCGGCAAGCGGACGGCGCCGGCCGGCGGCGCGGCCGGCAACGGCAAGAACGGATCGAGAGCCCCAGGGTCGAGCGGTGGTCCGACGAGGGCCGGTGGCAGCACCACCGGCGCCGGGAAGCAGACGGCACATCCGCGGGCCAAGGGGAAGCGGGCAAGAAAGGCTCGTTGACACATGGAATGGGTGGAGACCACCGGAAAGAGCATCGACGAGGCGAAGGAGGCGGCGCTCGACCAGCTCGGCGTGGACGCGTCGGACGCGGAGTTCGTGGTGATCAGCGAACCGAAGGCGGGCCTCTTCGGCCGCATGCGGGGCGAGGCCCGGGTGCGGGCCCGGGTGCGGCCGACGGCGCCGCGGCCCAAGCGCGGGCGTTCCCGCCGCTCAGAGGGCGGGGCTCGCCGGTCCGAGGCCCGCGCGGGCGGGTCCGGGAGCGCTTCGGGTGCCGCAGGGGGCGGCGGGGGCGCCCGGTCGGGTCAGGGACAGCGTGGAGGCGTCGCCGTCGCCGAGGGCGACGGCGAAGGCCCGGAGTCCAACGGCACCGCGGCGTCGGTCGACGGGGCCGGTCCCGGCGGCGGGCGCGCCCCGGGCGGCTCGACCCAGGGCGGGACCGCGACGCGCAAGCGCCGTCGCCGGGGCGGGCGGGGACGCTCCCGCGGTGGCGGGGGCGCGCCGGGCACGGCTACCGGCGCCGGCCCCGGTAGCGGGGCGGGTAGGCCCGCAGAATCGGATCGGAGCGAGGGCGGGGAGACCCGCCGGACGAGCAAGGGGACCGAGGAGGAGATGGTGGAAGGGGCGCTCTCGTTGGAGGAGCAGGCTGAGTCGGCTCGTGAGTTCGTCGAGGGGCTCGTCCGGGAGATGGGTCTGCAGGCCGAGGTCGGCGTCCGCCTGGTGGACGACGAGACGGCCGAGGTGACCGTGGCCGGAGAGGAGCTCGGCCTTCTCATCGGGCCGGGCGGGGCCACCCTGAGCGCCCTGCAGGAGGTGACGCGAACGGTGGTGCAGCGCCACACCGGTGGCCACAGTGACCGGATCATCGTCGACGTGGCCGGCTACCGGGCCCGACGGGCCGAGGCGCTGGCCCGATTCGCCACCAAGATCGCCGAGGAGGTCCTCAGCACCGGCGAGGAGCGGGCACTGGAGCCCATGAGCCCGCCGGACCGCAAGGTCGTCCACGACACCGTCAACGGCATCGACGGGGTCCGGACCCGATCGGAGGGCGAGGAGCCGCGTCGGTTCATCGTGATCTGCCCCTCGGGCGAGCCCACCGGGGACGACGCCGGCGACTGATCGGCACCCGGCGCAGAGCGGACCGTCGCTGATGGCCGGGCCCGCGGCACGCCCTGACGCCGTCCCCTCTGCGCTCCTCGAGCTCCTCGAGCGGAGTCGTTCGCTGGGCTTCCTTGGTCCTGGGTCGGTCGCAGGGCACGTCGAGCACGCCCTCGGGTTCGACCGGGCCCTGTCCTGGGCAGGGGCTCCCTCGCCGGCGTCCGCCGTCGATCTCGGCAGCGGTGGCGGCGTCCCCGGGCTGGTACTGGCGTGGCGGTGGGCCGACGCCGTGATGGTGCTGCTGGACTCTTCGGCCCGCCGGAGCGACTTCCTGGCCGAGGCGGTCGGCCGGCTCGGCTGGTCGGGGCGGGTCCACGTGGTGCGTGATCGGGCCGAGGTCGCCGGGCGTGTGGAAGGGCTCCGGGGATCCGCCGACGTGGTGGTCGCCCGCAGCTTCGGTCCCCCACCGGTGACCGCAGAGTGCGCTGCCCCCTTCCTGCGGGCAGGGGGCTGGCTGGTGGTGTCGGAGCCCCCGGAGGTGGAGGCACGGTCGATCCCCGACAGCCGGGAGGTGCTCCGCTGGCCCGAGGCCCCCTTGGCCGAGCTGGGGATCGTGCCCGTTGGCCGGTACCGCGACCGCTTCGGCTACCAGGTCCTCCGCCAGCTCCTCCCCTGCCCGGAGCGCTATCCCCGCCGGGTTGGAGTCCCGGCCAAGCGGCCCCTGTACTCGGTGCCGGACGGCGCCGAGGCCTGAGCGCACGTTTCACGGGAAACATCCAGGGCCACCGCGGCCCGGATTCTCTTGTCCTCGGACCCGGTGCGTCCAGGTGATTCACGTGAAACCGCGGATTCGGTGGCTCCAAAGTCTTGACCGGGGCTTCACGGATGTGAAGGATGGGGTCCGTGAACTCGAGTTACCCCACGCGTTGACGTGCGCGTCCGCATGCGAGGGCGCGAAGCCCGCAGCAACCAGGCAACAAACGCCGCCGAGACCCCGGCAGAGCTTGCAGAGCCGGAGACGACGGCCACACAGCAGCCCGCCGAGCCGGGGTCGGTCCAGGCGGAGGTGACCGAGTCCCCTGTCGCGCCCCTGGTGCCCGACACTGGCGCCGAGGCCGTGACCGATGGGGGCCAGGGCGGCCAGCGAGGAGACGTGGCGGCGCGCCCCGTCATCCGGGACCGCGACAAGGTCGAGATCATGGTGGAGGACACGCCTCCCGGTGAGTACGTCCCCCGGCCCCTGCCCCGGGTCATCGCCGTGGCCAACCAGAAGGGCGGCGTGGGCAAGACGACCACGGCCGTGAACCTCGGGGCCGCCCTGGCGGAGATCGGGTTCCGGGTCCTGGTGGTCGACCTCGACCCACAGGGCAATGCCACCACCGGGCTGGGCATCGACGCCCGCAACTTCGAGATCTCGATGTACGACGTGATCATGCGGGACACAGACCTCGAGGACGCCATCGAGCCCACCAGCATGAAGAACCTCTTCCTGGCCCCGGCCACCATCGACCTGGCCGGTGCCGAGATCGAGCTCGTCCCGTCGTTCAGCCGGGAGCTCAAGCTGCGCAAGGCACTGGAGACGGTGGTCGACGACTTCGACTTCGTCCTCATCGACTGCCCGCCTTCGCTGGGCCTCATCACCATCAACGGCCTGGCGGCCGCCGGCGAGGTCCTCGTCCCCATCCAGTGCGAGTACTACGCGCTGGAGGGTCTGGGCCAGCTCCTGCGCAACGTGCACCTGGTGCAGACCAACCTCAACGAGTCGCTCGAGGTGTCGACCATCGTGCTGACCATGTACGACGGGCGGACGAAGCTGGCCGAGCAGGTGGCCGAGGAGGTGCGGACCCACTTCGGCTCGAAGGTGTGCCGGAACGTGATCCCGAGGACCGTCCGTATCTCGGAAGCGCCGTCGTTCGGCCAGCCCATCACGGTGTTCGACCCGAGCTCACGTGGTGCCATCGCCTACCGGGAGCTGGCAAAGGAGGTCAGTGGTGGCAAGGCGTAGTGGGTTGGGCAAGGGCCTGGGCGCCCTGATCCCGACCGAGGTGACCCGCGAGGGCGGCTCCATGCTCCGGGAGGTGCCGGTGTCGAGCATCCGGCCCAACCCCCTGCAGCCCCGCACCTATTTCGACGAGGAGGCACTCGTCTCCCTGGCCGCGTCGATCCGGGAGGTGGGCGTCCTCCAGCCGATCCTGGTGCGGGAGACGGCCCCCGACGACTACGAGCTGATCGCCGGCGAGCGGCGCTGGCGAGCGGCGCGGCGCGCCGGGCTCCAGACCATGCCCGTCCTGGTCCAGAGCGCGGCCACCGACGCCCACAGCCTCGAGCAGGCCCTGGTCGAGAACCTCCACCGGGAGGACCTCAACGCGCTGGAGGAGGCGGGCGCCTACCAGCAGCTCATCGACGAGTTCGGCTACACCCACGAGCAGGTGGCGTCGCGCGTCGGTCGCAGCCGGAGCGCCGTGACCAACACCCTCAGGCTCCTCCAGCTGCCGGCCGGGGTCCAGCGCGCCCTCGCCGACGGCGCCATCAGCGCCGGCCACGCCCGGGCGTTGCTGGGTACGCCCGACCGCACCCTTCAGGAGGAGCTGGCCAAGCAGATCGTGGCCGAAGGGTTGAACGTCCGCGCGGTGGAGGAGATCGTCCGCCAGCGGACGCACATCGAGGGCGGCGGTGAAGGGGCGGAGGAGCTCGTCGCGTCCCCGGACAGCCCGGCCGGAGCGCCGGCCACGGCCATCTCCCCGATCCCCCGGCGGTTGCGGGCCCCCGGCGTGCTCGAACTCGAGGAGCTCCTCTCCGACTACCTGAACACCAGGGTCAAGGTCGACATGGGCGGCAAGCACGGCCGCGTGCTCATCGACTTCGCCACCCTGGAGGACCTCGAGCGCATCTACAAGCTCATGGTAGGTGGCGCCCCACCCGGAGCCTGACCCCGCCGGCCGCACAGCGGTGCTCACGTAGCGCGGTCGCGCTTGCCGAACACCACCGGGTCTTTCGCGCACTGAGTGAAAACCCAACGTA
>Ga0187780_10001477_pt1 | contig 17728 bp, 19 predicted proteins | sample 1015_Q2_SP10_20__FD_132429 | JGI IMG/M metagenome (GOLD analysis project Ga0187780, IMG submission 132429) | Tropical peat soil microbial communities from peatlands in Department of Meta, Colombia - 1015_Q2_SP10_20_MG | ecosystem: Environmental > Terrestrial > Soil > Wetlands > Peat | place...
AAGCAGAAAAAGTTGGAGGTGATGCTTTGATTGACGTTTCGTGCACCTCAGGAGCTTTTAGTGCTAGCGCTAAAGGGACAATCATCACATTTAAGAATCGCGGGGTGGCATTAAAGGTTCTGAAAGATATCAACGCAGTTCTTAAATGATTTTTTGTTCGGATCGGAAGGAGGATTATTTGGAGGATCGAGCATGACCATTTGAGCGCCCATTCTGACGGTGTAAGTTGTAAGAAGGGTTATCTTGACAGTGTCCGTCAACTCAAATACTGGTCAGGACATTTTAGCCCTGCCTTTTTATTTTGCAGGCTTCAATTCGTAGTTGTCGAAATCAATTGCTATCCTGTATCGAAGACTCTTAGGTGGAGTCCGCAACCGGTTTTCTGAGAGCTTGTTCCTCAAGCTGGGTTCCCATATCGCTACACCTGATTCCAAACAATAATCTTCAAAGAGATAATTTTCACAAGAGTTTTTAAAGCTTTTCCCGTACTTGCCTTTTTCAGTAGGGATGAATAAATTGTTATCAGCAATGGATTGAAAAAAAAGCAGAATGAATATCGGATGGTTATTAATTAAATAAGAAAGGAGGTATAAATGAAAAAAAATATTCTAGTTTTGGTGTGTCTGGTTACTCTCGTGGTTCTTCCAAACTTGGTGTTGGCAGATTGTGTGGATATAGGAGGGTTTACAAGTTTTTCAGTGACGTGGGGCAATACGGTGACTCTTTACTCGATGGATAAACCGTTTGTGAAATTTGACGTTCAGGGTGGTATAGACCCGACATCCAAGCTCCAGCTCATTAAGGGCTATGTGTGTGACGGAGACGAGGTCTTGGTAGACGGTTTTAAAAGCACGATTTTGAATGTCAATTCATCTATGGATTAATGGCCTTCTGCCAAAAGCTTGGTTTGGTCGATTAACTCTTCACTAATGATATGAAATTGGTCAACGACCCTTTCTCCGAGGGTTTCCATTTTCTCATCCTGGCGCTTTTCAAACTCCTTAAATCCTTGATCCATGTCTTTCTTGGTCAATCCTTTTTCAGCCATCTTTCTTCTCCAATAAACTAAGGAATGACGTCATTCATATCAGAAAATGGGCTCCATGTCAAAGTCAATCACTTTTTCTCACTCTTCTTTCCTCTCCAGTGCTCCAGCCTCTTTTTGATTTCCTTCTCAAACCCCAGTTCAGTCGGGCGATAGTAGGTTCGTCCTCTGAGGTTCTCAGGAAGGTATTCCTCTTCGACGAAGTGATCTGGATAATCGTGAGGATACTTATAATCCTTTCCATAACCCAGATCTTCCATCAATTTGGTAGGCGCATTTCGAATGTGGAGCGGGACAGGCATATTCTCGGCCTCTCTTATGTCTCTTTGCACCTTCTGATAAGCGGTATAGATCGCATTCGACTTCGGAGCCGTGGCCAAATAAACTGCCGCCTGGGCCAAGGCCAGATTTCCCTCCGGCAGGCCGATAAAGTGAAAGGCCTGCTGAGCGGCAACTGTTACCTGCAAGGCCTGAGGATCCGCCATCCCAATATCTTCCGAGGCAAACCGGACCATCCGCCGCGCAATGTAGAGTGGATCCTCACCAGCTTCCAACATCCTTCCAAGCCAGTAAAGGGCTGCATCCGGGTCGCTCCCTCTGAGACTCTTATGCAATGCTGAAATGAGGTTATAATGTTCCTCCCCAGACTTGTCGTAAAGATATGCTTTCCTTTGAAGAACCTCTTTTAAATCCTCTTTCTTGATCCGACGAATACCCTCGTCGCCGGGGGGTGTTGTCAAGACGAGCATCTCTAAGGTGTTCAATGCCGCCCTTGCATCTCCATTCGCCACCTGGCAAATACCTTTGATGACCTCTGGCTCGATTGCGGTTTGGTATTTGCCCAAGCCCCTTTCTCTATCCGCCAATACCCGCTTTAGGATCAATTCAATCTCTTCCTCCTTTAAGGATCGGAGGGTAAAGACTTTTGTACGGGATAGCAGTGGCGAAATCACTTCAAAGGATGGGTTTTCTGTGGTGGCCCCAATCAGGATGATGGTTCCTTTCTCTACGTGGGGTAGGAAAGCATCCTGCTGAGCTTTGTTAAATCGATGGATCTCATCCACGAAAAGAATTGTCCGCCTCTTACTATATTTCCATTCCTCTTCTGCCTCTTGGATCACCTCTTTGATCTCTTTCACCCCGGAAAGGACAGCGCTGAAGGCGAGGAATTGAGCGCCTGTGGTGGAGGCGATAATCATGGCCAAGGTGGTCTTGCCGGAGCCCGGAGGCCCCCATAAAATCATGGAGGGAAGATGATCGGATTCGATTGCCTGGCGGAGAACCTTTCCCTGACCCAGGAGGTGATCCTGACCGACAAATTCATCCAATGCCCGGGGCCTCATCCGATCGGCAACGGGCGCCTCCCCCTTAAAAGCTTCCATTTCCTTTTTCTTGAAAAGTTCTGTCTGCTTCTTCAACACTCTATCTCTTTTATGAAATTAATTCGCTATGCGCTATGCGCCTCGCGCTCTGCATCAATCTCCCGGATGGCTTGAAGCATTTCTTGATGAATCAAGGCATTGGAAGCCACGATCTCTTCTGAGTAGATGCCAAAGGGTCGGCCCTGGAGGTCGGTCAGCTTTCCCCCCGACTCGGCAATCATCAAAGTAGCGGCCGCCACATCCCAAGGGTGGAGCTTAAATTCCCAGAACCCATCGAAACGACCCGCTGCTAAGTAAGAGAGATCGATGGCTGCTGAGCCAGGTCTCCGAATGGCAAAACTTTTGGTGAGAAACTGCCGGAAATAACGGAGATAGAAATCGGCATGTTCATGGACATCGTAAGGAAAACCGGTGCAGACAAGACTTCTGTTTAAGCGTTCAATCCGTGAGACAACGATTCTTTTCCCATTGAGAAAGGCACCCTTTCCTTTTTCCGCATGAAAGAGCTCATTGAGGGCCGGGACGTAAACCACTCCTATTCTTACCTCTCCTTCTACTTCAAGCCCGATGGAGACGCAGAAACAAGGAAACCCGTGAAGATAATTAGTCGTCCCATCGAGGGGGTCAATGATCCACTTCCAAGAGGATCCCTTTCCCTCAAAAGGACTTTCCTCTGTCAAGATATCATGTTCCGGAAAAGCATCCGAAACCATTTTTACAATGGCCCGTTCGCAGAGTCGGTCCACTTCCGTCACCGGGTTGAACTCTCCTTTGTACTCAACCGGATGAGAATGGTCAGAGTGGAGTATCTGAATCCGGCCCGCTTCCTTAGCAGCGGCGACGGCTAACCGAAGATAACGATCCTCCATCTTAATCAATTGACAATACCTCTTTCAAAACTATATGATAGCTTGAAGGATCAAGTCAACCCTTGGACTCCCCGACCTAAGGCGGCTTGCCTTCGACCAGACCGGCTCAGCCCGCCGAAGCTTCAAGCTGACGGGCAAGGAAACCCTGAGGCGCTCTTGGAGGAAGAGGATGAAATTCGAAACCTATGGCAATTGTTTTGTCTGTGGAATGAACAATCCAAATGGGTTGCGATTGAGTTTTGAGATCGACGAGGAAAGACAAACCCTCAAATCGACTTTTATCGCAAGTCCAACTTTCCAAGGTTGGGACGGTATTGTCCATGGAGGAATTGTCAGTACTTTGTTGGATGAAGCGATGGCAAAATTGATTTATGAATTAGGGTATCAAGCGGTTACGGTATCCCTAGAGATCAGGTTCAAAAAGCCGGCCCCCATCTTCGAACCACTCAGCATCTACGGGGAAATTACGGAGGTAAGCAAAAGACTCATCAGAGCGAAAGCCCACATAGCAAACAAAGATGGGACCATTCTGGCCACGGGGACTTCTACCTGCCTTATGAGCAGCTTAGCAAAGGCGGGGTTTCCTTAACCCCTCAATTCCTTCCCCATTCCTTCTTCTCAGCCTTTCCTTCGACTGTACATCCATTGGGCGTAATCCGCATCAAACCCGAATCTTTCTAAGAGCGCACGATCTCCGAGCAGATCTCCCATGGAAAGATCCTCTATTTTTCTCCCTTCATACAGCAAGACCGCTCTCTCGCAAAGATCCACCGCCACGGGCAGGTGATGGGTAACGATGATCTTTGTTTGAGGGATGGATTGGATTCGTTCCATCAACATTCGGCTTCCGGCCGGGTCGAGGTTGTCCGTGGGCTCGTCGAGGGCCAGGATCTCGGAGTCCATGGACAACACGGTGGCCAGCGCAACCCTTTTCTTCTCTCCCTCACTCAAATGGTGGGCCGATCTTGTCTCAAATCCTTTCAACCCCACTGTCTCAAGTGCCTTCGTCACACGGCGCCGAACGCCTTCTCCGTCAAGTCCCATATTCAGAGGACCAAAAGCCACATCATCGAAAACCGTGGGGCAGAAGAGCTGATCCTCTGGATTCTGAAAAACGAGACCCACCCTTCTCCGAATTTCCTTCAAATTGTTTTTCTCAACCTGAATGCCCGAAATGATCACCTTTCCCTCTCCCATCAAGGTTCCGTTCAGATGATAGAGAAGGGTCGACTTGCCGGCTCCATTTGGGCCCAGGATCGCGATGGATTGATTTTGATAGACTTCCAAATCAACGTCCCTCAACGCCGGCGTCCCGTCCGGATAATGATAAGAGAGGTTTTCAATCTGGATCACCTTATTGGTTTTCATCCTCAAAGCCTAAATTCGAACTTTTTTGTGAACCTTAATCGAAGCTGATGATTAATTCCAAATTTCAAAATCCCTGTCTTCGCCGAAGCGCCTGCCCGCCGTACAAGTACTTTGGCAGGCGGGGCTTCGTACAGGCAGGCAAATGCCAAATCAATGTCAAACCTCAAGATCCAAGACTTTTGACATTTGGACTTTGGATTTTATTTCGAACTTGAACTTTGACATTTGACATGAGAGCCATTCAGACGCCTCTTTGGTGCAAGCGCAGATATTTCATCCCAAATAGATCCTCAAGAAAATAAGAAATGGAACAAGGGAAAGAAATACTGCCTCTCCCCAGCCGAGCCTTCCTACCGTGCTTCCGGCCATCGTCCCCTGATAACCTCGGGAAAGCATGGCCAGATAAACTCTTTCCCCACGATGAAAACTTCTTAAGAAAAGCGTTCCGATCATATGCCCGATGATCTTAGTTTGCCAGAACCATCTCCCTCCAAAGCTTCTAGAATCCCTCGCGCGCTTCGTTCGGTACATCTCGTCGATGAGGATAAAAGAATAGCGGTACATGAATGAGGTGAGCATGGTAAAGATTTTTGGGGAACCCAACTTCTCCATGCCTTTCATCAATTGGGGAAAGGAGGTCGTGGAAGAGAGCAAGATGATAGAAAAAACCCCAAGACATGACTTGATGACCACATTCCATAGAATCCAGAGACCGCTCCGTGAAACCGAAAGGCCTCCAAGGCCCAAATTGTATCCTCCCCCGATTCCATCTTTTTTCATGAATGGAATAGAAATCGAGACGATAAGGAGAAAAGGGAGGACGACCAGAACCTTCTTGAGCAAGTGACCTAAGGGGAGCCGTGCGAAGAAGGCAATGCCGACGAGAACGATAGCCAAAAGACCGAAGAGAATGAGGGAAGTGGGTGGAGCACTCACCCCGATCAAAATAAAAGTGAAGAAGACGATGATCTTTGCCCTGGCATCCAGATGGTGGATCGGGCTCTCTGTCTGGCTGTGGTGATCCAAAAAGGAATGCTTCACCGGGCACCCCTTTTCTCAATCAGCCTTAAAAAATTGAGACCGAGAATTTTTTCCCGATCCTGTTTTGAAAGGCTCGATGCTTCCAATTCTATAAAATATCGCCGCGGGGGGATCAGAGGAAAGTCCGTCCCGAAAAGGATCTTCTCCGCTCCCACGATCTCTCTGACGACGGCATAAATCTTCTTCGAATAGAGAAAAGGCGACGCCGCGGTGTCATAATAGACATGGGCCATCCCCTTCGCCACCTCGGGCATCAGCTCGTAGAAGGGAAGGCCACCTCCCCAGTGTGCCAAGATGACGGGAAAGTTTGGAAAAGAGAGGATGAGTTGATAGAAACGCTCCAGGGGTGTCCCTCCCTTCCCGGGATAGGAATGGCCGATCGTCTCATTGGTATGGAGAAGAAGAGGGATCCCCTGTTTCTCCATTTGGGAAAGGGCTGGTTTCATGGAATCAATATAGTGAGCCGTCAATTCATCACGGTAGAAAGCGATCTCCCCTACCCCCTTTGCCCCGCCCTTCAGGGTCCGATCTAATTCTTCCAAGGACCAATTTGGATTTGAAAAGAGAAGGGAAACAAAGGGAATCAGTCGATTCGGATACTGTGAGGCGGACGCCATCAGGTATTGATTATGAAAGGAACAGAGATCAGGTTTGCTCCAAGGGAATCCACAAATCACAGATTGATCGATGCCGGATTCATCCATCGAGGCGATCAAATCCTCCACCCCGACCATCCTCGACGTTGGGTCTTTATAAATGGACGAAAAGCCTTCGTCTCTCTTAGAGAATGACGCTCGATCCTTTCTCACTTCCTCCGGAAAGATGTGAGTATGGCAGTCAATGATCATGGTGGGCCCGTATGGTCCGAGCAATGCCGTGTTAGGGTTTCCCTTTCGTAAAACCGTAATGGCCGATGCATTTCGCGAGATTCCAGTACTCATTGGCACCCGGACAGAAGACCAACGGGAGGACCTTGGTGATATCGATCCGACCTTTCTCCTTTTGAACTTCTTCCTTGACGTGGAGAGCAACGACTTCACCCAAGAAAAGGTCGTGGCTTCCCAAGGAGACTATTTCTTTAACCTTACATTCCATCTGGACAGGACATTCATCAATTAACGGGGGCTTGACTTTTTGGGCGGGTACCTGCTTCCATCCCATGGATGAAAACTTATCTGTTCCCCTGCCGGAAAGGACACCACACGCATCCACCTTTCTGACCATTTCTTCAGTTGGAAGATTGACGACAAACTCTTTGAGTTGCTTCACACAGGCATGGGAGTACCGTTCCGGACGGATGGAGATACTGATCATAGGAGGCTCTGAGTTGACCACTCCCACCCAGGCCAGGGTGATGATGTTCGGCTTTCCTGTTTCATCCACACAGGTCACCAAGACGACCGGAGTGGGAAAAAGCAACGTCGCAGCTGGCAGACTTTTTCGGCCCATCTCTTCTCCTTTCCAGCACCACGGGCTCTTATCGAAAAAGGCTTACATCCCCTTTGCCTTTCCGAATCACTTTGGGAAAATCGCCGGTGAGGTCGACCATGCTGGAATGTTCGGCAACGATCATCCCTCCGTCAACGACAAGGTCAAGCTGTTTTCCAAATCGCTCCTCAATCCCGGCAGGGTCATTGTACAGTCCCTCATCGGGTTTATAAACGCTGGTGCTGATAATCGGGTGCCCCAGCTCCCTAACGAGGGACAAGCATATCTTGTTGTCAGGGATTCTTATTCCGACGGTATTCTGTTTGGTCATGGCTATTTTCGGAACCAACTTCGTCGCCTTCAAAACAAAGGTGTAAGCTCCGGGAAGTAGGCGTTTCATCATTTTATAGGCATAGTTGGACACATACGCGTAGCGACTGATATCTTTCAAATCGGAGCAGATGAAACTTAATAACTTCTTCCCCTCTAATTTCTTCAGTCGATGAATTCTTCGGATCGCCTCCGGGTTAAAAAGGTCACATCCGATTCCATAGATGGTGTCCGTGGGATATCCGACCACACCGCCTTCCTTCAGAACTTCCACGACCCTCCGAACCAATCTGGGCTGCGGATTTTTAGGGTTGATGGTGATGATCATGATTTACTCTCCTTCGTCAAAATAGATGATCCCTAAATCTCCCTCGCCAATTCCTTCACCCGAACGCCTCTGAGAAAGCGTTGGCTGTAGTAAGGCGTATTCAGATGATCTATCTTCACTTCTCTGCTGTATGAAGAGGCGTGGACAAATTGATTGTCGCCAACGTAAATTCCCACATGAGCACGATTCCCGCGCTGTCTAAAAAAAACCAGATCCCCCTCCTCTAACTGGTTCATATCCACCCTCTTCCCTATCTTAAACTGTTCTCGGGTCGTTCTGGGAAGTTGGATGTTAAAAATCTCATAGATCTTTTTCACTAAGGCAGAACAATCGATCCCCCTTAATGTGGAGCCCCCTAATTTATAGGGCACACCTAAAAAGGTCTTCGCAACCCTTACCAAGAGACCTCTCTCCTCCGGATTACCCCATTTTCCAAGAGGGGCGGACGGGACTAGATCTCCTTTCTCACCCTCTGCCCCCGAAGCTTGTACCGCTCCATCCTCATCGCCCAATTCTTCTGCGTCATCATCCAGCTGACTCCCATCTCTTGGGAGGAGAAGGACTTGACCAGTCTTTAAGGCCAAAGTGTGGAGGCCGTTCACCTTTCTAATCTCCTCTGCTGAAAAACCCACCTTCTTTGAGATTGCATATAGGGTATCTCCTTTCTGTACGGTGTAAGAGTCCATTTCCCCCGAAGTTCGCTTAGCGGCCCCGGCGGAAGGTTTTTTACTGGCCTGGCCTGAAGGTCTACCCAAAACCCCTTCTGCCTTTTTCTCGCCTTGGGATGGTATCGTAAGAACCTGTTTCGGCTTGATCGAGTCGTCCTCCAAGGCATTCGCCTTTTTCAACGCCTCGACGCTAACGCCCACTGATTTTGAGATCCCATAAAGCGTATCGCCCGGTTTGACCGTAAACCTCTCCTCCGTCCATCCCTTCTGGCAAAAACCAAACCACAGTAATAAGATGATCAATCCCACTCCAAAAATGTTCAACCGTTTCACGATAAGGCGCCTCCTCTCTTTACGAAGAGCAGTCTCCCCCTTCCAAAACGCCGGGGCCCAGCCCGTCATTCCCGCGAAGGCAAGAATCCAGTACAGAAAGACCGGATTCCGGGTCAAGCCCGGAATGACAAACAAGGGAGAAACAATTCCGAATCACCACACTAACGAGGGGAACTGGATGAATAGTGAGTTTTATTTATACAAAACTTGGGGGGAGAAGTCAAACTTAGGATCACAATCACACAGACAGACGCATTCCCCTTTCTGGCAGAGGGGGCGGGGCCCATTAAAGGGGCTATTCCTGAACGAGGAGGATGCGAACGACAATTCGACTCACTTCACCGGTTGCTACTTTTTCCGGTTCTCTCCATTTTTCCCCAATTGCTTCTTTCTCCACTTCCTGGGACGCTCTCAAATCTCCTGTGCTCTGTTTTCTCATAATCACCTTATCCGCCTGGCCGGTAGAACTTACCCCTACCAGTCTTTTTTCGAACTCTGAAAATGAACCCGACGGAAGAGAAGCAAGGACCCCATTCTCCTCCGTCGCGACAATCTCCCCTTTAAATTGTTTGACCAACTCTCGAAGCTGAGAGACCGCCCTTTCCTTATCGGAGATCTTCAAAACGATCTCTTGAGGAGGTTTCGTAGCCGCACCGGACTTCCTCTTGACAACCCATTCTTTCTCAATCCTTCCCGGTTCCGAGGATGGAGCTGCTGCCTTCGCCGCCTCCTTCGATTCGATTTTTTTGAACGCCAGGACTTCAGTCTTTGGAGAGGGTGCCTCCGCCCTTTTTGTTTCCGCCTTCGCCTGTGGGGTGGTTGGTTCAAATTTTTTCTCTTCAGGGAGAAGTGCTTTAGCCTGTCCGACATCCTTTGGACGGGGTGCCTCAGCAGGTATCTTTAGCGTCCCTCGTTCTCTCTCCGGCTCTTTTTGAGCCAACACCTTTTCAGACTTTTTTCCCACAGAAAGAGGGGAAGGAGGTTGTCCGGTCTTCGTGGGGCGATCCTCTCCCAGCGGCATCATCTTGGTGAGATAGAGCACTAAGAAAACGACGGCCACCATGGCCGCCGCTTGAACCGGAAGTTTCAATGGGAGGGGGAAGTCGAACCATCCCTTCCTGGACTTCTTCGTGGAGCGGACCCTTTTCCGTTCTTCCATTTTCTTATAAAGTCCGGGGAGAAACTCATTGGGCACTTCCACCTCTCCCACGGAATGAAGCCATCGCATCGTTTTCTCGAATTGCTCAAATTCTCTCTGGCACTCTGGGCATGAAGAAAGATGTTCCCTGATCCCTTTCTCATCGAACGGGGTCAGCTCCTTTTCCCACAAAGAGGAAAATCGATCCCTCACTTTTTCACAATCCATAGGCTCTCCTCTTCTTTCTGATGGGCGGCCCTTTCTAATACCCGCTTCAGATCCATTCTCGCCCTGTGGAGTTTCGATTTGACCGTCCCCTCGGGAAGGCCGAGCATTCCGCTCATCTCTTCGTAGGAACACCCCTGAAGGTCTCTCAACACAAGTAATTCCCTCTGGTCTTCTTTCAGCTTCTGGAGCCCTCTCTGAATAAGCTGCTCGATCATCTTCTTCTCATAGAGCGTCTCAGGATTGTCGGAAGGGTCACAAACGGCCCTCGGCACATCACCGTCTCCCGTCTCGACTGGATCGTCCAACGAATCGGAGTTGAAGTATTGTCTTCGCTTAAGATATTTCCAGCGGTTCCGACAATGGTTCAGAGTGATCTGTGTGAGCCAGGCATCGAATTTGCCCTCCTCCCTCAAATCCTTGATCGAGTCAAAAACGGAGATAAAAACCTCCTGAGCCAAATCCTTTGCCTCTTCTGAATTGCCCAACATCCGGTAAGCGATATTGAATACCTTCTTCTGCGAGCGAAGAACAATCTCTGCGAAGGCCCTTTCGCTCCCCGCCTTGCAGCGCTCAATGATCTCTTTTTGAACCCTGGGAGAAGTCATCATCAAAAATCCATTCTTCCCCTGATACGATAGACAACGGAGGGCCGGTTTTTGTTCCATTTTCTTCTTCCCCCCGCTGCAAGAATAGGCAAGGAAAGGACCAACTGACGTTAACTAAATTTTTAGAAATATCGCCAATACCGAGAAGGGTTGTCAAGTTTAAAAAAATGATTTGATTTTTTCTTAGCTCCTTTCTATAATTCGAATTGGTGAAACGGGCATACAAGAACTTTAGAAGAAGGAGGTGACAGGAAGATGAAAAGAGTAATATCGGCTGTCCTGTCGTTGCTCGTGGTCGGCCTATTTGTTTCAGCCCTCATAGGATGCGGGGCAGAGATCAAGGCAGAGAATGAGAGACTGAAAGCGGAAAACACCGGCCTCAAATCGGACAACGACAAATTGAGGCTGGATGTGCAGAAGTTGAAAGAGGACACCCAGAAGATGGCAGCCGAGAAGGATGCGACCATCGCTTCTCTGACTGCCGAGAACGAGGCTTTGAAAAAACAGGTGGAAGACCTAAACGCCCAGATGGCGAAAAAAAAGAAGAAGAAGTAGCCACGCGACGGTGAAATCACAAAAAGGGAAGACTCTATCGGAGGGGGTTTTCCCTTTTTTGGTTTATTCTTTCTTATGGAACAACAAAATCATACTCACAAAAGAAGGAAAAAGGGATGGCCGTTCTATGTCATCTACACCTTTATCCTCTCGGCCCTTCTCTTTCTCATTTGCGGGGCCTTGCTCTTTTTCTACTACTCCCATCACCTGCCTGATTTTACATCCCTCAAGGAGCGACGCCAGAGCGCCTATTCCGTCGTTTACTCCGAAGAAGATGAGGTGGTCGGGAAGTTCATGATGGATAACCGGATCCCCGTTCCCTACGAGCAGATCCCCAAGCAATTGGTAAGGGCTTTCATTGCCGCAGAGGATGCGGAATTCTTCCAGCATAAAGGCGTCGATTACAAAGGCATCCTTCGCGCTATGTTCAAGAATCTACTCGCCCGGAGGATTGTCCAGGGAGGAAGCACGATCACTCAGCAAGTGACCAAGACTTTTTTCCTTACGCCAAAAAGAAGTTTGCTCAGGAAGCTAAGGGAGGTGGCCTACGCCTTCGGTCTGGAGCGGGATTTAACCAAAGAGGAGATCCTTCTCCTTTACCTGAACAATATTTATTTAGGAAACGGAGCCTATGGTGTCGAAGCCGCCTCCGAAAGTTACTTCAACAAGCGGGTTGAGCAGCTCAATCTCGCGGAGATAACCATGATGGCCGGCCTGGCCAAAGCCCCCAGTCGTTATTCGCCCGTCAATAGTTATAGAAGGGCCAAGGACCGCCAGGCTTACGTCCTCGCCCGCATGAGCGAATTAGGCATGATCTCCCAGGAGGAGAAAGAAAAAGCGCTTCGGACTCCTCTTAGAATTCAGTCGAGAGAAAGCGCCTATTTCAGCAAGGCTCCCTACTTCACGGAATTCATCCGGCAGCAGGTAGAGAGAAAGTATGGAAAGGAGAAGTTGTACCAACAAGGGCTGAGGATTTACACTACCCTCGATTTCTCCCTCCAGAGAGCGGCTCAGCGATCCGTGGAGACAGGGTTAAAGGAACTGGACAAGCGGGAGGGATTCAGGGGGCCTCTCCGCGTCCTTCCGCCAAAGGAAGTAAAGGAGCTTCTTAACAAAAAGAAAGAATCCTCCCGTCCCCTCCCCTCGAACGACGCTTTCGAAGGGGTGATCCTCTCCAAAGACGACTCCAAGAAGCTCTACACTGTTTGGGCGGAAGATCGAAAAGGGATTCTCCCCTTCTCCGAAATGTCCTGGGCCCTTACCATCAAGCCTACGCCGAGCTACAAGCCACAACAAGTGAAAACCCCCGGAGACCTTCTCAAGCCGGGTGACGTGGTGCATCTTCGTCTCAAAGAATCTTCTAAAAAAGATCAGCCCCCGCTGTTCATCCTAGAACAAGAGCCTCTCGTCCAGGGCGCCTTGCTCTGCCTTGACCCGAAAACCGGGTATATCCGGGCCATGGTCGGAGGCCGTGATTTCAGCGAGAGTCAGTTTAACCGGGCGATCTTTTCCAGAAGACAACCCGGTTCGGCCTTCAAACCGGTCATCTATGCTGCGGCTTTGGAGAAAGGTTATACCCCATCCACGATCGTCATGGATTCTCCGGTAGAATATTCAGACCCCGACGGCACGTATTGGGCACCGAAGAATTATGATCAGGATTTTATGGGGCCCATCACTTTCCGGAATGCCTTGGCTCATTCCAGGAATGTCGTCACCGTCAAAATCCTTGAAGACATCGGGGTCGGTTACGCTCTCAAATTTATCAAAAGATTGGGGATCGAGTCTCCCATCAAAAGGGATCTGTCCATCGCTCTCGGCACGTCCGGGGTTTCCATGCCCGAGTTGACTTCCGCCTTTGCCGTCTTTGCAAACGGAGGAGAACGGGTCAGAACCATCTTCCTTAAAAAGATTGTCACGATGGGAGGCGAGGTCCTTGAGGAAAACACGCCTTATGTTGAGATGGAGGAGAAGGAGGAAGAGGAGGAAACTTCCCAAACGCCTCCCCCCGTTTTGAAGGAACGTGTGGTCTCGCCACAAATTGCTTTTATTATGACCCATCTCCTGCAGGGAGTCGTCCAGCACGGGACAGGTCAGAGGGCAAAAGTCCTCGGAAGGCCGGTGGCGGGGAAAACTGGAACCTCCAGCGATTATTCCGACGCTTGGTTCATCGGATACACCCCTTCTCTCCTTGCCGGGGTCTGGGTGGGCTTCGACGATAAGACTTCTTTGGGAAAAAATGAGACAGGGGCTCGGGCAGCCCTGCCTATCTGGATTTCTTTTATGGATAGGGCGTTGCGGAATACTCCGGTGGAAACCCCTAAGCCTCCCAAGGGGATTACGCTTGTCAAAGTCAACCTCGAAACGGGATTACCCAGCGATGGGGATTCCCCGGACACGATCGTAGAGGCATTTATTGATAGCTCAATCCCCTGGAAGAAAGAGGGTCCCGAAGAAGAAAGTTCTTCTCCCGGGACTCCGATCCCCGGGAGGACTCCTGATAATCCTGCCGCTTCATCGGGTCATTAGAAATTCCCAGGCGTGTTCTCCCATCAGAAACGAGAAACTCCATATTCGTTCCGTACTCCGTTGATTGAGAAGGGAGAGAAGAAAACAACGAAAGAAGAAGATGTCAAAAAAATATTGACAAGTTTCAAGACAGTCGCTGTCGTAGGGATTTCTCCGAAGGAGGATCGTCCCAGCTATACCGTCGCCTCTTATCTCAAATCCAAAGGATATCGGATCATCCCGGTCCGGCCCGACGGTGATGAGATTCTGGGAGAAAAGATATACCACAGCCTTTCAGAAATTCCCAAAGAGATCAGAGTGGAGGTCGTAGATATCTTTCGAAGATCAGAAGATGTCCCACCCGTCGTAGAAGAGGCCATCCAGCGCGGGGCCAAAGCGGTCTGGATGCAAGAAGGCGTCATTCACAAAGAGGCGGGGGAAAAAGCGGAGAAGGCTGGGTTAAAGGTCGTGATGGATCGCTGCATGAAGAAAGAACACCAGCGCCTCCTTTAAACATATTACCCCTGGGTCCGTCATTCCTGCGAAAGCAGGAATCCAGTCTTTTTGGTGGCCTCTGGACTCCGGCTTTCGCCGGAGTGACATCGGTTTGCTTGAATAAGGCAGTAGGTTCTTTATAGCCCGAACTTATGAAATGAATTTCCGAGAGATAATGTTAGGAGGGATTTTACAAATCATGTCGTTATTATTAAGAGACTGTAAATAATTCGATGGACAGGACGTGAGATGCTCCCGATCTATACACGTGAGTTTGTTGTTTCGGAAGATACCCTCGATGAAAATGGTCATGCCAACAACGTGGCTTACGTTCAGTGGATGCAAGATATTGCCGTCCTTCATTCAAACAATTCAGGATGTACGCAAGCGACACAGGCAGCCGGAGCCCTATGGGTCGTCCGCTCCCATCAGATTGAATATCTTAGCCCGGCTTTCCTTGGAGATATTCTTTCCGCTTCTACTTGGGTCGTCAATTTTCGCAGGGCGATATCATTGCGGAGATACAAATTCGTCAGACAGAAAGACAACAGCGTTCTTGCAAGGGGCGAAACCGATTGGGTCTTTCTGAACGCCAAGACCCGACGCCCGATCATAATCCCACAAGAAGTACGAAAAACCTTCCAGCTCGTCGGCGAAGACCAGGAGCCATAGCGGAAAGGCTCACCGGGAGCCAGTTTTATCGGCGATCCGCTGAATGGCTTTGGGCAAATCAATCATGCTTTTTATACCAGGCACCAGCATCCTTAACAGAATTTGAAAATCGAATGGTCATCCCTTACGATAACCGATCGCTAAAAAAGCGGGATCTTCTTCGGTGCCTCTGTAAAAGAGAATAATGTTGCTACTGCTTCGGTAAAGTAAAAAGTCACAAAGGTCTCATCGTCCGCTCCTTTGGGATAAATCCTTAGAAGATTGGCGGACTCTTCGAAAGCCTGGGCTTTTGCCTCACGGGTTTCATCAAATGCAATTCTGCCTCTTATTCTCAGCCACACATTATTCCCCATATCCGAAATCTCAATGTCTGGATTCTTCTTTAACTGCTTATACACGTCCTTGGTTTTATTGGTGCAGAAATACAGTTTATTGTTCCTTTTCATTATGAAGCTAAAGGGACGGACTCTGGCTTTAGCTCCATCGACAGTGGCAATGTGAAAAACAGGGCTGGCTTTGATAAACTCTAAAGCAGTATTCATGTGAACCTCCTAAAAAGAATTTTGTTTGGTATATCTTAACTCTTATTAAACAGGATATCCAAAGATACAATGTAAAGCTCCCCGCCCTAAAGGGCGGGGCTTTCCGGCAAGGTGGTTTCATCATATTGTGCCCCTTGACCCCATCCTGAAGGACGGGGCTCGCGGGGCACCTTCCGGCCAGCGGTGACTGGGGGTGAACCCGCGATGGTTTCACCGTACAATGGGCTGTCTCGGCAGTCCGCAACTTACGAGTTTAAAATCGTTCTCCGGCCATTATAACGGTCTGTATCGTATTGGGTTTGGACATCCACCAGGCTCAATTGGCTGATGGCTTCCCTCAATGGAACAGCAGTGATTCGCCCATTCCGATAGCTTACCATTTTTCCGAAATCTTCTTTCACGATCAGGTCCACAGCTGCAATTCCAAAATACCTTCCCATCCTTCGGTCATAGGCACAGGGCACACCTCCCCGCTGTAAATGACTTAGGGTAAGACTGCGGGTCTCGATCTTTGTCGAGCGCGAAATTTCCCGTGCTAAGAATTCTCCCACCCCCCCTAATGTCTTATGGCCGAAACTATCGGCGCCCTCTTCTTTGGTGATTGGACCGTATCCGGAGGGCTTCGCTCCTTCGGCTGTCACAATAATTTCGTACCGGAAGCCCTTTTTTCTTCCTTCCGAAACTAATTGATTGACTTTTTCAACCTCAAAATCGTATTCGGGAATCAGAATAATGTAGGCCCCGCACGACTCCCCTCCTTCCAGGGCCAACCAGCCCGCATGCCTGCCCATCGTCTCCACCACAAAGATCCTTCGGTGGGATCCGGCGGTCGTTCTGAGACGATCGATCTCTTCCGTGATCACATTCACCGCCGTCTCAAATCCCAGGGTGTAATCCGTTCCGGAAAGGTCCTTGTCGATCGTCTTCGGAATGCCCACTATCTTTACACCTTCCAAATGAAGCTTGTGAGCCACTCCGAGCGTATCCTCTCCCCCGATCACCACCAAGTAATTCAAATGATACCTCTCCATATTCTCGAGGACGGTCTTGGATTGACTGTTTTTCGGATCATACGGATTGGTTCGCGAAGTTCCGAGCATGGTCCCACCGTATCGGTCCCAGGTTCTCACCATTTCCTCCGTCAAAGTGTAAACCCTTGGAGTCGGGTCATCGCCGTCGCCATCGGGCGAAACAAGGCCCTTCCAACCATCGCGTATCCCGACGACCTCATATTCGATCTTCCTGGTCTTCACGAGTCGGTCATCCAACGCCGTTTTCACGACCCACTTGATGGCCGAATTGAGTCCGCCACAATCCCCGCCTCCTGTCAGAACTCCGATTCTTCTCTTCTCCATACATCCTCCAAATTATTCTTAACGGACATGTTATTCACTTAGTAGCCCATAATTGCATGGACATCTCCCCCTTCGATGGGGGATGGCGACGGTGGGGGTGGACAAGAGGAAAACCTTTAGGGTCCCCCCTCCTCTTCATCCTCTCCCACCAAAGGGAGGGGAGAGTTTGTCGGATTATGTCTTTTTAATGACGAACTCTTTAGTAATTATAGGTCGTCCGAGAATATGGCCTCCCCTTGTAACCCCCCTCATTCCCCCCTTAAATTAAGGGAAAGTATAAAAAAACGGTTCCCAGGTGCAGAGGACGGGTAGGGATATCAGAAAAGTTTTACAGCGGTTCCTCTTTTGCCTTAACTACTGACGATGAAAAACGTCAGCGAATGTTGAACACTTACAGACTTTTGTTGGCTTTACCTCTCAAATGATCGCATTTGTAAAACTTTGGAGATATCCTTGCCCGCCCTCGTCGCCGAATCTTTCCACAGCTTCAGGGGGGATCAAGGGGAGTTAACCTTCTACAAAAAGTAACCCGATCGTTGCCGGGGTAATAATAATCCCGAATGGTGGCCACTTCTTCGAATCCATTCTTCAGATAAAATTTCCGGGTCTTTTCATACTGAGGTATGGTGGACGTATCTGCCAGAATCATCCGCCCTCCCTCCCCCCTCACACGCTTCTCCAAAAAACTCAAAAGCTTTGAACCCACTCCTTTTTCCTGGGAGTCAGGATCCACAGCGATCCAGTAGAGGTCGAAGGTTCCCTGGGTCATGGGTGCGGAGCCGTAACAAATATAGCCGATGGCTTGATCTTGATCATCCGCCATGCAATCGATCTGGTA
>Ga0187780_10001478_pt1 | contig 17726 bp, 16 predicted proteins | sample 1015_Q2_SP10_20__FD_132429 | JGI IMG/M metagenome (GOLD analysis project Ga0187780, IMG submission 132429) | Tropical peat soil microbial communities from peatlands in Department of Meta, Colombia - 1015_Q2_SP10_20_MG | ecosystem: Environmental > Terrestrial > Soil > Wetlands > Peat | place...
CCAATTTTGATCTCAAAGTCGGCCTGAGACGGTTGCCTAGCCTTCTTCACAGTCTTTGCAGGGGACATGAGGGAGCCTCGGGGTTGGCTTCGCCCGACTGGGTCGGAAGATAAGTCTTTTTCCCTCAACCCGCAAAAACAGATTAAGGGTCACGCTCAAGGGCCACCGGATGTCCGCTCAGACACCCCCTGCCGCGGGATCGGTCTCCAAAGTCGAGTGTGTGGCCTCCGTCGGAGGAAAAGGGAAGGGGACTCTGGCGCTCTACCGCCATCTCGCGCCGGTGACGGTCAACGCAATCCTGAGGAGCCTCCCTAATGATAGCAGGGTTAACCTCCAGCCCTCGATGGTCTGCCTCTTTACTGACCTCAGAGTCGGAGTCGAGAAACCGCGGACACAATTCGCAAGGGGGGACATCGCTTACTTAGCGTCCGGGGGGCTGATCTGCGTATTCCTGGGCGTTTCGAGGAGCGACAGGCCGCTTAACCCTGTCGGGAAGGTGGAATCCGGAATGGAGGTATTCGATTCAATAGCTCGAGGAGACGTGGTCCACCTTGCCCTGGTCGGGCCGCCGCCGAGCTGAAAACTCAGCCTGGTTCTTCTTGAACCAGACACTGTAAACCAATCCTGGCCCTTGGCCTATTAGTGATGTGAAGGGCGGGACGACAACATGGACCCCCGTCGGTGTGGTCATTCTCAGCCGTAGACCCCTGAACCTGACCCCGAGCGCGTGGCCCACAGTAAAATGGGCTGGGCGGTGCACGTGACAGGTCGGGGCGATTTCGGCGACGAGGAAGGGGAAGCAGAGTACCCACTCAGCAGGGAGCGTCGCAGTCAGGGCAACGAGACCGTAGAGGGCGATGAGTTCAGAAGCAACGCCTAGGCCAGGCTCATCTCCGGTGCGTCCTCCCGTACTCTTCTTTCACGAACTCGGGGGTGACCAGGCCGTTGCTCAGGTCTTCTTCGAGCGCCCTCGCGTTTCGATCCTCTGACCTTCCGAACCCGCCTCCGCCAGCCGTCCTGACCTCCACTACGTCCCCGGCGTTGAGCGTGACGGTGGACTTGGCCTCGAGTGCCTGCGTTCTCCCCCTCCTCGTCACCAGGATCTCCGTCCCCCTCCCGGGCCGGCCTCCCTCAAGCCCCCAGGGCAGATGCCTGGCCCTCTCCGCGACGATTGTGAATGTCGTGTTCCCTGAAAGCGCCTTGTAGGACCTGACCAACCCTGAGCCTCCCCTGTGCCTCCCGGCGCCCGAACTATCAGGCCTGAATTCGTACTTCGTCACCATGACAGGGAGGGAGCGCTCCATCTCCTCAACGGGTGTGTTCATGGTGTTGGTCATGTTGGCCTGAATTCCGTCGATGCCGTCCCTCGTCCTGCCCCCACCTAACCCTACCCCGAGCGTCTCGTAGAAGGCCCAAGAGCTGCGCCTTCTTCCTCCCCCAATCATCACGTTGTTCATGGACCCGCCGGCGGCCGCGGGGACAGTCCCTCTGGCGGCGGGGGCGAGCGCCTTGAAAATCACATCTGCGTTCCTCTGGCTCGTCTCCACGTTGCCTCCGCCTACCGGGTGAGGATAGGTCGGGTTGAGGATGGTTCCAGGGGGGGCTTCGACTCTGACAGCAGAGAAAGCGCCGTAGTTTGCTGCGATGTCGTCTCCGAGAAGGCTGCGCAGGACGAAGTATGCACCTGAGATTGTCACGCCGAATACTGCGTTAAGCGGGTAGTCGACTTGGGCGGAAGTACCTCTGTAGTCGATTTCGACCTGAGAGCGCCTCACCACCACCCTGACGCTGAGAATGAGATCCTCGCCGCTGGGTCCTTCGAGACGGTCAGCGGCCCTGAACGTCCCTCGCCTGAACTTGGCGAGGCGTTGTCGGGTCAGAAACTCCGAACGGCTGAAGGATCGGACGGCCGCCTGCGCGAAAGCGGAGAGACCGTACTTGTCTATGATGTCCTTCACACGCCTTGATCCCGCGACGTTAGCCGCTACCTGGGCCTTGAGGTCACCTCGCCTTTCGGCGGGGGTTCGGGAGGCCGACGCAAAGCTCTCGACGATGCGCTCATCGAACCTTCTTTCCCTCCAGAGTATTGACGGCTCCAGAACGTAGCCCTCCTCCTGAAGGGTCCTCGCTTTCATGGAGATGCTCCCGGGGGTCACGCCCCCCACGTCGGCGTGGTGGGCTTTGTTGACTACGAAGGCCACGAGGCTCCCCCCATGGTAGATGGGCGCCGCCAGAGTGACGTCGTTGAGGTGGGTCCCGGTGATGTAGGGATTGTTGGAGACCACCATAGAGTCTCTCTCGAAGTCCATCCCCGCCCTCGCGCAGTACCCCAGCAGGTTCTTCAGCCCCCAGGGGAGCGAGCCGAGGTGGACCGGAATGTGTTCTGCCTGGGCCAGTAGCCTCCCCCTGGCGTCGAAGACCGCAGCAGAGTGGTCCATCCTCTCCTTGATGTTCGGGGAGTATGCGGAGTTACGCAGGGCAAGGCCCATCTCTTCGCTGGCGTAGAGAAGCGCGTTGCTGATTATCCGCAGGGTTACTAGGTCCTCGTTCATCTTGCAAGCCTCGTGCCGTACGACTCGACGGTCCACTTCCACGATTCATTGATGACTAGAGTGGAGTCATACTCTTCGATTATGGCGGGCCCCCGGCCCTCCTGGCCAAGCTTCAGCGATTCCCGGGACAACACTTCGACTGGCCGGAGGCGGCCTCCAACCCACGCCTGACGATGGGACTTGGCCGCCTTGGCCGGGCGGCTGGGGCGTTCTACGGGCACCACGGTGCCACCGTGGACCGTGGCTCTGACTTTGATGTTCACCACCTCCAGTTTGTCGGGCAGGGAGTATCCGTACAGGGCTCGGTGCCTATGGCCGAATGACCTCCTCTTCTTGGCGTCTGATGCGAAAGGAAGGAGTAACTCGTGCGACTGCCCGAGGTACCTGGCGTCGAAGTACCTACTCAGCTCGAAGGTCTCGAACCCTTCCGCGCGCATCTCCCCGGAGGCCCTGAGCTCGAGCTCCTCGAAGCGCTTCTTTAGTGGAGGCTCGACTTCCATGACCGGAGAGATGAATGTCCTAGTCACCTCGGCGGCAAGGAGCCCGTAGGCGGAGAACAGCCCGGCATGCGCTGGGACGATAATGTCGTCAACACCCATTACTTCCGCGAGGTCGCAGGCGTGGACCGGTCCCGCGCCACCGAACGCGACCATGGTAAAGTCCCTCGGATCTCTCCCCCGCTCGACAGTGACCATCGAGATCGCTCTGGACATGCCATCATTAACGAGCCTGATGATGCCGGAGGCCACGTCGAACTCGCTCTGGCCAAGCTTCCTGCCAAGCTTCTTGAGCGAACGGAGGGCAAGGTCCCGCCGGATTCTCATGGCACCGCCCAGCAGGTGGTGTGGGTTGAGACGCCCAAGGACCACATTGGCGTCGGTGACTGTCGGTTCAGTCCCACCCCTTCCGTAGCAGGCTGGTCCCGGCACAGAGCCTGCGCTTCTCGGCCCTGCCTCCAAATCTCCGGCTTCGTCGATCCACGCGACAGTCCCGCCACCCGCGCTGACCTCGGCGAGGTCGATGAACTGGCCGCGGACGGGGTAGCCGCTTCCCCGGATGGACCTCCCGCTGTGGGTCCGCCCAGCGGCTTCGAATTCACCCGTGATGTCTGGCTCACCGTCTACGACCGTCCCTGCCTTGGCGGTGGTCCCTCCCATGTCGAATGTGAGGACCCTTTGAAGGGACAGCATCCTGGCGACCTGTTGGGATGCGACCACGCCGGCGGCAGGGCCCGACTCGATGATGGTCACGGGGAGAGACGCTGCAAAGGCGAGGGTGCTGGCGCCCCCGTCAGAGTTCATCAGATAGACCGGCGCCCGGATTCCCTTCCGATGTAGGGATGCCGCCAGGGATGACAGGTAATCCGTTATGAGGGGGGAGAGCACTGCATTCACGACCGTGGTACTCGTCCGCTCAAATTCTCGATACTCGGGGTCCACCTCGCTCGAGAGGCTGATGTGGCCGCCGAAGCCCTCCTGCCTGAGGGCGTCTTTCATGCGGAGTTCGTGGGTGGCGTCGAGGTATGAGTTGAGGAAGGAGATTGCGACGGACCGATACCCCTCGCGGACCACCCGCCTCGCCAGAGACTTTGCCGCGGCGGCGCCAAGGGGGATTGACTCGGTGCCGTCCCCACTGATCCTGCAGGAGATGGTCAGCCGGTGCCGCCTCTCGATGAGGGGGGGTGGCCGCCTGGTATCCAAGTCGTAAACCTCCGGACGCCGCTGTCTGCCGATCTCGAGGACGTCGCGGAACCCCTCGTTGGTGATCAGGGCAGACCGCGCTAGCCCCGAGTGCGTGATGAGTGCGTTGGTCGCCAGGGTCGTGGCATGCAATATCAGGCCGGCGTCCCGAACCCTCGTGCCGAGCTTGGCCAATCCTGCCACTATTCCGGCGTCGGGGGACGGGGTCGTGGGGAGCTTCTGGACGGTGAGGCTCTGAGGGCCGCCGATGACAATGTCGGTAAAGGTCCCGCCCACATCCACCCCCACAATGGTGTCCTCCTTCCCGGCGAGCAACGCCAACGCGTCCGTGAAGTCTGCCTTGTGTTTATACTGACTTCGGTCGCAAGCCAATTCCTCAGGCAAAAGCCGTAGTTGGAAAGTGTGCAACACCGGAGTCCTAACAGACTGGAGAATTCTGTTTTTTCAATTTCACCCCGCATACAGCTAACATGGACAAAGCGGGGTGTGCGCGAGTTGCTGACCGAGATGTGAGCAACCCTGCTGCGGAGGATTAGTGTTCTTACGACCGGCCTCTCAGGGACTTAAGCCCAGATTCAGGATTGCTTGATGGACCAGACGCCGTGTCCGCTGAACCCGCCTGCCCTGATAATCATTGACCGCGCTTCGAGTTCCCTAAGGAGGGTGGATGCAACGGATGCGTTTACGCCCAGCGCCCTAGATGCGCTGTAGATTGTTATGGCCTTCAAGGGAGAGAGGCTCTTCATCATCTCAGCGTCGCTCATCTTCGGAGGGAGAAATGCGAGCTGCCGCTTCTGTTGAGGCGCAGCCTTCTGTTCCTTTGCCTTCTTTCCCTTCGATGGCGCTCCCTGCTCCTGCCCTGCGTCCGTAGATTCCTGCGATTTCTCCATTGAAGCCAGAGACTTCTTCTTGACCCCGCCCAAAGCTTTCGACAAATGTGCTCTGGGGTTGGCAATTAAGGATTTCCCGGAGCACTTGGCGCGGAACCCCTTCTCCCGAGCCTCCTGAGGTAATGGGCGAAGCGTATCACTGCCCAGACAGGTTCCCACTTCCAAGAGAGAATGGGCGTCCGCCCCTGCTCGGCATACATCCAGAGTTGGCGAACTGTGTGCGTGATGCTGTGGTGTCTCCTGACCCTTGTGGCATAGGGACTGAACGAGGCACGGCGGAGAAGGCCGCGCCCCTCCGCCCGTTTCCAGAAATCGAAGTCTTCTGCATTAGCTAGGGGCTTCCATCCCCCTAGCGACTCAACCACCTTTCTCGGCGCTATTGTAACGCCTATCGCCTGCAGGACCAGTCCTTCGTACTCCGTGTGGTAGAGGGCGAGGAGGTGCTGCAGCCCAGGACCCACCACATCGTCGGTGTCAATACCGGCGATTACATAGTCCCCCGTCGACTCGACAAAGGCAATTTGCCTTCCCTCTCCCCTGTTGCACTTCTTCACGATAAGTCTGATGAGCCCCGACGACGCGTATTCTTGCAGGATAGGAAGTTGGCCATCGGTGCTTTCCGCGTCAACTACCACTATCTCTGTGTCGGATCTGTTCGTGTTCGCGACCAGAGCGTCCATCGATGCCTTCACCGTCGGGAAATCGTTCTTTGTTGTCATACACACTGAATATTTCGGATGGCTGGGTATGCCTGCGTTCGCCACGAAATTCAATGGCTTTGGCAATTGGATAAAAGCGCTCTGGGGAGAATCTTGGGGCTCCGTAATGACCAGGGGGCTGATATCTCAATACTCTATGCAGGTTGGTGCTGCATTCAGTCGAAGAAGAGGGGGGCAGCGGCACCACTTCGCCCTAGTATGGGCATTCGAGCTACCGAATCGTTTGGGACGTAGCTCCATGCCACGCTTGCACCTCTCTGGAAAAGGAGATTAAACGGCCGCAGGTCATTGTTGCGCTTGGATTACTCCAAGGTCGCCGAGAAGTACGGAGAGCTCGAGGGCATCTCCGGCAGGAACGAAATGACGCTGGTCCTCGCAGAGCTGCTCAGGCTGCCTCCGAGGGATGAGCTGCCCCTCCTGGTGTACCTTACCCAGGGGAAGCTGCGCCCTGATTACGAAGGTGTTGAGCTCGGACTGGCAGAGAAGCTCGCCCTCCGGGCGGTGTCCTCGGCCACCGGTCTCTCGCCCGAAAAGGTCTACACGACCTATATCAAGTATGGAGATATCGGGAGCGCAGCGGAGGAGCTCCTCGAGACCAAGGGTCAGGGGACGCTGTTCAGCGAAATGCTCACCCTCAGGAGAGTTTACGACACGCTCCTCAGAATCGCAAAGCAAAGCGGTTCGGGTTCTATCGAGCTCAAGCTAAAGGAGCTCGGCTCGCTCCTCAATGACGCGACCCCCAAGGAAGCGAAGTTCATCATGAGGACGGTAACCGGGGAGCTCAGACTTGGGGTGGCGGACTATACTGTGCTCGACGCGGCCGCGAGCGCGTTCCTCGGGGGTAAGGGGGAGAGAGGGGCGATCGAAAGGGCGTACAACGTCCACCCGGACCTGGGATTCGTAGTCACGACCGTAGCAGCGAAAGGGCTCAAGGGGATTCAATCAATCAAGGTCGAAGTGGGGGTACCCATCAGGCCCATGCTCGCGGAGAGGCTGGGCTCAGCTGCGGCCATCGTCAAGAAGATGGGGGACAAGGAAGTGGCGGCGGAGTACAAGCTCGACGGGGAGCGGCTACAAATTCACAAGGACGGGAAAGTGGTCAGACTCTTCTCTCGGAGGCTCGAATCGATCACAGGCAACTACCCGGACGCCGTCGACCTGGTAAGAGAACACGTCAAGGCCGGAAGAGCGATTTTGGAAGCCGAAGTGGTCGCAATCAATGAAGACACGGGGGAGTACTTGCCGTTTCAGGAGCTCATGCACAGAAGGCGGAAGCACGGGGTGGAGCAGGCTATCCAAGACTATCCGGTAGCTCTGAACTTTTTCGATATCCTTTACGCTGGCGCCGACATCACGGGCAAGCCGTACACCTTTAGGCGGAAGAAACTGGAGGACACGGTAAAGCAGACCGACAGAACAAGGCTAGTGCCGGCGATGAGAAGCTCAGACCCGGCGAGAATCGAGACGTTCATGGAGGAAGCCATTGAGAACGGATGCGAAGGTCTCGTTGTCAAGGACCTTGCTTCAGGTTACAGGGCCGGGGCAAGGGAGTTCGCCTGGATCAAGCTGAAGCGCGAATACAGGAGCGAATTGACCGACACCATCGATCTGGCGGTCATAGGGGCTTTCCACGGCCGCGGGCGCAGGGCCGGGACCTACGGGACCTACCTGCTGGGGGCGTACGACGAGAAGCGCGCTTTGTACACCAGCGTGGCCAAAATAGGCACGGGCTTTTCTGACGCCGACCTCGAGCGAATCCCAAAGCTCCTCAAGCCCTACGAGAGCCACGTCAAGCCAGCAAACGTTGAATCAAACCTCGAGCCCGACATTTGGTTCAGGCCCCACATGGTGATAGAGACGATTGCCGCGGAGCTCACCCTCTCGCCGATTCACCTCGCGGCAATGGGGCGAATACGTCAAGGCGCTGGGATATCACTTCGCTTCCCGAAGTTCACGGGGAGGATCAGAGACGACAAGGGGCCGGAAGATGCCACTTCTGTCGACCAGATCGTCAGCATGTATCAGAAGCAAGTCAAGCGCATAGGATGATTCGAAGGGCGGCTCGCTTCGTTGCTTGGGGTTTGCTTGTGTCAGCCCTACGCGGCCACTGAAAGTTGTCCGGGTAGGCTCTGACAGCTTCGTACGAGGATGACGCTCGCAGGTGTGAGGCTTCCCCAGGTCAGACTCTCTCGCGAACGTTTATACCCAGAATCCCCTTCGATGATTTCATATGCCGGTCTGTCCGAAGTGTGGTGAATTCATCAGCGAACAACACTGGGAACGGCATCTCAGGCGGTGTGGAGAGCACCACAAGCATGGCCCGGCTCCACTCGTCTCCACCTCCGGGGGTGTTATGGGCGCTTCTCCCTATGCTCCCGAAGTCGAACCGCCGGCGGCCTACCCCTGGTGGGAGTTTGGGCGCGTCGTGTGGCCCCCTCACAAGATGAGACGCAACCAGAGGCTCCTCCTCCTTTTCTATGCGATTCTGGCTCTGGGGCTCCTATCATTCCTTTATTGGCTGTTCACTCTTCTCTGAACGAATGGAGAGGCTCGGCAGACTCTCTTCGCTTTTGTCGGATATCTCCTTCGGAACGGCTATGCTTGCACCGGTTCGGCCGCAGGCGCGACTTCGCTATCTTTTTCTTCGGTCTTCTTCGCTGATAATCCGTACGCTAACAGCGCCGCCCCCAGTGGAGCTATAATGGCCCCAGCAATGGCGATCCAATTGCCTGTGTCTGCATAGCTCGAGTAAGTGGAGTACATGACCGAAGAGGCAGCTGATGAATTGGTCTCCACCTGGAAGGATTTCAATTCTGCCCTGTAGAATCCTGTGTCCACGTAGTAGGGAGCGAGAGCAATCAGAGACGCACCCGCGACAAGAACAGCCGCTCCAACAACCAGGAATGCGGTTCGCATAGGCGCAGTTCACCAAGAGGTGTGTATTAAGGAGAAGAGGGGGCAACGACCTGCATCGTGGACAGAGCTGTTTCGCCCCGAGTCAGTAATCATGCGCCCTCGGCTCCGCCTTTCCCGCGACGGCGCGTTCTTGGACGGGTCAGGTAACATGTTACTTCTCCCAGGTCGATAATCTGACGGCATGCTATGCCATCCTTTCTGCACTGCTCGTCGAGCCTCGACTCTTTGATTACGAACTTGAGGTTCGCCTCCTTGATGGCTTCGAAATCTGAGTACCCATCCCCAATGTATGCGACTCTCCCTCCCCCGGCTCTGATGGATTTGACCGCGTTGCTCTTGAAGTTGGACGAATCTCCCTGCGGGAGCCCTGAAAAATCCAGAACGATGCCCTGCGGCGTAGGCTTGGACTTGGGGGCCAAAATAACGATCTGGCTTTGAACGTTCTTGCGACGCAGCAGGTGTGTTATGACGAAGTCAAGTCCGGCGCTGACAATGGTAAAGGAGTTTCCTTTCTCAATAGCGAAGGCGAGCAGTTCGTCGAACCCTGCCCTAAAAGAGGCAACGTCATCGACTGCGTCAAGTAGCTTCCGCCTTGGTTCTCTTATCATCCCGTATTGCTGACGTAAACACTCTTCCAAGGAAATCTCCCCTCCCTCGTAGAGGTCGTCATACCTCCGCCAGTCTCCGGTCGCATACCGCGCCAGCAGGTATTCAACCAGATCTACGTTCACAATCGTTCCGTCGAAGTCTGAGACAACTTCCATTCCCTTGAAGCAAGTCAGGTTGGAAACTCGGTCTCTATAAGGGGTCTCGGTTGTCAAAAGGGGCAAATCTCTTGGTTGGTAACACCAAAAGTGCCCTGGCCGCAGGAGATAATCCACCCGCGATGCCAGAGGATGTTCACCAAGGGACTGAAGGAGAAGGAGTTTGTTAGCCACGATTTCGCCATGGTGAAGGTGAACCCTCGGCGCTGGTGGGGGCGAAAAAAGCGAGCACCGGCAGCCGTACTTCGTCAGGAAAGGGTTCTCCAGATACCGTTACCACTACAAGTGCAAGCATTGCGGTTATGAACGGACAGAAGTCAACACGGAAGTCACAGACGCCTGGGACCTCGCGACCCGTTCCGCCACCTTCCATCCAGGCAGTATTAGTGGCAGCTCCCAGACGAGTGTAGAGGCAATTGATGACCAGCTGGCGGCTGAAGATGATAGTGATGTTTCAGTGGGGTGCCCCAAAGGACCTGTCCCCCGCATCCCCGAGACCAGGCACGATGTACCCGTGGTCGTTAAGTGCCGGGTCGATAGCACAGGTGTAAAATTCAGCCCGGGGGAAGTCCCTCGCCACATAATCTATTCCCTGCTTCGTGGCGATAACCGAGAAGAACACCAGCCTCTTCGGCCGCCCCTGTTTCATCACCCTCTTTGCCACCTCCTTCAGCGTGTGCCCCGTTGCAAGCATCGGGTCGGCAATTACGACTACGTCGTCCTTTCCCACTTCAGGAATCTTCGCATAGCTGACCTCGATGGGGAAGTCAGGGGGCTTGCCCCTCCACGCGCTAACGACACCTGTTCTCGCCATCGGGAAGTTCTTGTACATGCCTTCCACGAAAGGTATCGCTGCCCTCAGGACAAGTATGATCACGATCCTGTCTCTCCCCTTGATCTGCCCTCCCTTTGCCGGCCCTAGAGGAGTTTCGACAGTGAACTCCTGGACATCCATGGTTCTCAGGAACTCATAGGCCATGAACCTGCCGAGTCTGTAAATCGCCTTCCTGAACGCGATCTGGGACGTTCGCTTGTCCCGGACAAGGGAAAGTTGTTCCACGACCATCGGGTGGTCCATCACGGTGACCTTGGGCTTAACCATCCCGACCATTAACGGGTCCGCACGGACACTATGTAAGTGTGTCATAGCGACGACCGATTCGACCTGAGGGATACTCTTTATGAGAGAGCCTGTCAATGATGGCAACAGCTTGAAGAAGCTGAGGCTGCTACTTGCGGTGGCTCTTCTCGTAGCATTTGCCCTTCAATTTGCTCCAGCTCACGCCCAGACCCAGAGTTGCGCCAACAGGAACACGTACTATGTTGCCTCTCTCAACGCAGACATAGATCCTGGCACCGCGGACTTCATGAGCTCGACGGTTAGCAGCGCCGAGTCAGGCTGCGCTGGCCATATCGTCTTCGTGCTGGTCACGAACGGGGGAGACGGCGCCAGCATGGAGTCGATGATCTCCTCGATTGCCACCTATCAGCAGTGGGGAGGAAACTTCTCCACCGTCGTTGCACCCCAGGGCTCCTACGCCTTCTCTGCGGGCTCCTACATCGCCGAGGCTTCCAACGGCATTTACATGGAGCCCGGCACCACCATAGGCTCCGCCACGCCCATCGTTTCGGGGATTCCGACGGGAGAGGAGAACTCGACGATGACGAAGGATATCAACGCTTTCGCGTCCTACATGGGGACACTCACTCAGTCCAACGGAAGGAACATGACTGCGACCGAATTGATGGTTACCCAGGGGGTGTCCTACCCGGACAAACTTGCCCTTAGGGAGAACGTGATCAATGGCATAATCAACTCGACCACCGTCCAGGGAGCTCTCTCCTACCTCGGAGTACCCGCGAACACACCGGTCAACACGCCTGGAGTCAGATCCTCGCTCATATCCGTCCTCAGTAACCCCAACGTATCAGGCCTACTGTTCCTCCTCGGAGTCTTCGCTGTCCTTGCCGACATTTATCATCCGACCATAATCCTTTCTGTCGTCGGGGTCGCGATAATCGCGGCAGCTCTCTTCGGCCTCGGCGTCTTCGGCGCCTCCCCGCTCGCAGTCATTCTGATGATAATCGGGTCGGCTTTCATCTTTCTCGAAGTCAAGACAGCACATGGGATAAGCGCCACCGTTGGGGTTGTTATCTTCATAGTCGGGTTCCTACTAGTATTCCAGTTTCCATCGGCTGCGAGCTCTGCTCCTTCCCAGATTCAGCAACAGCCGGCGAGCTTCACAGGTGCAACAGACATAACCTACGGCCTAATCGTTGCGCTGGGTGCAGCTATCATACTGGCCAGTATCTACCTTCGTTCCATACGGGATGCCCTGAGGAAGAGGCCCAGGGTGAACGAACCCTCCGTCCTGGTTGGAAAGGAGGGGAGGATGGAGTCTGACCTAAGAGCAGGGGCGAGGGGAGTGGCAATGGTCTCATCGGAGGAGTGGAGCGTTACTTCCACACAGGACCTTCAGCGGGGTGATTCGATAAGGGTAAAAGGAGTGTCCGGTCAGACCCTGACGGTAGAGAAGGTGGAGAAATGAGTCTCCTCGGCCCTATCGCCCTTCAGACGACAGCCGACATCATCAACTATGTGATCTATGCGATAGTCGCAATAATAGTAATCGGGCTCATCGCTGCGACCATTAAGATTATTCGGGAGTACGAAAGGCTGGTTGTCTTCAGGCTCGGGAGGCTAATAGGGGCGAGGGGACCCGGAGTCGTTTTCATCATCCCGCTCATCAACAGGATTACCAAGGTGGACCTCAGAGAGCGCTTCCTCGAGGTGCCGCACCAGACCTGTATCACGAAGGATAACGCCCCCACAGACATTGACTTCTTGATCTACTACAAGGTCATAGAAGCCACACAGAGCATAGTCCAGGTCCAGAACTTCGAAGGTGCTTCAATAGGCATCGCAACCACCACCCTCAGGGCCGTGGTGGGCGACATCCCCCTTGACGAATTGCTCGCAAAGAGAGAGCAGATCAACCAGGTCCTCAGGACGAAGCTCGACGAAGTCACGGAGAGGTGGGGAATCAAGGTCACCAACGTTGAAATCAGGGAGATCAGGCCGCCGCAGGACGTCCAGGAGGCCATGGTCCGGCAGATGTCTGCCGAGAGGACCAGGAGGGCCACAGTCACCGAGGCTGACGGAAAGAGGGAGGCCTCGATCCTGGTCGCGGAAGGGGAGAAGAAGTCAAACATCCTCCGCGCCGAGGGTGACAGGCAGGCCGCCATCCTGAGGGCTGAAGGTTATGCGGGCGCCCTCAACCAGATCTTCCAGGCCGCAAAGACGATCGACTCAAAGACGATGACTCTCCAGTACCTCGATACGCTGAAAGCGTTAGGTGCCTCGCCGTCCACCAAGTACATCTTCCCAATGGAATTTACCTCGATTTTTGCATCTTCCGTAAAGGACCAAATCAGGCAAGCGCAGCAATCGACGGAAGACAAAGGCACATAGACGGCGCGCGCCGCCGGCGCAGAGGAGTATGGCTGGTCCGAGCGAAAGCAAGAAGAAATGGTGAATCTGTCGAGAGAAGGCTAATAATTTCCAAGAACGGAAGTCATTATCGCCTCGGTTTTAAATCCAAATGATTTCAAGGGTTGGAGCGAGCGGCTCCAGTGTCGGGTCAAGAGGGGGAAACCCAAGCAAGACGTCGGACAGTCGTAGTTCTTCAGGACGAGATGAGGCGTGTCCTAGACGCCAGCAGGGTGCTCCTTGAGGAGTTCAACGGGCTCGTGAAGGGAGACAAGAACCAAGTCTCTGCCGCTATCGAAAGGGTACGCAGGGCCGAGGAAGACGTAATGACTCTGAGAACGGCGCTCATTCGCGAGCTCTCGCAGGTCGGGACGCTACTCGTCAACCGGGAGGATCTCCTGAGAGCCGCGTTCGCCGTGGAGGACATTTTCGGATACATCAACGGCGTGGCCTTCAAGATGTCTCAGCTTCAGAAATCATCCGTTAAGAACAAGAAGTACAAAGACTCGATCACTGCGCTACTTGGTCTCCTGATAGACGGGATATCGAAGTTGAACGAAAGCATTCGGGCGCTGTCACTCAATCCCGATCAGTCCATCCAGATGGCCAGCCAGGTGCAGCAGATCGAAAGATCCGTCGACAACGATTACAGGGAGCTGGTAGCCACCGTCATGAAGACCGCCACGAACGTCAAAGAACTGATAACAGTGAAGGAAGTTGTGGAGGCCATAGAGGACTGCGCGGATGCCATGCTGGACGCCTCCGACGCGAGCACCATTCTGGCCCTAGGAATGTAGTAATGCCGAAACAGAGGGCGAAGGGGAGACTCTTCGAGAACAGGATAGTCGTCTGGAACATAGACGCTTCGAGGAGGCTGTTCAAAGAGGGGTACTACGGCAAGCCATTGGGGATACCGAAGCCCAAAGACTTTGAGTTCGACGCCCCGCTCATTCTCGACCTGATGGAGGGGTACTACTTGGCCACCAGGAAGATCCTAGAGGTAGAGGATCAGTCAGGCATGGAACTCACTCCAAAACAGCTCCACGAGATCTGCGGGGCCTCGTATCCTGACTTTGAAGAAAAGTTCCTGGTGTACAAAAAGCTCAGAGAGGACGGCTTCGTTGTGACCCCTGGAATCAAGTTCGGGTCTGACTTCGCTGTCTACGAGCACGGCCCGGGCATCGACCATGCTCCGTACATCGTCCAGGTTGTCTCTCCCGATTCAAAGATGACCGCCACTTCCATGGTGAGGTCCGGAAGGCTTGCCACCACAGTCAGGAAGCAGTTCATAATAGCCATCTCAGATAAGGAGAAGAGGTCAATCGAGTTCCTCAGGTACGACTGGTGGCGCGCCTAGGACTGCAGGACACAAGGATATAGAACTCCCCAGGGCGGCGTCTACCGTGGATGCTATCGGGGAAGATTCCTTCATACTAGTCTACCGAGACCGGAGGAGACGGTGGCTGATTAGGCCCAGGGACACCCCCAAGTTGCACACCCACCTGGGAATCCTCGACGTTTCTGCATTGGTGGGGAAGGAGTACGGAGCGACCGCCACGACAACTCTCGGGGACGAGCTCGTCATACTTAGGCCCACTATCGAAGACATGGTGATGAAGCTAGCCCGGAGGACACAGGTGATCTATCCGAAGGATCTTGGACTGATTGTGGTCAATCTCGGCGTCCATGCGGGGTCGAGGGTCGTCGAAACAGGCACGGGAAGCGGGGCGACTACCGCTCTGCTGGCGTACTTGGTGCAGCCCACTGGCATGGTCTACACATACGATATCAATCCTGAGTTTCAAGACGTGGCGAAGAAGAACATCGAAAGGCTCGGGCTTTCGCAGTTCGTGACCTTCAAGGTCGCCGACTCGCGGCTCGGATTCGAAGAGCGCCAGATGGATGCTGGGGTCCTGGATGTCGGAGACCCCTGGGAGGTCATCGGGAGCATGAGAGCTAGTCTAAAGCCTTCGGCGCCCATGGCTGCCATAACGCCGACCACCAACCAGGCAGAAAGGCTCGTCGCGAAGATGAAGGAGGAGGGGTTCGTCGGGCTCGAGACCGTCGAGCTGCTCTTGAGGCACCTCGAGGCGCGGGTGGGGATGACGAGGCCGTCCAACATTATGGTGGGGCACACCGCCTACCTGACCTTCGGGCGCAGGACCTCAGGCATGCCTCAACCGTTGTAACAGTATTATCGTGATACAAACCCCCTTGGAACCCGAATCCTGGCCGGAGCGATTCTCAGAAATGGCAATCGCGCCTCTGCCTTATTAGTTGAGAACTGATTCTGTTCTCCCCTGAGAAAATGGAAACGAATGCCCTATTCTGTCCCAGGTGCGGAGCCCAGCTCCAAGCCGGTTCGGCCTACTGTCAAAAGTGTGGCTCTCCCGTATCACCTAGCAGCTCTTCTCCCTCAGCCTCTACTTCGCAGCCCGAAGACTGGCGAGAGCAAAGGCGCCAAATGAGAGAACAAAGGAGAGCCATGAGAGGTTCAGGCGTAGGAGGCCTCGTAGTCGCAACCGTACTGGTGGTGGCCGGGCTGGGCATCTTCTTCCCTTCACTCCCCTGGGAAGTGTTCTGGGGAGCTCTCCTAATCCTTCTCGGAGTGTGGATTGGCCTGGCCTGGGTCATGAGGAATCGCAGGTACAGCACATCTCTCCATTCACCTCAGTGATACGACTGTGTCACACCAAGACGAGGAGTCGGGCGAGGGGATTTCGCGCCGGAGGATTCAGTCTCTTTCCGACCTGATATTTGGACTCGCTCTGTCGATAAGCGCCCTCGTTCTTGTCGGTCATCAACCCTCCAATGACCAGCAATTCTTTTTCTCGCTTGCGCTTTACGGTTTCAGCTTCCTGATCCTGATAAACGTCTGGCGAATATATTCGCGAGCCACATCCGCTCTCCCCGTCGAAACCCGTGGCATTACCCAGCTGAACGTCGTTCTCCTCTTCTGCGTCTCCGCCATGCCTTACCTCTTCAACGAGCTCTTTGCAACAAGCGGAGACCTGGCTCAGGCCGTCTCCAGCACATTCGCCGCCGACATCTCGGCGATGTTCTTCATTCTCGCCTACTTCACCAGCACACTCGCAACGGAGGAAAAGCAACTGGTGCCCAAGGGCTCTCTTGCGAGGTACAAGTCGGAAAGGAACAGGAACTTGATTATGGGGTCACTCTTCGTAGCTTCGATACTCCCATTCTTCGGCGTGACGACGGTTATCTCGATAACATCGGGATCTTCAACAAGCAATATCACCCTGAGGCATATCATTTGGTTCGTGGGACTTGCTTTCAGCTATGCCCTGCGCCTTTTCGCGCCACCGACCGGGACTCCAGGTGCGGCAGAATCATAACCCGAGCCCACTCGAATCCAGAAGGGGTTAATGAGTTTCAGATGATGTGCTAGCACAACGGTTTTAAGCCCAAGTCCGTCGCGCAGGCGAATCAATGAGCACCAGGGGACGCTACGAAGACGTCTCTACGCTGCTCTACCTTGTCCCCATCGTGGTCCCGATCGTATACGCCCTTGTCCTCTGGGTTCAAAACGGGATCTCGCCAGTCCTCCCCTCGTCCGTCTACCTTACAGTCACGAGAGATCCGATACTCTTCATCGGGGCGTCCCTCGCCGTGATGCTGGGTGTGATAATCGAGGTGAACGGGACCGACCGAGCTTCGCGGGGCGCGAAGCTCGCCTCCCTCGGTGGCACCCTGCAGTCTATCGCAATTGCCTCGCTAGTAATAGTGCTGATTGGCGCCCTCTATGCAAACGGGTTTACCGATATCACAGGTGCCGCCACGGATTTCATAATCGGCAGGTACGGAATCGTCTTCCCGGCCGCGCTGGTGCTTCTTAGCTACCTCATGACCGTTCAGTTCAAGCTCCCTGGCGTCACCAGGAGGCAGATTCTAGCGGCGATCGCGCTGCTCCTCGTCCCGGTCTCGCTATACGAGATAGGCAAGAGGCAGACGGCGCTCGGAATCGGCATGGCATTCGTCCTCCTGGTCGTTGGCCTCGCGCTATACATTCTTCCCGAGAAGAAACCCTCGCCTCCTAAGAAGGGGTAATGCGGCCGAGCCAGAGGAGCTACCGGTGGCCTCATGGCTGAACTGTCAATCCTCTCCTTCGCGACCATCGCGGGGACCATATTCATCGCTGAGCTCACGGACAAGGATGCGCTTCTGCTCCTCGCGGTCTCAACCAGGGTGAAGGCGTGGCTAGCCTTTTCCGCGGGAGCCACTGCTTTCCTAATCACTACGGCAATCATAGTAGCAGCAGGGTCCCTGATAGTCGCGGTGGTCCCGGTCGAATGGATCAGGCTTGCCGGTGGTGTCGTGATGATAGGCTATGGTCTCTGGGAGGCGCGTGGATTGATGGGGGAGGAGGCGGTGGGCCTGCAGGAATCTAGGATTGCCCGGAAAGGGAATGCATGGAGAGTCTTCCTTGCCCTCGTCGGCTCCCTCGCCCTGCTGGACCTTGCAGGCGACGCGACCGAGGTCCTGACTGTGGTCCTCGTTGCCCAGTACACCGCTCCCCTTTTCGTGTTTTCGGCCGTCTACTTGGGTTTGATTGCGGCGGTGGCCATCGAAACTGCCCTCGGAAACAGGCTGGGCAAGCTTCTTACGCCCAGGAGACTCCAGATCGGGTCCGCTGCCATTTTCGTCCTGCTTGGGCTGACCATCATTCTTCTCGGC
>Ga0187780_10001479_pt1 | contig 17724 bp, 10 predicted proteins | sample 1015_Q2_SP10_20__FD_132429 | JGI IMG/M metagenome (GOLD analysis project Ga0187780, IMG submission 132429) | Tropical peat soil microbial communities from peatlands in Department of Meta, Colombia - 1015_Q2_SP10_20_MG | ecosystem: Environmental > Terrestrial > Soil > Wetlands > Peat | place...
AAGGATCCTGTGCGGTTCCAGCCGCAACAGGAGTGGTGTGTCTGAACATGAAGTGGATGAAGTTTGTTGCTTTGCTGACGTTTGTGGCAGTCACCCCTTGGAGGACAGCCGCGCAGAACGTCGCCACCGCGAACTTGCGTGGCACCGTCAAAGACGCGAGCGGCTCGCCGATTTCGAACGCGACCATCACTGTCAGCGAAGCGGGCCGCGACTTTTCCCGTACTGTTCAATCCGGAGCTGATGGCGCCTATTCTTTCGCCTTGCTGCCACCCTCGGTCTACGCTCTCAAAGCGGAGGCCGAGGGCTTCAAGGCCACCTCCATTTCCGGCATCGTTCTGACCGTCGGGCAGAATGCCGCGCTTCCCGTCGTGCTCTCCTCCTCCGAAGAGGTCATCCACATGGTGATTGATCAGGACTCCGAGACGCAGTTGGAAACCCAGCGCACGACTACCACGGACACCATCACCCGGGAGCGCATCAACAACTTGCCCATCAACGGCCGCAATTACGTGCAATTCACGCTGGCCGACGCGCAGGTCAAGCCCGACGGCGCCTCCGTCATTCCTTTCGCGCCAACTTCCGGCCTGAACTTCAGCGGCGCGCGCGCTCGCTCGAATCTCGTCAACGTGGATGGCGCCGACGCCGAAGACAGCATCATCAACGGCATTCGCTCAACGGTGTCCCAGGAAGCTGTTCAGGAATTTCAGATCCTCACCAACAGTTTCGCGCCGGAATACGGGCGCTCTTCTGGCGGCGTCATCAACATCGTCACGCGGGGCGGAAACAACGATTTCCACGGCGATGTGTTCACCTATTTCCGCAATCGCAACTTGCAAGCCGTCAATCCGTTCAGCACCGTTTCGAATCCTGCTTATACGCGCGTGCAGCCCGGCATCACCCTCGGCGGCCCCATCCGCAAGGACCGCACATTCTTTTTCTTTTCTTACGAAATGACGCACCGCGAAGAAACGGGTTTCTCCACCATTGGCGCCAACAATTTTGGCTTGGTCAGCATCGACGCTTCGCCTTACCTCGGCCCGGGCGCGACCATTCTCGGCACGCCAGATCAAAAGGCTTTTCTCGAAAATCCCGCGACTCCTGTTAATAGCAACACGGTCGCTTACGCCGCTCTTGTCGGCCAAGGCTCCGCCACCGCTCTGCAAGGCGTGCCCGGAGTCTCCACGTTTGCCACTTCCGGTGAGCCTCTTCCCGCGAGTTTTGTTCCGCTGCAAAGCCTCATCGGCAACTATCCCATCACGGAAAAGACCGGGGTTTGGGGATTGCGCATCGATCACAAGCTCACCGATACCCAGCAACTCTTCCTGCGCGCCAACGTCAGCCCCAGTCTTGTCACCGGCTTGCAAAGTCAGGGACCCGGCCAAAATCCTGGCCAAAATGCGTTCAGCCGCACGGACCAGCAGACCTTTCGCGACATCACCCTCGCCGCTTCCCACGTGACCGTCATCGGCACTTCCAAGTTCAACGAAGCGCGCTTCCAGTTCAGCCGCCGCGGCCTCGGATTTGACGTCGCCAACACTCCGGAGGCTTTCAACGTCGGCGTCGACATTCCCGGCTTCGCTTTCTTCGGCCGCGATCCCAATACGTATCTCCACCGCATCGAAAAGCGTTGGGAAATGGCCGACAATTTCACCTGGAATTTCGGTCACCACAGCGTGAAGTTTGGCGCCGATTCCAATTACATCCCGCTCTCGGTCTCCGCCGCCACAAACTTCGGCGGCGATTACCAGTTCAGTGCCGTCTCTTTGTTCCTCGGCTTGCCCAGCTTTTCACCCGTGCAAGCCTACGGTTTGGGCCTGCCGCAGACCTTTACCCAAGGCCTCGGCGTGCCCAACACCAACCTTTCCGACAAAACCATCGGCGCTTTCCTCCAGGATTCCTGGAAGATTCGTTCCAATCTGACTCTGAATTACGGCGTCCGCTACGACTTCGAATTTACGCCGACACTTCCAGCTTCCACCGCCATGGCCGCTGCCGCTCAGCAAGCGCTCGGCGTAACCGAAGGAATTCCGCAGGATCCCAAGAACATCGCGCCACGCCTCGGCCTGGCCTGGGATCCCTGGAAGGATGGCAAGACCGTGATCCGCGCTTCCGGGGGAATGTTCTACGACCATCCGCCGCTCGGAATCGCGTACCAGTCCGTTGTGGAAGATGGCTCTCGCACCCCCACCACGCAATTCTTCGGGGGAACACCCTGCGCCACGTCTGACGTCTACGCTGCCGACCCCACGCGCGTCAACGCTGCCAATATTTTTCAAGGGTCCGTCGCGAACGCCAATTGTCTCGGAACCTTCATCACCGGTTATTTGGCCAATCAGCAACGCTTTGACCCCACGAACAAATACATCGTGGAGTACCTGGCAAATCAGGGTTACCTTCAGCCAGCAACTTTCTTCCCGCTGATTTCTCAACCGTTCGGCCTGGCGACGGCGAAGAATTTCGTTTTCGCCTATGCCCAAGAAGCCGACCTGCAGATCGAGCGCCAGCTTGGGCGCGGTTTCAGCTTCTTGCTTGCCTATGACTTCAGCGGCGGCCGCCATCTGCCTTACCAGCGCGACTTCAACCCGGAAAATCAAACCGCGCTTGTCGCCAACTGGGAGCGCGCCGTCGCTGCTGGCGCGGTTACTCCAGACACGCCGCCCATCGCGGTCGATTCTTGCGGAACTGGGCCGGCGGGCGCATTCTATCCGGCGGCGCTGCTCAGCTTTTTCCGCACCTCCGGCTTGAATCCTTCCCTCGCTCCCGTATTTCCTGCAGCTTGCGTGGCCGCTGCCACCGCAGCGTACCCGGGACTGGGCGTGTCCGTTCCTTTCGCGGCAGTTACAACCGAAGTTTCCGACGGGACCTCTTCTTACAACGCTCTGACCGCCAACCTGAAGAAGAGCATGGGCAAGCACCTGGAATTTCAGGCTTCTTATACCTGGTCGCACGTGATCGACACCGCGAGCGACATTTTCGGCGGCCCGCAAAATCCTTTCGACCCTGAGGCCGATCGCGCTTCTTCTCTGCTCGACCAGCGCCACCGTTTTGTTCTCAGCGGCGTCTACAACGTCGGCCGTTATTCCGGCACTCCCTTCACGTCCCGCCTACTGAGCAATTGGACCGTCGCTCCGCTGATCACCGTCGGCTCTGGGCGTCCATTCAACATTGTCACCGGCACGGCCGCGCAGCGTCCAAACGTAGCCACCGCCGGACAAACCGACCTGTGCGGAGACACCGCTATCGCTTCCAAATACTCGCCGACCGGCTATCTCATCCCTGTTTGCACCAACGATGGCGTCTATGACGGTAACGTGACTGTGCCGCTCTACGGCACGCTCGGCCGCAATACCGGCGCGACTCCCATGACGCTCTTCACGGATCTCCGTCTTGGCCGTGAATTTGGCTTGAGCGAGCGCCTGCGACTCACCGCCAGCGCCGACATGTTTAACCTGATCAACAAATTCAACGTGCAGGCCGTCAACACCCTGTACACGCAGGCGGGCACGCCCACAGCCGCCTTCGATCCGCGTCAACTCCAGTTGGGTTTGAAGGTGAGTTGGTAGCGATTCGCTTCAGCACAAAATTGTTGAGGTAGGACCGGGTTACCCCCCACGCACCCGCTCGAACCGCAACATAACCGGCCGCCCAGTTTTTTCGGGCGGCCGGTTTTCTTATGCAATCATGTGGCTTAAATCTCCCTGAAGCGTTACCACTCCTCACAGCCGCATTTCGTAGCAGCGACTTCCTCCCGTCATATAATGACGCCATGGCTGGCTCTCCTCTCCAATGGGCAGACCACTCCGCGGTTCGCCTCGACCGCAGCGACCCCTACCTGCGGCTGCAATCCGTCACCATTTATGTCCGCGACCTGGACCGCAGCCTCGCTTTCTATCTCGATCAGCTCGGTTTCCACCTCGTCTTCGACGCCCGCATCCAGTCCGGCCCACGCTGGGTAACCGTTGGCCCTCCCGATGGCTCCGCCAATCTCACACTGATAGCTCCCGAGCAAAACTCGGAAGCCGTCAAACTTATCGGGCAACCCACGCATGTCACGTTCGTTACCGAGGACGTCATCGCCAAGTTCCGCGAGTGGAGCAAGCGCGGCGTAAAATTCAACTTCACTCCGCGGCTCAAGCGCCTCAAGTACGAAGCTCATTCGCGCGCTTCGCGTTCCGAGGATCCTTCCTCAGCCGCCGATCACTCGCCGATTTGGGGCGGCGTCTTCACGCGTTTCAAGGATCCCGACGGCAACTCCTTCTCTCTGGTCAGCTTCGATGAAGTCACTCACGCTGTCGAAGCCCAGCGTCGCGCCGTCGCCGCTAAACTCGAAGCCGAGCGCCGGGCCGCGCAAGAGCTGGAAATCGCCAAACAGGTTCAAGGCCGGCTCTTCCCACAAACTCTTCCGCCTCTCCGCACCCTCGAATACGCAGGAGTGTGCGTTCAAGCCCGCCAAGTAGGTGGGGACTATTACGATTTTCTCGACCTGGGCAGCGAGCGTCTTGGCTTCGTCATTGGCGACATTTCCGGAAAAGGCATCGCCGCCGCTCTCTTGATGGCCAATCTTCAGGCCAATCTCCGAAGCCAGTGCGCCATTGCTCTAGACCAGCCCCAGCGCTTATTGTGTTCCGTCAATCAGCTCTTCTGCGAAAGCACCACCGACGGCGCCTTTGCCACTCTCTTCTTTGCCGAATATGACGATGCCACCCGCCACCTTCGCTACGCTAATTGCGGCCATCTCCCGGCGCTTCTTCTTCGCCGCGACAATTCCCTGGAACGCCTGGAAGCGACCGCTACCGTCCTCGGTGTCTTTAAAAAGTGGGATTGTTCCATCTCCGAAACTCAAATGTCTCCCGGTGACACCCTGGCGCTCTACACCGATGGGATCACCGAATCCTTCAACAGCGCCGGCGAGGAATTCGGCGAGGACCGCCTCATCGAAGCCCTCCGCCGCCACTGCGCCCTTTGTTCCAGCGACCTCCTCTCCGCCATCGTCGACGAGGCCCGGCGTTTCAGCCCCAGTGAGCAGCACGACGACGTCACCCTCATCGTTGCCAAATGCCCTGCTTAACGGCGGGCCTCCAATCCAGTTTGCTTCTCCCCAAACCCGGGACTATGATTCGAGCTAAAGGTGCCAGCCGAGGAGGATCCCATGCCTCAATACGAGTACCTTTGCACTGAGTGCAACAAGAAGTTCTCCGTTGTCCTGACCATCGACGAACACGAAAAAGGTAAAGCGAAGTGTCCCAAATGCGGGAGCGCGAAGGTCGAACAGCAGTGGGCCGCTTTTTACGCCACGACTTCCAAGAAGAGCTAACCGTCCCGCCGCCACCGGGGGCGGACAATCTTCATGCTTGTCCTTTCCGAAATGAAACGCCCGGCCTCTTGGATACACCATCCGCAGAGGCTCACGAACGTGTCGCCTCGCTCTGTCCCGGGGAATCCTCTTAATTGTTGATAAGGAGGACGCATGAAGCTCTCTCTGAAGTGGTTCGCCCTATCCTCTCTCCTGCTTGGCCTCCCATCCTCAATCGTGTCCCAAGACCGCGCCCACGAAATCGCCAAGCAAGCTGCCGCGCAGAAAGCCGTCCACTGTACTCCGGCTTCGTTGAACACCCAAACTTGCCACCAGCAATTTCCTGATGGCTGCACCGATGCCAAAACCCTGTCTTACGACCCCTATTTGAATTTCTTGAAGAACCAGACTCCCGGCGCGGCCCTTGCGTCCACCGCGGTCCTGGCGCAGTCCGCCTTTCAGTCGCTCGAGGGCAAGATTCCTGCCGGTCTCAGCACCGGCCGCCACGCTAACTTCACATCCCAACTGGCTCCTTTGGGCGAAGGCAACATCGTCACTGTTTTTGCTTATCTCTACTTCGTCGAGGACACCGGGAAGAGCGCTAGCGGCAAACCTGTGACCGGGGAAACTTGCAATTGCAAGCTACAGCTTCCGGACAGCTACGACTTTCACATTGGGCTCGGCTTCGACAAGACGCTCGCCGCTCAAATCCTCAAGAAAAAAAACCAGCCTAAACCGGGTCAGCCCACCAACGTTGACAAGACCAGCGTCGTTGCCGAAATGACCCCGCATACTCGCGGTCCCAATTGGACTTTTGCTCGCGTCAACGGGCTTCAAGGACAGCAGGTCAAAGTCGTCGGCCAACTCATGCTCGACAACGAGCATTACAACGCCAAGGACGATTGTGGTTTCTCCGGTGCCGCCACCACTTGCTGGCGTTCCACCGTTTGGGAGGTTCATCCGGTTACGCAATTCTATGTGTGCAACCTCACCTCCGGTTGCACTCCTACTTCTCCGGATTCGGCTTGGACCAGCTTGGATAATCTCCCGTAAGTGTTACCTGCATGCGTTGCTTGCGGTGACCACCTCGCTTAGTTCACAGGGAGGAGCGAGGCGCGCGGGATTGGGTTGCCATTTACGAAGATGGTTTCGATCGAGTCGTACGCATCGATCGTTTTCAACGGATCGGCTCGGAGCAGCAACAAATCGGCGCGTTTTCCCACTTCGATTGTGCCGCGATCGGCAGAAAGACCAAACGCCGCCGCATTGTCGAGCGTCGCGGCACGCAAGATACGCGCAAGCGGCACGCCCGCTTCGGACCAACGGGACAGTTCAAACCTCCCATTGAGTCCCGGCGGGTTTCCGATTCCTTCACCGGCAGGAGTATCGCTACCGAACAGCAATTTGACCTTCTCTTCCAGCATGATGCGAAGCGACGCCGTCACACGAGCCGGCGCGATGCCCATCACCGCCGCGATATCCATGGAGGCGGGAGGATGCAGTTTCGCGATAATTTGGCGGTACGTGTCGGCTGTGGCGCGAGCGGAGGCTTGCGCGGCGTCGCTTTTCAGGTACGCAATGACCTGCGGAGGCAGCGCTTCAGCTAGACGGGGATTGTCTAGCAAGGATCTATCGAAGACGGTCAGCTCGCCATAGACCACCTGTAAAGTTGGCTGGACCCAAATCCCGGATTTTGCCACGGCGCGGATGACTTCGCGCGCCTCGCTCGGCGGTACGCTCGCAAACCGGTCGCCCGGCCAATGCCACAGCCCGTGCGCAATAACGTCCGCGTGCGCGCCTATCACCGCCTTCCAGGCATCTGCTGCGTTCGCATGCACGATGAAAACAAGCCCGCGCCGCCGCGTTTCTTCGCGCAGCGCGGCAAGGGTTTCTGCGCTTGGCACCGGCCAGGTAAACACTCCGCCGAATCCCGGCTCCACGAAGGCCTTGACGCAGACGCCACCACCTTCAACCACCCGTTCGACTGCGCGCGCCGGTGTGTAGTCCTGCGGGTCGAGGTTGGAGGGCCAATTCTTGGCCTGGGCCGGTTCATAGATAAGATTGGCGGCATTCGCTGCCGCCGCATCCTGGGGGATTCGCTGGGCTCCGTATCCACCTGCGGTGCGCACTGCAGGCCCGCAATGGTAAAGATTGGGGTGGACCGGCGCCTCATTAAACCGCGCGAGCGCCTGTGCCGCGGTCGTCAGATCCACCAGCGTCGTAAAGCCAAACGCCAAATACGAGCGCGGGAGTTGCGACCGGTAGGCCTGCAGCAGCTCCGGATGAGCCTCGACCGCGTCGTCGTCGAGCGGAGCCAGAGCCCCAATATGCACGTGCGAATCGATGAGCCCGGGAATCAGAAAGCGTTCGTGCCCGTCGATCTTCTTCGCATGTGGACCCGCCGCAAGATTGGTCGCGATTTGCGCAATCCGCCCGTCGCGAATCACGACCGTGGCGTGAGGGAGGGGAGCCTGGCGCTCGGACGAAATGACCGTCACATCCTCGATGACAATTCCGTCATCGACCACCTTGGGACTTTTGGTTGCTTGCGCCCGGCCAATGATGGTCGCCAACCCACTAATGACGAAGACACATGCGATGCGCTGAATGATCGGCGGGATTGTTTTCATGGCTTTAGTCCAAGAATAAGCAGGAACCCATATATGCCCCACATTGCACGCTACGATTCTTCCGCAGCAAAAGTTCACCGAAGAATGGCCAAAACACTTGAATTCAGGCAGGCCGCGCCATGCCCGCCAGCTTTTCAATCTTCGGCGGGCGCCTCAAACAGCAGACTCGAACAGGTCAGCCCCGATTCCGCTTTTTGCAGTTCGGAGATATCCAGCAGCGTCATGTGAAAGCCTTCCGACCCGATGCGCCCGCGTGTTTTGGGAAATGACGCTGGAAAGATCACTGTTCCACTCAGTTCCAGCGCATTGGCCGCGTGCGGCTCGGAAGGATCAACGTCAATCCACAGGTATCCTTGAAACGGCCCCGTGTCGAACCATTTGCGATTTGCCAGCAGCGTGTTTTCGCCGATGTACGTTACCGCAGACTTCAAGTGCAGGCAGCCCGTCACCGACACCGCAATCAACTCATATCCGTGTGGCCCCAGAATCGCTGCGAGCTGCCGGATTCCCTCGGCATTGCTTCGCTTGGTCAAGCCCACAAACAGCTTCCGGCCAATCCGCAGCACGTCGCCACCTTCCAGGGTTCCCGGCTGTCGCACGTATTCGAGTTTTCGGTATTTCCCTAGCTCTTCTGCAAGGGATGCGGCTTCGGGCCGCCGGCTTTCCGTCCCTAATGGCAGGATCACCGCAATTTCGTCAAGAACAATCGCTGGGTCTTCCACAAACATAGAATCGGGAAGATCGGGCTCGGCCGGCAGCGAGATGACTCTCGCGCCCAGTTTTGCCAGCAACCGTTCATACGCTTCGTGCTGCTCTTGCGCCCGAGTCAAATCGATGGCTTGCCGTTCAATGAACGAAAGTTCACAGTGCACGATGGCCGGACTCACCGCGCGCGTGATCGCCGTTAACATGTTAAGCGTGCAACCCCCGTGAGTTTGCATTGTGACACAGCCACGGAACGTGTACACCCCGCGGCAATTTTACGCGGTGTGCTGGACGCACCCGTGGCCCAATTTTTCTGCGCTGGAACAGAGCAGTGAAGTGGAAAAAGAGCAACCGCCAGTAAGACGTGCTTCGGCAAGGAAAGGAAAGGCAACGCGCAGCGTAACGCCGGAGTTTAGAGAATCGCCTTGGTCAGAACATGAACGAGCGTGAGCGCTACCGAGCTAGCCGGAACGCCCGAGGCATGGGTAATCCACAGCCGCATGATTCCTGCACCCAACAGCATCCCCGCGAGAATCAAGCCAATCGCGCCTAGCACGATCCAAAGATCTGACTTTGCAAATTTCACGGGGCCGTCCGTAGGCTTGAGTTCCTGCGAACCATCCCCCGGTCTGTCGCCCGACGGTTTCGGCAGATTCCCTGGCTTGTCGGTGACTTCCGGCTGCACCAGCAGGCAGTAGCCTTTGCGGGGTATGGTTTCGACGTAGAGGGGCTTATCTGAGGAATCGCCCAGAGCCTGGCGCAGCTTGTTAACTGTGGTATTTACGTTTGCGTCGTAATTGACATGCGTGTCCGCGGGCCACAACCGCACCCGCAGTTCTTCCCGGGTCACCACTTCCCCCGGCTTTTCGAGGAGTGTCATCAGGGTCTGGTAAACTTTCCCTTGTAACTTCAGCCGGGCTCCCCCGCGTGTCACTTCTTGTCTTTGCTGGTCGATCCGGAATGGACCGAAGTGGATGTATCTCCCTGAAGACAGTACAACCCGCTCGGGCACCGGCAACTCATCCGGCTGGCTCATGGGTATCACTTCCGACGCCATAGACATTCACCCTTGTCTTTAATAGACGCACAAACTAGACCGCCGTTTTCCATAAAAACGAAAATTCTTATGGCAAAGTTGCAACCGTTTTGTAAGCCAGCGAGGAGGGATTGAAGTACAAGGGTTTTGCAGGCGAAATCCGAATGTTACAAGAAGTTAATTTCCAGAATTTAGTAGAAATTTATATGAACTTGCGGATTTTCCTACCGTAAACTGGAACAAAAAACGTCACTCTCTGTCGTGGGAGATCTCAGCGTGTAATTGCGCTGAGTACCCCGCCATTCAGAAATCAAATGCCTAGAGCAACCGAAAACGCTTCCCAGGGTCTTGTCTGAGTTCTGTATAGTCAATTCAATCAGGGAAACACAGGGAGGCCTATGGAGACCCATAGAAAGCGGCCGTTTCGTAGCGGCATGCTGATGCTGAGCGGGTTGGTGAGCTTGCTCGGTTTTGGCCGTGCTTTCGCGCTAGCAAAGAATTGCCTTTGGACGAGTTCTGTCCAGCAGGCGCTGCAAACCAAAACGAATTCCGGGGCTGCGACGCTATCGCCGGGAGAAAAAGCCTGGGGAATTCTGCGCGATGCTTTGAAAAGTGACAATGTGGAGAGGCGGGCCAGGGCGGTGCGCGCACTGGGATTGCTATCGGGAAATGCAGAAGCGGAAAAATCTGCCGCCGCCGCGCTTAAGGACGAGAAGCCAAACGTGCGCCTCGCCGCGGCTGCGGCATTAGGCTCGATGCGCGCAGAAAATGCAAAGGGCGATCTCGAGGAAGCCCTGGGGGATTCCGAGCCAAGCGTCGTCCTGGCGGCTGCCAATTCCTTGCTGCTTCTTCACGATGACGTGGGCTACGACACGTACTACGAAGTCCTGACCGGGGAGCGGCGCGCCAGCAAAGGATTGATCAAAGAACAGTTGGATACGCTGAAGGACAAGAAAAAAATGGCCCAGATGGGGTTCGAAGAAGGCATCGGCTTTATCCCATTCGCGGGAATTGGATACGAAATCTTCAAGACGGTAACGAAGAATGATTCCTCTCCGGTGCGCGCGGCAGCGGCGAAGAAATTGGCTCATGATCCCGAGCCCGACGCCGCGGAAGCGCTGGTCAAAGCGGCGAGCGACAAAAACTGGCAGGTTCGCGCTGCAGCGCTGGAAGCCATCGCGGAGCGCGGGGATCACACACTGATGCCGAAGATCACCGGGGCCTTGGATGATGAAAAAGACGTGGTGCGATTTACGGCCGCAGCTTGCGTGGCGCACTTAAGCGAACTGCCGGCAAAGGCGGTTCCGGCGCAACCTGCCACTCCATAGCACAAACACTTCAAGGCGGTGCGAGTACAGGCTAATATCCGTGACAAAACTTCAGTTCCCAGCGGCCGCCGCGGGAACCACGGAAATCTCTACGCCTGAGGGGTAGCGTTTCGATCGGTAAATGCGGTGCGTGGCTTTCTGATAGTCGGATTCCTTGGCTTCAAAAATGTTCGGTACAAATTTCTGAGGGTTGCGATCGATGATTGGGAACCAGGTGCTTTGCACCTGAACCATGATGCGGTGGCCTTTCTTAAAGACATGATCCGCGGTGTGCAGGTCGATGGAAAACGGCGTGACCGCCCCGGGCACCAGCGGCTCCGGCTTTTCGAACGAACTGCGGAAGCGCCCGCGGAAAACTTCATCGGCAATCATCAGTTCGTAGCCGGAAAGTTTCCAGTCGTTTGCAACCTTTTGCGGATACACGTCAATCAGCTTGACGATCCAATCGGCGTCGCTGCCGGTCGTGGAAGCGAAGAGTTTGGCGGTGACCTGCCCAGCGAGCGTGACGTCTTCGTTTAGTTCGTCGGTTTGCCAGGTGAGCACGTCGGGCCGGTTGTCCACGAAGCGCTGGTCCTGAACCAACCACGTGTACCAACCGCCCGGATGATCTTCCGGATAGGTCATGTCGATGGGACGATTGCGATACGGCACCGGATGCGCGGGATCGCTGACATAACTGTCAAAGGCCTGCTCGGACTCTACGTTGGGAGCCTCGAAGGATAGCTTGCCATCCGCGTGAAAATAGAGTGTGCGCTTTTTTGCCTCTTTCGGCGGCCAGGAATCAAATTTTTCCCAGGTGTCGCTCCCGGTTTGGAACATCAGCGCTTCCTTGAGGGGAAGGCTGCCTTTGTTTTTCAGCCAGTAGGCAAACCAGGGCGCTTCAATGTTGTGGCGAAAATAAAGTGCAGTGTCGCTCCCGAAGGGGATGGCGCCGAGCGATTTGCCCGGTCCGCCGCCCCAACCGCCGTGATTCCACGGGCCGGCGACGACATAGTTCAAATGGTCGGGATCTTCCTGCTCCATGATTTGGTAAATTTTCATGGGGCCGTAAAAGTCTTCCTGGTCCCACCAGCCGGCGACGTTCAAGTTGGGCACTTTGGGCCGCGTCAAGATAAAAGGCATGGCCTGCTGTTTCCAGAAGGAATCATAGTTGGGATGCGCAACGAAATTGTTCCAGGTGGGCAGCGAGCCGTGAAGGTATTTTGCGTTGGCGTTTGACAGAGCGCCCAAGCGCAAATACCAGTCGTAGGTATCAAAGCGGTCAAACTGAAAGGCAAAGTTGGTTTTGTCCGTTTCCATTAATGCGGAATATTCAAAGCCGTAGCTCAAGCGAAACGCGCCATTGTGGTGAAAGTCGTCGCCGAGAAACATGTCGGCAGGAGAAGCCTGCTCGGAAACCGCTTTCAGCGCGGGATGGGGCTCGAGCATCCCCATGACAGTGAGCCAGCCGCCATAGGAAATGCCCAGCAGGCCAACGCGGCCGTTGTTGTGTGGAACATTTTTCACCAGCCAGTCGATAGTGTCGTAGGTGTCCGTGCCTTCGTCGATGGACTTGGGATCTTTCGGATCGCGCACCGGCCGCTGCATCACGAATTTTCCTTCGGAGCCATAGCGGCCGCGAATGTCCTGAAAAACAAAAATGTAGCTGTCGGGAATCATTTCCTGATAGCGGCGCAGGTGGCGGCTGTAGCCTTTTTCGTCGTCGCTAAGGCCGTAAGGCGTGCGTTCGATGATAATGGGCAGCGGTTCGCTGATGTTTTTTGGCGAATAAATTTCGGTGTGAAGCTTGACGCCATCGCGCGCGGTAATCATCACGTCGGTCTTGTCGAACTGCGTGGAGTAGTCCGGGCGCTCTTGCTGAGCGGAGCCGCGGGCGGCGAGGAAGAAGAACACGATGAGGCTGAAGAACAACTGGAAACGACGACTTGATGGCATAGGCAACCTCCCGCCAGCGGCTTGACCGTCAGCAGATCGAAACTTGTCAAAGTTTGCGCTGAGCTTACCACAAGCAGTGCGCGACTTCTTGGTCGTAGTCTTCTATCGGCACTTGTTCGAGAAGTTAGACGCAACGCGGCGCGTCTGCTAAAATGGAGGCAGCAAAACCGCACCTGAGAAGTTGGTCCCGGTTCGGCCGGGACTGCACAGTACGAAGAGGGAGATTCGTCCGGGCTGCTGGTTGTCTCAGCAGCTATTTTTGTCTTTGGAGGAGCCGGCGCGGGAGCGCCCTGAAGAACGGAAATCATGACGCAAGAGATTCGCAACATTGCCATCATCGCGCACGTGGACCACGGCAAAACCACTTTGGTGGACGCCATGCTGAAGCAGAGCGGCATTTTTCGCGCCAACCAGGAAGTGGTTGAGCGCGTGATGGACTCGAACGATCTGGAGCGCGAGCGTGGCATCACTATTCTCGCGAAAAACACGGCGCTCTTTTTTCACGACACAAAAATCAACATCGTGGACACGCCCGGGCACAGCGATTTTGGCGGCGAAGTCGAGCGCGCGCTCCGCATGGTCGACGGCGTGGTTGTCTTGGTAGACGCCAGCGAAGGGCCTCTGCCGCAAACGCGTTACGTGCTGCAAAAAGCGCTGGCGGCCAAGCTGCCGCCTGTGATTGTGCTGAACAAGATCGACCGCACAGACGCGCGACCCAAGGAAGTGCTCGACGAAATCTACGACCTGTTTATCGACCTCGATGCGACGGAAGACCAGCTCGATTTTCCGATTGTCTACACCAACGCGCGCGAAGGCGTGGCACACAACAAGCTCGGAGACAGTTCGAAGGACTTGCTCCCGCTTTTTGAAGCCATCGTGAAGCATATCCCAGCGCCGCCGGGCGATCCCGCGGGCGTGCTGCAGATTCAAGTGATGAACCTGGATTACAGCGAATTTCTTGGGCGCATCGCCATTGGCCGCGTATTCAATGGCACGCTGAAACGCGGCGAAGAAGTTGGCGTCAGCAAGCTGAGTGCAAAGCTCGAGCCGACGAAAATCACCAAGCTGTTTACGTTTCGCGGGCTGGAGCGCGACGAAGCCGAAGCCGTGCCTGCAGGGGATATTGTCGCGATTGCGGGAGTGGAAGGCATTCAAATCGGCGAGAGCATCACCTCGCTGGACAATCCCGCTCCGCTCGAGCCCCTGCTGATTGACGAACCGACGCTGGCGATGATTTTCACGGTGAACAGCGGGCCGCTTTCGGGCAAAGACGGTAGTTATCTCACTTCCCGGGATTTGCGCGACCGGCTGCAAAAGGAGTTGCTCACCAACGTTTCGATTCGCGTGGAAGACACGGACACGCCGGAATCGTTTCGCGTGCTGGGACGCGGCGAGCTGCAACTGGCGATTCTCATCGAGACGATGCGGCGCGAAGGCTTCGAGTTGATGGTGGGCAAGCCGGAAATTGTCACCCGCGTTGACAACGGGAAAAAAGTCGAGCCCATCGAGCGGTTGGTCGTCGACATCCCGGAGAACTTCATCGGCATTATTCTTGAAACGCTGGGCAGCCGCCGCGGCGAAATGACCAAGATGACCAATCACAACTCCGGCCGCGTTCGCATGGACTTCAAGATTCCTTCGCGCGGCTTGATCGGATTGCGCAGCCAGTTGCTGACCGATACGCGAGGCACGGCCCTGATTCACTCGATTTTTGACGGCTGGACGGAATATGGCGGGGAGATGGCACTGCGTCCGACGGGCGCGCTGGTCGCGGACCGCGCGGGAGTTTCCACCGCGTTCGCGCTGTGGAATTTGCAGGAGCGCGGCGAGCTATTCATCGGCCCGACGGTAGACGTCTATGAAGGCATGATTGTCGGCGAGAATTCGCGCGAGCAGGATATGGACGTCAACGTTACGAAAGAAAAGAAGCTTACGAACATGCGTTCATCCACAGCGGATGAAGCCATTCGGCTCATTCCGCACCGCGAACTGAGCCTTGAGCAAGCCATCGAATTCATTGCGGACGACGAGTACGTGGAAATCACGCCCAAAACGATTCGTTTGCGCAAAAAAGTTCTGCAAGCCAACAAGCGCCCTCGCCGCTGGCAGGAAATCCGCGCCAGCCAGGAAGCCGCCGGGTAAAGGCCAATTCCAACTGGCATGTCAGCCTGAGCCCATCCAACAAGGATGGGCGAAGAACCTCAACATAATGTCCTGTCATAGGCTAGTGTGCTGATTTCTCAAGCAGCTCAGCGAGGTATTGTTTCCAAACGGCCGCGCGGGTGTGCGTGCCATGCCCACGCGTCTCGTCGCTGATGGGCAGAACCACGAAGCGTGCGTTTTTGACCTTCTTGATTTCGCGCGCCGCCATGTCCAGCTCCGGCGGATTGATGAAGTCGTCCGCGGAATTGATGTACATCATTGGCGCGGTGATCTTTTCGAGCTGAGGCGACGGATCGTAATTGCGCGAAGCATTCACCGCATAGAGAAGATCGTTGGCGTCAAGTCCCGGAAGGCGGTCCCGGAAATAATCATCGAGATATTTGTCCGCGGCGTCGCGCGTGGGAAAACTCTTCTGCATGTAAAGCGGAGCACTCCCGGCAATCAGCAGCAAATCAAGCGCGGTGCGCAACGCCTCCCGCGGCTCCGCGGAATATTCCCCGCCTTTCCATTCCGGATCGGTGCGAATCGCGTCCATCACCATCTTGCGCCACACGCGATTGCGCCCTGCAATCTGCACCGGCTGGCAGGCGAGCGGCATTAGCGCATCCATGAAATCGGGATACGTTTCTGCCCACACAAAGGAATGCATGCAGCCCATCGAAGTGCCCAAAATCAACCGCAAATGGTTGACTCCAAGCCCTTCGGTAAGCAAGCGGTAATGGCCGAGAACCATGTCGTCATAATCGTATTGCGGGAAATGCGCGTGCATCCCGTCGCTGGGCTTTGCGGACTTTCCGTGCCCGATGCCGTCGGGAAGAATGATGTAGTAGCGCGCGGCGTCGAGAAGCTGGCCTGCGCCAAAGAGTTCACCGGCAAAAATCGGCTGAAGGAATTGGTGGCCTGTGCCGCCCGTGCCGTGAAGAATCAACACCGCGTTAGACACACGGCCCTGCGCGTCGCGCTCGGGTTTGCCGAGCGTTGTGTAATGCAGCCGTAATTCCGCCACGGATTCCCCCGAGTGAAACTTGAAATTCTTCGCCACGAAATCGCCTTCGACCGTGGCCGGCGTCGCGGCCTGCTGCCCCGCGCAAGGAATCGCGAGGAAGATCAGAACCGAAGCCGCTGCGCTGAGGAACCGCAGAAAAATTCTCATGATGGCTAACCTCTCTGCGCTGCGAATTTATCACAAAGGATGACCGGCAAGCCCACAGCTCGCCCCTTGCCTTGTTTCCCGGCACTGCTTACACTCGCTCGCGCCCGACAAAGTGAAGTTTTGGAGTGCTCTGATGAGAAAAGTCGTTTTTGCCTTGTTCTGTTTGCTCGCGCTGCCTTCGCTTTGTTTTTCGCAAGCAGCGTCCAAGCTCGCTCCGGAAGCCCGCGCATTTGTGAAGGAAGATGCGCCCACAATTGCTCTGACCCACGTTCGCATCATCGATGGAACCGGCGCGGCACCACGCGCAGACCAAACTCTTGTGATCGCAGACGGCAAAATTGCCGCCATAGGTGATGCGGCGAGCACGAAAATCCCCGATGGCGCCAAAACCCTCGATCTCGCCGGTCACACCGTCATCCCCGGTCTCGTCGGCATGCACGACCACATGTATTACCCCGCGCCCGGCGGCGCCCCGCCGCTCTATCCCGAACATGCCGCAAGCTTCCCGCGTCTCTACCTGGCGGGAGGCGTGACCACCATTCGAACCACGGGAAGCATCGAGCCCTACGCCGACCTCGAGCTCAAACGCGCCATCGACGAAGGCAAACTGGCCGGCCCGAAAATTCACGTGACCGGCCCATATCTCGAAGGGCAAGGGTCCTTCGCTCTTCAAATGCACCAACTAAAGGACGCGGAGGACGCCCGCCGCATGGTGGAATTCTGGGTGGCGCAAGGCGTTACTTCCTTTAAGGCCTACATGAACATCACGCCAGACGAACTGGGCGCGGCCGTCAAAGCCGCTCACGCGCACGGACTCAAAGTCACCGGACATCTTTGCTCCATCGGCTTTCGCGAAGCAGCCGCGCTTGGCATCGACGACCTCGAGCATGGTCTCGTGGTCGACACCGAATTTCTCTCGGACAAGAAACCCGGCGTCTGCCCGAATCCCGCGGCAGCCGACAAAGCGCTCCTTTCGCTGGAGGTCACGAGCGGCCCTATTCACGACATGATCCGCGACCTTGTGTCTCACCACGTTGCGGTCACTTCCACTTTGCCGGTGTTTGAGACCTTTGTGCCCAGCCGCGCTCCCTTGGACTCCCGAATCCTCGACGCCATGCTCCCGGACGCCCGCGTCTCCTATTTGCGAAGGCGCGCGCTCATCTCCGATAGCGCGGAAAAATCCGATTGGCCAGGGCTGTTCAAGAAAGAACTGGACTTCGAGCGCGAATTTGTGAAGCAGGGTGGAACTTTGCTCGCCGGGCTCGATCCCACAGGCTACGGCGGTGTAATCGCCGGATTCGGCGATCAGCGTGAGGTGGAATTACTGGCAGAAGCCGGCTTCACTCCAATCGAAGCGATCCACATCGCAACCGCAAACGGCGCGGAGTTTCTTGGCGAGCTGAACCAAATCGGCACACTAACGCCGGGCAAGCTGGCCGATCTCATGGTAATCAACGGCGACCCCTCCAGGAATATTAAGG
>Ga0187780_10001480_pt1 | contig 17723 bp, 15 predicted proteins | sample 1015_Q2_SP10_20__FD_132429 | JGI IMG/M metagenome (GOLD analysis project Ga0187780, IMG submission 132429) | Tropical peat soil microbial communities from peatlands in Department of Meta, Colombia - 1015_Q2_SP10_20_MG | ecosystem: Environmental > Terrestrial > Soil > Wetlands > Peat | place...
AACAACTCAGCCCGAGATTGCACGCGGTGTTGAAGACCTAGGTGACGAGGAAGTCAGAAGTCTATTGGGACAGACGCTTCGCGCGTATTCGCGGGGGGTCAAGCAGGGAGTGCGATAGCCTAAGGCAGGCCTTGGCGAGTGTGCCGAGGATTTCTGCGAAATCGATTAGGAAGGAATGCTAATCGCTTTCATTGGGAATCCGCATTTCTTGCCTGTCTTGCGCTGGCTTTGTTGACAACTTGGTGGCAGTCGCGATTGTCGTTCATCGGCCGCGATCCCTGGGCGACGGGACGAGCCAAAGCTACTTCGTTGCGGAAGAATAGTACACGTGCCCAATTTCATAGTTGACCGACATGCTCTCCCATGCCCGGTTCTGGTAAATAATCGAAGAGACCTCTGGGATGGAAATCACGATTGTTGTCGGTGACTGATGAGCGATTGTTGGCAGCGGACTATCACCTCGCATCGGGTCGTAGCGAAATAGAAGTGTTCGTTGATTTCTCCAGCGAGAGAAACCCCATGTTCTTTTTGAGGCTTGCTTCCTTGCGTAGACGCTAATAGCCTCGTCCTTCGCGAGCGTGTCGCAACTTTCATAGACAACCTCGAATATTGAACCGGAAGCGTCTACGATCTTGAGTCTCTCTTCTGCCTGGCAGGCATTCCGAGTATACGCAAACACGATTGCAATACATAATACGCAGATGCCGCCGAGGACAGAGACAAGACCCAAGATGAATTTCGTCTTACGTCTCACGGGCGGGTGGCGCATCTAATTCCGTCTTGGCAAAGTTCCGTTCTGATTAGATGACGCCAGCGGATAATACCACACCCGACTGCCGGTCGAAGCCCGACCGCGCGCATGCGGGTGCCGCACTCTTTGCCCTGCTTGTTAAGCGTGCGCTCTTGATCTCCTTTTGACAATCTTGAGTGAGGTGCGTGATCGATATGACTCCGCTCAGCTCGGAAAAGTGAGCTATTTTCCGACGGCGACGGCAGGGCGCACGGAGTTGAGCACTTTCTCGTAGTAGGCTTCGTACTGAGGAATGATGTCGTTGGAGCAATAGCGGCGGCGGGCGTTGATACGCGCCATCTCGCCCATCATGCGGCCGCGGTCCGGGCGCGTGAGAATCTCCAGCGCGTATTTCGCGGCGGTGGCGACGTCGCGCGGCTCGAAGAGATAGCCGTCCACTCCGTGCGAGACCACTTCCGGGATGCCGCCAACTTTCGTCGCGATCACCGGAACCTCGCACGCCATCGCTTCCAGCGCGGCCAGGCCGAACGATTCCTCGTCGCTCGGCAATAGAAACAGGTCCGCCATCCCGAGCTTATCCTGCACGGTAAGCTGCTTGCCCAGAAAGGTCACGTCTCGCGTCAACTTCTTTTTGCGCACGACGTATTCGGCTGCGCCGCGATCCGGGCCGTCTCCGATCATGACGAGCTTGGCCGGCATCTTCTCGCGAACGAGCGCGAAGATTTCGATCGCGTCGGTGACGCGCTTCACCGGCCGGAAATTCGAGAGGTGCATCAGGATCGGCTCGCCGTTCGGAGCGATCTTCGCGCGAGCCTTTGCGTCGTGCGACCTCATATACAGGTCGCAGTTGACAAAGTTCGGAATCACCTCAATCGGACGCTTGATTTCGAATTCCCTCAGCGTGCGGTCGCGCAGATAGTTTGAAATCGCGGTCACTCCGTCGCTCTGCTCGATCGAGAAACGCGTGATGGGCAGATAGCTGCGATCGTTGCCGACCAGCGTGATATCGGTCCCGTGCAGGGTGGTGATGAACGGAAGCTTTCGCGGCGCGGCCATCATGCGCGCCAGCAAGGCGCTCACCGAATGCGGAATCGCGTAGTGCACGTGGAGCAAGTCGAGCGACGCGCTCTCGGCGACCTCCGTCATTTTCGTGGCGAGCGCCAGCGCGTACGGCGGATGGTCGAACAGCGGATACGTGGTGACTTCGACTTCATGAAATGAGATCCGCTCGCTTGCGTTGTTCAAGCGGATCGGCATGGCGTAACTGATGAAATGGATTTCGTGGCCGCGTGCGGCCAGCTCGATGCCAAGCTCGGTAGCCACCACGCCCGAGCCGCCGTAGGTTGGGTAGCAGGTGATCCCGATTCGCATGGTGGTTGCGGGCGACGTTTCGCTAGTTTCCGCTAATCCGCCGCCTCACCTGGAGATTTCCACAGGGTGGCCGCTACTGGCCGTTCGTTCCGCCCTGCGAGGCTTCCTCGCCGTCCTTGTATAGATATCGGATGCAGTGCTTGTAAATGAGCAGATTCGGGCTGCCATAGCGCGTGAGCTTGATGCAATCGCGGTCGTACCACTCCACCGTGCCGCGAAGCACTTCCCCATCGTTCAGCACGACGGCAACGGGTGTCCGCGACTGCATCTGCTTCACGTAGTAGAAGTTCTCCGCGAACGTCTGGTCCGGCGGAGCGGGTTTCTTTCGAGGCGCCGGAGCAGGTTGCGGCGCTGCTTGTGAGGGTCTGGCAACGTACTGTTCTTTCGGTTCTGCCAAGGTAGGGCGAAAGAGTTTGCGGTTCACCATGATTGCTCCTCAGTTTGCTACTTCTTATGACTGCGGTAGAAGGGGTTCGGTTGCAACTTTTTGCTAGCTATCTAGGGCGGGCCGGATGCCTTAACGAACGCTCAGTGAAGCCAAAAGCGCATCCAAGCCCAATTGGCGGCCGATGTTGCGACGCAGCCGGCTTTCCAGCTTATCCAGGCCGCGCGTGGCATGCAGAATCCAGTCCCGGTCGATCTTCTTACCTAGGGTCTCGACTTCCCGCCGCAGGTCGGGGTTGCGAGGGAGACTGCTCTTCGGACCCTCAGAGGATTCCAGCAAGTCCGTAAACAAACTATAAAGCACGTCCAAGACATTTTCAAACGATTCCTGCTCCTGCTTCGCAAGCTGAGCGGTGACCGCGAAGATTTCGCCTTGTTTTTCCCCCGTAATGGCGCGCTCAAGGAGGTGTAAGACGCTCTTCCGCAGGCGACTGGACTCCTCAAGGTCGGCCGAAAGTGCTGCGCCTGGGCTGCCGCCCGAAAGCTGTGCCGCCAGCTTCTGGTCCGCCGGCTTGCCGTGGCGGCGATCCGCAAGAAACGTCTCGATCTGCTCGGCTGGCACCGGCGCAAAGTGGAACTGCAGGCAGCGTGAGCGAATCGTTGGCAGCAACGAGTCGGGCGTCGGCGCGAGCAGAATCAGCGTGGCCGATTCGGGCGGCTCTTCGAGAATCTTCAGGAACACGTCGGCATCGGTCCAGCGCATGGTATCGGTGCCATCCAGAATGAAAACTCGCCGGCGGCCCTGCGGCTGGAAATACGCTGCGCGCTGGACGGCTCGCAACTGGCCCACGCGAATCATTGGCCGCGCGACGGGCGTCCGCAGCCGCACCGGATCAGGGACGATCACCCAAACGTCGGGATGCGTTTCGAGGATCAGCGGCATGCGCTCGATCATGGACGCGTCGGCACTCTCGCCGCGTTCGGTGAGCCCGGCTTCGATCAGCGGCGTTAGGTTTACGAGCGGAGCGATTCGGCGGCAGGAGTTGCATTCGCCGCAGAAGTCATCCTTTAGGCGCTCGCAATTCGCAGCCTGCGCGAACATCCGAGCGAGAGTGTATTTGCCGATGCCGCGAGGTCCAGTGAAAAGCAGCGCGCTCGGCACCCGCTCGCGGCGCAACATGCCGCGCAGCGCGCTGACGATGCGCTCGTTGCCGAGGAATTCGCTGAAGCCCATCGACTAGCCTTTCGCCCCGAGCGCGGAGGACATGCGCGCGTCAACTGCCGCGCGAATTTCTTCGTGGATTTCGGCGGGAGGCCGGAGCGCACCCGCCGCGGCATCAAAGCATTCGACGCGGAGCCAGTTTGGTTGCCAGGCGAGTTCGTCGTACACCTCTGCAGCCGCTTCGAGGTGCGCGACATCCGCCTCGTGCAAATCGTGCCGTCGGTTCGTGTAATCCCGCGCGCCCTTCTGCCCGATCAAGCGATGCGCCTCCGCGACCGGCACGCGCAGATAGACCACCAAATCCTCCGCCGGGAGTGCGTAGACCTCATATTCCAATTGCTTCAACCACGCGAGAAAGTTCCCGCGTCTTTCGCGCGGCACGCGGGCGCCCTGATGGGCCAGATTCGAGCCGATGTAGCGATCCGAAAGCAGCACCTTGCCCGCAGCGAGCGCCGCTTCGATCATTGGCTTCGATTCGAGGCGGTCACCCGCGTAGAGCAGCGCTGAAAAATGCGGATCGACCGCGGCGAGCGATCCGAATTCGCCATTCAGGTACCGCGCGACCAGTTTGCCGAAGAAGCCGTTGTAATTGGGAAAGCTGATCTGCGAAAAAGCGACTCCCCTGCGGGCAAAAGCGAGCGCCAGCGCGTCGAGCTGCGTGCGCTTCCCCGAGCCGTCAATCCCTTCGAGAACGATGAACTTGCCGCGCGCGATCATCGAAATGTCAGCCAGTTTAGCACGGCGAGCTGGGACGGTAGCGTACGGGAGCGCCTCAAGCCGCTGGCCACTTTTTTGGCGATAAGGACGAGTCGCCATTCTTTGTTTGCAACGACTTAGGAGGCGCTCTACTTTCCGACTTTGGCGATTAGAAACGCATGACCGGGATTCTTGGCAGCGAATCCGGCGGACCAGGGCGCACCGGTAGAGACCCGCCGCTGCGGGGTCGGCCGTTCGTCCTGCACGTGCGCAGTCATCGCGCATCGATTCCACGCTAGCAGGCGGAGGCAGCGTGTCAAGCGTCGGTCCCTGTGGACTAATACGAGGGCGAGGCCCGAAAGATTCTTCTTCCCCATTTCACGCTATGTTTACCGCGATGTAATGCCGTATCGCTTTAGTACACGAGGTCGCGATACAGAGTCAGGTTGGACCCGCAAGGCAGGCTGGTCCGGGCGCGCCCCGGCCTTCTTGAGAGATTGTTTACTACGGAGTGCTTTAGGCACCTGATATGTGAGGCAAAATGAAAGTGATACGGTCGGTCGGGCTGTTACTGCTTTTCTTCGTATCGGCGGTTGCAGGTGGTCCCGGCACCACTACGGCTCGGGCGGACGACATTGCGACGTTCGATGTCGTGGCCACCGGCACGTGCAGCAGCTCTCCCTGCGGTTCCCAAGTTTCGATCTCAGGCACGTTCACAGTCGATTTGACCACAGGAGACGTCAGCAACGGCACGATGACAATGAGCGATGCGGCTGACCTTGCAGTCTCTTCGGTTAGTCTCCCATTCGACCTTCAGGGGCCATTCCTCTTCGATGAGTTCCTTTTCTTCAGACAGCCGACGGGAACAGGGAATGTCTCTTATGTGGAACTGATTCTGCCCTTCTCCTCTTTCCCTGGCGCGTATTCGGGAGGGCCGCTGTGCACCGCCATTGTGCCCGGTTGCGGCGTTATCTCCGGAGCCGGAATTGGACCCAGCGATCAGAGCTCGAGTTTGCTTGCCACCACTGGGGGATCGGGAGACACGATTGTGATCACCAGTGGCTCGGTAACGGAGGCCCCAGAGCCGTCCGTCGCGCTGCTGTTGAGCACGGGCCTACTGGGATTAGTCCTGATACACTTGCGCCGCAAGCGGGTCATGCATTACTCGCCGAGATAATCGACCACCTAGCCCAACATCAAACGGCAGAAGCGTGGTTTGCCCATCATGCGAACACGCACTTTCCCTGGCGGCTGCGGCTTCGTAGCTAGTGGTGTTTTCAGCTCTTAGGGGAAGTGCCTTCCCACTCTGACTACCAGGGTGCAAGTGGTGAATCGAGATTTCTTGATCACATTTGGCTGCAGCAGCACTAGAATCGCGGCGATGACGACGGAGACCAGTTCGATTGCCGCGAATCTGGAGCGTGTACGCGAGCGAGTCGCGCGGGCAGCGGAGCGTGCGGGGCGCCGGGCCGATGAAATCACGATCGTCGCCGTATCGAAGACGTTCTCGGTTGAAGTGATCCGCGCCGCCCACGAGGCAGGCCTGCGGCATTTCGGCGAGAATCGAGTGCAAGAATTCGATGCCAAACACGCGAAGCTTTCAGATCTCGGCGATACGATCTGGCACTTCATCGGGCATCTGCAGAGCAACAAGGCACATCGCGCAGTGCGGTTGTTCGATCGCATCGACTGCGTGGACAGCCTTTCGCTGGCGCACAAGCTCGAAACTGCCGCGGCGACAGAGCACCTGCGCCTGCCGGTCCTGATCGAAGTACACCTCGGCCGCGAAGCGACGAAGAGCGGCGTCGCCGAAAAGGATTTGCCTGAGCTCGCGGCCGGGTTTTCGCAATTGCCGCATCTGGAATTGCAAGGGTTGATGACTATCCCGCCATACTCGGACGGCCCGGAAGACGCGCGCCCCTATTTCCGCAAGCTCCGCGAACTACGCGATGCGCTCCGTCGAGAAACTGGCTTCGCATTGCCGGTGCTGTCGATGGGAATGAGCCACGATTTCGAGGTCGCTATCGAGGAGGGTGCGACGGAGATCCGCGTGGGCACCGCACTATTCGGCGAACGCCTGAAGCGCTGAAATCGATCAGCGAGCTCCTTCTAGGAGTACCGCACCCAACGCAGCATCTCGGGCAAAGTCGGCCTCTTGCCGTACATGAGCACTCCAATGCGATAGACCTTCGCCGACGCCCAGACCGCGCCCATAATCGTCCCAAACAGCAAGGCGATCGAGAGTGCCAACTGCCACGCCGGCGGCGTCTGAATCGAAATGCGCAACGGCATCAGAACCGGCGCGAGAAACGGAATCTCGGATAACACGAGAGATGGCGTGGACGTCGAATCGATCATCACCAGCCAGTAGAATGACATTGCGAAGACGAGAGGCCCCATCGCCAGCCACTGCAGTTGTCCCGCATCCTGCTCGTTCGAGCACGCCGAACCGATCGCAGCAAACATCGAGGAGTACAAGAAATATCCCCCGACGAAATAACAGATCACCCAGATCAGCAATGACGCGGGGATGTGGATCGCTGGAAACGAGCCGCCTCCAAATATCGCGGCCATGAACGCCCCGTACGTTAGCAGCAGTACGAGCGAGGCAACCCAGATCAGAAATTGAGTGAACGCGACGCCGGCAACGCCCAGGATTTTCCCCGCCAGAAGCTGAATCGGTTGTACCGAGGAGACCAGCACTTCCATCGTTCGCGTCGTCTTTTCTTCCAGCACCGATCGCATTGTAAGAATGCCGTACATCAAAAGCGACATGTAGAGCAGAATCACCAGGCCGATTGCGACGCCAAACGTCTGGCCCCGTTCCACCGATTCTCCCGACTCGGTGACCCTGATCACCTGCAAGTCCGCGGCGCGAACGATCTCGCTGACGTTGTCCACATTGATGCCGCGGGCGCGCAATCGCGCTTCGATTAACGCCTGATTCACGGCAGCCGTTACAGGCGCCATGGCCGTGAAATTACCGGTATTCTTCATGTGCAATTCGAAGGGGTGGCTCAAATCCTTCGGAATCACGAGGTAGGCGTCCAGCTTCCCGGTGTTTATGCTAGCTCGTAACTGCTGTTCGATACCCTTGGGATCGGCTGGCCGATCCAGCGTCTCGGAAATCGTGAACTGATGCGCGCCGTTTGCCATTACCGCGCTGAGATTCCGGGCGATCGACGCCGCCGAACCGCCCGCATTATCCACGATCGCAAGCCGCAGGCTTTGATTCGACCCGTGCTTGGAAACAAAGGCGACCAGTACGACCGAAATGATTCCGAGCAGCGGTACAAGCAGCGTCATCACCACGAATGCCTTCCGTTTGACGCCGTTGATGTACTCGCGCTTTACGATCAGCCAGATTTTATGCATGGCCAGTCTTCTCGATGAAGATTTCGTTGAGTGAGGGTTCGAGCAGCTCGAATCGCGTAACTTGCGCTCCCGATTGCAGCGCGGCTTTCAAGATCTCTTGCGGATTACCGCCCGGATTCAGTTTTGCCTCCGCGCCGCTGCCAAAGCGGTTCACGCTCGCTACCGCCGGATGACTCAGAAAACTGTCGGAACCGGTGAACTCGATCTGCACAGTATTCTTGCCGTAGGACTGCTTGATTGCGCGCAGTTCTCCATCGAGAACGTTGCGGCCCTTGTCGATCAGGCAAATCGAATCGCACATTCTCTCGACCTGCTCCATCCGGTGCGTCGAGAGAACGACCGTCGTGCCGCGATCACGCATTTCCAGCATCACGTCCTTCACCGTCGTGGCGTTCACCGGATCGAGACCCGAGAAAGGCTCATCGAGTATCACGAGGCGGGGCTCGTGCAGCACAGCCGCGATGAATTGCACCTTCTGCTGCATGCCCTTCGAGAGATCGCGCACTTCCTTATCGGCCCAGTCCTTCAGCTCGAATCGTTCGAGCCACTCGTCCGCCCGGCGGCGGGCTTCGGCTTCCGGCATTCCACGCAGCGAGGCGAGGAATACGATGACAGCGCGAACCTGCATTCGAGGATAAAGACCGCGCTCCTCGGGCAAATAACCGACGGCCTCGCGGGTTTTGTCGCTGACTGGCTCGCCAAATACGTGAATCGAGCCCTCGTCCGGCACCAGGATATTCATCACCATACGGATCGTCGTCGTTTTGCCCGCGCCGTTAGGACCCAGCAATCCGAGAATCGAGCCCTGTCGCACGCGCAGGCTCACGCCGCTTACGGCAGTCACTGCGTCGTACGACTTAGTCACACCTTCGAGCGAAATCGCGTCCACTGAATTGCCTCACTTGCCGCCATGTGCCAGAGAGTCTTGTCTCATATCTACGCGCAGCGATCGTCGGATGTTTCAGCGGCTACGACGGAACCGAGATTTCGCCACGACGGCAACTGGTAGTCCTCAATCCGGCAGAGGCTGGCCCATGGTTTCGAGTCCAAAAGGGATTAGCAGCAGCCCAAGGACAAATGGAATCGCAGTCAGCGACACCGGGATGCCGATGGTGTGGAAGTGCGCGACGCCCGCGCCGACCAGGAACGTGAATCCCGCACCCACGAACCGTCCGACCGAAGTCGCGAACGCGAAGGCACTGCCCCGGCAGCGCGTGGGATACTGCTCCGGCAGCCACAGCGTGTAGACCGCGAAATTCGCGCCGCCGATTCCGAGAAAGAATAGCCCCACGAAGAACCACTTGATCGCGTCTTGCGGCAAGTAGAAGGCGTGGCCGAAGCTGTAGCCGATCGAAGCGGCCATGAGAACGAAATATGCCGCCAATGTTCTGCGGCGCCCGATGCGCTCGGCGACCCACGCAATCGGCAGGCAGCCGAGAATCGTTCCCAGTGAAATGACCATCGTGGCGTAGGTGCTGAGGCGCGGGCCGAGCGCCGCAGGCAGATGCTGTCGGCCGACGATTTCCGTAACGGCCGTGGGAACGTACACGGTGCCGGCCCACAATCCGATGATCGAAATCAGCACGTAGGCTGAATTGAGCAGTGTCCGGCGGCGAAATTCCGGCTGGAAGATCGTGGTGAACGGGCTCGAGACGCGCTGGACGTGCGCTTTCCAGCGGTCGGATTCATGCACACCGTAGAGAATGAAGCCGACGAGCAGCGCGGGTGCTCCTCCGAGCATGAACATTGGGCGCCAGCCGTGCGTCTCGCCGACGAAGTGGTTTGCCAGCGCCGCAAGGAAGAATCCGAAATAGTAGCCGGTGTGCATCAGGGCCGCTCCCACTTTGCGGCGCTGCTCGGGCCATTCTTCGGCCACGAACGTCCCGCCCATCGCCCACTCTCCGCCAATTCCTACGCCCGCGAGCAGGCGGCACAGAGCAACTTCCCAGACGTTTTGCCCAAAGCCCGCGAGAAAAGTGAAGAGCGAGTAGCACAGAATCGTCAACATCAGCGTGCGGACGCGACCGAATTTGTCCGCCAGCGGTCCCCAGATGAGGGCCATGCCCCACCCGATGAGAAATAGCGCAAAGAGAAGCCCGCCATAGAAGCCGACGTTGCCCGCCGTCGCAGGGATTCCCGATTTGGGCAGAAGTTCGCGCAGCGCCGGCACGAGGACGAGCGCGTAGATGAACGAGTCCATGCCGTCGAGAGCCCAGCCGCCCCACGATGCCCAGAAGCCACGGACTTGATTGGGGGTGAGCCGAACCTTGGCGGGCGGTGCTGATGTGGATGACATGAAGGATGGCCGCAGGGCGAGGCATTGTACGAACGCGACGCGGGCGTTGCAAGTGATTCCCGGTGGTCTAGCGCAATCGAGCGCCCGATTGGGCGCGAAAGTTATTTCGCGACAGGGACGACATACTCGTTCATGTACTGGAGCAGTTTGTCGCGGTGGTCCTTGCGGTACGCAGCGTAGTCCTGGGCGATACCCTGATCGGGGCGTCCCAGAAGGATATAGGCCTCTAAAAGTCCTTCACTCTTCAACCTGACCAGCGTTGTCAGCTGCGGATTCAGATCGGAGGCCTTAATTTCATTCTTTGTAACTCGCTCGGAGACAGTATCAGCCACAACTCCCAAGGCGTGTGACTCCTCGGGCAGCGAATGCCGGTACTGCGCCTCTGTCGGGAACTCTTTGTGAAATTCCGCCGTCTTCCATGAAGTGCGGGCAATCTCATAGATCAACCAGCTGTCACTTCCGTCTCTCTTGTTGAGCGTGCTTGCATCGATCGTTATGTTTGTAGTGTCTCCATTCGTTGACATGGCATTCGGAGATTCGATCTTGGGCTGGGTCAGCTTGAGGCCATTTCGATCCGCCCACTGCGTCAGGCCGACCCAGGACAGGCGCTCGTACGGACTTGCGACGATGGCTTCGATGAACTTTTCACGAGCGCCGGCGTTGTTCCCAGAGGCGTAAAGAGCATCGCCCCAATACCGATAGGCGATCTCCTGATTGGGGTCGATAGCGACTGCCTTGCCGAACCACTCGTAGGAGGCGTCATAATTCTTCTGTTTGAAGCAAGCATCGCCGCCGAAAACGGCGGCCAGATAGTTCTGGGGATCCAGCTTCAAAACCTCGGTGTACCCGGCTAGCGCTCCCGCAAGATCACCCTTGGCAAACGCGGTTTCTGCCGTGCGCATGGCGTCGTCCACTGCTTTCTTGTCGGAGTAGGGAGCGTCGCTCCCGTCTTCTGGTATCTGCGAGAGGGCCGTTTGAAGCAGGTTGCTGTTATCGCCAAGTTCCCTGGCACGCAGGAAAACTTGGCGGGCGCGCAGACGAGTCTGGCGGCGAGCTTCGGGATCTTTCATGGATACCGCGTGGGCGTTGAGACAAAAGCCAAGACGTTCCTGTAGAACCACGTCCTTTGGATACACAACCACCAACTGTTCGAAAAGCGGGAGCGCCTCTTCGTATCGATTCTGATCAAAGAGGTCCATTGCGGTTTTGCGATCAGCGTCAACAGTGGGCGAGTTCTGGCCATAGAAACGACCTGTTACCGAAGTGGCTACGATAAGGGTCAACAAGCCAATGACCCGAACGGCAGAGTCGAGTCTTTGGGCTCGGAGAATCGTGCGGTGGTACACGAGGATCTCCCCTCCGGCAGATTGCGGCCAATTCTGCCATAAGAGACACCAAGAACGCGGTATGAGTTGCCTGAGAAGCTAATTTTATCGCTTGATTAGGTCGAGCGCCCGCACAGTGCAGCGAGAAAACAGCGGGACAGATGGTATGGTGTGAGCCGTGAGAAAAAGTCGTGGTTGAAGTCCAGGAACACGAAGGAAGGATTGTTTTCGCTGTGCGCGTGGCGCCGCGGGCGAGCCGCGATGCGATTGAAGGAGAGTACAACGGCGCGCTGAAGGTGCGGCTGACTGCTCCGCCCGTCGACGATCGGGCCAATGAGGCCCTTCGCCGCGTGCTGGCCGGGCGTTTGAACGTGCCGGTATCGGCTGTTAGAATCGTCTCGGGCGAAAGAAGCCGGACGAAACGCGTTGAAATCGCAGGCGTGACGCGCGCGCAAGTCCTCGCACTCCTAAGCGAGCAGTAGCGCCAAACAATCATCGAAATGCCCGACATCAAGGCCATCCAAGCCGAGTTGCGCGCCAGCAAGATCGACGGCTGGCTCTTCTGCGACCATCATCATCGCGACCCGATTGCCGGAAACATCCTGGGCTTGGGCGAAAACGGAATGGCCACACGGCGGTGGTTTTACTTCGTTCCATCGCGGGGCGAGCCGCGCAAGCTGGTCCACCGAATCGAGGAAGGCGCGCTCGATTCGCTTGCGGGCCGCAAGCAGGTCTATTCGGGCTGGCGGGAACTGCACAAGGCGCTCGGAAAATTGCTGACGGGCAGCCGGAAAATCGCGATGCAGTATTCGCCGGAAAACAATATTCCCTACATCGGCCTTGTGGATGCGGGTACGGTCGAGCTGGTGCGGAAGCTGAAGAAGAAAGTAATCACGTCCGCCGACCTCGTGCAGAAATTCGAGGCGGCATGGACACCCGAGCAACTCGTCTCGCATCTGGAGGCGGGCAAGATCATCGACCGCGTCCGGCAGGAGGCGTTCGAGCTTGCCGCATCGCGCGTTCGCGAGAGCCAGCCGATTGCAGAATTCGAGCTGCAGCAATGGATTCTCGAGAAATTCCGAGCAAGCGGGCTCACGACTGCCGAGCCGCCGATCGCCGCCGTGCAACCGAACAACGGAAATCCTCACTACGAACCGAGCGCGCGGACGTCGCGCCCGATTCGCGCCGGCGACCTGCTGCTGCTCGACATGTGGGCGAAATTCGACCGGCCGCGCAGCGTCTACTACGACATCACGTGGGTCGGCTATCTCGGCGCGCGCGTCCCGGATTCCTACGCGAAGGTTTTTCGGATCGTGCGCGACGCGAGAGACCGCGCGATCGAGTTCGTGGGAGAATCGGTGTCGCGCGGCCGCGCGATTCATGGCTGGGAAGTGGACCGCGCGGCACGGGAAGTGATCCGCAAGGCAGGCTACGCGAAATACTTCGTGCATCGCACGGGCCACAGCATCGGACAGGAAGTCCACGGCAATGGCGCGAACATGGACAGCCTCGAGACGCGCGACGATCGCCAAATCATCCCGCACACCTGTTTTTCCATCGAGCCGGGAATTTATTTGCAGGAGTTCGGCATCCGCAGCGAAGTGAATGTGTACGTCGGCGAGCGCGACGCGCGCGTCACCGGCGCCATCCAGCAGGAAATTCTGCCGCTCCTCGCCTGATCGATGGCCGCCGAAGCTCCTTTGCCCGAGACAAGCACAAAGCAAGACTCAGCCGGCCCCGCGCTGATCGCGATTGCCGCATGGATCGTCCCGGGCCTAGGGCACCTGCTGCTGCGGCGATGGACCCGCGCGCTCGGATTTTTCTTCTCGGTCGGAGGCCTTGTCGTTACAGGCTATGCTTTGCGGGGCGAGGTCTTTCTAGGCGGATCCAACGATCCCTTCGGCGCGCTCGGATTTATCGCGGATTTGGGCTCGGGAGCGTTCTACTTCCTAGCGCGCGTCCTCGAGTCCGCGGGGCCGGACCTTTCGCGCGCTTCCGGAGACTACGGAACGCGGCTCATCGCCGCAGCGGGGATCGTGAATCTTCTGGGCGTGCTGGATGCGTACGGCATCGCGCGCGGGCGGAGAGGCTGAGTGCCCGGAATCAGGATTCAGCCGAGCCACTTCGGCGCGATGATGATCTTCGCGCTGCTCGTTTCAGTGGCGTTTGCGTCGATCGGCCACCGCTCCTTCGCGATACGCCTGAGATACGCGGCCGTCGCCTTTCTACTGTTTCTGATCATCGGTGTCGGAGTCGCGTGGCTGATGTTTCCGCTCTCGCGCTAGACCAGCAAAGCCAAAAGCAAAAGGGGCGGGTTTGAAACCCGCCCCTCGCAAAGCTGCAATCCCGCTGCTGAGTGAAATCTACGCGAGATCCTCCGGGCGAATCGGCAGCTTGCGAATGCGCTTGCCTGTCGCCGCGAAAATCGCGTTGGCGATCGCCGGCGCAACCGGAGGAACGGCAGGCTCGCCCATGCCCCTCGGAACTTCCTTGCTCGGGACGATATAGACCTCCATCTTGGGACACTCGTTCATGCGCAGCGGCTCGTTGGTATCGAAGTTCGCCTGCACGACGCGTCCCTTATCGATCGTGATCTCGGTCTTGAGCGTTTGCGTGAGCCCAAAGACCATCGCACCCATCGCCTGCTGTTCGATGATGCTCGGATTGACCACCTGCCCGCAATCGAGCGCGCAGACGATGCGGTGGACCTTGACGTTGTTGTCTTTGTCGACCGACAGCTCGACGACCTCGGCCACGTAGGTGTCGAAGGCTTCGAGCACTGCAATGCCGCGATAGACACCCTTCGGGAGCGGCTTGCCCCATCCCGCTTTCTCCGCGGCCATGTTGAGCACCCCCAGATGCCGCGGCTTCTTGGAGAGCAAGTCCTTCCTGAATTCGTAGGGGTCCTTCTTCGCCGCCGCAGCGAGCTCGTCAACGAAACTCTCGCTGAAGAATCCATTCTGCGACGCGCCGACCGATCGCCAGAATCCCATCGGAATGGGACCCGCAACCAATTGATAGTCGACGAGGATGTTGGGAACGTCGTAGGCGATATCGCGCACTCCTTCGACGCTGCTGTCGTCCATCCCGTTCTTGATCGAGCCCGGGAAGAACCAACTCATGATCGAATCGCAGGCCACTCGCGCAGTGAACGCCGTGGGCTTGCCGCTCGCGTCGAGGCCGGCTGCCATCTTGATGTACGACGCCGGGCGATAGTAGTCGTGCTGCATATCGTCCTCGCGCTTCCACGTTACCTGCACGGGAGTCTTCATCGCTTTGGAAAGCTGGCAGGCTTCCATGACGAAGTCGGACCAGCCTCGCCGTCCGAATCCTCCGCCGAGGTACGTCGTGTGAACGAAGGACTGCTCCGGCTTCACGCCCGCGATGGCAGCTGCAATTTGCCTTGACGGAGTCTGGAATTGGGTGGGCGCCCAAAGGTCAACGCGATCAGGGCGCACATCTGCAACGCAGTTCATCGGCTCCATCGTCGCGTGAGCCTGATAGGGAGCGCGGTAAACGGCCTCGATCTTCTGAGCCGCATTCGCCATCGCGGCCGCTGCGTCGCCTTCCTTGCGCGCAACGACGCCCTCTTTCTGGGCCCGCTGCTCGAACTCCTGGAAGATGCTGGCGTTGCTGGCGTTAGCCGTTGGGCCTTCGTCCCACTTGATATCGAGGGCCTTGCGAGCCTGAAATGCAGTCCAGGTATTGTCGGCGACAACGGCGACGCCCGTCATGACCGGTGGCTGACCGGTCATGATTGGTACGACGTCTTTTACTCCGGGAATGGCCTTCGCTTTGGTCCCGTCGAAGCTGGCGACCTTGCCGCCGAAGATGGGGCAATGCTCGACCGATGCGTGGAGCATTCCTGGGAGGCGCACGTCGACGCCGAACATCGCCTTGCCGCGGAGCTTGTCCGGCGTGTCGAGACGCTTCGTCGGTTTGCCGATCAGCTTGAATTCGCTCGGGTCCTTGAGCTTCACGTTGGTGGGAGGAGAGAGCTTGCCCGCGGCCTCTGCGAGACTGCCGTACGTGAGGCGGCGCTTGGTGGCCGTGTGAACCACTACTCCGTTCTCGGCGTGGCATTCCGACGCATCGACGCCCCATTTTTGCGCTGCCGCGGCGATCAACATCTCGCGCGCGGTCGCGCCGGCCTGCCGCATCGGCACCCAGCCCGAGTGGATGCTCTGGCTGCCGCCGGTCCCCTGCATGCCGAACGCGGGGTCGTAGTAAACCTTGTCTTCGGGCGCAAATTCCGTGCGGATTTTCTTCCAATCGCATTCCAGCTCTTCGGCCGCCAGCATGGAAAGCGATGTCACCACGCCCTGGCCCATCTCGGACTTGCTGATCAGAATTGTGACGGTATCCTCGGGGCTCACATGGATAAACGCGTTCAGCACGGCCGGCTCAGCCGATGCGGCGAGCACTTCCCTGCGCCCCGGCAAGTAAAACCCGACAACCAGGCCGGTGGCGCCCGCGAGACCGGTCTTCAAAAAGCTGCGGCGATCGATCGAAGTTGTCACGGCGCTCATTCCGCACCTCCCGCGAGCACATCCGCGTGCTGCTCGGCGGACTCTACTTCGGGTGCTTCACCCGAATTCGCAGACTTGGCTCCAGCGGCTTGCAACTGCGCCGCGCGGTGAATGGCTTTGCGAATCTGGTTGTACGTGCCGCAGCGGCAGATGTTGCCGCTCATGGCTTCGTCGATCTGAGCGTCGGTCGGATGCGGAGTCTTGGCGAGAAACGCTGACGCGCTCATGATCTGCCCGGACTGGCAATAGCCGCACTGGGGAACGTCGATTTCCATCCAGGCGCGCTGCACGGGATGGCTATTGTCCGCGGAAAGCCCTTCGATCGTGGTCACTTTCTTGCCGGCGATGCTGGAAACCGGCGTGATGCAGGAGCGCGTTGCCTCTCCATTGATGTGAACCGTACAGGCTCCGCAGAGCGCCATGCCACAGCCGAACTTGGTGCCCATCATGTTCAACGCGTCGCGCAAAGCCCAGAGCAGCGGCATATCGGGATTGACGTCGAGCGCCTGGGGCTTGCCGTTCAACGTAAAGTGAATCGCCACGAGAATCCTCCCTCAGTTTTTGTGGATACAATCGCAATCAACCGCTCGCATTCTAACTCTTTCTCCACAGCGAAACTACGCAAAGTGACCCGATGTGCAGCGCCGCAACCGCACAAAAATGACGAATTGATTCATCGTGAGTCGATTCGAGGACGGTCTTGCGGTGGCGTTTGACACTTTTTTCGCCGCGATGCTACAGTGAACCAAAGGCCGAGGTAGCTCAGTTGGTAGAGCAGCCGATTCGTAATCGGCAGGTCCCCGGTTCAAGTCCGGGCCTCGGCTCCAGATTCTCAACAACTTAGAGATCAGTTGACCGAAACCTGCTGCACATCTGCTGCACAAGCAAATTTCTTCCAGTCGCCTCATTGCCTCCGTCACCACGCTCGGCACGGTCTTGATGTAGCTCCTCTGCGTCGTTTTAACATCTTCGTGGCGCAAGATCGCTTGAATCACCTTGTCCGGGATGCCGAGTTCGTGCAGATTCGTGGCTAAATCTCGGCGATAAACGTGGCCTTCGTGAGAACAGCCGGTTGTCTACTAGACATTCATAACTCTTGTCGTATAGAGTCTCGCCGAGGTTCCCCGTCCGATCAAAGGTTGGCTGTTCCTAGCAGAAAGGATTCCCGCCAATGAAGAGACTCCCCACGGTCGTAATCCTTCTGGTGGTGCTGCCTGCTTTCGTTCTACAGGCGCAGGACAAAAAATCGGCGTCGAAGGATTTGCCTACCCTAATCGACCGCGAGCTTTTCTTCGGCAACCCCGAGATCGCAAATGCCGAAGTGTCCCCGGACGGCGCATACGTCACTTTTCTTAAACCTTGGCAGGACACGCGCAACATTTGGGTCAAAAAAGTCGATGAACCGTTCAGCGCGGCGAAACTGCTGACAGTGGAAACGAAACGTCCCGTTCCCGGCTTCATCTGGAGCCGCGATGGGAAGTACGTGCTCTACGTCAAAGATCAGGACGGCGACGAAAACTTCAATCTCTTTGCTGTTGATCCTTCTGCCGTCCCCGCGCCCGGTTCCAGTGCGCCACCTTCGCGCAATCTCACTGCGCTCAAGGGCGTTCGAGTAATGGTCTACGACCTCCCCAAGCGCGAACCCGACATCGTCTACACTGGTCTCAACGACCGCGACAAAGCTTGGCACGATCTGTACCGACTGAAAATTTCAACCGGGGAACTGACGCTCATCCGAAAGAACACCGAGCGCATCACCTCCTGGGTTTTCGAC
>Ga0187780_10001481_pt1 | contig 17709 bp, 26 predicted proteins | sample 1015_Q2_SP10_20__FD_132429 | JGI IMG/M metagenome (GOLD analysis project Ga0187780, IMG submission 132429) | Tropical peat soil microbial communities from peatlands in Department of Meta, Colombia - 1015_Q2_SP10_20_MG | ecosystem: Environmental > Terrestrial > Soil > Wetlands > Peat | place...
AAGACACGTTTATAACCGCACTCACAATCGGCCGGGTTCACGAGAGGGGTAAAGTGCCTCACTACGGTTACAGTTTCGAGGGTTTCGACCCTGCGGTGCACGTTAGGGCCAGCGGGAGGGAGGTCAACGTTTCTCCGAAGGCTGCTCGAGAGATAGCGGTTACGATCAGGGGGATGACTCTTTCCAAGGCAATCGACCTCCTAGAGCTCGTCGAAAGCAAGAAGATGCCGGTGGCTTTCAGGCGGCACAAGCTCAAGGTGGGCCACAGAAGCGAGCTTCAGGGGTTCCCGACAGGGTCCTACCCCGTCAAGACAGCCAAGGCATACCTGGGCGTTCTTCACAACCTGGAAGGCAACTCTGAGTTCAAGGGGCTCGACCCGGACCGAGTTCGAATTATCCATGCCGCGGGGTACGCGGGGAGGACGACGAAGGACTACACGCCGAGGGCCTTCGGCAGAAGCTCGCCCAATTTCCACCAGCTGGTCCACATCGAAGTCGTAGGCAAGGAAGTATAGGCATGTCCGTCCAGCAGCGAACCACGGTGAAGTCGATTCTGACGACGAGCCGATCCTACGCCGAGCTAGACGAGTTCTTCGAGAAGGAGCTCAAAGATGCGGGCTACGGTGGCCTCGAAGTTCAGAAGTCGCCCGTAGGCACGACTCTGAAGGTCTACGTCGCCAGGCCGGGCCTCGCCATAGGGAGGCGCGGCACGGGCATCAAAGATCTGACAGACAAGGTCACGGCTAAGTTTGGATTTCCTAACGCTCAGATTGCCGTTACAGAAGTGGAAAACCCAGAGCTGAACGCCAGGATAATGGCGGCCCGCATCGCCCAGATAGTCTCGCGCGGCACAGCGTTCAGGAGGGCTGCCCAGTGGTCGGTTAACAACATCATGAACGCTGGCGCGGCAGGGGTCGAGATCTCGGTCGCAGGGAAGCTCAGGAGCGACAGATCGCACGGCGAGAAGTACCGGGCCGGTATAGTCCCGAAGAGCGGGGACACGGCGGAAAGGGCGGTGAACGAGGCAACCACCGACGTGCTGATGAAACTGGGTCTCTACGGGATTAAGGTCAAGATTGCGTTGAAGGACGCCCTTCCGCCGGACTTCCAGATGAAGGAGGACGTCAAGCAAGAGGAGAAGAAAGAGGATGGCACAGCTCAAGCCGAAGGAACTTAGGAAGCAGGACGCTGACAAGCTCAGGCAGACGCTCTTCGACCTCCGGTCGGAGCTCTCCAAGCTTGCAGGCGGCGCCCAAAGAGGCGTTGTCAAGAAAGACGTGGGCAACATCAAACGGCTTCGCAGGGACATTGCAAGAGTGGTTACGGTGATGCACGAGAAGGGGGTCTCGGAGTGAACGTCGTGGGTGAGATGCTGACCGTCCTCACCTCGAAGGACCCTACAAAGACCGGTCGGTCTGGGATGGTCCTCCTCGACACCGCAAACACCCTACTGCTCGACGAGGGAGGGCGCCTCCTACGGGTGGAGAAGGCCGGTGCCGCGTTCATGATCAAGGGTTCGGGGAGAATCCTCACGGGATTCGACATCGCAGGCAGGCTGCAGGACAGGATTGGGAGGAGGAGCGCATGACTGCCGCGGGTCTAGAGGTGGCGGCTCCGCGGAAGAAGTGCCAGGACGAGAGGTGCCCGTTCCACGGGAGCGTCAAGGTTAGGGGGCGCCTGCTATCAGGGACAGCCGTCTCGACAGCGGGGAAGAGCTTTGTCGTGGTCGAAATGCAGTACCTCCACATGGTCCCGAAGTTCAACAGGGGGGAGAGGCGAAGGAGCAGGGTGAGCGCCCACATACCGCCCTGCATCGAGGTCAGAGACGGAGACCAGGTCACACTGGGAGAATGCAGGCCGCTCTCGAAGACAATCTCTTTCGTCGTCGTTGAGTCGAGGAGGGGAACCTAGTGTCGACGAAGTCCCGTGCGGTTTCAGCAAAGGGGGTCGAGGAGTTCAAGAACTACATCACCCGCGCGATACCCCTCTACGCGGTCATCACGTGTGCAGACAACACTGGCGCCAAGACACTGAGGGTTGTGCAGGTGACGAAGGCGAAGGGGAGGCACAGTCGAATCCCGGCAGCATCCGTAGGTGACTCGATCGTGTGCGTCGTGAAGAAGGGGCCCCCTGAGCTAAAGAAGTCTGTGTTCGGGGCAGTGATAGTCAGGCAAAAGTATCCGGTCCGGAGAGTGAGCGGGCAGCGCATCGTGTTCGAGGACAACGCAGCCGTAATCATCACCCCCGAGGGAGACCTGAAGGGTACGGACATCAAAGGGCCGGTCGCAAGCGAGGCCGCGGAGAAGTGGCCCAGGATCGCCAACCTGGCGTCCATCATTATCTAGGTGAGTTTGATGAAGTTCGGTTCTCAACTCTCGTCTGAGCTCAGGGAGAGGCACGGGAAACGAAGCGTCAGGCCACGAGTGGGGGACACGGTGAGGATAGTCAAGGGGGAGTACAAGGACATCGAGGGCAAGATCACCCGCGTCGACTCGCACGCCGGGAAGGTGATGGTCGAGGGAGTCACCCACGAGAAGACCAAGGGTGGGACATCCCCCGTGCCGATCAGCTCTTCCAACCTCATAATCACCAACCTAGCGCTGGAGGACAAGATTCGAAAGAAGAAGCTGGAGGTGACGGCGTAGGTGGGCAAGAAGGGCGGGAGAAACAAGATGAAACGCCTTGCTGCTCCACGAAGCTGGGACATATCACGGAAGTCTGACAGGTTCGTCTTCAAGCCAGTGCCAGGGCCGCACCGGATCGCTGCTTCCTATCCTCTTGGGGTCGTCGTGCGGGATATGGCATCATTGGCAAAGCTCACCAAGGAGCTCAAGCTGATGATGAAGTCGGGCAAGGTGAAGGTTGATGGCAAGGAAAGGCACACCCCGAGGTTCCCGGTCGGCTTGTTCAACGTCATCAGCGTTCCCCTCGAGGGCGTGGACTTCAGGTTGGTCCCCACCCCGAAGGGGCTTTCGCTGACTAGAGTGGGCGCGGGCGAAGCGGCCAAGAAACTCTGCAGCGTCAACACCAAGACCAAGGTGAAGGGGGGTCACATCCAGTACGGCCTCCACGACGGAAGGTCTGTGCTCGACGACAAGGTCAACCTCTCGCCCGGGGACGCGGTCCTCATCGAGGTTCCCTCGCAAAAGATACTGGGCCAGGCGAAGCTTGCCAAGGGTTCACTAGGGCTCGTGCTGACGGGAGACAGGGCGGGGCAACTGGGGAAGATCGCCGAGGTGAAGAAAGGTACAATCTCGCGCGAGAAGATGGTCAGAATATCTCTTCCGAGCGGCGAGGCCGAAATCCCATCCAGGCTCGTTTTCCCGGTCGGCACCGAGGCCCCGATGATAACGGTAGGAGTGGCAGCGTCATGAGCCAGGCGGCAGTCCAGGAGAACCCCATGAGAAGGATACGCGTAGGAAAAGTAGTCGTGAACATAGGCCTGGGCAAGTCCGGAGAGGCCATCGAGAGGGGCAAGAAGGTACTCGAGCAGGTGGCCGGTCAGACGCCGACCCAGACGAGGGCGAAGCGCTCCGTCAGGGACTTCGGGATTCACAAGGGGGAGCCCATCGGAGTCATGGTCACTGCCAGGGGTGAAGAGGCTCGTGCGCTGATTGAGAAGCTACTGACAGCCAGGGAGAAGAAGCTCAACGGGTCTTGTTTCGACTCGCGCGGGTCCGTTTCGTTCGGAATCAAGGAGCACATCGAGGTTCCTGGAATACGCTACGACCCCGCCATAGGCATACTCGGCATGAATGTCTCCATTCTACTGGAGAGGCCGGGGTTCGCGGTAGCGAGAAGAGGTCGGAGGACATCTCGCGTGGGGAAGGGTCATCTGGTCTCGAGGGAAGAGGCAATGCAATACTTCAGGGACAACTTTGGAGTGACAATCCAATGAAGGAAAGACATCCGAAGGAGAGGAAGTACGGAAAGTCCACGCACTACTGCAAGCGATGCGGCCAGTACGGAGCGGTAATCCGCTCCTATGACCTCGTGCTCTGCAGGCAGTGCTTCAGGGAGGTCGCTGAGAAGCTCGGCTTCAGGAAGTACGACTAGGAGGTAGTGGAGATGCCAGCGACAAACATACTTGCAAACCTGTTCTCGAGCCTGCAGAACGCCGAGATGAGGAACAAAAAGGAGTGCGTTATCATACCGGCATCCACCCTGGCAAGCGAGGTCCTGAGGGTCCTCCAGAAGCGGAGGTACATCGGTGAGTTCGAGTTCATCGACGACGGCGTGGGAGGGAAGCTCAGGGTGCAGCTACTTGGGAGGATAAACAAGTGCGGCGTCATATCCCCGAGATTCCCCGTCCGCTCCCTGAAGCTCGTGGAGTGGGAACACAGGTACCTGCCGGCAGTCGGGGTGGGGACCCTGATCATATCCACGTCTCAGGGAGTGATGTCCCACGTTGAAGCCCAGGAGAAGAAGATTGGAGGGAGGCTAGTTGGCTACGTCTTCTGAGTCCGTGCAGCGGACCACGGTCCAGATGCCAGAGGGGGTCAGCGCGACCCTCGCAGGCCGGATGCTAACGGTGAAGGGGAAGCTCGGGGAGGCAAAGAAGAACTTCGACAAGATCAACGTCGGCATCGCTGTCGAAGGGAACAGAGTGGTCTTCACGCCCTTTTCTGCAAAGAAGAAGGACAACGTGATAATCAACACCGTGTCCAGCATAGTCAACAACATGGCGACGGGAGTGACCAAGGGGTACACCTACAAGGTGAAGGTGGTCTACGCCCACTTCCCAATCACCGTCAAGACCAAGGGGAAACAGATTATGGTTGAGAACTTCGTCGGGGAGAGGTCGCCACGCATAGCAGAGATTGTTGGGGACTCCAAGGTCACCACGGAGGGGGACGACGTCATTGTGAAGGGCGTCTCTTTGGAAGACGTGGGCCAGACCGCCGCCAACATCGAGCTGGCGACCAAGATCAAGCGGAAGGACCAGAGGGTCTTCCTCGACGGGCTGTACATATACCACAAGGAGCAGGGATCGTAGAGACATGCCAAGAGCGAAGGAGTCAGAGGAGAACAAGCTGAAGGCCCTGGTCGCGAAGAGGAAGGAGGTAGCGGAGGCCAGGCCCGCCTTCGTCAGGCAGGAAAGCTGGCGCTACGTCAGAATCCACCCCGAGTGGCGCAAGCCGAAGGGCGTGGATAGCAAGATGAGGCGTCAAGACAAGGGTTGGCCGCCTCTCGTCAGGGTGGGATACCGCGGTCCAACGGCTTCGCGGGGGCTACACCCAAGCGGACACCACGAGGTCATGGTCTACAGGCCGAAGGACCTTGACTCGCTCATCCCGGGAAGCGACGTCGCCCGGATAGGCCGTACCGTGGGTGCGAAAAAGAGGGAGAGCATTCTCGGGAGGGCGAACGAGCTCGGCGTCAGGGTCGTGAATCCGACAGGATTGAGGATAGTTGAATCTGAAGAGTAAGAGAAGGCTGGCGGCGTCCGTCCTGGGCGTGGGCGTCGACAGGGTGGTGTTCAACGACGAGTACTCCGACCTGATACAGGACGCCATCACCCGGAGCACCATAAGAGGGCTCGTGGGCTTCGGCGCCATCACCGTGACCCCCGAGAGAGGGGTCTCGAGGGGAAGGTTCAGGATCAGGTCGCGGAAGCTCAAGCGGGGCCGCAGCGCAGGCTCCACAGAGGGCCGGGCGAGCGCCAGGAGCCCACGGAAGGACGCTTGGATCTCGAAGGTGAGGGCACTGAGGTGGAGGCTGAAGGTGGCCAAGGACAGGAAGCAGATCAGCCCAGAGGCGTACAAGAGGCTCTACAAGCAGGTCAAGGGCGGCCAAGTCAGGGGGGTCAAGCACCTCCTGGACCTAATGAAGGAGGCGAAGAAGTGATGTCGTCCTACGTTCCGCTCCTCAGACGCAGACGCGACGGAGTCACGGACTACAGGTCAAGGAAGAGGGCGATAACCTCCCAAAAGCCCCTGCTCGTGGTCAGGATATCCAACAGGAACGTGACATCGCAGTTCGTCAAGCCCACGGTCAAGGGGGACATCGTGCTCTCTGCCTCTCACTCGAAGGAGCTGGTGAAGCTCGGATGGCGCGGGTCCGCGAAGTCCACTCCTGCCTGCTACCTCCTCGGCTTGCTCGCAGGCAAGAAGGCGCTGGCCGCGGGGGTCAAGGAGGCGGTCGCCTACAATGGCCTCGTTCCATTCATCCGCGGGTCCAGGGTCGCCGCCCTACTCAAGGGGGTCGTCGACTCCGGGGTCCAGGTACCGGTTGGCGAGGAGGCGTTCCCGGACGCCGAGAGGCTGACGGGCAAGTCCATCGCTGACTACGCAACGAAACTCTCAGGGGAAGACAAGGATGCCTACTCGAAAGTCTTCTCGGCGCTACTGAAGGGCGGATTCAAACCTGAAGCGTATCCGGCAGAGTTCGAAAAGGTGAAGGCCACCATATCGGGGGCGACCAGATGATGTCTTCCTATGGGAGGCGAGACAGGCAGGAAGAGGAGCAGGTCTGGGTCCCCCGGACTAAGCTCGGTCAGCTCGTCAACGAGGGGAAGATCACCACCCTCGACGAGATCTTCAGGAGCGGCCAGAGGGTCCGCGAAGCGGAGATAGTCAAGAAGCTCCTCCCCGACCTGAGGAACGAGGTTGTGGGAGTGAGCGTTGTTCAGAAGCAGACCGACGCCGGAGAGCTCACCCGCTTCCTGGCAGTGGTCGCTGTCGGAAACGGCGCCGGTTGGTTCGGCGTGGGGAAGGGGAAGGCGATGCAGACCAGGGAAGCGATAGAGAAGGCTACCACCGCAGCCCTCCTCAACATTATTCCGGTCAAGCTCGGTTGCGGTTCCTGGGAGTGCAGGGACGGCAGGCCCCACTCGGTCCCGTACAAGATCAGGGGGAAGGCTGGGAGCGTGACCGTCGAGATAATACCCGCTCCGCGCGCACTCGGCCTGGTGGCGGGCCCGGCGCTCAAGAACCTGCTGCAACTAGCGGGCGTGAAGGACGCCTGGGTCAGGACCTTCGGCTCAACCAACACCATGTCCTCCCTTGCCAACGCGGTGTACGACGCCTTCCGCATGTCGCACGGGCTGAGCGTGTAGGTGAAGTGAAGATGGGTCTCCTCCTCGTCGTCAACCTGCACGGGCAGATTAACAGCTCCGCGCCCGTGCGCAAGGCCCTAAACGAGCTCTGGGTGGCCAAGAAGTTCTCTGCATCGATCGTAACAGACGACACCCCAACCCTGGGGATGCTCAGACTCTGTAAGGACTATGTGGCATGGTGTCCTGTCAACGAGGAGCTCCTCGCAGACCTGCTGAAGAAGCGGGGGATGGTTAGTGCCGCCAGGTCCTTGGACGCGGCGACGCTGAAGGAGCTCGGTTACAAGAAACACGAGGACCTCGCGGCGAAGATGGTGAAAGAGCAGATGAGGTTGTCGGCTGTGCACGGCGTCCTCCCCTACTTCCGACTCGCACCACCAAAGGGAGGATTCAAGCTGTCACTCCGCAGGCAAGCGACCGAGCGAGGCCTGCTCGGCAGCAACCCGAGGCTGGACGCCATAGTGAGGAGGATGATCTAGGGTTGCCGACGAGGGCAAGGAAAGGAAGGCGATATAGGGGGATGAGGACCCACGGCTACGGCCAGATAGGGCAGCACCGCCACTCGGGGAAGCAAGGGGGGCACGGCAACGCGGGCCTCCACAAGCACAAGTGGAGCTGGCTGATACTCAACGATCCGGACCACTTCGGCAGGGATCCGTTCAGGCCCCCAGGCTACATACGCCCTGCCAGCTGGGTGAACGTCGGACAGCTAGACGACCTCGCAAAGGGTGCGAAGTCGCTTGACCTTTCGTCCATGGGAATCAACAAGCTCCTCGGCTCCGGCGAGGTGGGGGGCGCGTACGAGGTGAAGGTCGACTCGTACACGAAAAAGGCTCAGGCTAAAATAGAGGCAGCGGGCGGAAAAATACTGGTCCAGGAGTAGGCCCCAGTAATTGGCTTCAGCCCGTGATTTCATCAAGAGCGTAGGCACAGTCCTCCCGGAAATCCCCAAGCCCGAGAAGAAGCCGACTCTGAGCGAGCGGTTCGTGTGGACGGGGATTGCACTCGTCGCGTACTTGGTCATGGCCACCACCCCTCTCTACGGTTTCACGGGTGTTGGCCAGAACGACCAGCTCGCCTTCCTCAGGGTGGTTTTCGCTTCTACCCAGGGTACACTAATGGAGCTTGGCATCGGGCCGATTGTGACGTCTGGCCTGATCCTGCAGTTGCTTGTCGGAAGTGACATCATTAAACTCGACATGAGCGATTCGGCGGACAGGGCCGTGTTTGGCTCCGCGACGAAGTTCCTAACGATGATCGTCATAGTGGGGGAATCTCTCGCCTACATCTACGGGGGCGCTCTCGGCACCCTTGGCCAGACGCAGGCTCTGGTGGTTTTCATCCAGCTCTTCATCGCGAGCCTGCTTGTGCTCCTACTCGACGAACTCATCCAGAAGGGGTGGGGTATAGGGAGCGGGGTGTCCCTGTTCATCCTGGCCGGCGTCTGTCAGACGGTCCTCTGGTACACGTTTGCACCCATACCTTTCCAGGTCAGCTCGGGCGTTCAGGCCTATTTCGGGTTCATTCCGTACACGATCAGCGCCTTCTTCACGAATACCCTCCCAAGCATAGTCGTCAGGGACTTCAAGTATCCGAGCCTCCTCACGTTCTCGCTTACCATAGTGATGCTGCTCGTGCTTGTCTACATCGAGGGCATCAGGGTCGAGCTGCCGATCACGTCGATAAAGTACAGGGGATTCCAGGGGGTGTATCCCATCAAGCTCCTCTACGTATCCAACATCCCAGTAATACTGGTGTCCGCCTTGGGCGCCAACGTGACCTTCTTTTCGAGGATTCTCAACAACTACTTCGGCAGCAATCCGCCCTCGTGGATGAAATACATAGCCGTCTTCCCCGTGTCCACAAACTCCACAACAACGAGCTCCTATCCAATTAGCGGGATAACATACTACATGACGGCGCCCCAGGGAGTAAATCAAACAATAGCCGACCCGGTGCATTCTGTCATCTATCTGCTCTACCTGGTCGGAATGGCCGTCCTATTCGCTCGTCTCTGGGTCGAGATAGGCGGGCTGAACCCTAGGGCCGTAGCCAAGAATCTAATGGACGCTGACGTCCAGGTTCCCGGCTTCAGGAGGACCGGGCTGTCGATCGAGCAGATGCTAAACAGGTATATCCCTACCCTCACGATAATAGGGGGCATACTCATCGGCCTCGTCGCCGGCGTCTCGGACCTGTTCGGCGTTTTCGGGACGGGCATCGGCATACTACTGATGGTGGACATCATCCTCCAGTACTATCAGATGCTGCTCAAGGAGCAGGTGGAAGAGGTATCCCCCGCCCTGGCAGGGCTCATCGGAGCTGCCTAGGGCGTGGGCCTTCGCGTCATCGTGGTCGGCATCCCGGGCGTCGGGAAGACGACTGTGGTGCAGGGGGTGGTGTCGGGCCTCACCGGGGCGAAGCTCGTCACCTTCGGAACCCTGATGTTCGAGGCAGCAAAGTCGCTGAAGTGGGTCAAGGACAGGGACGAGATGAGGAAGATGCCCGTGGGGAGGCAGAAGAAGCTCCAGAAGATTGCAGCCACTCGGATTGCCGGGATGAAAGGGAAAGCTATCCTGGTGGACACCCACCTGTTCATCCGTACCCAGGAAGGTTTCTGGCCAGGGCTCCCGTTCGAAGTGGTCCGGGCAATGAAGCCCACCCACTTGGTGCTCGTGATTGCGACCCCTGAGGAGATTGCAAAGAGGAGGTCAGCGGACCCTACGAGAGCCAGGGACGAGGTCACAGTCGAGGGCCTGCGGGAGGAGCTCGACATAGCGCGGAGCTTCCTCACAGCTGCTTCCACGCTAACGGGGGCCCCGATGCTGATCGTTCGCAACGAACAGGGCAAGGCGGAAGAGGTCTCGAAGAGTCTAGTCAGGATGCTGGAGCAGGCCAAGGAATGATGGCCACGAAGAACAAGTCCGCCCCTTCGGGCGGAGGGTCCCGCACCCTGAACTATATCATCTTGGTCATCATCGCGGCGCTTGTCTTCTACGTCCTAGTCCTACCGGTCTTCACACCGAAAAGCGCCTCGACCACAACCACGACCACGGGAGGTAGCTCCTCGACGGGCACGGTCGTCCTCACTCCATCAACCGACATCGCCGGCACCATGGTCACGATCAGCGGGCAATCGCTCCCCAAGAACACCAACGTGACAGTTATGTTCGATTCCACTCTGTTCCGTCAGACTCAGCTCAACGGCACCTGCAGCACGGACCAGACGGGCAGCCTCGCTGGCTGCAACTTCTGGGTCCCGCCGAGGGCCGCCGAAGGCGCACACACGGTCACGGTGAAGGTGGGCTCGGACACACTTGCCTCCACCTTCAACATCCCAGGCTACGAGCCGCCATTTTCGACCGTGGTGGTCACCCTAACCTCCCTGGGCCTGGGGTTCGTGACCCAGATGGTCACCAGAACGGTTGTCGACCTTGACAAGGAGAGAAAGATGCGGGCGGAGGTCAACGCCTTCAACAAAGAGAAGCGTGAAGCGACACTGGCAAAGGATCAGGTGAAGCTGGACAAGCTGAAAAAGCGGGAGCTCGCCATGAGGCAGGAGCAGGCGAAGGTGTCCACCGCCAGACTCAAGGTCACAGGGATCACTTTCGTCCCTCTGCTCGTCGTCTACTACCTGATGGCCACCTTCCTCGGGGGATACGGCGTGATAGTAGCATACACCCCAATCCCCATCCCGATAATAGCTGCCTCGACCCTCGTCGCTGGCACCTACGAGGTCAGCCTCTTCTGGTGGTACTTCCTCAGTTCCTTCACCTTCTCGACGATGCTGAGCAGGTTGCTCCACACTACAACCTAGGGTACCGAGATGAAGTCGATAATCATCTCCGGGATGCCGGCGGTAGGGAAGACGACCGTCTCGAGGCAGGTGGCGGCGAAGTTGAAGATCCCTCTGGTGGGCGGAGGGGACGTGCTCAAGGAAATGGCGGTGGAGGAGGGATATACACCGGGCGGGGATGACTGGTGGGACAGAGGCGAAGGAATGAAGTTCCTCCGGCAGAGAAAGAAATCCTCGGGCTTCGACAAGGAGGTGGACGCCCGGCTCATCCAGAAAGCAAGGATGGGGAACGTCGTCATAACAAGCTACCCAGTCCCGTGGCTTACCAAGGACGGGCTGAAGGTCTGGCTTTCAGGGAGCGTCAAGAGCAGAGCCGCCCGCATGGCCAGGAGGGATGGCCTCTCAGATTCGGAGTGTCGGGAAGTGCTATCCGTCAGGGACGAGGAGAACCACAATCTGTACAAGAAGATCTACGGGATCGAGTTCGGCCGGGACCTCAAGCCCTTCGACCTTATCGTTGAGACCGACGGCATAGACGAGGGCAAGGTGGCGCAGATTGTCATCGAGTACGTAAAGGGCAGAAGGGACTGACGTGCTCCAACGCAAGATGGTGGTCATGGACGAGGAGCCCTCTGACCCCAATCACGGCTGGGTTCCGTCCGAGCGGCCAGTCCAGGTAATGCTGGATTACGGGATCATCCCGCTCGACAAGCCCCGCGGCCCTACCAGCCACGAAGTCGTGGCATGGACGAAGAAGCTGCTCGGGATCGACAAAGCGGGCCACAGCGGCACTCTCGACCCTCCTGTCTCGGGTCTCCTACCGATAGGACTCGGCCAGTCGACCCGGGCCCTCAGCCTCTTGCTGATGTTCCCAAAGGAGTACGCGGGTGTGTTGCGGCTGCACTCGCCGGTGCCGAGAAAGCAGCTGGACGCCGTGATCGGGGAGTTCACTGCGGAGATCTTCCAGCGGCCGCCTCAGCGCTCATCGGTCAGCAGGCAGACGAGGAGCAGGACCATTCACGAGCTGGAGCTGACCGAGTCTCAAGGGAACCTGTACCTTTTCCGGGTACTCTGTCAGTCAGGAACCTACATACGCAAGCTGGTCTATGACATCGGTGAGGTCCTCGGGGTGGGCGCGACCATGGTGGAATTGCGCAGGACGAAGGTGGGTCCCCTGACCGAGGAGAGGGGGCTGGTCACCCTGCACCAGCTTAACGACGCGATATTCCGCCTCAAAGAAGGAGATGAGGCACCCCTCAGGAAGCTTGTGCTCCCCATCGAAGAGTCACTGGGAGACATCGGGAGGATCATGATAAGGGACTCCGCCGTAGACGCCATCTGCCACGGCGCTCGCCTCGGAATCCCTGGGGTCTTGGCAGTGTCCGAGGGGGTCAAGAAAGACGACACAGTCGCCCTGATGAGCTCTAAGCGGGAGCTCGTCGCCATCGGGAAGGCGCTCCTTGATACAGAGGGGATGCGCGGTATCAAGAAGGGGCTCGCGTCCACGACGGAAAGGGTGGTCATGAAGGCCGGCACCTATCAGCGCCTCTGGAAGAGCCACCCCAAGCACAAACAGGCTTCCGATTCCGAACGCAAGTCCGGGGCAAGCGTCTAGGCTCCGGCCCCTCGAACAGCACCAATCTGAAGCGGCCGGCGCGTCGATTTCGTGGTCCGCATGTTGAGGTTTTAAACCGCCGCCGAAGGCCCAGCGAACGCCGGGATCGCCTAATCTGGTAGGGCGCAGCAGCAGAACTGCGTACGCCTGGAAACAATCCCACCTGGCGAGCCTGTCTCGCGAAAGCGGGTTCTGGGTTCAAATCCCAGTCCCGGCGCCTCAGAACTGCGCGACTATTCTTCACCAAGAAGGAACGGCGGCCATTTTCGTGGTCGACGATTCGGGCGGCGTTCTGAGATTCTCGCTGACAGGAGACAGATGGTGTCCGAGCTGAGGGTGGATTCGGGCTGCAGCGAGAGGGTCAGAGTCCGCCGTCGAAAGCTAGCGTATCGGCCCAACAAGCCGGAAGGTGGTCACATCGGACATGTTCGCTGAGCTCTTGAACCGTGCCTATCTCGCCGTGAGGCGGCGGTCGGGCGCGCAACGCCTGCAAGCCGTGGGGAATCCAGACCCTAGTTCCTGAACACCCAGGACAAATCCGGCGGGTCAGTCCTCCTCCTCACCTTTTCGTTCAGGGCATGGACGACCAGGGGCAAAGCCAGAGTGATGTCGGCGTACAGAGTCGCCTTCTTCGCGTCCGAGGCGATCTTCCCCCAGCTGATGGCCTCCTCCAGGGTGCACCCCGACAGCCCTCCCCACTGGGGGCTGTCTGCGGTGATTTGGATGGCGAACTCGTGCGGCGTCTCCTCCTCCCCGCCCCGAGCCAGGGATTTGATTATCGTCGAAAGCTGGATTGTGTCCTTGGGAACACCGCCGCCGAGGTACACCACACCCGTGCGCTTCGTCTTCTCCGCTATCTGGGCCAGCTCCTCCATGTCCTTGCTCTGGTCCAGCCTGATCAGCTTCCCCTTCTCACGCTTCAGGAGGCTTAGGGCCACACCGTACCCGCTATCAATCAAGCCGGGCGAGTAGATGGGGACTTCCGCCCTGTGGGCTGCGGCGACGATGCTGTCTATCCTCTTCTTCGAGAGGAACTCACCGAAGCCGTGGAGGAACTCCCTGGTTGAATAGACCTTCTTGGCGTCGAGAGTGTTGGCGTAATTGTAGATCGTTCTCTCCAGCTTCCTGTACTGCAACTCATCTGCGTAGATGTCATAGAACCTATCTATCTTCAGCCTCAGGAGCTCGTAGTCGTCGGCCAGCCAGGTTCCTTGGTAGTAATGGTATCCCAGCGCCTCGAGTATGTCTTCGGAGATGTTGGCCCCGGTGCTCACTATCACGTCCACGTACCTGTTCTCGACGAGCCAGCGGATTATCTTCCACTGGCCCGTCGTGCTGAGCGACCCAGTCAGGCCCAGGAAGACGGTAAGATCCTTGGCCTTCGCCATCTCCGTCCAAATCTTCGCGACTTCACCCAGCTTCTTCCCTTGGAAGCCGGTCTGAGACATCTCGTCCAAGAGTGCAGAGACGCTCTTCTTTCCTACCTCTATGGTGGAGACTGGTTTTGACAGAACCTCCTTCCTAGATACCACGCCGGGGCATTGGCGGATTCGCTTAATTGTTTTGTGAGTTGGTCTCTAGTCCCGGCTAACCTACTTTACGGTGACCGATTTCGCGAGGTTTCTGGGATAGTCCGGATCGTTTCTCCGGGCAACCGACATATGATATGCAAGCAGCTGAAGGGGGACTGCCTCGACTATGGGCACGAACTTGGGCTGCACCTTCGGCAAGTGGATATAGTGCCTGTACACAGCGTCCTTCTCGTCTGAGATGCCGATCACGTCGGCGCCCCTGGCCCTGAGCTCCTCAGCGTTCGCGAGCGAATCTGCGTGAGCCTCCCCGGTCGGGTTCAGAACGACAACCGGCGTGCCCCTTTCTATCAGGGCGAGTGTCCCGTGTTTGAGCTCGCTCGCCGGCATCCCCTCGGCGTGAATGTAGGAAAGCTCCTTCAGTTTCAGCGCCCCCTCCATGGCCACGGGACTCTGGTACCCCCTGGCAACGAAATAGAAGTCTGACCTTTCCCTGTATTGGTCAACGAGGCGCCTGATTTGCTCCTCAGACTTCAGCGTCTCTGTGACCGCTTCCGAGAGTTCCTTGAACCCGTTCGACTTTCTCTTGCCGAGCACAGCATCCACCACCATGTTCATCACCACAACCTGGGCTGTGAAGCTCTTGGTCGCGGCCACCCCGACCTCAGGCCCGCAGTTGAGAAGCAGGACGCCGTCGCTCTCCCTGGCGAGCGTCGACCCCGCCGCGTTGACTATGGAATAGACCTTCGCGCCGCTCTTTTTCGCCTCCTGCACCGCCTCCATGACATCCGCGGTTTCTCCGCTCTGAGAGAACGCAACAACCACCGACCCTTTCCCGAGGAACCCGGTGTGCTCCTTGAGCTCCCCGGCTACCACCGTGTCGACCCGGATTTTCGCTTCCCTGTTGAGCCTGAACTTCATCAGCAGGCCGGCGTGGTACGAGGTCCCCGACGCCGTGATGTAGAGGGACTTGGCCTTCCGTATCGCCCCCGCGAACTCCTCGACCTTCCCCGGCTCCTGGACGGACGCGCTGAGCACAGTCCTCGGCTGCTCGTTGATCTCCTTCAGCGTGTAGTGGGCGAAGTCGCTCTTGGACACGTCCGAAAGCTCCCAGGCAACCTGAGTCGGCTTCCGCCTCACCTCCCGCCCGTCGGGTCCCATTATCCTCACCCTGTCCTTGGTCAGCTCTACGACCTCGTAATTGTCGAGGAAAATGGTCCTGTCAGTCTGTCCTATGAACGCCAGCACGTCGCTGGCCAGGAACATCTTCCCATGCCCGACGCCAACGATCAACGGCGCGTCCTTGCGCGCCCCGACCAGGACATCCGGCCTGTCCTGGAACATGACGGCGATCGCGTACTGCCCCTTCAGCTTCTTGGTGGCTGCAATGGTGGCCTTCAGGGGGTCACGGACCTGCTTGTACTCGGTCTCGATCAGGTGAGCAATCACTTCCGTGTCGGTCTCGCTCCTGAATTTGTGTCCCTTGGCAGAGAGCCCCTCTCTCAGCGGCAAGTAGTTCTCAATAATTCCGTTGTGGATCACCGCAACCAGCTCTCTGCAGGACGCGTGGGGGTGTGCGTTTGCGTCCGTCACCCCGCCGTGCGTCGCCCACCTCGTGTGCGCCATTCCTATGTTGCCCTTCAGGCTGGAGAGGCTCCGGCGCTGTTCAATCTCGCTCACGCGCCCGATTCCCTTCCTGACGGCGAGCGACCCGTCGGAGATGGTCGCCATGCCCGCCGAATCGTAGCCTCTGTACTCGACCCGCCTCAGTCCTTCTAGGAGAATGCCCGCGACTGGCTCTTCAGCGACGCATCCGACGATTCCGCACATTTGCTCCGCGAATCCCCTCGAGGCCGTTTAAACTCCGCGAAACATCTCGCTATACCATGCATACGAGGCTTTGCATTGAGCGGCTTCGGAGCCTCCAGGGGCTTTGCCACCATGCAAAGCCGTTTATGTAGGGTCTGACGAGCCAGAGACACATGGCGAAAGAGAAGATCCTCTTTGACCCGAAGTCGGAGGCGGGGCTGGTCAAACGCGTCCTTGTGGCGGACAGACCCGACGGTTTCAGGCCGGCGTCGGGGAAAATCGGCCAAGAGATACTCACACTGCTTTCGTCAGGGCCGAAGTACCCGGCAGAAATGGCTAGGGTGCTTGGCACCCATCATCAGACAGTCTACTACCACATCGGCCGTCTTGAGAAGGCAGGACTGATTGCCAGAGTCAGGAGCGAGCAGATACGGGGCGGTGAGGCGAACCTCTTCGCACTTGCATCGGATGGTTACGCCGTGGAGTTCCCTGTCAGGGGGGAGCAGATGCCGACGCTCAAGTCATCGGGCAGGTCAAGGGCGCTGGGCCGGTTCTTCAAGGAGTTCATAGACTCAGGTGAGTTCAACGGCTGGATAGTGGTCGGTTCCCCACTGCAGCACGGGGAGGCTGGAACCCAGGCGAGGGACGGGCACTACGCCGTGCAGCTCGGATTCGCGTTGGGGCAGTTCGTCACCCTCCCTTCGAAGTTCCCGGTCAAACTCGACGTTGACCTTCGGGCCGAAAAGCTGATGGCATCGAACCTTGTCATTGTCGGCGGTCCCCGCACCAATGTCATAGCAGAAGAACTCAACGGGCACCTCCCTGTTCGCTTCAGTCAGAGCGGCTTCTGGAGCAGCATCGTGGACGACACAGGCAGGAGCTACGGATCTGAGCTCGACTGCATCGTAGAGAAGGTGAAGAACCCGTGGGATGCCAGCAGGACGTGCGTACTGGCGGCGGGCCTCACAGGCGCAGGGACCAAGGCTGCGATAATCGGGATGTGCAATGCTGCAGAGGCCATGTTCCAGAGGTACAGGTCTGGAGACTTCGCCGCTATCCTCAGGGGCGAGGACAGAGATGGCGACGGTAAGGTTGACTCCGTAGAAATCTTGAAGCAGCTGTAGTGATTACGCCCTTCTTCCCCTGCGGCCGCCCTTCTTTCTCGTCGTGTCGTGCGGGATTGGGGTGGCGTCCTCGATGCGTCCTATCTTGAATCCCGCCCTGGCTATGGCGCGTATTGCGGCCTGGGCGCCAGGACCCGGCGTCCTCGGGCCTGTGCCTCCCACCGCCCTGACCTTGATGTGGACGGCGGTGATTCCTTTGGATTTGGCCACGTCGGATGCCGCGGATGCACTCCTCATGGCTGCGTAGGGGGACGACTCAAACCTGTCGGCCTTGACGTGCCTCCCCCCTGAGGAGAAGGCGATGGTCTCGGCCCCCGTCAGGTCTGTAATGTGGACGATTGTGTTGTTGTACGACGAGTAGATGTGGCAGACGCCCCATTTGTCTGCGAGGACCTCTTCTTCAGACATCTATCTCACTTTGCCGCCGCCGGCTGTTCGGCAGGCGCCTGTTCTGCTCCTTGCTTCGGGGCTTCCTGCGTTTCCTGCGCGGTGGTTGTCTCCTTCGGCTGCCCGCCTCCAATGAGCATGATTGCCGTTTCGTCGGTCCCTCTGACCTCGTACCCTGGAACCGTGATTATCCTATCACCGACGGCCACGTGCCCGTGGACTATTAGCTGCCTCGCGTGGAGCGGAGAGAGCGCCATCCCCTTCTTGAAGATCATGGACTGCAACCTCCTTGCAAGCATGTCCTCCACGGTGAGGCTGAGGATGTCGTCAAGCGTCGCCTCCTCCTTGATGAGACCCTTTTTTCTAAGGCTGTCCAGCAGCTTCTTCTCCTCCCT
>Ga0187780_10001482_pt1 | contig 17706 bp, 10 predicted proteins | sample 1015_Q2_SP10_20__FD_132429 | JGI IMG/M metagenome (GOLD analysis project Ga0187780, IMG submission 132429) | Tropical peat soil microbial communities from peatlands in Department of Meta, Colombia - 1015_Q2_SP10_20_MG | ecosystem: Environmental > Terrestrial > Soil > Wetlands > Peat | place...
TCGCGGAGGTGCGGCCGCATTCGGCGGAATTGCTACGGGATCTTGGGCGATTCCTGGGGGAGATGGACGCGGCACTGAAATCATTTGCGCATCCGGCGACGCACCGGGAATTGAAATGGGATTCATCGCGCGCGGGATGGATCAAGGAATATATCCCGGAGATTGAGGGCGCGGAGCGGCGCGCGCTGGTCGAGAGATTTCTTGGACTGTACGAGAGGGAAGTTGTGCCGCGATTGTCAGGCCTGCGGCGCAGCGTGATTTATGGCGACGCCAACGATTACAACGTGCTGGTAAGCGAGCCGTGGCCGCAGCCGCGCAGAATGGCGGGCGTGATCGATTTCGGGGACATGCATCATGGGTTGACGGTTTCGGAAGCCGCGATTGCAGCGGCATACGCGATGCTCGGGAAAAGCGAGCCGCTGAAGGCAGCCGCGGAAGTTGTGGCGGGATATCAGGGCGCGTATCCGCTGAATGAAGACGAGCTGGCGGCACTTTTTCCATTGATGGCGGCGCGACTGGCGGTGAGCGTGACGAATTCCGCGCATCGCAAGAAGGTGAAGCCGGAGGATGCGTACGTCACGGTGAGCGAAGCGCCGGCATGGGAGGCGCTCGAGCGGCTCGAGAAAATTCATCCGCGATTTGCACACTACACGTTGCGAGCGGCGTGCGGGCTCCCGGCGTTCCCGAAAGCAGAAAAGATGGAGCGCTGGTTGAAAGAGAGTGCAGGATCGGCCAGTTCGATACTTGGGACGGATGTGCGAACTGCGCCAACCACCGTGTTCGATTTAAGTGTGGGAAGTACGTTTCTTGGCGCGGATCCGCGCGCGGCGACGGCTTCGGAAGCGACGGAAAAGATCTTTGGCGAGATGAAGCGCACGGGAGCATCGTTCGGCGCAGGCCGATACGATGAAGCGCGGCTGGTTTACACGTCGCCTTTGTTTGGGGCGAGCAACAATCCGACCGATGAGCGCCGCACGATTCATCTTGGAATCGATTTGTTCGTAGAGGCGGGTTCTGTGGTGCGCGTGCCGCTGGACGGCGTGGTGCACGCAGCGGGGGAGAATGCTGGGGCGCTAGATTATGGGCCGGTGGTGATTTTGCGACACGAAACCGACAACGGCGAGGAATTTTTCACGCTGTATGGGCATTTGAGCAGGGAAACTCTTGGTGGCTTGAAAGTAGGGCAGCGTGTTTCGCGCGGAAAAGAATTTGCCCGGGTTGGAACAGTGGTCGAGAACGGCGGGTGGACGCCGCATGTTCACTTTCAGATCCTTCTCGATTTGCTCGATCTTGGCGCCGATTTTCCCGGCGTTGCGTACGCTTCGCAGCGCGACGTGTGGACGAGTCTTTCGCCCGATCCGAATCTTTTGCTCGGGATTCCGGCCGATCATTTTTCTGCAAAAGAAGCGAACTTCGCAGAGACCCTGGAGAGTCGACGGAGATTGCTTGGAAAAAACCTGAGCATTTCTTATGATCGGCCGCTGAAGATCGTGCGCGGCTGGATGCAGTATTTGTATGACGAGACGGGGCGCGCTTATCTCGATGTGTACAACAACGTGCCGCTGGTGGGGCACAGCCATCCGCGCGTGGTGCGGGCGGCGCAGGAGCAACTTGCGCTGCTCAACACCAACACGCGGTATCTGCACGACAATGTGAATCGCTACGCGGAACGATTGACTGAGAAATTGCCCGAACCGCTGCGCGTTTGTTTTTTTGTAAATAGCGGCAGCGAAGCCAATGAATTGGCGTTGCGGCTGGCGCGGGCACATACGGGGCGCGAAGACGTGATCGTGCTCGAACATGTCTATCACGGTCACACCAACACGCTGATCGACATCAGTCCCTACAAATTTGACGGACCTGGCGGACGCGGCAAGAAGCCGTGGGTGCACGTTGCGCCGCTAGCGGATGATTACCGCGGATTGTACCGGCGCGAGGACAAAGAAGCCGGTGCGAAATACGCGCGGCACGTTGCGGAAATTCTCGAGCGCACGCGTGCGGAAGGACGAGGAGTCGCAGCCTACATCGTGGAAACCTTGCCGAGCGTAGGCGGGCAGATTGTTTTTCCACCGCGGTATCTTGCGGAAGTTTACCGCCACGTGCGCGCGGCTGGCGCGGTGTGCATTGCCGACGAGGTGCAGGTCGGTTTTGGGCGACTGGGAACGCATTTCTGGGGATTCGAAACGCAGGGCGTGGTGCCGGATATCGTGGTGCTGGGCAAGCCGATTGGAAATGCGTTTCCGCTCGCCGCGGTGGTCACAACAAAAGAAATTGCGGAGTCTTTCGCCAATGGAATGGAATTTTTCAGCACGTTTGGAGGGAATCCGGTAGCGTGCGCAGCGGGACTAGCTGTGCTTGATGTGTTGGAAGAGGAAAAGTTACAGGAAAATGCGCTGCGCGTCGGCACTTATCTCATGAGCGGATTGAAGGCGCTGCAGCAGCGGCACGCGTTGATCGGTGATGTGCGAGGATCAGGATTGTTTTTGGGCCTCGATTTCGTGTTGGAGCGAGAGACGCGGGAAGCGGCGCCGCGCCAGGCTTCTTACGTCGTGAACCGGCTGCGCGAGCGCGGCATTCTGACGGGAACGGACGGCCCGCACCACAACGTGATCAAACTCCGGCCGCCGCTGGTTTTCAAGGAAGCGGATGCTGACCTTTTCGTGCAAACGTTGGATGCAATTCTTCAGGAAGACCCAGCGCAAGCTCGCCACTAATTGTGATTCCGCGCATCCAGTCGAATTCACAAGGGAAACTTACGGCTTGAGGAGAAAAAAACTCACACCATAGCCAGGAAGCGTCGCCGTCAATTTGGAGGCTAAGGTAATCGGGCTAGGCTGCGGCCCGTTTGTCACATCGCTCCCGGCGCCGATATTCAACTGAGATGCGGAGGAGAAATTGCCGAGCGCGGAAATGTCGACGATGACCGTGCGAGGATCGCCGGTGCCGTCGTTGTCGGTTGGCGAAAGAACCGCGCGATCGACCACCATGACGAGCACTGAGCCATCGCTGTTCCTGGTGGCCAAAGTCTCGACGGTGGAGCTCTCCGTGACAGAGAGGTTAAGTATGTCCGACGCGACCGGAGTTTGCGGATACAACTGGCCGAGCCAGTAATCCACCCAATAGCCCAGATATTTGCTGCCGGTGTTGTAGTCCACTTCGCCGAACTGCTGGTCGGCATCGTAGTCCCAATGATAAAGCGCCTGGTTCCCGGCTTTTCCGAGTTGCGAGAAGACATACGGCCGCCAGGCAGCGAAAAAGGCGCCGGTGCCACGCTTGTCGGGGACAAACACAGTGCCATTGCAAGCGCTGATTCCTCCACCTTTGTCATAATCCGCGTTGACGTTGTTCTCGGTGACCCAAACTGGCACGCTCGCCAGGTTCGCGCGCATTTTTAGCTCCTGGTAAAAATAATTGACATCGTTCACAAAACCAGGAATGGTGCGGAAAATCGTCGCGTCGGTATCCTTCTGATTGCATGACGAGTAGAAATGTGTCGAGACGATATTCACCTGGGCGTTCACGCCACCTGCATTCGCGGCGGCGACGAAGGTCGGCAAATTATTGCGCGGATCGCCTTCTTGGTAGTCGAAATCCGATAACTCCAGAGCAGAAAACTTGATCGATGGATCTACGGCGAGCATGGCTGGCACAACGGCGTTGTAGAGCTGCACGTACTCCGCGGGAGTGAGGCCGTTGATGTTGTACTCGTTGAAAATGCCCCACCAGGTGATTTTGTGAGGGCTTGCGGATTTAAAGAGCGTTCCACCCCAGCTAAATCCCCCGGTGTTGTAATAGCGCGCCAGATTCGCGCAGTACTCGGAAAAGGTGGCCAAGTTTGTGGAGTTCACGATCAAGTGACCGTTGCTGTCAACGAGTCCGGGAATATTTGGCGCAACGGCAATCTGAAATTCGGGACTGTGATCTGCGGCGGTGAGAATCGGCTGCACAACATCATCCAGCATGGTGAAGTCCCAGTCGCTGGCTGTGCTTGTATTGGACTTCATCGGCACTGCCTGCGAGACCGCTTGAATCCGGATGTGTTGTGGACCGAGTGTCGTCAGTGGCGTCACGTCCGGGAAGTTGATGAAAAACTGATCGTCCCACTCGGCGGGCTGAAACGAAGTGGACATAAACTGCTGGAGTTTGCCCTGTACTCCCTGCGTCTGGTCGATCGTGCGGCTCACCACGCCAACCACCGCCACTACGAGGGAGAGATTCTGCCTGGTGGTGGAATTGCCTGCAGAGGCAGTCACCTGGAGCGGGTATGTCCCCGCTGCCGTGGCCGCGCTGCTGATCAATGTAATCTTGCCTGCGGCATTGCCGCCGGGTTGAGCAATCGTTGCCGCGGTGCCAGTGGGAACTCCCGTCACCGACAAAGTCACAGTTCCAGAAGCTCCTGAAACGTTCGCGGTGATCTGGGCCGGTGTGCCGTCTTGAGGGGACAGCGCCATGGACGAGGAGAGCGAAAGATTCAGACTCCCGCCGGTGGTTGAATTAGATCCGCTGTTGCAAGCCGCGACGCTCAGGCAAAGGAACGTGATGCAAACAAGGACTGCCTTTAGCGGAAGTTGCGCTGGAATGTGCATGTCGCGCTCTTTGGGTGGTCAGCGGAGCGAACCGGCGAGGACTGGAAATCCATGCCGCAGTGACTCAGATGCGATAAGCGAGACCGATAGAAAGAGTAACATGCTTGATTTGACTTTCTGCCTCCCTTGGCAAAAGCGAACGCTGACGCGCCAAAAAGGTTAAAGAAAGCGCATTGCCATGGGCATCCTTGGCCTGGATATTGTCCATCCATGTATACGTGCCCTGTTTTGAAGTGGAAACCATCACGCGCAAAATGTAGTTTAGTTTCAGGGTCCAGTCCAGAAGGTGCCGGATGAGGTTTGCCCGTATTCTCGCAGTGGTGGTGCTCTGTCTCGCCATTTCGGCTTTGTCCCGCGCTCAAGCAGCGGATAAGGCTGATTGCAAAGGCATCGTGCTGGACGAAACCGGCGTTCCTATTGCCGCCGCTCAAGTCAAATTGGAAGATGCTGCCGGGCACGTCTATCGAGCTGAGACCGATGGAACGGGGCATTTCACAATTCGCGAGCTCTCCCCCGGAGAATACAAAGCGGAGGCGCGCAAAGAAGGCTTCTTTGTGCTTGCAGGTCAAGCGGTCACTTTGCACACCGGCGCCAATGAAATCTCGTTGATCTTGAACCACGAGCAGGAGATTCGCGAACAGGTAGAAGTCACCGCGCCATCAAATCAAATTGATACACAAGACACCACGCAGCAAGCATCGCTCAGCGCACGCGACATTCGCGACATCCCCGTGCCCAACGTTCACGTCCTTCAACAGAGCCTGGTGGCTCTGCCTGAGGTTGTCCAGGACAATCGGGACAATTTACACGTGGCAGGCGCTCGGTCTGCCGATACACAGTACCTGCTCGATGGATTTGAAATTGGCGATCCCGCCAGTGGCGCTCTGACCTCCCGTTTTACCGTCTACGCCACGCGCAACGCGGAAATCCAGACCGGGAGCATTGGGGCAGGTCACGCGCACTCAGGGGCCAGTATCCTGAGTCTGGAAAGTCCCGACGGAGACGACCGCTGGCGCCTTGGCACCACCAACCCCATTCCCGGCATCAACGTTCAGGAAGGCATGCACCTCGGAAATTGGTACCCACAGTTCACGTTTTCCGGGCCAATCGAAAAGGGCCGGCTCTGGTTTTCCGACTCCATCAGCGTGCAGCACACCTTTGCGGTCGTGAAAGGACTTCCCTCCAGCGCCAACATGTCTGAAGAATGGGCGGGAGACAATCTCTTACGGCTGCAATACAACCTCACTCCCAAACAAATCTTGCACGCGAGTTTTCTCTACAATCGGGCCCACGACAACTATCTCGGGCTGGATGCGTTAGATCCTCAATCGACAACCGTGACCGCGGAACAGCGCCGCGGATTCGTTTCCCTCAAGGATCAGATCTCCGTCCACAACTCGCTGTTTGAGCTGGGAGTCGCCGCGGATGATGGAACCATCGAATACGTTCCGCAGGGCACGCAGCCGTACGTCTTGCTAATCAATGGCACCAGCGGGAACTATTTCCAGCACTTGCATGATCGTGGCCGCCGCGTGCAAGCAGTGGGCGGCGTAACCACTGTGTTGCATCGGCTTCTGGGAACGCATCAGTTTGCAGTGGGGTTCAACGTCGCAGGCCTGCGGTTCACGCAATCGTCCCAGCGCAGTGTAATTGATGCGCTCAATTATGTTCCTCCTAACGTGGTGAATCCCTCTCCGTGCGCTTCTCCCAATACGGCGGGCTGCCTGGTCAGGCAAACGACTTTTACCGGCTCGGCAAACCCGAAACTCTCGAACACCCAGGCCGGCGGATATGTCCAGGACACCTGGTCGCTCACCAAACGCTTCGTCTTGCAACCGGGCTTGCGCACGGATTGGGACCGTTTTACGCAAAGCTACATGAGCGAGCCGCGCCTCTCCGCCAACTTTCTTCCTTTCGCCGACGACCGCTCCAAACTGTCGCTTGGATGGGGCATTTACAACGCCCCGCTAAATCTTTCGCTGATTGCTCAAGTGTTCGATCAGCAGCAAGTCGATACTTTCTACGGCCCAACCGGCAACGCACTTCCTCCGGGACCGGTGGTGAGCCAGTTCGTGCTTCCCGCGGGCGGCCTCCACCAGCCACGTTTCACCATTTCCAGCGCTGGCTGGCAGCAAAAATTCACTCGCAACACTCTCGTTAGCCTTGATCTTCTAGCACGTAATGGTTACCACGGTTTTGCTTTTGTGGACCAGCAACCAGCGCAGCCCGGGGGCGTTTTCCTGCTGCAAGACCACCGCAAGGACCGCTACCGCTCGGCGACCCTGTCGGTGCGCCACGTTTTCTCCGGCAGTATGGAATTGTTTGGTGCCTACACGCGATCGCGCGCGCATTCGAACGAGGTTTTGAGTCCCGCGCTCGGTTCCATTTTTTATGCTCCACAACAATCCGCGCCGCTAGCCTGGGACGCGCCCAACCGCCTGCTCACCTGGGGTTGGTTCCCCACGCATATTTGGAGCACGCAGTTGAGCTATTTCTTCGAATACCGCACTGGCTATCCCTTCACGGCGGTCAACCTCGAGCAGCAACTGGTCGGCTTGCCGAATTCTCTGCGTTTCCCCGCATACGCCAGCCTCAACCTGGGCCTAGAACGGAAATTTGCGCTGCGCGGCTACTTGTGGGCGGCGCGCGTCGAATCGGTGAATATTCTCGGCCGCCAGAATCCCGATACGGTCGTCAACAACGTGGATGCCCCCCCTTGCACCAGCACCATGACCACGGGATGCTACGGCGCGTTTTCGGGAGGCCAGGGGCGCGCCTTCACGTTGCGAGTCCGATTTGTGGGACGTAAGTGAGACTGCAATCCCGTGAGGAATCCTCGGCTGCGACAATCCAGTGTCGCCTAGTTTAATACTAACGACTTGACAGGTAGGTTACTATACGCATAGGCTGGCGGGCCATGCAGCTCGACGGCGCTCTCTCCTGGCTGGCGCTTACGCTTACGCCGGGCCTCGCTTCCCGGTTATGCGCGCGACTATTGCGCCAGTTTGGCTCCCCGGAGGGCGTTTTCCGGGCTTCCCTGGCTCAACTTGAGGCCTGCCAATTGCCGGCTGAGCCTGCGCAGGCCGTGGCGCAGAAGAAGGCCTTCCCCCGCGCCGAGAAGGAACTGGCGGGCATTCGGAGAATTCCGGGATGTTCGCTGTTGAATTGGACGGAGCCGGAATTTCCGCGGAACCTGCTGCAAATCTACGACCCGCCGGTTTTGTTGTATGTGCGCGGGGATCCGCAAGTGCTGAATCTGCCCAGCATCAGCATTGTGGGGACGCGAAAGCCAACGCTCTACGGCACGCAGATGGCGCAGCGGCTGGGGCGAGAACTGGCCGCCCGAGGGTTGGTAGTGGTCAGCGGAATGGCGCGTGGCATTGATGCAATTGGGCACCAAGGAGCGATGGAAGCGCACGGGCGCGCCATCGGCGTGCTCGGGACCGGCATCGACGTCTGCTACCCTAAAGAAAACAAAAAGCTTTACGAAAAAGTTCTCGAGCGCGGCACCATTATCAGCGAATTCCCGCTGCGCACGCATCCGGCGCCGGAGAATTTCCCGGTACGCAACCGCATTGTCGCTGGCCTGCCACTGGGGGTAGTGGTTGTCGAGGGCGCACAGTACAGCGGGTCGCTCATCACAGCCCGGCTGGCCATGGAATTTGGCCGGGAAGTGTTTGGCGTACCGGGAAATGTGACGCAGCCGGTGAGCTTTGCTCCAAACCAATTGATCAAGCAGGGCGCAAAACTCGTCACCGGTGCAGAGGATGTGATCGAAGAGCTGCCTACGCCGATCCGGGCGGCCCTGGTACAAGCCGAAAAGCCGGAAGCTGAGCAGCGGAATCTTTTGGCTGGGGCCGCGCTGAACGGTTCGGAGAAAAAGCTCTATGAATTGCTCAGCGCCGAGCAGTCGATACACATTGACGACATCGTGGAACGCTCCGGCTTGAACTCTTCCGAGGTTCTCGCTACGCTTTTTAACCTAGAAATGAAAGGGATCGTCCGGCAGTTGCCGGGAAAGCAGTTTTGTAAAGTCTTGCTGTAGAGGCAAATAGGCGCGGAATCAGCCGCAGCGAAGCGGCAAGTTGGTGGAGAAGAAGCACCCCGGCGGGCCCGAGATGCATCAGATGGTTGATCCAGCCGCCGCGGGAGAAGAGCCCAAAAGGTAGCGAGAAGGACACACGCCGCTCGTTCCGCCCTTCCCAGCATAGATTAAGGGGTTACAAAGGCAACATGGCTCGTTCGCTTGTGATTGTCGAATCGCCGGCAAAGGCGAAGACGATTAACAAATACTTGGGACGGAATTACACCGTCAAGGCGTCCATTGGGCACGTCATGGATCTGCCGACGAAGATGATTGGCATTCGTCTGCCTGGAGAGGATCCCTCCGGGAGAAAGAAGGCCAGGAAGAAAAAAGGCGCAAAGAAGGGTGCCAAAGCTCAGGAAAAGAACAACAAGAAGCTGATTAGCCTGAACGACGACAGGATTTTTGAGCCCACCCTACAGATTATCTCGGGCAAAGGCAAGGTCATTCACGACCTGCGGAAAGCCGCCCACAACGCGGATACCGTATACTTGGCGCCGGACCCGGACCGCGAAGGCGAGGCGATTTCCGCACACCTGGCGATGGTGCTCTCCAAACCAAGCCGCTTCGTCGAAGCCGAACCGCCGGGCAAGCAGAATGGCAAGGGAACCGAGGAGAAGGAAACGGCAAACTCAAAGGCTGCCAAGCGTGCCGCCAATGACGAGAGACTGGCAACCGATATCCCCCCGGCTGATCCGAAAAAGATTTTTCGGGTTACCTTCAACGAGATTACGCCGAAGGCGATCCGCGCAGCCTTTGAGCATCCGCGTGGTCTCGATACGAATTTGGTGGACGCCCAGCAGGCACGCCGGGTCCTTGACCGCTTGGTGGGTTACAAGATTTCTCCGATTCTGTGGAACAAAGTGCGCCGGGGACTTTCCGCCGGGCGCGTGCAGACCGTTGCTTTGCGGCTGATCGTCGAACGTGAAGTAGAAATCCGCGCATTTGTGCCGCAGGAATACTGGACCATCCACGCCATGTTGGATGCCGGGCAGCCGCCGTTCTTCGAAGCCAAGCTCATCAAGCACAAAGATGAGGACGTCGAAGTCAAGAATCAGGAAGCGGCGGAGAAAATTGTCGCGTCGGTGAGCAAAGCGAAATGGCAAGTCGCTTCCGTCACGCAAAAAGAAAAGAAGCGCAACCCCCCGCCGCCGTTTACGACTTCCAAGCTACAGCAAGCGGCCTATAATCGCCTGCGCTACACCGCCAAGCGCACCATGTCCCTGGCGCAAAAGCTGTACGAAGGAGTGGAACTGGGGGACGAAGGGTTAGTCGCGCTGATCACTTATATGCGCACCGATTCCGTCCACGTCTCCAATGACGCGCTAGCACAAGTGCGCGAACTGATTCCCCAGCGCTTCGGCACGGACTATCTGCCGGAGAGGCCCAATTTCTACAAGTCCAAAAAAGATGCCCAGGAAGCGCACGAAGCGGTGCGGCCCACGGACGTTATGCGCGCTCCTGAGGACGTGCGGAAATATTTGGACGACGATCTCTTCAAGCTGTACCAGTTGATCTGGCAGCGGTTCGTGGCGTCGCAAATGCTGCCGGCGATTTCCGATCAGACGACGGTGGATATCCGCGTGGGCGAGTACACGTTCCGCGCGACGGGTTCGGTGCCGAAATTCGACGGCTACCTGCGCGTGTATCAGTTGCCTGCTTCGCTGGCCGATCGCGAAGAGGACGAAAAGGACGACGAGGGGGAAGGCCGCGCGCTCCCCCAGGTAGCCGAGGGGCAGACGCTGCGGTTGGAGAAGATTCGTCCTGAGCAGCATTTCACCGAGCCGCCGCCACGCTACAACGACGCGACGTTGGTGAAAGAGCTCGAAGAAGACGGAATCGGCCGTCCATCCACATACGCTTCGATCATCTCGACGCTGGTCGAACGCGAATATGTCACCAAGAATCAGGGCCGCTTTTCGCCGACCATGCTGGGCGAGCGCGTTTGCAAGCTTCTCGTGAAGAGCTTTGAGGACATCTTTGACCTCAAGTTCACGGCGCGCATGGAAGAAGAGCTCGACGAAATCGAAGAAGGTAAGCTTGCGTGGCGGGATTCGGTCAAGGAGTTTTGGGAGAAATTTGTCGTCGACCTCGACAAAGCCGACGACGAAATGCTTTCGTACAAAGCGGGCATCCCGACCGGGAAGAAATGCGAAAAGTGCGGCCAGGGCGAATTGCTCGAGCGCATCAGCCGCCACGGATTTTTCCTGGGCTGCTCGCGGTATCCCGATTGCGATTTCATCGAGGACCTCGCGCCCGTAGGGGAGGACAACGGCGACGAAAACAAGGTCCACTATTGCGACAACTGCGGCAAAGAAATGGCCATCAAGCGCGGGCGGTTTGGGACGTTTCTCGCCTGCACAGGCTATCCGGATTGCAAGACGACGCGGCGGCTGGTACAAGGCACGCGCATCGCGCATCAGCCCGACGAACCGCTCGATGAAAAGTGCCCCACCTGCGGCCAGGGCCTCATCAAGAAGCACGGCCGCTTCGGCGAATTCATCGGTTGTTCTGCTTACCCGAAGTGCAAATATACACGGCCCATCACGATGGGCATCAAATGTCCCAAGTGTAACGAGGGCGAATTCGTGCGGCGTGGCAGCGCAGGAAGAGGCGGGCGCGCGCGAATCTTCTACGGTTGCTCGCGCTATCCGGATTGCGATTTCACCACGCCGCACATGCCTATCGCCGAACCGTGTCCCAAGTGCGGTGCTCCGTTTATCGTCGAGAAGCGCAACAAGTCCGGCGCAATCCGTGCCTGTCTGAAGGAAGGCTGCGACTGGGAAATGCATGTGGCCGAAACTCCCGCGAAGACCCAGCAGGAAGAAGCTCCTGTGCCCGTGGCAGCGAAGTCCTGAATCCGTTACATCTAAAAAAACATGAGTGCGATTCCGCAATGCACGGAGTCGTGTGCGCCTATACTGTTTATGGACTTTTCCCCGGGAGCTGTTCTTGAGCATAAAAGAGGCCGTCGAGAAATTCCTGCAATATCTTCGGATGGTGAGGAATTCTTCGCCGCACACGGTATTGAACTACGGCAAAGATCTTGAACAATTTCTCGCTTATCTTTCGCCGCCTGGCGCCGAGCCGCCAGCCCTCGGCGAAGTAAAGCACGGGATGATTCGGGAGTTTGTTGCGCATCTTCACGATCAGGGCCTGGAAAAAACATCCATTGCGCGAAAAATTGCCGCGCTTCGTTCTTTCTTTAAGTATTGCGTGCGCGAAGGCTATTTACTGGAGAATCCCGCGCGGCTGATTCCCACCCCCAAGTTGCCGAAGCGTCTCCCTTCGGTTTTATCAGCGGAAGAGATGAACGCATTCTTGAATCAGCTCTCGGGGACAGGCACATCTTTTGCCGCCCGTGAGCGCCTTTCCCGGAAGCGCACCCCAACAAAAGAGCGACTCACCGCAGTGGCCTCGGCGGCTTTGGAGGACAGTCTGTTTCTCCGGCGCGACCGCGCACTGCTCGAGCTGCTTTATGCTGCCGGGCTCCGCGTTAGCGAATTGACCGGGCTGAATCTTGTCGACATCGATCAAAAGGAACGCATTCTCCGCGTGCGCGGCAAGGGCAACAAGGAACGGATCGTTCCGTACGGCACGAAGGCGCAAGAAGCGTTGGAGAAATACTGGCCCTTGCGCGAGGAGCTTCTGCGGCAATCGCAAAAATCGGGAGGCAAGTCCGATCGGTACGGGCAGCCCGTATTTCTCAACTATGCAGGGCAACGCCTGACTCAGCGCTCTGTGGGCCGCATCGTGAAGAAATACGTTCGCCTGATCAACGTGAACTGGGACTTGCATCCGCATTCGTTGCGCCATGCGTTTGCCACCCACCTGCTTGCGGACGGCGCCGACCTCCGCGCCATTCAGGAATTGCTTGGCCACCAATCGCTCTCAACCACGCAGAAGTACACCCACGCTTCTATCCGCCAGTTGATGGAGACTTACGATAAGACGCACCCCCACGCCTGATTCCTGCATCTATTGTTTTTTTGCCGTTCGGGAAGCTTGGGATACCCTAGGAGGCTTTGAAAGGAGAAGCATGGGGCTGCGTGGTGCGGTAGTCTGCGGATTGTTGATGCTGCTTTGTGAAGGGTTGTGCAACTCCGCTCGAGCCCAGGACAATTACGAGATTCAAGTCTACGCCTACGACCAAGTCGAACCACATCACACTATGGTCGAGCTGCACAGCAATTTCACCTTTGAAGGTTCAAAAACTCCGCAGGATGGCGTCCTTCCCACGAATCATCAGTTGCATGAGACCATCGAAATTACGCACGGGTTCACAGACTGGTTCGAGACGGGCTTTTATATTTTCACTTCGTCTAAGAACAGGCAGGGAGTGCAATGGGTTGGCGATCACATACGCCCGCGCGTGCGCATACCGAAAGAGTGGAAGTGGCCCGTCGGCCTCAGCCTCTCCAATGAAATCGGTTACCAGCGGCGGCAATTTTCTACGGACACGTGGACCTGGGAAATGCGCCCTATCATCGACAAGCAAATTGGGCCCTGGTACCTCTCCTTCAATCCCGCGTTTGACCGCTCGTTTCACGGTGACACGGTCCATCAAGGCGTCACGTTTTCTCCCGATTTCAAGTTCAGCTACGACTTCACGAAGAAAATTACCGGTGGATTTGAGTATTATGGCGCTGTGGGTCCGGCCACGGATTTTCTTCCCGCTGGTCAGCAACAGCATCAGCTTTTCCCTACTATCGACCTTAATCTCTCTCCGAATTGGGAAGTAAACTTTGGCCTTGGGGTGGGCATGACGCGTTCCACCGATCACTTGATTGCAAAAATGATTTTGGGCTACCGGTTTAATTTTTGATGCATCTCTCACAGGCAGGGGTTCACGAATGAACTATCACCTGGCTCAAATCAACATCGGACGTCTCCTTGCGCCGATTGATGATCCGAAAATTGCCGAATTTGTAGCTCAGCTTGATCCCATCAATGCTCTAGCGGACCGCGCGCCCGGCTTTATCTGGCGCCTGCAATCCGCCTCCGGCAACGCCACGGACATCATCTACAACCCTGACGACCCGTCCATCCTTCTCAACATGTCCGTCTGGGAATCGCTCGAATCGCTGCGCAATTACATCTACAAGTCTGATCACGCCCGCGTCCTACGCGACCGCGCCAAGTGGTTCGAGAAAATGGACAAGCCCATCTACTGCCTCTGGTGGGTTCCCGCGGGCCACATCCCCACGGTCGCGGAAGGCCGCGAGCGGATGGAACACTACCAAAAGTTCGGCGCGACTCCCTATTCCTTTTGGTTTTCGCAGCATTTTCCGCAACCGGCGGATGAAGACGTTTACGTCTAGCTGAACAGCTTCGAGCCCGCGTTCTCAAAAAGCCAGAACGGCTGGCAATGTTGATTGCCAGCCGTTCCTAAACTTAGTTGCTGGATTCGCTTCAGTTAGCGATGCCCTCCGTGCCCTCCCCCACCGCCATGAAACCCACCTCCGCCGCGAACCCCTCCACCTCCGTGGAAGCCACCACCGCCGTGAAATCCTCCGCCACCATGGAACCCGCCTCCAGCGAAGCCGCGACCGGCATATCCAGGTCCGCGTCCAACAAAGCCCCGGCCTCCGTAATAACCGCGACCCCAGCCTCGGCCATAGTAACCGCGGCCGTACCCGCCATGGTTCCAATACCAGTGATACCAAGGGCCAACTCCAATAAACACGCCGTCTACAAACCAATCGGAGCCATAGTAGCCGTATGGGGCGCACGCGTACGGGTAATAGTCATAATATCCATAGGGACAGGCGGGCGGCGGCCCAACATACGCGGGGCCATAGTAGCCCGGACCCACGCCCACGCCAAAGAACACTCTTTGCGCATTTGCGAAGGAAGCGCAAAAGAGGCAAAAGCCAAGTACCGCCGCAATCCGTAGGTATCGCATAGTAGAATCCCTTCTAACGTCCCTCCCATTCAGCGGCCTGTGGAGGCCTGCCTTGGGAGTGGCCGTCTGCTAGGTTTAACCCTTTCGGGCTGGAAAGGTTGCTGGAGGTCCTGCCTTGGCCCAGTGCCCTGTGAAACTTCGCAGGCTCGAGACGCTATAACCACCTGAAACGTCAATTATTTCCATAGCCTTCCCGTCCATCAACACCACGGTTCAGTCCCTCGATTAGGCAAACCGCCGAATTGCTTTTCGAGATTTTCGATGTCAGGATTCACGCATGCTAGGAATTTTGGAGAACCCCAGTGAAACCCATCCTTACCGCCCATCTTCTCCCGAAGGTGGACGGCATGCTGCTCGAATTGTTGAGCGGACTTACTCCGGAGGATCGGGAAAAGCAAACCGTTTCGCCGAAATGGAAGGTGAAGGACGTGGCGGCCCATCTTTTGGACACGGCGCTTCGTGGCGTTTCCATCGGCCGCGACCGCTGCTTTCCACCCGCCCCCAAGTTCGATTCGCCAGCTGCGCTCGCCGCCTACATTGATCGTCTCAACGCGGAAGGTGTCGCAGTATACCGGCGCTTGAGTCCAGCGGTCCTTATTTCGTTGATGGAAGTGGCTACGAAAGCGCTCGCGGAATACCACGCCTCCCGAGATCCCAACGCGCTCGCGCCCTACGGGGTAAGCTGGGCAGGCGAAGAGAAATCCACCAATTGGTTTGACACGGCACGGGAATTCACCGAACGCTGGCATCACCAGCAGCAGATTCGCCTTGCTGTTGATCGTCCCGGGATCCTGACACGGGAACTGTATTTCCCGGTTTTGGATTGCTTCCTTCGCGCTCTGCCTTTCACGTATCGCAACGTCCCGGCAAGAGCGGGAACCGTTGTTCGCATCACGGTGACGGGCGAATGCGGCGGTGCCTGGAATCTGTTCCGCGAGCCGGATCGCTGGCAGCTCACGGAGCAGCCACAAGGTCAAATCGTCTCTGAAACCACCATTCCCCAGGAAATTGCCTGGCGCATTTTCACCAAAGGCATCGACCGCGAAGCCGCCCGCGCCCAGGTTACAATCACTGGCGAACCGGCGCTGGCTCTCCCCGTCCTCGGGATGGTTTCGATCGTCTCCGCGTGAATACCGCACCCGCCGACGTGAGTCACGCGCCTGGTAACTCAAGGTGAAGCAGCTTCGCAAGAGTTTTAACGGTCTCATCAACCGAGTACGCAGTAAAGCGGGCATCACCCTCATCCGTTTCGATCAAAAAGGGGCACATTCCGGTTGGCGATTCTATTTGCACCTCGAATTCGCCCTGAGCGTGCTCAAAGAACCAAAGCCCGTCATCGTCAGCACGGTGAGGCACCTTGAGTTGCCTGACACCGACCGATGGGCAGATCTTAGTGATGGACTCGATGATTCGGTCGACGTCACGCAGTTGTTTTGCCTTCTTCTCCCCTAAAAAGATTGAAGCCCACGGCAATTTCACGGTGCCCGAACCTTCAAACAGTGGTGCCCCAGCCGTCGTACACCCCCCTATGGGAGCTAGCCAATCGAACCATCTCGTCGACGAATTCTCTTCTAATCGTGAGGTTTATCGACTGGCGAATCTCTGCTGCCACGTTCCATACGTTGGGGTCATCTTTAGTACCACACAGCTGCATTTTGATAATCTTGAATCCCTTGCAGACTAAATCCGCCGCTAAAGATTCGGCGTCGGAACGACTCCATGTCCAGAAATGCGAGTCTATGCTTCGGGGCTCGGCAAGATCGGCGCCTTTTTCTTGGAACACGCGTAACAAAGCTGCGTTCCGCGCTTCGTGGCCGTTAATGGCCTGCTCGATGGTTTGCTGTTTCACGACTACAACTGCGATTCGATGGCTTGGGCGATTTCGTCGTAGCTGATCAGACCTTGCACTTTTTTCACGATCTTGCCGTCGCGCGAGATGAGAAAGCTTGTGGGGTAGCCGAGCAGGCCGCCGAATTTGTCCGCTACAGCATCGTTGCCTCGCAGGACCGGATAATTCATAGGGAGTTTCTGGCCGTTTACGTCGAAGCGCTCTTTCTCGAGGAACCTGGCGACCGTCGCATTGTCTTCGTCATCCACGTCCACGCCGAGAATTGTGAAGCCCTTCGAGGAGTACTTCTGCTGCATTTCGATCAGCCAGGGAATTTCCACCTGGCACGGTTCGCACCACGTGGCCCAGAAATTCACCAGCACCACTTTTCCCCGGTACTGGTTCAACGGCGTGGCCCTGTCATCCAGATTCTTGAACGTAACGTCCGGCGCGGGAATCGCATCGGCCCGCACTGTGCCGCTGGCGGACCCACCCGATTTTGCGCGTGTGACTTTGTCGGCATAGTAAGTGCCTGCGATGAGCAAAACCACCGTGGCCACCATCAACACCGTTTTCTTTCCGGGCGCCGAAGTTACTGCCGGCCAGTTCTTCGCCAGCGCGCTTAACGCAACGGCTACGAGCAGCACCACAACCAGCAACGCGAACATTCTTCCTCCCGCTCCCGTTGTCGTGACACGTTCGAGCCACTGCACCGCCTTATTCAGGAAACCAAGCTTCGCGGCAAGCCACGTTAGCTTGTTAACGAGCAGCAGGGTGCCAACAAACAAAAGTACGCCACCGCTGAGAACCTCGATCGCGTGAAGGTACTTGCGAAAATTCTTGTAGAAGGCCATGAACCGGCTGATGCCCAGAGCCGTCAGCAAGAACGGAACGGCCAACCCCGCGGAATAGACCGCCAGCAGCAAAACGCCTCGCGCGACTTTGCCGCTGGAACCAGCGTAAATCAGGATCGTGGTCAGGACCGGCCCGATGCATGGCGTCCAGCCAAATGCGAAAGCGAATCCGAGCAGGAAGCCGCTCCATGGGCCGGGCTGCGCCACCGAACTGCGCAAATGCACGTCGCGATTCAGCCAGCGCGCCAGTGTGGGTCCGAAAAAGCCGATGACGGAAAGAGAGAAGAAATGAAGCGCGCCGAGATCGCCAAACAAGGTGCCGCGCCGGACGAGCGAAATCACGCCAAGGATCACCAGCGCCGCTCCTAAGAGGATTCCTGCCCGCAGGCTCAGTTTGATGAGTACGCCGAGAAGGTAGAGTCCAAAAAGCAGGATAAGAGCGCCTGCAA
>Ga0187780_10001483_pt1 | contig 17691 bp, 16 predicted proteins | sample 1015_Q2_SP10_20__FD_132429 | JGI IMG/M metagenome (GOLD analysis project Ga0187780, IMG submission 132429) | Tropical peat soil microbial communities from peatlands in Department of Meta, Colombia - 1015_Q2_SP10_20_MG | ecosystem: Environmental > Terrestrial > Soil > Wetlands > Peat | place...
GAAGAACAGCGCGGAGCGGCACAGGAGAAAGGGGCGGGGGCATGATGGGCCCATATGCGATCCGGCTGAGCGGCGAGGGCGGGCAGGGTCTCGTCCTGGCCGGCATCATCCTGGCCGAGGCGGCCTGCCTGTACGACGGACGGCGCGCGGTGCAGACCCAGACCTACGGCCCCGAGTCCCGGGGCGGGGCCAGCAAGTCCGAGGTGATCATCAGCGACGCCGAGATCGATTACCCCAAGGCCGGGGACGTGGACTTGTTCCTGGCCCTGGCGCAGGAGGCGGCCACCAAGTACGGCGCCCGGGTGAAGCCGGGGGGCATGGCGGTGCTGGACGCGGGGCGGGTCCTCACGCCCCCCGAGGGCCCCTTCAGCGTCTACTCGCTCCCCATCATCGAGACGGCGCGGGAGCGGGTGGGCAAGGTGGTGGTGGCCAACATCGTGGCCCTGGGGGTGATCGTCGGGCTCTCGCGCGTGGTCACCCGCGAGGGGCTGGAACGGGCGGTGCTGGACCGGGTGCCCAAGGGCACCGAGGCCCTGAACCGGCGGGCGCTGGAGGCCGGGTTCGAGCTGGCGGAGGCGCTCCAGCCGCAGGAGGCTCGACGCTAGACGCGGGAGGCCGAACAGCGGCACGCGCCTCCAGGCTTTTCGGGCGTGAGGCGTGAGGCGTCAGGCGGGAAGCGTCGAGCGTCAGGCGAAGGAGAAGGAGGATGCCATGAGCAGCCCCGGCATCGTCATCGTTGGAATCCTGGCCGTGGCGGTCCTGTTTGTCCTGGTGCCCCGGGTGCTCCACATCCTGGGGTTCTACCGCGCCCCCCGGGCCGTGTCGTGTCCCGAGACGGGGGCGCCGGTGCGGGTGGATCTGGACGCATCCCGGGCGGCCTTCACCTCGGCCTTCGGCCGGCCGCGCCTGCGCGTGAGCTGGTGCACCCTCTGGCCGCAGCGGAGGCGCTGCGCGCAGGCATGCGTCGAATCGCCCGAGATGGAACAGCCGGCGCCGGAGAAGCTAGCAGGCTGCTGAAAAAGGCCATCTGCGGCGTTGGCGCGCTCGCGCGCTCGCTGCGGCGTACGCGGAGTACGCCTCACTCGGCGCATCGCGCGCCGCCTTGCAGCTGGACCTTTTTGAGCAGCCTGCGAAAGGGCGACGTTATCATTGGTAGCGCCCCGGCTGCGGCCGGGGTCGGATGCCCGCCGCCGGCGTGCCTCGTCCTGCCCGGCGGTGGGCGGCGTGCGGGAGCCGCGAGGCCCGGATCACGGGAGGCCCTGCGGGGCGTGCGGGAAGCGAGGGGAAGCGATGCGACCGAAGGTGACCGTGGTGGGTTCCGGCAACGTGGGGGCGACGGTGGCGCAGTACATCGCCCACGCAGAACTGGCGGACGTGGTGCTGGTGGACATCCTGGAGGGGATCCCGCAGGGGAAGGGGCTGGACCTGTGGGAGGCGGGCCCCGTGGGCGGGTCGGATGCCCGCGTGCGCGGGACCAACGACTACGCCGACACGGCGGCATCGGACGTGATCGTGATCACCGCCGGGCTGGCCCGCAAACCGGGCATGAGCCGGGACGATCTGGTGATGGCCAATGCCTCCATCCTGACGGACGTGGTGGCCAAGGTGGTGCCGCCATCGCCCCAGGCCATCCTGGTGGTGGTGACCAACCCGCTGGACGTGATGGCGCAACTCGCCTTCGCCAAGAGCGGGTACCCGCGCGAGCGCGTGGTGGGCATGGCCGGGATCCTGGACTCGGCACGATTCCGCACCTTCGTGGCGGACGCGCTGAAGGTCTCGGTGGAGAGCGTTTCGGCCCTGGTGCTGGGCGGCCACGGCGACACCATGGTGCCGCTGCCGCGCTACACCACGGTGGGCGGCGTGCCCATCGGGGCCTTCCTGAGCCCCGATCAGGTCGCGTCCCTCATCAAGCGGACGCGGGAGGGCGGCGCGGAGATCGTGTCCCTGCTCAAGGCGGGCAGCGCCTACTACGCGCCCGGCCTGGCCGTGTTCGAGATGGTGGAGGCCATCCTGAAGGACAAGCGCAAGGTCCTCCCCTGCGCCGTGTACCTGGAGGGGGAGTACGGGATCAAGGGGGTGTTCGCCGGGGTGCCCATCATCCTCGGCCGGGGCGGCGTGGAGAAGGTGCTGGAGATCCCGCTGCAGACGGACGAGCGGGAGGCCCTGCACGCCTCCGCGGCGGCCGTGAAGGCCCTCACGGACAAGCTGGGCATCTGAGGTCCATCGAGTCCCTGCCCGTGCCCGCTGCGCGGTGAATCCTTTGCGCGGGACGGGCACGGGCAGGGGCAGGGGAAGGGGCACGGGCACCAGAAGGAAGTCGCATAGGAAGAAGAAGGTGCCATGCCGGAGCTGCGGCAGGACCCGGCGGGCGTGGCTGGCGGGCTGATGGCGGTCCGGCGGGCACAGCCCGCGGCGGGCGGGGCGGGGGGACCGAGCGGCCGGTGGTGGCGCGGGGTGGCCTCCTCGCACCTGGGCTTCCTGCTCTTGCTGGCGGTCCTGGCCGGCAGCCTGGCGGGGGCCACCATCCTGAGCTACCGCACCGCGGTGGAGACCGCCGACCAACTGCTGTGGGGCCAGGCCATGGATGTGGCCTTGGCGGCGGAGGGGGCGGCGCGCCGGAGCGGCGGAGACCGGCAGGCCCTGCAGGCCGTCCTGGACGAGCGGCGGGGCGGCGGGGTGGCCTACGCGGCCGTGGCGGCGTCGGACGGGACGATCCTGGCCCACACCAACGCACGCCTCGTCGGGGGCCGGCTCCAGGATACGCGCCTGGCGGCCGCCGTGGCGGCGGACCAGGCGCAGAGGGCACGCGTGGAACTGCAGACGGGGGAGGAGGTCTTCGAGGCCACCATCCCCATCCACGGCACGGCGGCGGGCGGGGCGCCCCGGTTCCTGCGGGTGGCGGTGCACGCGGCCGTGGCCGAGCGCGGCGTCCGCACCGCCGAGGCCCAGGGGGCGGCCGTGGCGGCCCTCCTGGCGCTGCTGGCGGTGCTGAGCGTGCGGCAGGTGCGGGCCGCCCGGCGGGCCCTGGCCCTGGAGCGGCTGGCCGCCCTGGGGGGGATGGCCGCCGTGCTGGCCCACGAGATCCGGAACCCGCTGGGCGCCATCAAGGGGCTGGCCCAGGTGCTGGACGAGCGGGCCCAGGCCGGCGCACCGGATCGGGAGCTGACCGGGACCATCGTGCGCGAGACGGTGCGGCTGGAGCGGCTGGTGGCGGACCTGCTGGCCTACGCGCGCCCCCACCCCCCGGACCGCCGGCCGGTGGACGTGGCGGGGGCGGCGCGGCGGGCGGCGGCCCTCCTGGAGAATGAGGCGGCCGCGGCCGGCGCCGGCATCGCGGTGGTGGCGCCCTCGCACCCGGTGGTGGCGTGGGCGGACCCCGGCCAACTCACGCAGCTTTTCACGAACCTGCTGCTGAACGCGATCCAGGCCATGCCGGGCGGGGGCACCGTGCGGGTCCAGGTGGGCCCGGCGGGGGACGCCGTGCACGCGATCGTGGAGGACGATGGGCCGGGCATCCGCCCCGAGGATGCGGCCCAGCTGTTCGAGCCGTTCTACACCACCAAATCCAAGGGCACCGGGCTGGGCCTGGCCATCTGCCGCCGCATCGCCGAGGCCCACGGCGGCCGCATCGCCCTGGAGCCGGCCGCGGGGCCCGGAGCGCGCCTGCGCGTCGAACTGCCGGCGCCCCCGGCCCCCGCCGCGCGGCAGAGCGCAGCGGATCCCTTCCAACTCGCCCGAGGCGGGCGGCCCGCACCCCGGGGCGCCGGTCTGGGCAACGGGGCACTTCCATGAGCGCACGCGACAACATCCTGGTGGTGGACGACGAGCCGGCCTTCCGCCTGTTCGTGAGCACGGTCCTGCGGGATGCTGGCTACGAGGTGACGACCGCACAGAACGGCGCCGAGGCCCTGGCCCTGCTGGGCGCGCGCCACTTCCACCTGGTGCTCACGGACCTCCGCATGCCGGACGTCTCCGGCATGGAGATCCTGGAGGCGGTACGGCGGGACAGCGCCGACACGCCGGTGATCGTGATCACCGCCTTCGGGACCATCGAGAGCGCCGTGGAGGCCACCCGCAAGGGCGCGGCCGACTACCTGCTGAAGCCGCTGAAGGACCCGAAGGAACTGCGCCGGGTGGTGGAGCGGGTCCTGCGGGAGCGCAGCCTGGAGGACGCCGTGGCCGCCCAGCGGGGCCCGCAGGCGGGCCCGGGCGAGGATGGCATCGTGGGGCAGAGCCCGGCCCTCCGGCGCGTCCTGGAGCTGGCGCGGTCCGTGGCCTCCAGCCCCACCACCGTGCTCCTCACCGGCGAGAGCGGCACGGGCAAGGAGATCATCGCCCGGGCCATCCATCGGTGGGGCCCGCGGGCGGAGGGCCCCTTCGTGGCCGTGAACTGCGCCGCGCTGCCGGACGCGCTGTTGGAGAGCGAACTCTTCGGCCACGAGCGAGGCGCCTTCACCGGGGCCGTGGCCCAGCGCCGCGGGCGGTTCGAGCTGGCCCACGGGGGCACCCTCTTCCTGGACGAGGTGGGGGACATGAGCCCGGCCCTGCAGGGCAAGCTCTTGCGGGTGCTGGAGACCCAGGAGTTCGAACGGGTGGGGGGCGCGCGGACGGTGCGGGTGGACGTGCGCGTGATCGCCGCCACCAATGCGGACCTGGGCGCGGCCGTGGCCGCGCGGCGGTTCCGCGAGGACCTCTACTATCGTCTGGGGGTGTTCCCCATACACCTGCCGCCGCTGCGGGAACGGCCGGAGGACATCCTGCCCCTGGCCGAGCACTTCCTGCGGCGCCTGGGGCCGGCCCTGCGCAAGCCGGCGGCCGGCTTCACGGGGGAAGCCAAGGAACGCCTGCAGGCCTATGCCTGGCCCGGCAACGTGCGCGAGCTGGAAAACGTGGTGGAACGGGCCGTGATCCTGACCCGGGGGGAGGCCGTGGGGCTGGCGGAGCTCTCCCTCCTGCCGCTGCCGGCGCCCCCGGCGGGCGACGACGGAGAATTGAAGGCCCTGGAGCACGCGGCCATCCTCCAGGCCCTGGCGGACACGAGCGGCAACCGGCGCCAGGCGGCGCAGCGGTTGGGGATCGGCCTGCGTACCCTGCAGTACCGGCTCAAGCACTACGGTCTCACGGGGCGGCGCGGACGCGCCGCCGGAACGCCCGCAGGCAGGGAGGCGCGCGCCGAGGCGGCCGCCCCTGGCCCCGCGGCAGGGAGGTGACGATGGGCAAGGACACGCTGACCATCACGGACAACCGCACGGGCAAGCAGTACGAGATCCCCATCATGTACGCGACCTACCCGAAGTACGGCGCCGCCATCCGCAGCGCCGACCTGCGCCAGATCAAGGTCTCGGACGATGACTTCGGGCTCATGGGGTACGACCCGGCCTTCATGAACACCGCCTCGTGCCGCAGCACCGTCACCTTCATCGACGGCGATCGCGGCATCCTGCGCTACCGGGGCTACCCCATCGAGCAACTGGCCGAGAAGAGCACCTACCTGGAGGTAGCCTACCTGCTGCTCCACGGCGAGCTGCCCACCAAGCCCGAGTACGACGCCTGGACGCAGGACATCACCTTCCACACCATGCTGCACGAGAACATCAAGAAGTTCCTGGACGGCTTCCGGCACGACGCCCACCCCATGGGCATCTTCGCCAGCAGCATGGCGGCCCTCTCGACCTTCTACCCCGAGGCCAAGAAGGTCCTGGACCCTGGGGTGCGGAAGCTGCAGATCCGGCGGCTCATCGCCAAGGCCATCACCCTCGGCGCCTACGCCTACCGCCACAGCCTGGGGCTCCACTACCCCCTGCCCGACAACACCCTGAGCTACACGGGCAACTTCATGAACATGCTGTGGCGGATGGCGGAGACCAAGTATCAGCCCAACCCGGTGCTGGAGAAGGCCCTGGACGTCCTCTTCATCCTGCACGCGGATCACGAGCAGAACTGCAGCGCCAACGCCATGCGGAGCATCGGCAGCTCCCAGGCCGACCCCTACGTATCGGTGGCGGGGGCCACGGGGGCGCTCTACGGGCCGCTTCACGGCGGGGCCAACCAGGCCGTGCTGGAGATGCTGGCCCAGATCGGCAACAAGGAGCACGTGCCCGAGTTCGTCAAGCGGGTGAAGGCCGGCGAGGGAAAGCTGATGGGCTTCGGCCACCGGGTGTACAAGAACTACGACCCGCGGGCCAAGATCATCCGGCGCATCGCCGAGCAGGTGTTCGAGGTGACGGGCCGCAACCCGCTGCTGGACATCGCCATGGAGCTGGAGCGGATCGCCCTTGAGGACGAGTACTTCGTGAAGCGCAAGCTCTACCCCAACGTGGACTTCTACTCGGGGATCATCTACCAGGCGATGAAGTTCCCGGTGGAGCTGTTCACGGTGCTCTTCGCCATCCCGCGCGTGTCGGGCTGGCTGGCCCAGTGGGAGGAGCTGTTGCTGGATCAGGAGCAGAAGATCTCACGGCCGCGGCAGATGTACGCGGGGGCGGACACCCGGGACTACGTACCCCTGGACGCCCGCACGCGCGCGGTAGCGGCCGCGGGCCGCGTCGCCTGACGTTTCGGCTCGGCGGTTCGGGTGCCTCCCGGCGCCCGAGCCGCCGAAGTGACGCGGTTTCCAAGGCGCAGGGGTCCTCCGCTTCGATCGAGTTATCGAAGACGCGGGCCGCACCCCCGGGTGACGTATGTCACCCGGGGGTGCGGGCGCGGAGCCGCGGTGTATCGCTGCACGGTCTGCGGCGCCGGCTTCCCGCCGGTGGCCGCGGCGCTGGGGGTGTGCGCAGCGTGCGCACGGTCGGGGCGCGCGGCCGTGGATGCCCGCGTGCGCGCCGTGCACTGCCGCTCGCGCCAGGCCTTCGGCCTGCCCGCGGCCCCGCCCCAGGCGGCCGACGGGGTCCGCTGCGTCCTCTGCATGAACGGGTGCCGCATCGGGCGCGGCGAGCGCGGATACTGCGGGCTGCGCCAGAACGTGGGAGGCCGGCTCGTGGGCGGGCGCCCCGGTGAGGGCCGCCTCTCGTGGTATTACGACCCGCTCCCCACCAACTGCGTGGCCGACTGGGTCTGTGCCGGGGGGACGGGCGCCGGCTATCCGGTCTTCGCGCGCCGGCGGGGCCCCGAGGTGGGTTTCGCCAACCTCGCTGTCTTCTACGAAGCCTGTTCCTTCAATTGCCTGTTCTGCCAGAATTGGCACTTCCGTCAGGGGGGCCCGGGGGGCCGGGAGACGACGGCGCGCGACCTCGCCGCCCGGGCCGACGGCCGGACCACCTGCGTCTGTTTCTTTGGCGGGGACCCGAGCTCCCAGATGGTCCACTCGATCCAGGCCGCCCGGCTGGCGCGGCGGCGGGCCGAGGGCGGGATCCTCCGCATCTGCTGGGAGACCAACGGGTCCATGCACCCGCGGCTGCTGGACCGGGCGTTGGACCTGGCCCTGGAATCCGGCGGCTGCATCAAGTTCGATCTGAAGGCGTGGGACGACGGGCTACATCGAGCCCTCACCGGCGCCTCCAACGCCTGGACGGTCCGCAACTTCGCCCGGGCGGCGACCCGTTTCCGGGAACGGCCGGTGCCACCGCTCCTCGTGGCCAGCACCCTGCTCGTGCCGGGGTACGTGGATGCGGCGGAGGTCGGGCGCATCGCGCGCTTCGTGGCGGAGCAGGATGCGGAGATCCCGTACTGCCTCCTGGCCTTCCACCCCTGTTTCCTCCTCGAGGATCTGCCCACCACATCGCGCCGGGAAGCCCTGGCCGCGGCCGAAGCGGCCCGCGCGGCGGGCCTGCGCTGCGTTCGCATCGGGAACGAGCACCTGCTGCGGGACGAGGCGTGCGCGGAGTGGGGGGGCACCGACCGCAGCGCCGGGCCTGTGAGCCGACCGGCGGAAACTCCATGAAAAACCGCGGGATCTCCCCAGCGTGCTGGATTCCGTTCGGAAATGGGGGTGCCGCGGGGATCCCCGGGTCCCTTCGTCGGGTTGGGCGCCTCTGGCGGGCTGGCAGCCCCCGGCACATGCTCTATCTTCTTAAGTAGCTGGGGTCGGCTTCGGGTCACGGCCGAAGGGAGTGTCCGGCGCCCCCTGCGCCAAGGGAGGCGGCGATGCCAATGTATGAATTTTACTGTCGGGACTGCAAGGAGGAGGTGTCCTTGGTCCTGACACTGAAGGAGCGCGAGGCGGGGGGGTTCGCCTGCCCCAAGTGTCGGGGCACCAAGCTGGAGCCCGTCCTGTCCTCCTTTTACGCAAAAACTGCGCGGAAGAGTTAGCACGTGTTAAGAATCCCTCTTTTTCCCAGGCTGCTCAAAAAGGTCCAGATGCAAGGCGGCGCGCGATGCGAGGCGCGAGGCGTACTGGGGCCGTACGTCGCAGCGCCGCGCGAGCGCGCCAACGCCGCAGATGGGCCTTTTTCAGCAGCCTGTTGAGGGGAGACCGCGCCCGGTTCGGGTGCTCCCTGCTTTCGCAGAGGATCGGGGAAGGGATCGTGAAGGGACGCCCCAAGCCGACGACGGTGGCATCGCCGGTCGGCCCGTGGGGATGGCGCCGCCCGTCCGCGCGGCGCAGGGAGGCACCCATGAAGAAGGGGACCATCGACCGGCTGGTGCGCGACCGCGGCTTCGGGTTCATCCGGGGCGACCGCGGCGAGAGTATTTTCTTCCACCGAAGCGCCCTGTCCACCGGGGAGTTCGACCGGCTGGAGCAGGGAGACCTGGTGGAGTTCGAGGAGACCATGGGGGACAAGGGGCTCAAGGCTACCAGCGTCCGCCTCGTGAGCCGCGCGGGGGTGACCCCGTAACAGGCTGCCGCAAAAGGCCCAACGTCTCCCCCCGCTGCCCCGGCGGCAGCGGGGGGGCTGCGACGTACGGACCAAGTACGCCGTGCGCCTCGCAGCGCGAGCGCCATCCGCCGCAGGGCTGAAGCGGCGGGGGGATCAGGAGCTGCGACGCGGCCCCAGGCGGCTCCTGGGTAAGGGCCGGAGGGACCGCGGGAACAGCAAGAGGTGAGGAAGATGACTCCAGGCACGGTGGGCGCCGCCAGCCGCAGGCCGGCGGTGGCGGGGACGTTCTATGCGGGGACGGAACGGCTGCGCGACCAGGTGCGGGGGCTATTACCCGAAGGGGCGCGGCGGCAGGCGGTGGTGGGCGCGGTGGCGCCCCATGCGGGCTTCACATACTCGGGCCGGGTGGCCGCGGCGGTGTACGCGCGCATCGAGCCGCCCGCGACACTGGTGATCCTGGGGCCGAATCACACGGGCATGGGGGCGCAGGCGGCCATCATGACGGAGGGGGCGTGGGCCACGCCCCTGGGGGAGGTGGGCATCGACCGGGCGCTGGCCCGGGCCATCGCCGAGGCCTCCCCCACCCTGGCGGAGGACCCGCTGGCCCACCTCGATGAGCACTCCATCGAAGTACAGCTCCCCTTCATCCAGGTGCTCATGCCCGGGGCCCAGTTCGTGCCCATCTGTCTCATGAGTCAGAGCCTCGGCGTCTGCCGGGACGTGGGCCATGCCGTAGCCGAGGGGGTGCGGCAGACCGGACGCCCGGCGGTGATCGTGGCCAGCACGGACATGAGCCACTACGTCCCCCAGGAGGTGGCGGAACGGAAGGACCGGCAGGCCATCGCCGCCGTGGAGGCCCTGGATGCCGAGGGGCTGTTCGCCGTGGTGCGGCGGGAGCGGATCAGCATGTGCGGTTTCCATCCCACCGCGGCCGCCCTGGTGGCCGCCAGGGAGCTGGGGGCCACGGCCGGCCACCTGGTGCAGTACGCCACGTCGGGGGAGGCCTCCGGGGACTTCCAGCAGGTCGTCGGCTACGCCGGCCTCCTGCTGATCTGACGGGCACCGCCGCCGGATGCGGATGGGCGCGCAGCCGTACCGCTACCTGGAAGATGTGGCCCTGGCGGACATCGCCTTCGAGGCCGAGGGGGGGACCCTGGCCGCGCTCTTCGAAGCGTGCGCCCTGGCCACGACGGAGGTGATGGCGGACCCGGCCACGATCCGGCCCGTGCAGGCGCGCCGCCTCACGCTGGACGCCGAGACGCTGGAGGCGCTCCTGTACGACTGGCTGGCCGAGATCGTCTGGCTGAAGGATGCCGAGGGCCTCCTCTTCAGCCGATTCGCGGCGGAGGTGGAGGCGGGCGATCGGCCGCGCCTGGCGGCCACCCTGTGGGGCGAGCCCATCGCGGCAGGGCGGACGGCGCTGCGGGCGGACGTGAAGGCGGTCACCTACCACCTCTTCGCCATCGAGCGGATCGATGGGGGGTGGCGGGCGCGCGTAGTGCTCGACGTCTAACAGGCTGCTGAAAAAGGCCCGACAACCTTCCCCGCTGCCTCGGCGGCAGCGGGTGGGGCGTTGGCACACTCGGACAATTGCCGGCTGCTGACGTTGCGGCAGCGGTGGCGCTGCGGCGTACCCGGCGTACGCCTCCGACCCACCTTCGGTGGGTACCTCGCCTTCGTGCGCCGCCTTGCATCTGGACCTTTTTGAGCAGCCTGGGCAAGGGCGGGCATTCCTAGAACTCGTCAAGGGGCTGGGTCATGGAAACTCCGATGTCGGTACGGAAGGTCTCCGACTACGTCTGGGAGATCCCGACGGCGGCCAAGGAGGGGATGCGGGTCCCGGCCCGGATCTACGCCTCGGAAGAGCTGCTGAAGGAGATGGACGCCGGGGTGTTCGAGCAGGTGACCAACGTGGCCTGCCTGCCCGGGATCCGGGGCCACGCCCTCTGCATGCCGGACGGCCACTGGGGCTACGGCTTCCCCATCGGGGGCGTGGCCGCCTTCTCCACCGCCGACGGCATGATCTCGCCGGGCGGCATCGGGTTCGACATCAACTGCGGGATGCGGCTCATCCGCACGAACCTCACGCGGGCCGAGGTCCAGCCGCGGCTGCACGAACTGGTGGAGGCCCTGTTCCGGGCGGTCCCCACCGGCGTGGGCTGCCGGGGCTTCGTGCACCTGAGCGGGCCCGAGTTCCGCGAGATGGTGGCGGAGGGGGCTGCCTGGTGCGTGCGCCGCGGCCTCGGGCGGCCCGAGGACCTGGAGGCCACGGAGGACGGCGGCCGCATCCCGGGCGCCGACCCGGAGGCGGTGAGCCACAAGGCGGTGGGGCGAGGCATCCACCAGCTCGGCACCCTGGGCTCGGGCAACCACTACCTGGAGGTCCAGGTGATCGAGCCCTACAACATCCTGGATCCCGAATTGGCCGCCGCCTTCGGCCTGGATATCCCCGAGCAGGTGGTGGTGATGTTCCACTGTGGCTCGCGCGGCTTCGGCCACCAGGTGGCCACGGATTACCTGCGGGTCTTCGAGGGGGCCATGCGGCAGTACGGGATCGCCGCGCGCGATCGCGAGCTGGCCTGCGCGCCGTGGAACTCCCCCGAGGGCCGGCGCTACTTCTCGGCCATGGCCTGCGCGGCCAACGCGGCCTTCGCCAACCGGCAGGTGATCTGCCACCGGGTGCGCGAGGTCTTCGTGGAGATCTTCGGGCGGGACGAGCGGGCGCTGGGCCTGGAGATGATCTACGACGTGTGCCACAACATCGCCAAGCTGGAGTGCTACCGGGTGGACGGGGAGGAGCAGGAGCTGGTGGTCCACCGCAAGGGGGCCACCCGGGCCTTCGCGCCGGGAAGGCACGAGATCCCGCTCCGCTACCGGGCCCTGGGCCAGCCGGTCATCATCGGCGGGTCCATGGAGACCGGGTCCTACCTGCTGGTGGGGACGCCGGGGGCCATGGACGAGACCTTCGGATCCACCGCCCACGGGTCGGGCCGCACCATGTCCCGGGCGGCGGCCAAGAAGAAGGTGCACGGGAAGGAGCTGCAGCGGGAGCTGGAGGCCCGGGGCATCTACGTGCGCACCGCCTCCTACGCGGGGCTGGCCGAGGAGGTGGGCTTCGCCTACAAGGACATTGCCCGCGTGGTCCACGCGGTCGAGGGGGCGGGTATCTCGCGGCCCGTGGTGCGCTTCGTGCCCATCGGCAACATCAAGGGTTGAGGGGAACCCGCCCCGAGGAGATCCCCGCTGAGCTGCAAGCGGGCCCGGGAATCGGGCATCCCAAGCCAGATGTCGCAGACCTGCCCATCCGGTCCGTGGCCCCGCCGCGGAAAGGCTGCCACAGTGCGACTCGTCGTCCCTCGCAGCTTGGGTTATCTTTGCCGTCCGCCTTTCCCCTTTATTCTTCGCTAGTTACGATCCACGGATGTAGCCGTCTGGGCACCCGGATGGCCCACGGCGGTCCCATACAACCCCCTTGGGAACGAGCGGCGGATAGCCGCCGCCTGGGAACGATCAGGCTTGACGTGGGGTTACGGTGATGGCAGCGCCCTGGAGGCGACGACGCCTTCTGGCCTCCGGCCTGCATATGGCCGCGCAGAAGTGGAAACCTCTACCTCCTCGAAGCTTCCAGCAACGCTGACCCCAACACAACCATTGGTTCTTTCTGCCCCGGCAAGCCGCGAATGTGACCCGCGGACGGAATGGCGGTTTCTGGATGCAGCGGTCTGACGCCGGCATGAAGGATGCGGCATTCACCTGAAGATCCAAGGCCTGGAGACGTGATCGCAACGTGGGGTGGGTCCCGGGGGCGCGGCAGCGTGCGGGGGGCCGCGGCGCGCTGGGCCCGAGGAGGAGTCGGCGATGGTGTGGCATCAGGTCTATGACCCCTTCGGCAATGCCGTGCTTTCCACGCTCGTGGCGGCCGTTCCCATTGGCACCTTGCTGTATTTCATCGCCCTCCACCCCCATCGCGACAAGCAGGGCGTGAGGCATCTCGGCATCAGCGCCCCGTATGCGGCGTTCTACGGGGTCCTGGCGGCGTTCCTCGTCGCCTGCGTGGCCTTCGGGATGCCGCTCCCGTCAGCCATCTCGGCCTTTGGCCTCGGGGCCATGTCCGGGTTCCTGGCGATCATCTGGATCATCATCGGGGCCATCTTCCTCTATAACATGACCCTCATCTCCGGCAAGTTCGAGATCGTGAAGGAATCCATCATTCACATCTCGTTCGACCGGCGCCTGCAGGTCCTCTTGATCGCCTTCTCATTCGGGGCCATCATCGAGGGGACCTCTGGCTTCGGCACCCCGGTGGCCATCGCCGGCGCGGTCATGGTGGGCCTCGGATTCCCCCCCTTCCAATCGGCCGTCCTCAACCTTTTGGCCAACACCGCCCCGGTCGCCTGGGGAGCCATCGGAACGCCCATCGTGACCCTGGCGGCCGTGACCGGCATGGATCAGCTCAAGCTCTCCTCCATGGCCGGGCACCAGCTTCCCTTCTGTTCCATCCTCGTCCCCTTTTGGCTGGTCACTGCCTTTGTCCTGATGGAGGGGGGCACCTGGAAGCAGGCCTGGGAGGTGTGGCCGGGGACGCTGTGCGCGGGCCTCTCCTTCGCGGTCATGCAATGGTACGCCTCCTCGACGCAGGCGTTCCACCTGATGACGGATGTGGTCTCGGGCGTCTTCTCCGTCATCTGCACCGCCCTGTTCTTGCGCTTCGTCTGGCACCCCAAGACACGATTCCTGTTGCGATCGGAGCGCGAGGCCCTGGCGAACGCCGGAAAGAGTACGGCGACGGCGACCACGGACAAATCTGGGTGGGAATACGGGTACACCCTCGGCCAAACCGCGTATGCCTGGGTCCCGTGGACGATCCTCATCGTCTGCTGCGCCATCTGGGGCATGCCGACGTGGCGGGTCTACCTGAACAACCTCCTTTCGGGTTATTCGTTTAAGACCACCCTCCTCGGCTCCACGTTTGCGGGCTCGCTCTCCCTGCCGGCGTGGCAAATGCCGGCCCTCCATACCCTGGTCCAGCGCGTGCCGCCGGTGGTCCCGGCCAACGCCAAGCCCGAGGCGGCCGTGTTCACCATCAACTGGCTCTCGGCGTCCGGGACCGGCGTGTTCGTGGCGGCCTTGCTGTCCGGGCTCGCGCTGCGGTTGAGTGCCGCGCAATGGGGCGAGGCCATCCGGCGGACCGCCCGCCGCTTGGTGATTCCCATCCTGGTCATCGCGCAGGTGCTGGGACTCGGGTTCCTCACCCGCTACTCTGGAACCGATGCGGTCCTCGGCCTGGCGTTCACCAGCGCGGGTGCCCTGTATCCCTTTTTCGCGGCCTACCTGGGCTGGCTGGGGGTGTTCCTGACCGGTTCCGACACCGCCTCGAACGCCCTTTTCGGCAGCCTGCAGCGGATCACCGCCCAGCAGCTCCATTTGAACGAGACGCTGATCGTCGCGACCAACTCCACCGGCGGCGTCATGGGCAAGATGATCGACCCCCAGTCCATCATGGTGGCCTGCGCCGCCTGCTACGACGATCCGTACGAGCGGACCCATGCGCTGGGGCCGATCTTCCGGACGGTATGGTGGCATTCGGTCGCCGGAGCCGCAGTGATCGGGCTGATCGCCTTCCTCCAGGCCTACGTCTTCACGGGCCTGATCCCCTAGCGCGCCCTGCAGGAGGCCACGAGGGGAGGGGCGGCGCTTGCCCGCCCCTCCCCTGATCCCGCCCGTCGATGTGCCCGGCGACCGGGGGCCGGTTCACCCGAGAGGATCTGAGAGAAGGATGGGCATGGCGAGCACGGCCCAGCTCTTCATCACCTGCCTGGCCGAGCAGTTCTTCCCCGGCGTCCTCAAGGGGATGGTGGGACTGCTGGAGCGGCTCGGGGTTCAGGTGGCATTCCCCCAGGACCAGACCTGCTGCGGCCAGCCCTTTTTCAACAGCGGTTCCTGGACCCAAGCACGCGAGCTGGCGCGCAAATGGCTGCGGGCGTTCGGCGAGACCGATGGGGCCATCGTCTCACCGTCCGGGTCCTGCGTGGACATGGTGCGGCACCATTATCCGCACCTGTTTCCGCCCGGCACGCCGGAACACGCCCTGGCCGAAGCCACGGCGGCCCGGACGTTCGAGGTCACGCAATTCCTGGTCAACGAATTGAAGGTGACGGACGTCGGGGCTCGGTTCCCCCACAAGGTTACCTATCATGCGTCCTGTCACCTGCTGCGGGGGCTGGGCGCGCGCGAGGAGCCCAAGGCGCTCCTGCGGAAAGTCCAGGGCCTGGAGCTGGTCCCCCTGCCGAACGAGGAGACCTGCTGCGGGTTCGGCGGCGTGTTCAGCGTGATCTACCCCGAGGTGAGCCAGGCCATGATGGCGGCCAAGATCCGTGCCATCGAGGCCAGCGGCGCCGAGGCGGTTGTGGCCTGCGACGCGGGCTGCCTGATGAACCTCGCCGGCGGGCTCCGCAAGCTGCGCTCGCCGGTGAGGGCCATGCATTTGATCGAGGTGCTGGCGGCAGACCGGGGGGCGCCATGAGCCGGGCGATGGCCCCCATCGACTTTCGCGCCAACGCGCAGCGCGTGCCGGCCACGATGCCGGCGGCCGTGCAGAAGGCCACCACCCGGTTCCTGGGCACCCGCGCGGCGCTGGTAGACCTGCTGGGCCAGGAGCTCTGGCAGACCCTTCGCCAGGCCGGGCACGACCTGCGCCTGCATGCCATCACCCACCTCGATCACTACCTCGAACAGGCGGAACGGGAGGTGGTGAAGGCGGGCGGCCAGGTGCACTGGGCGCGGGACGCGGCGGAGGCGAACCGCATCGTCCTGGATATCGCGCGCGAACATGGGGTGCGGCTCGCGGTTAAATCCAAGAGCATGGTCACCGAGGAGATCGGACTGAACCATGCCCTGGAGGGGGCGGGCATCCGGGTCCTGGAGACCGATCTCGGCGAGTACATCGTCCAGCTCCTCGGGGTCGGGCCGGCCCACATCGTCGTCCCGGCGTTCCATCTGTCCAAGGAGGAGATCGCCGACCTCTTCCGTACGAAACTGGGGGTCGAGGCGCTGGCGGAGGCGCAGCAACTCACCCAGATCGCGCGCCTGCGGCTCCGCGAGGAATTCCTGGCGGCCGACATGGGCATCTCCGGGGGCAATTTCCTCGTGGCCGAAACGGGCACGGTGGTCCTGGTCACGAACGAAGGGAACGGACGGATGTGCACCACCGTGCCGCCCCTCCACGTGGCCGTCGTCGGGATCGACAAGGTGGTGCCGGATTGGGAGAGCCTCACCGTCCTCCTCAAGCTGCTCGCCCGGAGCGCCACGGGGCAGAAGCTGTCCTGCTACACCTCCTTCATCACCGGCCCCGCCCGGACGAAGGGGGACACGGGGCCGGGGGAGTATCACCTCGTTCTCTTGGACAATGGCCGCTCCCGCATCCTCGAGACGCCCGAGACCCGTGAGACGCTGCTCTGCATCCGATGCGGCGCCTGCCTGAACATCTGTCCCGTGTACAATACCGTGGGCGGGTATGCCTACGGCTGGCCGATCTCCGGGCCGACGGGGGCGATCTTCGGGACGCAGATCCTGGGCACCAAGGTGGCCGGCGGCCTCCCGTTCGCCTCGACCCTCTGCGGCGCCTGCAATGACATCTGCCCCGTGAAGATTCCCATCACGGAGATCCTGCTCCGGTTGCGCCGTCGCGTGGTCGAGGGGGACGAGCAGGAGGGGCCCATGGGGCCAACGATGGCGCGGACCGGCGCAAAGATGGGAGCGCTGGCGCTTGGCACGCCGTGGCTCTATCGGCTGGGTTCCCGGCTCCTGAAGGTGGCGCAGGCGCCTTTCCGCCGGGATGGCTGGCTCGCGAAGTTGCCGCCGCCCCTGAATCGCTGGACGATGGTCAGGCCTTTCCCCGCCTTCGCGGCAGATTTTCGCACATGGTGGCGTGCGCGCTCCCGTGAAGGCCCGCGATCTCACTAGCCCGGACCCGAGGGGAAGAGCGAGGTGGGCATGAGTCCAGCGCGCGAAGAGATTCTGGGAAAGGTGCGCACCGCGTTGCATCGTAGCCCGGATTCGCCCGTACCGGCCGTTCCGCCGGCGGCGCGGGTGCGGCCCCGCGCCGCGGGCCCTGCCGGCGCCGAGACCGAGGTCCTCCTGGCAGAGATCGAGAGACTGGCGGGGAAGACCCGGCGCCTGGCCTCCCGGGATGACCTGGGGGCGGCGCTGGCGGAACTGATCGCGGCCGAGGAGGTCAGGAAGGCCACCGTGTGGGCCACCCCGGATCTCCTGGCATGGGAGGTGCCCGCCACCCTGCGGGCGCGCGGGGTGGAACTCGTGTCGCCGCAGGCGGACAAGCGGCTGGTGGCGCAATGCGACCTCGGCATCACCGGCGTGGACCTGGCCCTGCCGGAGACGGGGACGCTCGTCCTCCGGTCCTCACCGGAGAGGCCGCGGGTGGTCTCACTCCTGCCACGCGTGCACCTGGCGATCCTTCGGCCGGCGGCCCTGCGGGCCGACCTGCACCAGGTGTTCTCCGAGGTCAAGGCGGACGGATCCTTCGTGCTCATCACCGGGCCGAGCCGGACCTCCGATATCGAGCTGACCCTGACGATCGGCGTCCATGGTCCGAAGTCCCTGCACGTGTGGGTTGTGGAGGCGTAGGGGGGTGCTGCGCGGGCCACGCAACGTCCGAGGGCGACCGGCTCGCGTACCCACGCGAGGGCATTGAGTATGGCGGGGCTGTTTCCCGAGGGCGGTTCGGGGTGGCGAGCCTTTGAGCCACCGCCACCCCATGGCCCGAAGCGGCCAGAGAAAGGCCGCCGCGACCCGCGGGATCGGGTCCGGTCCTCGCAGCGAGCCGAGGCCCTGGTTCGGACCGTCCGCCGCGTACCCCAGAAACACATCGAAGGTGGGCGGCTGTGAGGGACAAAGGGGGTCGGATAGGCTCCGC
>Ga0187780_10001484_pt1 | contig 17688 bp, 12 predicted proteins | sample 1015_Q2_SP10_20__FD_132429 | JGI IMG/M metagenome (GOLD analysis project Ga0187780, IMG submission 132429) | Tropical peat soil microbial communities from peatlands in Department of Meta, Colombia - 1015_Q2_SP10_20_MG | ecosystem: Environmental > Terrestrial > Soil > Wetlands > Peat | place...
ACCTTGCCGCGCCTTCCCAGCGGCTTCCTGAGCACAAGCCCCAGGCGGGAAACTTTGACGTCGCGGTCACGTTTTCGGAAGAGCATCTCCCGTCCCTCCGCCGGAACGCCCCTGCACCCCTGCTCCCCTGCGCCTCACTCTCCGTTCCCCGTCCCCATGCTTGGGGGGGGCAGCACCATCAGGAGGTATACGCGCGTTCGCGATGCTGGCTCAGGTCGAGGCCGAGCAACTCCTCGTCCTCGGAGACCCGGAGCCCGATGAGACGATCGACCAGTTTAAGGATCGCCCAGGTGCCGGCCAGCGACGTCGCCGCCACCGCCAGCACCGTCAGGGCCTGGATGCCGAGCAGGATCGGGTTCCCGAACAGGAGACCGTCCGCGCCCGAGGGATTGTAGGCCTTGGACGCCATGAGGCCGGTGGCCAGGAGCCCGATGATCCCGCCGACCCCATGGATGCCCACCACATCGAGGGCGTCGTCGTACCCGAAGCGCGTCTTCATGGTCACGGCCAGGTAGCAGAGCGGTCCCGCCGCCAGCCCGATCAGGATGGCCGAGGGCAGGCTCACATAGCCGGCCCCGGGCGTGATCGCCACCAGCCCGGCCACCGCCCCGCTGGCGAGACCCAGAACGGCGGGCGTGCCGCGGTCTAGCCATTCCGCCACCAGCCAGCTCAGGGCGCCGGCCGCCGCCGCCGAGTGGGTTGCCAGGAGCGCCCGGGCGGCCACGGCGTTCGCCCCCATGGCGCTCCCGGCGTTGAGCCCGAACCAGCCGAACCAGAGCAGCCCGGCGCCCACCAGGGTGAGCGGCAGGTTGTGCGGGGCCATGTATTCCTTCCCGTAACCCTGCCGCTGCCCCAACACCACCGCGCAGACCAGGGCGGCGACCCCGGCGCTGGTGTGCACCACCGCCCCGCCGGCAAAATCCAGCGCGCCCAGCCTCTGCAGCCAGCCGCCCCCCCAGACCCAGTGCGCCAGCGGGGCGTAGACCAGGAGGGACCAGAGGGCCGCGAACAGCAGGAGCGCGCTGAACCGCATGCGCTCGGCGAAGGTGCCGGTGATGAAGGCGGGGGTGATGGCGGCGAACATGAGCTGGAACACCATGAAGGCCTCGCGCGGGATCGTCGGGCCGTGGGCCGGGGAAGCGCCCGGACCGACGCCGCCGAGGCCCGCCCACTCGAACCCCCCGATGAGGCCCAGATGATCCGGCCCGAAGGCCAGCGTGTATCCGAGGAGAACCCAGAGCGGGCTGACCAGGCAGAGGATCATGAAGCTCTGCATGATGGTGCCGAGGACGTTCTTGCTGCGGACCAATCCCCCATAAAACAGCGCCAGGCCCGGGACGATCATGGCCAGCACCAGCGCCGACGACGCCAGCACCCAGGCCGTATCGCCGCTGTTGATCGGGGGCGCCGCCCCCGTGGATTGGGCCCAGGCCGGTCCCGCCGTCATGAGGACGGCGAGCCCCGTCAGCGCCATGAACCAGCCGCGTCGTCTCCCGCCGGCCGTCATCATCCTCATCCTACCCTCGTGCCTTGCCGTCGCGTCCACGGTCCGCCTCAGGCCGCCTCGGCGGCGCGCCCCTTGGCCGGGAACAGCCCGGTGGGCTTCCATTGGAGGAACCAGATCACGATCCCCAGGATGGCCACCTTGGCGTAGATGGCCCCCGCGGTCCCACCGATGAACGGCTCCAGGATCTTGTTGGAGAGCCCGATGCCGAAGGAGGCGACCACGGCCCCCAGCAGCTTGCCGACGCCCCCGAGGACCACCACCATGAAGGCGTCCACGATGTAGGTCTTGCCCACCTCCGGGTCCACCGTGCCGATGAGGCTCAGGGCGCACCCAGCCACGCCGGCCAGGCCCGTGCCCAGGGCGAAGGTCAGGCCGTCGATCCGCCGGGTGGAAACGCCCAGGCAGGCGGCCATGCCGCGGTTCTGCATGGCGGCGCGCACCCGGAGGCCTGTCGAAGTCCGGTGCAGCAGGAGGGACGTTCCGGCCAGGCACACGGCCGCCAGCGCCACGATGAAGATCCGGCTGTAGGGGAAGATCAGGCCCCGCAGGACCTCCACGCCGCCCCGGAACCAGGTGGGCGAGTTCACGCTGGTCTGGTCGCCGAAGTAGAGGCGGGCCGCCTGCTGGAAGATCATGCCGATGCCCCAGGTGACGATGAGCGTCTCCAGGGGGCGGCCGTAGAGGAAGCGGAGAAGGCCCGCCTCCAGCGCCAGCCCCACCAGCCCGGCCACCAGGAAGGCCAGGGGCAGCGCCGCGAAGAAGAAGTAGTCCTGGCGGCCGGGCAGGTGGGTGGCGAAGAACTCCTGGACCACGTAGGCGGTGTAGGAGCCCAGCATCAACATCTCGCCGTGGGCCATGTTGATGATGCCCATGAGCCCGAAGGTGATGGCGAGCCCCAGGCTCATGATGAGCAGTACCGCGCCCAGGCTCACCCCGTTGAAGAGATAGCCCACGAGGTTTCGGACGATGAGGAATTCCTCGATGCGGCGGACGGCGCGGCGGGCGGCCTGCTGCGCCGCGGCGTCGGTCTCGCGGTCGCGCAGCTCCCGGAGCTGCGGCAGGGCCGCCTCGGAACCGAGGCGGCCCAGGGCCTCGGCGGCCGCCGCGCGCTCGGCCGGCTCCGCGGCCTGGAGGCGCAGGGTCGCCAGCGCCTCGGCCAGGACAGCCCGCACCTCGGGGTCGGTCTCGCGCTCCGCCGCCTTCGCCAGCAGCGGGATGGCGGCGGGGTCGCGCGCGGTGCCCAGCTTGAAGGCGGCGGCCTTGCGCGCGTCGCGATCGGGGCCGAAGATCTCCAGGCGCTGCAGCGCCCGCTGGACCAGGCCGAAATGCGCCTCCTCGAGGGCGATGGCCTCCTGGCCCTCGGCGGGCGCCGCCGGCTGCCCGGCGGCGCCCGCGATGGGCTGGCCGCGCAGGTTTTTCAGCGCGCCGTCGTCCCCCAGGATGGCCACGCGGTCCTTGAGCAGGTACAGGGAGCCGTCCTTGAGCGCGCGCAGCAGCGGCTCCACGGCGGGATCGGCCATTTCCTGCAGGGCGAGGATGGCCGCCTCTTGGGTAGCAGGTACGGCCAGCCGGAGGGCGGCCGCCTCGAGTGCGGGGCCGCCGCCCGCCGGGGGTGCTGCACCCCCGGGGGCGGCATGTCCCGCCAGCGCCACGAGGGCGACGGCGATGATGGTGATTACTTTTTCTCGGAGAGCCACACGCGCTTCCCGCCGACCACGTCGTAGGTTCCCTTGCCGCCGCCGCTCCAGTCACAGCCGCGGTTGGCGTAGGTCACCTTGCTCCAGGGTTCCGGGGCCACCCAGCCCTTGCTCTTCCACACCACGTCGAACTGGCCGTCCGCCCGGATCTTTCCGATGTACACCGGCTTCCAGGTGTGGTGGTTCTTCGGGTCCACCTTGTACTTGCCGACGGGGCTGGAGATCTCGAGGCCCTCCAGGGCCTTCAGCACCTTGTCCACATCCGTGGATTTCGCCTTCTCGGTGGCCTTGGCCCAAAGGTGCACGTGGACGTAGGCGTGCATCATGGGGTCGTCGGTGACGCACTGCTTGTCCGGGATGTTGTGGCCGCCGCACCACGCCTTGTAGGCCTTCACCCACTTGAGGTTCTCCGGCGTCTTGAGCGACATGTAGTAGTTCCAAGAGGCCAGGTGCCCGACCAGCGGCTTCACGTCCAGGGTCTGGAGCTCCACCTCGGCGAAGCTGTACGAGATGACGGGGACCCGCTCCGCGGTCAGGCCCTGGTTGGCGAGCTCCTTGAAGAAGGGCACGTTGCTGTCGCCGTTGATGGTGTTGATGACGGCCGCGTCCCCCGCCGCCCCGAAGCTTTTGATCTTCCCGATGATGGTCTGGTAGTCCTGGTGGTGGAAGGGCGTGTACTCCTCGGCGATGTTGGCCTCGGGGACCTCCTTCACCTTGGTGAGGTAGAGGCGCAGGATCTTGTTGGTGGTGCGGGGGTACACGTAGTCCGAGCCCAGCAGGTAGAACTTCTTCTTGTTCCCGCCCTCCGGGCTCATCAGGTAGTCCACTCCCGGGGTGGCCTGCTGGTTGATGGTGGCGCCCGTGTAGATGACGTTCTTGGAGCACTCCTCGCCCTCGTACTGCACCGGGTAGAAGAGGAGGCCGTTGTTCTGCTCGAACACGGGCAGGACCGATTTGCGGCTGACCGAGGTCCAGCAGCCGAAGACGGCGGCCACCTTGTCCTGGAGCAGCAGCTTCTTGGACTTTTCGGCGAACAGGTCCCAGTTGGACGCCGGGTCTTCCACCACGGCCTCCACCTTGCGGCCCATGACGCCACCGCCCTTGTTGATCTCCTCGATGGCCATCAGCACCACTTCCTTGATGGGCGCCTCGCTGATGGCCATGGTGCCGCTGAGCGAGTGCAGGACGCCGACCTTGATGGGCCCCTGCTCCGCCGCGCGGACGATGGCGGGGAAGGCGAGCCGGCCCGCCACCCCCGCGCCGACGAGGCCCAGGGTGGACGCCTTGAGGAACTCGCGGCGCGAGGGGTGGAGTGCACCAGCGGGAGTCTTTACTGCCATGGCATGCTCCTTTCCGGTGGGAGGTTGAAGGCTCATGGTCCGTTCACGCCCGCCCGTGCGTCCGGGACGCCCCGCGCGCGGATGGGCAAGGGGCAATGCGTGTGCCACGACGGTGCCCGCCGAACGGCATCGGGCAGCATGACGTGTAGGCCGCCGTACCCGCGAACTTGCGCGGCCTCGTGGAACGGCTGAAGACGTGTCGCCGGGCCCATCGGCGTGCCGGGAGTGACAAAAGAGTCCGTTCCGACGACAAAAACGTCGAAAGCGCCAACACCGTCAGAAACGGACCCACCATGGACAGGCAGGTCCGGAAGGACTGCCGGCGCCGGGCACGGGACCGGCGCCTCACCCATGGCTCGAGACCGGGGTGAGAGGGCCGGCCAGGGCCGGGCCCGGCAGCGCCGGACGACGCCGCCTCAGACGAGCGGTGCAGGCCCCCGCGAGCCCCGCGCCGGCGGCGAGCAGGGGGAGGCCGAGGACGTACCGCTGGCGCGCCCTGGCGCGCGCGAGAAGGATGCGCGCCACCGCGCGCTCTCCGGCCAGGGTCTCCTGGTGGCTGGCCAGGGCCATGTCGATCCGCCGCACCATCTCCTCGGGAATGGGCGCGTCGCCCCAGCGGGCCTCCTCCCGGCGGGCCTGGAGGCGCCGGCGCTCCTCCGAGGCGCGGGCGATGTCCTGCAGGGCGTCCTCCAGGTCTGTGCGCTCCCGAGGCCGCAGGAACGCATTGCGAACGGCCGGGGCCGCGCGCTCCATCCCTTCGAGCCAGAGGTGATCCGCGGCCGGGGCGGCGGCCAGGAAGCCGCCCGCCGCGGCGCCCAGGAGGCCGGCGGCCCTGGCGGCCCCGAGGGCGGCCCGCCGGACGTCCAGCCGGGCCGGTCGCCCGTGGGCCAGCGCCCGCGCGGCCGCCGCCAGGCAGAGTGCGAGGACGAAGGCGCACACCAGGGCCGCCCCCGTGGGCAGGTTCCAGGCGAAGGACGCCGCCAGGCCCGCCAGGCTCGATGCGGTGCCCAGCCCCCAGCCGACGGCGAGGCGCGCCCACACGGCCCGCGCGAAGAGGGCGCCCGCCCCGGCCGGGATGATGAGGAAGGCGAAGACCAGCAGGACGCCGGCCATGCGGACCGAGCTGGTGACCACCACGCCGAAAGTCAGGTAGAAGACGAAGTCCCAGGCCCGCACCCAGCGCCCCTCGCGCTCCGCGGCCGCGGGGTCCAGGGAGATCTGGAGGAACCGGCGGCGCAGGGCCCAGTGGAGGGCGCCCAGGGCGCCGTACACGGCGGCCGTGCGCGCCAGCGCCGGTCCCGTCACGGTGAGGATGTTGCCCACCAGCATGACCTTGATGTACTCGGCGCCCTGGGGGGCCCGGTCCACCGCCAGCACGGCCGCCGCCGCCGAGGCCACGTACACGATGCCGATGATGGCCTCGTGGGGGATGCGCAGCGAGCGCGGCCGCGTGACGGCGAAGAGCGCCGCGCCGGTGGAGGCGAAGGCCAGAGAGTACCAGTACGCGGCGTCGCTCTGGAGCGGGTGGCCCAGGAGGAAGGCCACGGTGGCCCCCAGGGCGGCGATCTGGGCCAGGGCCAGATCCACGAAGATGACGCCCCGGGCCAGGATGTGGATGCCCAGGTAGGCGTGGATCCCCGTCAGCACCAGACAGGCCAGCAGCGGCAACAGGAGTAGGTCCATAGGCGTTTGTCGTTTATCGTCGGTCGTCTTTCGTTGGCCGCCCCTGTGGGGTGTCCTTCAACGACAAACGACAGACCGGAAACCACGAACGCCGGGCGCGAGGGCCCGGCTCACGGCCGGGCCTCGCGCCCGGCGAAAGCGGCCAGGAGTTGGGCCACGTCGTAGTCGAACAACTGCACGTAGTCGCCGGCCCCCTCGGCGCTGCCCACCGACGGGGCGAGCGGGGCCACGCGGGCCCCCGCCCGCGAGGCCACGAGGCCGGCCAGCCCCTGGTCCACGTATGGCTCCGCGATCACGACGCGGACCTGGTGGCGCTTCATGCGATCGATCAGCTCGGCCAGCGAGGCGGGGGAGGGGGGCACGCCGGGCCGCGGCTCGATGAAGCCGGCCACCTGCAGGCCGAAGCGCCGGGCGAAGTAGGGCCAGCTATCGTGGTACGCCACCACGCGCGCCCCGGCGAAGGGCGCCACGGCCCTGATCCACCGCTCCCGGGCCGGGGCCAGGCGGGCCAGGAAGGCCTCGCGGTTGGCGGCGAAGACGGGCGCCTCGCGCGGGGCCACGCGCCGGAGGCCGGCCAGGATGTTGGCGGTGATCTGGGCGGCGTTGTCCGGGTCCAGCCAGTAGTGGGGGTTGCCGCCGGCGTGCGCGTGACCCACGCCCCCGCGCGCCCCGGGCGGCACCGGCTCCAGCAGGTCGATCTCCTCGGCCGCGTTCACGAAGCCGGGCTGGCCCGGCAGGATGGTCCGGTTGCCGGCCCGCTCCACGGCGGGGACCACCCACGCGTCGTGGCCCACGCCCACGCGCACGAAGAGTTGCGCCTCGCGCAGCGCCTCCACGTGCCCCGGCTTGGCCTCTACCGCGTGGGGGTCCTGCGCGGGCGGGGCCAGGCTGACGGCCCGCACGCGGTCGCCCCCCACGGCCTCGGCCAGGGCCCTGAGGTCCGTGGTGGTGGTCACCACGCGCACGGGCGCGGCGGCGGCGCCCTGCGCGCAGGCGAGGAGGGCCGCCCCGAGGGCGAATGCGGGTGACGGTCGGAGATGCATCTGGAGAGGTCCCTGCGGCCGGCGGGGTGCCCGGGAGGTCCCCCGCCGGCCGCCACTCGGTTGTCTATGATTTCTTCGTAAAGTTCGCTTTCGGGATCATGCAGTGGACCCCCTTGCGCACGTCAACCACCTGGCTGACGCGGCAGTCGCCGATGATGGAGGTCAGGGAATAGGCCTCGTAGGGGTCCAGCTTCTGCTGCTTGACCAGGAAGTCCACGGTCTCCTTCAGGGCGTTCTTGAAGGCCTTGTTCAGGTCCTCGTCGAAGCCCACCATGATCCAGTGGGTGGGGGTCTCGATGCGGGGCCACTCCAGCTTCAGGTCCTTGCGCACGATGGGCTGGATCACGATCTCCCGGTAGGCGCACTCCAGGGCGGTGAGGTTGACCTCGCCGTTGCCCTGGCGGCAATGGGAATCCCCGGTCCAGATGAGGCCGCCCTTCTGGAAGACGGGGAAGAAGATCGTGGTCCCCTCCACCACCTCGTTGATATCCATGTTGGAGCCGTTCTTCCACGGCCGCAGGGTGGAAACGGGCGCCAGGGGGTCCTTGGAGCCGCCCTTGCGCGGGGACGGGTCGTTGGGATCGATGCCCACGGCGATGGTCCCGGGGAAGGGCTTCAGGTCGATGGTGATCCCCGGCTTGAACTCGGCCGTCTTGGTCTCCCAGTCGAGGTAGAAGTACTTCACGAAGCCGTTGGGGAAGTCCTCCTGCATGGCCCCCACGGTGGGGAACTGTTTTCCGGGAAGGTTGAAGTTCGTGCCGAAGGCCTTGGGGACGATCTTCTTGATGCGGACCTCCAGCACGTCGCCCGGCTCGGCCCCGTTGACGTAGATGGGGCCCGTGACGGAGTGCGGGCCGCCGCCCGGGTTCGCCAGGCGGAGCTGGACGATTTCGTCCATCGTCGTGCCGGGCTGGATCTTGTTGATGGCGTGCATCATGGTTTCGATGGCCACGGTGTCGCCCGAGTTCACCACCAGCTTGGGCTTCTCGCCGACGTCCAGCCAGCCCCACTGGGTGGTCTCGGGCGTGGCCGGAAGGACGTGGTAGGTCCCCTTGTCCGTGGGCACCGTGCGGGCGCGCTGGCTCTCCTCGACCTGCTGCTGGGCCACCGCCAGGTAGCCGGCGCCCAGGAGCAGGAGGCCCAGGCCGGCCGCCATCGCGAGCTTCGTACCTCCGCGCATCATCCCTCTCCTCTTCGCGTTATGAAGCGGTCTTGGATTCGACCGGAAACTGGGAACGGGAAACCGTGAACCCACCGGCCGCTGAAAAGGGCTCCTCTGCCCAGGCTGCTCAAAAAGGTCCAGATGCAAGGCGGCGCGCGATGCGAGGCGCGAGGCGTACTCGGTCCGTACGATGCAGCGCCGCGCGAGGGCGCCAACGCCGCAGATGGGCCTTTTTCAGCAGCCTGCGAGGGTTGATCAGCCCACCGGGTCATAGCGGCGGACGATGCCGAACTTGCGCAAGCGGTAGCGGATCTGGCGCGGCGTGATGCCCAGGTATTCCGCCGCCCGCGCCTGCACGCCCCCCGCCCGATCCAGCGCGGCCAGGATGGCCTCGCGTTCCAGGTCCCGCAGCCGCGTCCCTCCCATCTCGCCCCCCGCGTCGCGCGGCCCGCGTCGCTCGCCCGGGCCCCGCCCCCCCGGCCCCGCGACCTCGGCCGCGGTGGTGATCACTTGAGGGAGGTCCTCGGGCAGGACCAGGTTGCGCTGGGCCAGCACCACCAGGCGCTCGATGACGTTCTCCAGCTCCCGCACGTTCCCCGGCCAGAGGTACTCCAGGAGGGCCTGGAGCGTGCGCCCCGTGATCCGGACCTGCTTGCCGTTCTCGGCGTTGAAGCGGCCCAGGAAGTGCTCCACCAGGGCCGGGATGTCCTCGCGCCGTTCGCGCAGGGGCGGCAGGACGATGGGGAGGACGTTCAGCCGGTAGTAGAGGTCCTCCCGGAAGGTCCCCTCGGCCACCGCGCGTTCCAGGTGGCGGTTGGTGGCGGCGATGATCCGCACGTCCACCGTGAGGGTGCGCGTCCCGCCCAGGCGCTCGAAGCGCTTCTCCTGGATGACGCGCAGGAGCTTGGCCTGCGTGCCCAACGGCATGTCCCCGATCTCGTCCAGGAACAGGGTGCCCTGGTCCGCCAGCTCGAAACGTCCCTTGCGGGCCTGCACGGCCCCGGTGAAGGCGCCGCGCTCGTGCCCGAACAGCTCGCTCTCCAGGAGCGTTTCGGGGAGGGCCGCGCAGTTCAGCTTGATGAAGGGCCCGCCCGCCCGCGGCCCCTGGAGGTGGATGGCCCGCGCGATGAGCTCCTTGCCGGTGCCGCTCTCCCCCCGCAGCAGGACGGTGGCGTGGCTCGGGCTCACCCGCGCCACGGCCTCGAACACCTCCTGCATCCGCGTCCCCCGGCCCACGATGGCATCGCTGAGCCGGGCGGGCGCGGCGGGCCCGGGGCGCGCCGCGGGAGGGCGGAGCGGGGGCGCTGCGGGGGCGGGCGCGCCCCCGGCCTCGCGCTCGGCGTGCACGGCCTGGCCGATCAGGTCCGAGACCACCGTGAGAACGCGCAGGTCGTCATTGAAGCTGCCGGCGCCCTCGCCGGGACCCCGGGTGGCGACCAGGACGCCCAGGGGCTCACCCTTGGCGCGGATGGGGACGCCCAGCAGCGTGCCGCCGGGGGAGGCCCTGCGGCCGGGCCGCCCGCCGCCCTCGGCCCGTGGCGAGTCATCCTCGCCCTCGGGGACCACCAGGGGCAGCCCGTGACGGAGGATCTGGGCCATGAGGCCCTCGGGCAGGAGAGAGGCCGGCGCCGGACTGGCCGGCCGCGCGTGACCGCCCGAACCCCCGAGGGGCGGCCGGGGATGGCCACCCGGCCCGGCAAGAGGCGGCCGGGGATGGATGGACGCCGCCACGCGGAGGCGGCCGGTGCCGCGCTCCTCGAGGAGCACGCTGCCGCCCGCCAGGTCGAGGAACGAGTGGAGCACCCGCAGGGTGGCCGTGAGGGCCTTCCCCAGGTCCCCGCCCGCGCTCAGGAGCCGGCTGACCTCGTAGAGCGTGGAGAGTTCGGTGGTGCGCCGGGCGAGCTCCCCACGGGCCCGCCGGCTTGCAGCGGCCGGGCCGCGGCCGGGGGCGCTCACCGTGCCGTCGGGCAGCGTCCTTCGCGGGGCGGCAGCCACGTACCGGGGCCCCTCCGGCATGCGGGTCGCCCCTTAACAGGCTGCTGAAAAAGGCCCAGCAGCTTTCCCCGCTGCCGACGGAACGGCAGCGGGTGAGGCGTTGGCGCGCTCGCGCGGCGCTGCGACGTACGGACCGAGTACGCCTCGCACCTCGCATCGCGCGCCGCCTTGCATCTGGACCTTTTTGAGCAGCCTGGGCAAGAGAGCGTTTTTCAGCATCCTGCTTAAGCCGGGGGCCGGCCGGCCGGGGCCGGCCGGGCGTGGCGCGACTCGTCCGCCGGGTGGCCCATCGGTCCCGCAGGCAGGCCGTGGCCGGCGAGGTGGCCCCCCTCGCCCATCATCCCCAGCGCGTAGGCGTTCTCGTTGTGCTGACTCAGATCGAGCCCGGCGTGCTCGTCCTCCTCGTGCACCCGGAGGCCCATCACGGCGTCCACGGCCTTGCCGATGATCAGGGTCCCGAGGAAGGCGAAGGCCCACGTGGCCAGCACCGTGAGGGCCTGGATGGCGAACTGCTGCGGGTTGCCGTAGAAGAGGCCGTTGGCCCCGTCCGGGTTGATCACCTTGGTGGCGAAGAGGCCGGTGGCCAGCGCCCCCCAGGTGCCCCCCACCCCGTGAACGCCCACCACGTCCAGCGAATCGTCGTAGCCGAGCCTCACCTTCAGGACGCACCCGCTGTAGCACAGGATCCCCGCCACGGCGCCGATCACGAGGGCGGCCATGGGCGTGACGAAGCCCGACGCCGGGGTGACGGCCACCAGGCCGGCCACGGCGCCGGACGCGGCCCCCAGCACCGTGGGCTTGCCCCGCATCGCCCACTCCCACAGCATCCACGAGACGGCGGCCGCGGCCGTGGCCACGTGGGTGGCCACGAAGGCGCTGACCGCCAGCGCATTGGCCCCCAGGGCGCTGCCGGCGTTGAACCCGAACCATCCCACCCACAGGAGCCCCGCCCCCAGGACCGTGAGGGTGAGATTGTGGGGCGGCATCGGTTCGTGCCCGAACCCCCGTCGCTTGCCGATGATCAAGGCCATGGCCAGGGCCGAGACGCCCGAGCTGATGTGCACCACGGTGCCGCCGGCGAAGTCCAGCGCACCCATGTTCCGCATCCACCCGCCGTTCCCCCAGACCCAGTGGGCCAGTGGATCGTAGATGAAGGTGGCCCAGAGGAGCGTGAACACCAGGAAGGGGGCGAACCGGATACGCTCCGCGAAGGCCCCCGTGATGAGGGCAGGGGTGATCACGGCGAACATCATCTGGTACACCATGAAGGCCTGGTGCGGGATGGTCTTGGCGTAATCCGGGTTCGGGTCCAGCCCCACGCCCCGCAGCCCGATCCACTCGAACCCCCCGAGGATCCCCTTGAACGCATCGGGGCCGAAGGCCACGGAATAGCCCCACAGGGCCCACTGGAGGCTGATGATGGCCAAGATGATGAAGCTCTGCATGAGCGTGGACAGGGCGTTTTTGCGCCGGACCATCCCCCCGTAGAAGAGGGCGAGGCCGGGGGCCGTCATCATGAGGACGAAGGCGGCGGAGGTGAGCATCCACGCCGTGTCTCCGGGATCGACTTTCGCGGAGGCTTGTGCCGAAGGGGCGCCGGGGGCGGGTGGCGACTGCGCCGGCGCGGCCGGCGCGGGGGCGGGCCGCGCCGCCGGCTCCTGGGCCGAGGCTGCCTGCGCCGCGCCGAGTGCGGCGGCCAGCAACAGGGCGACACCGAACGATCGCAGGGCCATGCGAGTCGGCACAGCGGTACCTCCTTCGAACGGGCTTCGACCGGGTTAAACAGGATCGTGGCGGGCCGCCCCTCCGCATTCGCGGCTGCCCGCGGCCACACCGGGGAAGCAGATTCCATGCCACGCAATGCGCGAGCGGTCGGGAACGCCGAGAGGCGGGGTAACCCCCCGTGTTTGCAACCGGTGGGGCGGGGCCGCAGCGTCAGGCCGGACGGGGCGCCTCGCGCGCCCTGCCCAGCGGATAAGCATCGCCCCAGCACGTGCCTATTTTCGTGGCGCGCCCCCTTACGCAACGAGCGAGCTGATGGGCTGATGGGCTGACGAGCTGACGAGCGGGGCAGCGGGAGAAAGACGTTGCCCGATGGTCCTCCCCACTCGTTGCTCATCAGCTCATTGCTCATCAGCTTCCATCAGTGGTATCCTGCGCCGGCTGGCTGACCCCTCGAATCAGGAAGGCGCGCATGACCTTCTGGCTCACGCTCCCCACGGCGTTCATCCTGGGCCTCCTGCACGCGCTGGACGCGGACCACGTGATCGCGGTGACCACGTTCATCGCCCGCCGGCCCCGCCCGCGCCAGGCCGTGCGCTTCTGCCTGCAGTGGGGGCTGGGGCACATGGTGCCGCTGCTGGTTCTGGGGGTGGGCGCCATCCTGCTGGGGCGTCGGATCCCGGCGGCCTTCGCGTGGGCGGCGGAGCTGGCCGTGGGGGGCGTGCTCCTGGTGTTGGGCGGCCTGGTGTTCCGCGACCTCTGGAGGCGGCGGATCCACCTCCACGTCCACGAGCACGACGGTGTGCGGCACGCCCACCTGCACTCGCACCAGGGGGGCGCGCACCATGCCCACACCCACGGGCCGACGCTGGTGGGGATCGTCCACGGCCTGGCGGGGACCGCGGGCGTCTTCGTCGTGGTGCCGGTGGCCGCCCTGGCCTCGGCCTGGGCGGCCGCCGTCTACATCGTGGTCTTCAGCGTGGCGGTCGTCTTGATGATGGTGCTGTACGGGGCTTCGGCCGGCCTCGTCCTCGGCCGGTTCCAGGAGCGGTCGCTCGCCCTGTATCGGTGGGCCCTGGCCCTGGTGGGGACCCTCAGCGTGGGGGCGGGGGCGCTGTGGATCGGCCGGCTGCTTTGACGCGGGGCCCCCGGTGGAATTCGGCCCGCTGACGCCGGGACGTTTCGTCCGGCGGCTGAACCGGTTCGCGGCCCTGGTGGAGGTGGGCCGGCGCCGCGTCCCGGCGCACGTGGCGAACTCGGGGCGGCTGCGCGAGCTGTTGGTGCCCGGGTACCGGGTGTACCTCAGGCCGGTCGGGCGGGCGGGCCGGCGCTGCCCCTACGACCTCGCGCTGGTGCGCGCGCAGGCGACGCTGGTCTCGGCCGATGCACGCCTCCCCAATACCCTGCTGGCCGAAGGGCTGGCGGAGGGGCGGATCGCCGCCCTGCGCGGGTTCCCCAGGGCGCGGCGCGAGGTGCGCCACGGGGGAAGCCGGCTGGACTTCGTGCTGGAGCGCCCCGGAGCCCGTTGCCTCGTGGAGGCCAAATCGGTGACGCTGGTGGAGGGGGGCGTGGCCCTGTTTCCGGACGCGCCCACGGCCCGCGGGCGTCGTCACGTGGAGGCCCTGGCCCGCGCACGCCGGCGCGGCACGGATGCGGCCGTGGTGTTCGTCGTGCAGCGGAAGGACGCCCAGCGGTTTCGCCCCAACGTGGCGGCGGACCCGGACCTGGCGCGGGCCCTGGCCCGGGCGGCGCGCGCCGGCGTGCGCATCCTGGCCTACCGCTGTCGGGTCACGCGCCGGGACATCCGCATCGCCGGGCCCATCCCCGTGGACCTCGGGGACGGGGCGCGGCCAACGCCCGAACGGTAGGTGGCCATGGGTCAGGGCGACGCGTTCCGGGAGGAGATCGCGGCGGCCCTCGGCGGCGCCGTGGAGGCGCCCGCGGGCGAGATTTACGCGGCGGTGATCGCGCCCCCCGATCCTGCCCTCGGCGACTATGCCTACCCGTGCTTCGCCCTGGCCAAACGACTCCGCAAGGCGCCCCAGGCCATCGCGGCGGATCTGGCGGGGCGGCTGGGGGCCTTCGGGTCCTTCGTGCGGGTGGAGGCCGCCGGGGGCTACCTGAACTTCGCACTGGAGCCGGCCGTCCTGGTTCGGGCGACGCTGGCGACGGCCGCGGCCGCCGGCGAGGCCTACGGGGGGTCGGACGAGGGACGGGGAAGGACCGTCTGCGTGGATTACTCCTCGCCCAACATCGCCAAGCCGTTCCACGTGGGCCACCTGCGCAGCACCGTGCTCGGTGCGGCCCTCATCCGGGTGTTCCGCGCCCTGGGCTTCACCGTGGTGGGGATCAATCACCTGGGGGACTGGGGGACGCAGTTCGGCCAGATCCTGGCGGCCTTCGCCCGCTGGGGCGGCGGGTCGCCGGAGGCCACCACGGTGGCCGGCCTCAACGATCTCTACGTCCGCTGGAACCGGGCCGAGAAGGAGGAGCCCGGTCTGCGCGACGAGGCCCGCCAGTGGTTCAAGCGCCTGGAGGAGGGGGACGCGGAGGCCCGCCGCCTGTGGGCCGCCTTCCGCCAGGTGAGCCTCCGCGAGTTCGACCGGATCTACGGCCTGCTGGGCGTGACCTTCGACGCGGTGGCGGGCGAGAGCTTCTACAACGACAAGATCGACGCCGCCGTGCGCGCGCTGGAGGCGAAGGGCCTGGCGGTGGCCAGCGAGGGGGCCCTGGTGGTGCCCCTGGACGAGTTGAACATCCCGCCCTTCATCGTCCGCAAGGCGGACGAGGCGACGCTCTACGGCACGCGGGACCTGGCCGCGGCCCTCTACCGCCACGAGACCTACGCCTTCGACCGGATGCTCTACGTGGTGGGGGCGCCGCAGGCGCTCCACTTCCGCCAGTTCTTCGCGGTGCTGGAACGGATGGGGTGCGCCTGGTGGGGCCGCTGCGTGCACGTGCCCTTCGGCCAGGTGCTCCTGCGCGGGAAGCGGCTCTCCTCCCGAGCGGGGGGGACGGTATCCCTGGAGGAGCTGATCGAGCGCGGCCTGGAGATGTGCCGCGGGATCCTGGCCAGGCGCGAGATGGGCCCGGACCAGAAAGAGCAGATCGCGCGGGCGGTGGCGGTGGGCGCCATCGTGTTCAACGACCTGAAGACCCGCCGCATCAAGGACGTGGAGTTCGACTGGGACCAGGTCCTGAACTACGACCCGGAGACCCGGGCGTTCAAGGGCGAAACGGGGCCCTACCTCCAGTACACCCACACGCGCCTCTCCAGCCTGCTGCGGCGGCACGGCCGCCCCGTGGACCGGGAGGCCGACGTGGGCCGGCTGGGCGCCGAGCAGGAGCTGGCGCTGGTGCGCCTCCTGTATCGGTATCCGGCCGTGGTGCGCCAGGCCGCGGAGGAGTACGAACCGTCGGCCGTCAGCCGCTACCTGATCGACCTGGCGTCCGCCGTGAGCCGGTACTGGCATGACGTGCGGATCCTCACCGAGGACGCGCCCCTGACCGATGCCCGCGTCCTGCTCTGCTGGTGCGCCCGCAACGTGCTCGGATCCGGCCTGGGCCTTTTGGGGGTGCCCGCCCTGGAGGAGATGTGAGGGAGGCGACGGTCCCCGCGGACGGCGGCGTTTTTTGCCTTGACGGGGGGCGCGGCGTCGGGATATGAGATGCCCGTGGCGGAGCGCCGGGCTTCCCCAGCCCGGCCCCTTCCCTCCGCCATCGCCACCGCCCTCACGGCGCCAGCCGTGAGGGCGGTCATTTATATATGGGTGCGGCGTTCGAATGCGCCGGGGCGTGGATCCGTCCAAGGGGACATCGGATCTGCAGGTGGTACCGCCAGGGTGCTCGCCATGGCGGCAGGGAAGCCGCGGGAGGCCCGGCCGGGATGCCGGGCGAAAGGAGGGACCGAACGTGGGGATGTTGGACTTCCTCAACGGCAAGCTGAAGTGCATCGTCTGCTCTGCGGAGGCGCCGCGCAAGGCCATGGTGGTGGGCTTCTACGAGAAGAAGGCCGCCGTCTGCCGGACCCACATGGAGCAGTGGGAGGCGTCTGGCCGGAAGTGCTCGTCCTGCCAGAGCACCGTGTCGGGGCTCCAGGAGGTCGCCTTCCAGGCGGACCGGAAGGGATTCGGCCACGCCGACTGCGGCGGGATCCGGCTCCAGCCCTGACCCTCGGTTCGCGCGGCCGGGGAATTTTTCACCAGCATGCCGGGCGGGCGGCCGGTAGGTTGTCCGCCCGTTCGCTTTCGTGGGGGGCCACGGCGCCGGGTGGGTTCCCTGCGTGGATCGATGACCGGCGGAAGGGTGGCGGGGCCGCGGCCCCGGCGCCATTATCCTTGACGGAGGGGAATTCCGCGTTATCATGGGCGCCGCGCGGCGGAGGTCCATCGCCGCGGCGCCGGCTGGGGGAAGGTGCCGTTCCTCCCCCGGGGCTTGCGCGCTCGACAGATGGGATGGCAGGATAGCATTGGGAGGGGGCATGGACGAGTTCTATCGGATCAAGCGACTGCCGCCCTACGTCTTCACCATCGTGAACGATCTGAAGATGAAGGCGCGCGCCCGCGGCCAGGACATCATCGACTTCGGGATGGGCAACCCGGACCTGGCCACGCCCCCCCACATCGTGGAGAAGCTGTGCGAGGCGGCCGCCAACCCCCGGAACCACCGGTACTCGGCCTCCCGCGGCATCACCAAGCTCCGCGCGGCCATCGCCGATTGGTACCGGCGCCGCTACGGCGTGGCCGTGGACCCGGACACCGAGGTCATCGCCACCATCGGCGTCAAGGAGGGCATCTCGCACCTGGCCCTGGCCATCGTGGAGCCGGGCGAGATGGCCCTGGTGCCCAATCCCACCTATCCGATCCACTCCTACTCCATGATCATCGCCGGCGCCAACGTGCGGAGCGTGCCCCTGGAGCCGGGGGGGGACTTCCTGGGGGCCGTCATGGAGGCCTACCGGGAGACGTGGCCCCACCCCAAGTTCCTGGTGGTCAGCTTCCCGCACAACCCCACCTGCTCCGTGGTGGAGCTGGACTTCTTCACGAAGCTCGTGGAGTTCGCCCGCGAGCGGGACCTGATCATCATCCACGACCTCGCCTACGCCGACCTGGTCTTCGACGGCTATCAGGCCCCCAGCCTGCTGCAGGTGCCGGGGGCCAAGGACGTGGGGGTGGAGTTCTACAGCCTGTCCAAGAGCTACAACATGCCGGGCTGGCGGGTGGGGTTCTGCGTGGGCAATCGGCGCATGGTGGCGGCCCTGGCCCGCATCAAGAGCTACCTGGACTACGGCATGTTCCAGCCGGTCCAGATCGCCTCCATCATCGCCCTCAACGGCCCCCAGGCCTGCGTGGCCGAGACGGTGGAGGTCTACCGGAAGCGGCGGGATGCCCTGGTGGACGGCCTGAACCGGATCGGGTGGAAGTGCGACAAGCCCAAGGGCACCATGTTCGTCTGGGCCCGCATCCCGGACCAGTACCGTCCCCTGGGTTCCCTGGAGTTCTCCAAGTTCCTCATCGAGAAGGCCGAGGTGGCGGTTTCC
>Ga0187780_10001485_pt1 | contig 17669 bp, 13 predicted proteins | sample 1015_Q2_SP10_20__FD_132429 | JGI IMG/M metagenome (GOLD analysis project Ga0187780, IMG submission 132429) | Tropical peat soil microbial communities from peatlands in Department of Meta, Colombia - 1015_Q2_SP10_20_MG | ecosystem: Environmental > Terrestrial > Soil > Wetlands > Peat | place...
ACCAACGCCGAGACGCAGCGACAGATGATTGCAAGCACAATAAACGTCGAACTGTGTCCCCAAGGAACACTTGCTGAGCGGATTCGTGCGGGCGGTTACGGGCTGGGCGGGATCCTCACGCCGACGGGTCTCGGGACCTTGGCAGGCAAGCGCAAGCAAGTCATCGAGCTCGACGGGAAGGCCTATCTGCTCGAGCGACCGATCAGAGCCAATTTCGCCCTCATCGGCGCTAGCCGGGCCGATTACCGCGGTAACACCGCTTATTTCCTGACGGGACGAAATTTTAATCCTCTCATGGCCATGGCAGCAGACACCGTCATTGTTGAGCCAGCGGAAATCGTTCCGATCGGCGTAATCCCGCCAGACGAAGTGGTGACACCGCACGTGCTGGTAGATTACCTCGTCGCGAAGGAGCATCGCCTTGGACAATAAAGTGCTTATCGCCAAACGCGTCGCCAAGGAGCTCCGCACCGGAGATCTGGTGAACCTTGGAATCGGACTGCCGACACTGGTTGCCAGCTATATGGCACCTAACATCGAAGTCTTCTTCCAGTCCGAAAATGGAATTATCGGGATGGCACCGCTCCCCGAGCAAGGAATGGAGGATGAATTCCTGACAGACGCCGGTGGCGGGCACGTGGGCGCGATTCCAGGGGCCTGCAGCTTGGATAGCGGATTGTCCTTCGGTCTCATCCGAGGCGGACATCTTGACGTGACCGTGCTCGGCGGGCTGCAAGTTGACGCCTTGGGACGCCTCGCCAACTGGATGGTCCCCGGAAAGATGGTGCCGGGTATGGGCGGGGCGATGGATCTCGTGACCGGGGCAAAACGTGTCATCGTTGCAATGACGCATTCATCGAAGGCGGGACCGAAGATCGTTGAGCGCTGCAGCCTCCCTCTGACGTCGGTGCGACGGGTCAATCTCATCGTAACCGAACTGGCGGTGATCGAACCGACAGACGAAGGACTCGTGCTGAGAGAGACCGCGCCTGGCGTTACAACGCGCCAGGTGCTTGACGCCACCGGCGCGAAATTGTGCGTACCCAACTTGGTGCCTGAGATGACGATTGCCGCCTGAAAGGACAGATATGCTTTTGGAACGTAAGGTCGCTCTGGTGACTGGCGCGGCGAGCGGTATTGGCAAGGAGATCGCGCGCGTTTTTGTTCGTGAGGGTGCCAAGGTCGTTATCGCCGATCTGAACGCCGCTGCCGCTTCGGCGGTGGCCGTAGAGCTCGGCGGCAACAAACGGCCTGCCATTGGTATCGGAATGGACGTCAGCGATGAGCAGCAAGTCGAGGACGGCATCGCAAAGACGGTGAAGTTGGTCGGACGTCTCGATGTGCTCGTGAGCAATGCAGGAATTCAAATCGTCGCGCCGATCGAAGAATTCTCTTTCTCAGACTGGCGGAGGATGCTCGCCATCCACTTGGACGGCGCATTTCTCACGACGCGCGCGGCTCTGCGCCAGATGTACAAGCAGGGCACGGGCGGCAGCATCATCTATATGGGTTCCGTACACTCAAAGGAGGCTTCGATCCTCAAGGCGCCCTACGTCGCCGCCAAGCACGGGCTTCTCGGGCTCGCGAAAGTCGTTGCGATGGAAGGTGGAAAATACGGTATTCGTGCCAACGTGATCTGCCCCGGTTTCGTGCGAACCCCATTGGTCGAAAAGCAGATACCCGAGCAAGCGCGGGAGCTCGGCATCTCAAGTGAGGCGGTCATAAAAAGCGTCATGCTAAAAGATACGGTCGACGGCGAATTTACGACCGTGCAGGACGTGGCAGAGACAGCGCTATTCTTCGCTGCGTTCAATTCCAATGCTCTGACCGGCCAATCGCTTGTCGTCAGCCACGGCTGGTCTATGCAGTAACGCGGTGCCGCAGCTATAGTCTGCGGCCTAACACTTTTCGGCCAGGCTCGGGCGCTTTTTGGCGTCGGGCTTGGCGCGCACGTCGGATTGAAAGACCCACGCAGCAGATATTAAGGAGCAAGGACAAGGGTTTCGGCGACGATTAGAGCTTCGCCTATATGCACCCCAGTTCAGCTCAAACTGTTCTCTGGCGGTAAGGAAGGAAAGCTAGAACGGCGCATTGTGCCTGGCGTCGCGAAACGCGTTCCTGAAACGAGCCGCGAAATCTCCCTGACACTCCGATCGCCGGACCAAGCTTTGGCGTAGAAAAACCTGTGTCTTTCTCCGGCTTGATCAAAAAAGGAGGGCTGCGCACGGGTGGAGGCCGTGCGCAGCCCAAGATAGAGCTGCAGCAAGGGGGGCCGTGCGCAGCTCCTACCGGGTAGGAAGCAAGCCGCCGTACGACAAACGGCGGAAGGGGCTACTTGCTTCTCGACTACACTCTGTCGTGCGACGCGCGGCGTTGCGATCAGGTCGTGACCCTAGTAGACGCCGTGAATTCTACGTACTTCGCAGCTGAACCTGTCTCGTGCGCTGGGCTAACCGTCCATGTCTTCCCACTGCGGTGGGTACCATAGTTCGACGGGTAAATTCCGTAATCGACCGGACTGACGTTTGCCGCCCGCGTATTTAGGTTCCGTTTGCCATCTCGGCGAACGCATCTGGGATTTAAGATGGACAACACTTCTCGTGACGACGGCAGGAAAAAAACGGTCTGGTCCGCGGATTCCGTGCAACGGCGACTGCGTCATCTCAACCTTGAACTGCGATCGCCCGGAGCATTGATGGAGCCAGTCTCGGGCAGGTCTCCCGTTCATCAAGCCGAGGCACCTCATGTCCGACGTTGGGATTTGCTCCGCCTACACATTCTCGACGCAACCAAGCCGAGCTTGTTTCGGTAAGCACCATTACGATGCGCTGCCGCATAGAACGCCTACGCAGGTGAGGCGCGTTCAAATGCCGTTTTGCTTCGACCAAGAAGCAACCACGCTCCAACCCACTTTCTTCAACATGTCGCGCGCTTAGCCGATGCGATGAATTGCCCGCCGGACTCGTGGAAAATTTTGAGCTCGCCGGCATGATTGTCTACACGGCCAACGATCCGATATCCCGAGCACTGCGCCTCGAGTATTCCCGACGGAGAAACATACCCTCTCAGCGTCGCAACCGGCCGATCGAAAGATTCTTGCAGACTTCCGAATACTCGGTTGCGTATGACCCGGAGGTGGAGTCGTATCGCGGAACGACTATCGGCGCTACTGATACCTTCAAAGGTGGGTTTGATATCGAGAACCCAGCTGCCATCGTAGAGACGCTTCTCGTCGGCACTCGCCTTGCGCAGTGCCGCGTTGGCGATCCCCATTGCGGGAGTTGTTGAAGCGGCGATAAGCCTGCTGAAAACGCGATTCAACGAAGTTCTCCTTTCATTTGTATTGATTAAAAGCGGGAAGAACCGGCGAGGTGGATTGGGTAAAGCCTGTAGAAGCATGGTTGAATCTCTGTATCGGTGGTGCATGCGGTTTTGCCAAAACGTTCAAATGTTTCCGAGCACTGTTTGCACTCAGGGCATTTTGCCCTCCGTGTCGGGGTTGAGGTTGATGTTGTTGCTAATACGCGAGGTATTCAATCGACCGATGCTGGCGATCGGATGTGCTTCGCAATTCACTCATATGGAGAAGGATGGACGTATGTACAATTACGAAATTCGCCGCAACTCCGCCCTAGCGTTGGCGACCCTGTTGGTTGTCGCGGCGCTAGCAGCCTGCGCCAGCGACGGCCAGCACCCGTCCTCGAGTTCCAGTTACTCCAGTTACGCCGGTCGCACGCAACCCCCTCCGTGGAATTAGGAAGGACGTCCGCAACGGACACTTAGCCCACAATGTGCAGGCCACCATCGACGTAAATCGTCTCGCCGGTGATTAATCTTGCCCCATCGCCAGCGAGCGCGGCGGTCGCAATTCCAACGTCGTCGATCGTAACGAGCTGACGAGCTGGCGCCCGGGTCGCTGCTTCATCAAGCATCTCGTCGAAATGGCTGATTCCCGAGGCAGCGCGGGTCTTCAGCGGCCCCGGTGAGATAACATAAACGCGAATTCCTGCCGTCGCGAGCTCAGATGCTAAATAGCGCGCCGTCGCCTCGAGCGCGGCCTTTACCGGCCCCATAAGGTTGTAGTGTTCTACGACCTTGTGCGCGCCGTAAAAGCTCATCGTAAAAAGAGCTCCACCCCGCTTCATTAAGGGCTCAGCAAGGTGTGCCATTCTTATGAACGAATGACAGGAGATATCCATCGCGAGTAGAAAACCCTCCCGCGAGCAATCGACGACCCTACCGTGCAAGTCCGCTTTTGGCGCGAAGGCGATCGAGTGCAAAACAAAGTCCAGACGATCCCAATGTTGGGCGATGGCCGCGAACAATGCCTCCATCGATCCATCTTGTTGAACATCGAGGGGCATAAATAAGGGCGCTTTGAGGTGCCGAGCGAGCGGTTCGACGAATGGTTTTGCCTTTTCATTGAGGTAGGTAAGGCACACCTCCGCGCCAAGGCGTCGGAATGCTTTTGCACAGCCGTACGCGATCGATTGATCATTGGCGACGCCAGTCACCAGCCCCTTCTTCCCTTGCAGGATTTGGGGTTCGGGAGGAAACGAAAAGCTCTCCATGACGCGCTCCGTCGGTTAACCGGGCTTGACTAGTCATCAAATTTGTCGAAAGCGGGCCGATCAGATCGAAGGTGTGCCGCGCGATGATCAACTCCTCATCCGTGGGAATAACCCAGGCGGATACGGGCGATCCCTCGAGCGTGATGCGCGGTCCACCTGCCTGATTAGCGGCCTCGTCGAGATTCACGCCCAGCCACGCAGCGTGCAAACAGATCTGTTCGCGTATTTCCGGGGAGTGCTCGCCGATACCGGCGGTGAAAACGATTGCATCGAGCCCTTCAAGCAGTGCGGTCAGGGACCCCAATTGACGACAAACGTGTAGAATGAAGTAGTCGAGCGCCATTTTTGCAGCGGGATCCTTGCTCGCTAGCAGGTCACGTGCGTCGCTGCTTAGGCCCGACAGTCCACGCAAGCCACTATCGTTGTAAAGCAAACGTTCGATTTGATCGACGGACATACCTCTCTCGCGGATAAGGTAGATCAGTACCCCCGGATCGATTGCGCCGCAGCGGGTGCCCATCGGCAATCCATCAAGCGAGCTGAAAGCCATCGTGCTGTCGACGCTGCGTCCGTTCTGGACAGCACACAAACTGGCGCCGTTTCCAAGGTGTGCAATGATGATTTTGCCACTCGCGATTTGAGGTGCCAGGTGCTGAAATCGTTCAACAATGTATTCATACGAAAGCCCGTGAAATCCGTAGCGTCGCACGCCATCGCGGTAGAACGGCTCCGGGAGGGCGAAGCGCTCGACGATAGCGGAGTGTCCCCGGTGGAACGCGGTATCGAAGCACGCGACCTGTGGCAGGGTCGGATGATGCGCGCGCAACGCCCGAATTCCAGCCAGATTGGCGGGCTGGTGTAATGGAACAAGAGGGATAAGTTTTTCGAGCTTCGCGAGAAGGTCGTCCGTAATCAAAACCGCAGCGGTCTCATCCGGCCCCCCGTGAACCACACGGTGGCCGGCAGCCAAAAGCTGCACCTTGCGTCCCCTCGTGCTGAGCCAGGTCGACACGGCGGCAATGGCGGCATTGTGGCCGTTGACCAAGGTTGCATCGTATGCATTGTCCACGAGCAGATGATCGTCTGCGTCTCGTGCTGTAAGCCGCGGTCGAGTGCCGATGCCTTCGATCTGGCCCTTCAGCAGAAGCACAGGATCCATCCCGTAGTTTGGGGCGAACGCCGAGAATTTGAGGCTCGACGATCCTGCATTGATCACCAAAATCGCGTTGGCCATCGGGCTACTCCGCGGCAAGCGCGCCGCTTGTCCGCTGCGCGTGCGCATAAAGCGCGGCCACTGCGCAGGACGCCAGTCGTGAACGCACCGTGTCGGCGCGACTCGTCAAGATGATCGGAACCCGGGCCCCAAGAACGATCCCTGCTCCCTCGGCTTCGGCGAGGAAGCTCAGATTCTTGTAAACCATGTTCCCTGCTTCGAGATCGGGAACGACGAGGACGTCCGCCTGTCCCGCGACTTCGGATCGGATGCCCTTGATCTCGGCTGCGGTCTTGTTAATCGCGTTGTCGAGCGCCAGAGGCCCGTCCAGCAGTGCGCCGGTGATTTGTCCGCGATCCGCCATCTTGCAAAGAGCGGCCGCGTCGAGCGTCGAGCGGATCTTCTCGGTCACCGTCTCGACCGCCGACAGTATCGCGATCCGAGGCAGATCGAGGCCGAACGCGTGGGCGAGGTCTATGGCGTTCCGCACGATATCGACCTTGTCCTCGAGGGAAGGATAGATATTTACGGCGGCATCCGTAATGACCAGCGGCTTTGGATAGGTAGGGACATCCAAGATGAAGCAATGACTGATCCGTCTCTGGGTGCGTAGTCCGGTTTCCCGTTTCACGACCGCGCCTAGTACTTCGTCCGTATGCAAGCTGCCCTTCATCAGGAGATCCGCCTTGCCGAGGCGGACCAGTTCAACTGCTTTCTCTGCCGCGGCATGGCTATGAGGAACGTGGACGATTTCGAACGTCGAGAGGTCGATTTTCTCCTGGCTTGCCACGGCCCTGATTTTCGCCGCGGGCCCGACGAGCAGGGGGACGATGATGCCTGCATTCGCCGCGTCGACCGCCGCGTGAAGCGAGGATGCGTCACAGGGTTGCACGACGGCAGTGACGACCGCCGCTAGGCCACGACAACGTTCGACCAAGCGGTCATATTTCTCGTGGCGGCGAAACCACACCCCCGGCAACGGCCCTGTTTGGCAGCTAATCTTTTCGCGCGGGGCGATGACCTCGAAGGTTCCCGACAAAACTTTATCTCCATTGGCGTCAACGCACGAGCATTCAAATATGACAGCTGCGTTTGCCGGTTTTTTTTCGCGAACCACAACGGTCGTCGTGAGCGCGTCGCCAACACGAACCTCTCGGTGGAACCGAAATGCTTCACTGATGAAGATCGTACCCGGACCTGGCAGTTTCGTGCTCACCACCGCCGATGCGAGGGCGCTTGCCCAAATGCCAACCGCCTTATCCGAGCCGTGTTCCCCGAGCGGGTGCAACTCAGTACCGCCGGAGATCAATGCAAAAAGCGTAAGGTCGTCCCGCGTTATGGTTCTTATGATGCTTGCGCTGTCGCCAATTTGAATCTCCTCGAACGTGTGATTGGCGACAAGCTGTTCCGCATTCACGTGTTGATCTCCGATCACAATCCTCATTCCGTTGCCGGGACCGGTCTACCGCGGCAGGGCTTGTTCGCGGCCGAGCTGGGGCTGCGGCTCCTTCTCCTTGGGTGCTTGGTCGACCCCACTGCCGGAGAGCCGTATCGCCGCCGGCTGATATCGAATCTTGCCATGAGGGAGCCGGGCGGGGCGCGACGGCCGGTTGAACAAAAGTTCGATAGAAGCAAGCCGTTCCATCACCCCTTCGGGGGGTTCGCCACGTGCAGCGACGACTTGACGGATGTCTTCGAGCGCCGCCGCCCGCGTTTTCGCGTCGTCGGGCAAGAGTGCGGCAATCGCCGCGACGGCACGCTGCTCGTCACTCCGAAGCAGGAGGTATTGTTCGCGAACTACCTCCTTGAAGCTCTCCAAGCTCAGGCGACGAGACTCAGGATTACGCGCCCGGATTTGCCGTAAAACGGCGAACGCACGTTCATCTACTGCCGGATTTTCGTTTCCAAGCCCGATGTAAATGAGCGCGCGGATCGAAGCTTCACGCAGATCACCCCGCTCGAAGCGGGCCTCGAGCGTAGCTGAGGCCTTTGCAATGGCTGCTTGGCGCAGCACATCGCGGCCGATACGCCGACGCGCCGTGGCGGCGTCGGCATGCAGCCCAACGGCAGCCTGTAGCAGCGGCGATCCGTAAATCGTCATAAAAGAAGCTTCGATCAGCCGGTCGCGGACATCCTGATAGAGGTCAAGAGCCCGCGAGATCTGTTTCGATCCCTCGCGTTCCAAAGCAACGAAGGGGTTGTCGCTTGCGACTGCTCGGCGGTAGGCGCGAGTGTTGGCGGCACCGAGGGCGATAAAACGCATGAGCGGGTTCTTGTCGGAAAATGCCTCATAGCGAATTCGATAAGGATGAATGCTGCGCAGCCACTCGGCGCTTTGTTCGCTTGTGAACATTCGCACGAGCGGACTCAGGAAACTCCGATAGAGGCTTTGATTGATCTCGGATACGCGCGCGACAGTGGCGAACCGCAACTCATCCTCGGCGTCATTTCCGCCAAGGGCACGGATAAAGCCAAGCGTGCGCGATTCGAAGCGCATGACATAGTTGCCGGCGACGAGCTCCGCTCCGGTCGTATCCGGTCCCTTTTCCGTGATGACGGCTTCGTAAAGCCCGGGCGGCAGGACGTCGATAAGGTCCATTGCCTGGGCAAATTCTTGATGCTGCTTCGTGGCTACCTTGGCAGAAACAAAGATTCCGAGATGTCCGATGGTCTGATGGAGTGCAAAGATGATTGTTTGCCCGTTGGCGACGATTTCTTCCTCGCTGTCGTAGAGATCGAGGATCCATCCCAGCGCTTGCTGCGGGGGAGTGATGTTGTCACCGAACGAGCAGAAGACGATGATGGGCGATTTAATATTGCGCAGGTCGACCCGCACACTCTCTGAAGTATAGATTTCGCCCGAAGCCAGTTTGTTGCCGACGAAAAGCTCATCGGTGATAAACTGTATTTCTGTGGCATTGAGCAGCGTGGGGCTGCCCCACCATTTCTCGAAGTCGAGAAAGCGTGGTCCCTCCGTGTCCACCTTCGAGTACACGTTGTAACGCTTGTCCCAATACGTATTTGCCGGATTGAGAGACTCAAAATTGGCAACCAGATTGGCTCCATCGAAAATGCCGTGCCCGAGATCACCCGCAAGCGATGTCAGCCAGGTACCGCCCAGGACTCCGCCAAGATAGCGGAGCGGATTCTTGCCGCGTACGCCATTCCAATAGGAGAGCGGCGTTCCCGCGAGCATGATCGGGCCCGAAAAATCAGGCTCGATCGCGCTCATCATAATGACCTGCCAACCCGCCTGACAGTTCCCGACGAGGCACGGCTTGCCTTCAGCATCGGGATGAAGCTCGGCGACTTTTCGCACGAACACCGCCTCGGCGCGGCACACGTCCTCGATCGTCTGCCCCTGCACCGGTTGCGGTAGAAAGCCGACAAAGTAGCAGGGATGGCCCGCGGCAAGGATCACGCCGATCTCGCTGTCATGCTTCATTCCGCCAATGCCTGGCCCATGGCCGGCACGGGGATCAAACACGATAAAAGGACGCTTCTTCGGGTCGACCCTGACGTTCGCAGGCGGCAAAATGCGAACCAATACGTAGTTGACCGGGCTTTCGAGGCCAAGCCCGTTGATCACCACGGCAAACCGAAAGCTGAGCACGTTCGGCGCGCGCTCTTCTGCGTGATCGAGATAATTGTTGCCACGCTGGCGCAGGATGTCGAGATAGAGCATTGAGCGCTGCCACGCATCCCACACATAATCCAACGTCAGCCACGGCAATGTCAGCCACTGGCCGAGGCCGAACGGCCAGGTCGCTCCGAATGCGAGAGACGCGTCGTGCTCTTGGACCAACGGCTTTGCCGCAGGCGCGATATCCATAGTCTATGTCCTTCGTGCCAGCCCGCGGGAATGCCGTGACCATCCATCCCGCTGCGATGCTATCGATGATTGACCCTGCCGTTGGGTCGATAAGCTCACAGAAAATCGCCGAACGCCTATTCGGAACACTACCGATCCGTCTGGCAAAATGGCGGTACCGGAAGGTGTAACGCTTTCAGCGCTTTCTATTCCTCTCGTTTTCTTCTCCCGCTCCCACTGCGGCAGCTGCGAGGTGCGCGTTTTACATGGAGTCTCAGAATCGGGTCGGGGTTTCGCTGGATATTCGCCGTACGGCGGCGAGATCAATCTCAAGACGCTCGTCGTGACGATTGTGATTCGACCGCAGCGCATAGGGAAGCTGGGGCATGACCAAAAGACGTTTGACTACGCTCGCTCTGTTGGGGGTCGCTTTGATCGTCGTGGGCGGGCTTGGCTACCGCTATTACGCCTCGTTGCAGCGATATCTGCCGCAGGGAATAGCCCAGGGAAACGGCCGAATCGAAGCCGACGAAATCCAGATCGCAACAAAATACGCCGGTCGTATCGCAGAAATTCGATTTCAGGAAGGCGACCTCGTTTCTCCAAATCAAGTGATTGCCGTTATGGACACGCGCGAGCTCGAAGCCTCTGAGCGAGCCGCCGCGGCAACGGTTGAGCAGCGACAAAAAGATGCCCAAGCGGCACGTGCGATGATCAATCAACAGGAGGCTGCGCTCGAACTCGCGATCAGCGAATTGAATCGCGCGAATATCCTCGTGGCCAAGGACGCGGTCAGCAAGCAACGCGTCGAACAGCTGACCGCCGCGCAAAAATCGGCTGAGGAGAAGCTCGCAGCGGCGAAATCGCAAGCTGCCGGCGCGGATGCCGCGGTCGCGACGGCGCAATCAGAGCGGGAGCGGCTGCAGCACATGATCGCTGATGGAACGCTTGTCGCGCCCAAACTGGGACGGATCTTGTATCGTCTCGCGGATGTCGGCGAAACCCTGCCTCCGGGCGGCTCGGTCGCGACGATGATCGATCTCAATCAAGTTTACATGACGGTATTCATGCCGAGCGAGGTGGCAGGAAAAGTGGCGCTCGGCGACGAAGGTCGCATTGTGGCTGACGCGGCGCCGAATCGAGCAATTCCTGGAAACGTAACGTTCGTTTCTCCGCGCGCGCAATTCACGCCGAAGCAAGTCGAGATCAAGAGTGAGCGGGAACGCATGATGTTCCGCGTGAAAGTGCGGATTCCGGAATTCTTGGTTGAGAAATATGTCGAGCGGATCAAGACCGGCGTGACCGGCGTCGCCTATATCCGCACTGATTCGAATGCCAAATGGCCAGAGTGGCTTGATTCCGATCTGACCGCAATGAAACCAGGGCCGGGAGTCGGTGTCCCATCAGCCGGCGCAGGTACTGCGGCGCAACCAACGAGCAATGAACAAACGGGCGCGCGGCCAGCAGACTCGGAGCCAAAGTGAACTATACGGCCGTCTCGATTGCCGTCGACATACGCGCGGTACGGCACAGCTATCGGAAAATCGTTGCCGTCGACGACGTGACCCTCAGCGTGCCGCAAGGCTCGACGATGGCGCTCATCGGGCCGGATGGCGTCGGCAAATCGACGCTCTTGGCCCTCGTCGCCGGCGTGAAACGCATCCAGAACGGTTCCGTATCGGCGCTCGGCGTAGATCTATCAGATCGCCGCGACCGGGAGCGGGTCCAGCCGCGGATCGCATACATGCCGCAGGGGCTCGGAAAGAACCTCTATCCTGCCATGACGGTCAGCGAAAATATCGAATTTTTCGGCCGCTTGTTCGGCCAGGATCGCGCGGAACGCGACCAACGCATCGAGAAGCTGACGGGCGCGATCGGCCTTGCTCAGTTCGTGAAGCGCCCGATGGGCAAGCTTTCGGGCGGAATGAAGCAGAAGCTCGGCTTGTGCTGCGCCCTCGTCCATGACCCCGATCTGCTGATCCTTGACGAGCCAACGACCGGGGTCGACCCGCTCTCCCGGCGGCAATTCTGGGAACTCGTGGATGGGATTAAACGCGCGCGAGCAGGACTGACCGTCATGGTGGCGACATCCGATATGGACGAGGCAGAGCGCTTCGGCCGGGTCGTGATGATGGATGGCGGCAAGATTCTGGCCGATGGCGCGCCTGCCGAGCTCAAAGCCAAGACCAACACGTCCACGCTTGAGCGGACGTTCATTGCCTTGCTGCCTCCAGAGCGTAGAGCGGGTGCTGAGGTAGCAGCCGTGCCGGCCGCGATTGCCCCGGACGCACCCGTCGTGATCGAGGCCGAAGATCTCACACGGCGTTTCGGCGATTTCGTCGCCGTCGACAAAGTAAGCTTCACGATACGTCAGGGAGAAATCTTCGGATTTCTCGGCTCGAATGGTTGCGGCAAGTCGACGACGATGAAAATGCTCACGGGCTTGCTGCCCGCGACGTCCGGCAAGGCAAGCCTCTTCGGGCGGCCGGTCGATCCAGACGACGTCGGCACACGGCGTCGCCTTGGGTACATGTCGCAGGCTTTCTCGCTCTACGGGGAACTCACGGTCCAGCAGAACTTGCAGCTGCATGCCGATCTGTTCGGCATCACGGGTGATGACGCACGCTCTCGACTTGCCCTCGTCATCGAGCAGTTCGGTTTAGCTCCCTATCTCGATCATCTATCCGAGGCGCTCCCGCTGGGTGTCCGGCAGCGTCTCTCTCTGGCAGTGGCCGTCATCCACGAGCCTCCGCTGTTAATCCTCGATGAACCCACGTCCGGTGTTGATCCGGTCGCGCGCGACATGTTTTGGAGCCAATTGATAGCGTTGTCCCGCAATCAGGCCGTGACAATTTTCGTGACGACGCATTTCATGTCCGAGGCGCTGCGCTGCGATAGAATCTCGTTCATGAACGCCGGCCGTGTTATAGCGTGCGGCTCACCGGCAGAACTTCAAACGGCGCAGAAGGCGGATTCCCTCGAGGATGCGTTCATTTCCTATATGGAGATCGGTGGAGCTTCCGAAACTCTGCCCTCCGCCGAATCTGCCTTTGCGGGAGGCGGAAGCGCCGCAACAGCGGTCCTCTCAAGGGCGTTCTCTCCGCGGCGCGCGATCGCGTATGGCTGGCGCGAGGGAATCGAACTCGCGCGTGACCCCGTTCGCCTGACTATCGCCCTCGTCGGCTCCCTCATCCTGATGCTCGTGCTTGGCTTCGGTATCACACTCGATATCGATCGTGTGAAGTTTGCTGTGCTCGACTGGGACCATTCGGCGGAGAGCCGCGCTTATATCGACGGATTTGCAGGATCAACCTACTTCCGTCAGCAGCGGCCGTTGAAAGACGAGACGGATTTGATGCAGGCGCTCGTCGCCGCGAACATTGCATTCGCTCTCGAAATCCCGCCGGACTTTGGCGTTTTGCTGCGTCGCGACCGATCGACGGATATGGCAGCAGCAGGAGCGCTGGTGCGTCGTGATCGAACCACGGAAGTCGGGGCCACCGTAGATGCCGCAAATGTGTTTCGAGCGGAGTCGATCATCAATTACATCAAGGGCGTACACTCCCAATTCCTTGATGTACTTACGAAAGCAAAGGGCGACGGTCCCCAGCCCGCCAATGTCGAGACGCGCTTCCGCTACAACCAGGCGTTCCGCAGCGTCGAGGCATTGGTGCCATCGACCATCGCGCTTATGCTTGTGTTCATCCCTTCGATCCTGACTGCGCTGTCCGTGGTGCGGGAAAAAGAGCTCGGCACCATCACAAATTTCTACGGCACGCCGGTGTCAAGGCTCGAGTTCCTTATCGGCAAACAACTCCCCTACGTCTTCCTTGCGCTCGTCAATTTCGTCGTGATGGTGATCATGTCGGTCACCATATTTTCGGTCGGGCTCCGAGGAAGTCTGGGCGGATTGACGCTGGGTGCGATCGTCTATGTGTTTGCGACGACGGCGATCGGCCTTCTGTCCTCATGCCTGACCAACACACAAATGGCAGCCGTGTTTGGCACCGCGATTGCCACTCTTGTACCGGCGACGCAGTTCTCCGGCATGCTTCAGCCGGTTTCGACCCTGGAAGGCAGCGGTTACATCGCAGGACTGCTGTTTCCAACCACCTATTTCATGAAAACGACGGTTGGCGCTTTCACCAAAGCGCTCTCCTTTGGCGAGTTATTACCCTTTATTGCATCGACCTTCCTGTTTTGGCCCGTCCTCTTGGGAATTGCCGCCGCGTTGCTACCCAAGCAGGAGGCGTAGGCGTGCAAACCCTGCGCAACATCGCACGGCTCACCTGGAAGGAGTTCATCAGCCTCCGAAGCGATACCTTCATGGTAATTTTCATCTTTTATTCCTTCACTTTCACGGTCTACAGCCAAGCAACGGGTGTCCCGCAGGATCTCGTCAACGCATCGATCGCGGTCGTTGACGAAGACAAATCACAGCTTTCTTACCGCATAACGGACGCATTGCTGCCGCCGCTTTTCCAACATCCGGTCCCACTCGCTCAAGACCAGGTCGACCCAGCGATGAACAGCGCCCGGTTCACCTTTGTCCTGGATATTCCGCCCGATTTCGAACGCGACGTCACGGCGGGCCGTAGTCCGACCGTCCAGGTTCTGGTCGACGCGACCGCGATGATGCAAGCAGGTCTTGGCTCGGGCTACATCCGAACGATCATCGATAACGAGATCGCACAGCTGGCGGTTCGAAATCGCAGTCTTCCTGTGACCCCGCCGAGCGTCGAGTTGCAGGTGCGGCCCGCATTTAACCAGGGGATGGTTGGCAGCTGGTTCAGGGGCACGATGGGGATGCTCAACAATATCACCATGCTAGCGGTGCTCCTGGCGGGTGCAGCGCTGCTGCGTGAGCGCGAGCACGGAACGCTCGAGCATCTCCTGGTGATGCCCGTGAGCCCGCTCGAAATCATGCTGTCGAAGATTCTCGCGAATGGAGCGGTCATCGTCACGATAACAGCGGCTTGCGTTTATGTCATGCTGAAAGGTGTCCTTGGCGTCGTCGTGGCCGGATCCGTGGGCCTGTTCCTTCTCGGAACGGGCTTTTTTTTGTTCTTCGCCGCGTCCCTTGGAATCTATCTCGGAACGGTTGCACGCAGCATGCCTCAACTTGGCCTGCTGTTTATCCTTTTGGTTCTGCCGATGAACCTCCTATCGGGGGCTAACACGCCTGTCGAGAGCATGCCGGAATGGATGCAGAACGCCGTGCAGATTTCGCCTTCGACGCACTTTGTCGCGTTCACGCAAGCCATCCTATTTCGTGGCGCGGGGCTTAGCGTGGTGTGGCCGCAGTTTCTCATCATTTTCGGCATCGGCGCGTTGTTCTTCACCGTAAGTTTCATACGCTTCAGGAATTTCCTCGCTGCGCAATGACGCAACTGTTTTGCGAAAGGCATCCATCGGGCGCAGTCAGTTTTGAGGGAGCACGTCATGAGCAGGTCGTTTCTAAAAAGATCGCCAGGTTGCAGGTCAATGTTCAGGCAAATGATGCTGATGTCGGTCGTGTTGCCCTTTACCGGATGCACGCTTGTGGGTCCAGATTTCAAAGAGCCGACGGCGCCGGTCGCGGGCAGCTTTACAGGCATCGACGGCAAGCCGACGAGCGAACTCGACACAGCCGGAAGCGATCAGTCTCGCCAAGCGACGGCACCGGCAAGTCAGGAGCAACTCCGCGACTGGTGGACAGTCTTCCATGACGCGACGCTCGATCAGCTCATCGACAATGCCTACAAGCAAAACCTGACTCTGTTGAGCGCTGGGACCCGTGTTCTCGAAGCGCAGGCCACGCTTGGTGTCGCGATCGGCGAATTCTATCCGCAGCAGCAGCGACTCGGTGCCAGCGTCGAGTACGACCGTCTGAGCAAGGTCGACGCTCTAGCGGCTGGAACTCCGACAAATTTTTGGCGGGCGTTGTTGGGTTATGGGTCGTCGTGGGAGCTCGATTTCTGGGGCAAATTCCGCCGCGGTATCGAGTCGGCGGATGCCGCCTTTCTGGCCTCGATCGCCAATTACGATGACGTCCTCGTAACGCTTCTGGGCAACGTCGCGACGACCTATATCGGTGTTCGCACGCTGGAAAAGCAGATCGAACTCGCGAATACCAATATCGGAAGGCAGCGCAAGGCCCTAAACATTGCGCAAGATCGCTTCAAAAACGGAGCGACGACACGGCTCGATGTTTACCAGGCGCAAAACGTCCTCGGCGCCACGCAGGCGACTGTACCTGCCCTCGAAATTCAGCGCCAGGAAGGAATTAACGCGCTCCATGTTCTTCTTGGCATGCCGCCCGGGTCCCTCGACAAGGTTCTCGCGCAGTCGGCGGGGATTCCTGCCCCGCCAGCCGGAATCCAGCTCGGCATGCCCGCCGACCTCCTTCGCCGGCGGCCTGACATTCGTCACGCTGAACTTCAAGCGGCCGCGCAAAGCGCGCAAATCGGCGTCGCCAAAGCAGATCTCTTTCCCTCCTTCAGCCTTGTCGGAAGTGTGGGATTGGTCTCGAGCAACGTCGGGAGCGCAAATCTCGGCGATATTTTGACCGCCAAATCTCTTGCCTACTCATTCGGTCCCACGGTGCAGTGGAACATCTTCAACTACGGTCAGATCACCAATAATGTGAGGGTCCAGGACGCGCGGTTGGAGACCCTCCTGGTTGATTACAAAAACACCGTGTTGAAGGCGCAACAGGAAGTCCAGGACGGGATTGCGTCTTATGTGCTGTCACGGAGCGAAGCAAATTTCCTTCAGAGCAGTGTCACGGCGGCGTCTGGCGCCCTCGATCTCTCGTTTGTGCAATACCAGGAAGGTCTCAGCGATTTTACCACTGTACTCGCCGCCGAGCAGAATGTGCTTCAGGCGGAAAACAATCTTGCACTTACGACGGGGCAGACCGCGACGAGCCTTGCGGCGATCTATCGGGCGCTCGGCGGCGGTTGGGAAATCCGGGCGGGCAAGGATTTCGTGCCTCCTTCGACGAAGGAGGAGATGAAGGAGCGGACGAATTGGGGAAGCATTTTGCAGGCTTCCAGCGAGGCTGCGCCGCCGTCGCGTGAGCAGCCCGCAGACGCGCAGCCAACCCAATCGGTTCGTCCGCCCAGTTGGTGAAAAGAGATTGCAAGTGAATATCGGGAGGGTTTTTAACGGAAGGAGGTCGTCATGTCACCAAAGCGCGTCTTCGCCTGTCTCGTGATTTGCGCGCCACTCGCTCTCGGCGCTTGCGCCGGAGACAAATCAGCCGAGTCTGCTACCGCATCGCAACTCGCGGCCGCCAATCAGAAGGCCGACCAAGCGCTATCGACGGCGCAACAGGCGCTGGCGCAGGCGCAGGAAGCTAACGAAAAGGCGGATCGTCAATATCAACGCGGGTTGCGTAAGTAGATATCGAACACCAGAAACACGTAGCCGATCGAGCCCTCGTTCGCGGGTAGTTTTGCGTGCTTAATGGCCGCAGCCTGAAGCCGCGTCTTCCGTGGCGGTGTTTGATCGTTGCGGGAATTGCATTTCTCGTTTTGCATTCACCGGCGCGAGCGGCGCAGTTCACGCTTTCGCCGAGCCAGACTATGGTCGGATCTATTCCGAGTTACTACACCCAGCAAAACGATACATTGCTCGACGTACAGCGAGTCTATGACGTCGGCTACGCCGAACTGATCGCCGCCAACCAGGCGGTCAATCCATGGCTTCCCGGCAGTGGCACGCGCGTAGTAATCCCGACCGAGTATATTCTGCCACCGGCGCCGCGCACGGGCGTTGTGATCAATCTCGGCGAACGCCGGATTTACTATTTCCACCAAGGCGGCAAGGCAGTGGACACATTTCCCATCGGACTTGGCGTCGACGGCAAGGAGACGCCGGTGGGAACGACAACCATTGTCGCCAAGGAAAAACAACCCGCATGGTATCCGCCACCTTCGATTCATGAAGAGGATCCGGCCTTGCCAACCATGGTCCCGCCAGGCCCGGATAACCCCCTTGGCGAATACGCGTTAAGACTCGGCTGGAAAAATTTCTTGATTCATGGGACCAACAAGCCCGACGGTATCGGCCGCAACGTGAGCCATGGCTG
>Ga0187780_10001486_pt1 | contig 17666 bp, 14 predicted proteins | sample 1015_Q2_SP10_20__FD_132429 | JGI IMG/M metagenome (GOLD analysis project Ga0187780, IMG submission 132429) | Tropical peat soil microbial communities from peatlands in Department of Meta, Colombia - 1015_Q2_SP10_20_MG | ecosystem: Environmental > Terrestrial > Soil > Wetlands > Peat | place...
CGATCTGCGACGCTGCGAATCTGGGCGTCGTCCAGGTTGCGCGGATGGTCGACCAGGGCACGACAGGCAGTGTGGCTCACCACAAAGGGGCGTCTCATCACGCGCAGCGCATCGTCAGTGCCGCGCGGGTTCAGGTGGGCGAGATCGACGACCACGCCGAGCCGCTCCATCTCCGAGATGAGTTCGATGCCGAAGGGCGTGAGCCCTGCGTCGTCGAAGGCCGAGACGGTCATCGGGTACGCTGCCTCGGTGGCCTGAAAATGGACAAGGCCAAGCATGCGAAGGCCGTGCTCGTAGGCTGTGCCCACGTTCTCCAGGTTTCCCTCGATTCCCTGCGCCCCCTCAAGCCCCGCGAAGCCGGCGAAACGTCCTGCGGTGACCGCCTGCCGCACGTCGGTCCCGCTCCTACAAAACGTGAGGCGGTCGGGGTGGAGGTCCGCAGCGCGGCTGAGCAGGTGCAGGGTTTCGAGCGTCTGCGCGAGGCCGCTGCCGCGGGGGCCCCGCTCCCACCAGGCCAGAAACTTGAGGGGAAGCATGAGCTCGCGCTTTACCTCGCGCGGGTTGATGACGAGCCCGAAGACGCAGGCCTTCAGTCCTCCCAAGGCGGCACGCTCGAGGTCAAAGTGCCAGGCGAAAGGAGAAAGCGGCAGTCGGTTGCAGTGACGCCGTGTCAGGTCGTAGCCCAACAAGCGCACCCACAACAGTGTGTCGATATGGAGGTCAAGCACGAGGCACTCGCGGTGGAGCGCCCGTGCATCCGCATTGACGGCGAAGGGGAGGGCGGCGTCTGCCAAGGCGTGAGTGAGAGGGGATGCTCGTCCCCCCCCGCCGGCGATCGCACGCAACGGTACGCGGCGCGAGATCATCCCAAGCATGCTAACTAACGAGGGACGGCGCCGGCAGAGGGCGCCGGGAGTCGGAGGAGATGGCACAGCCAGGACTCGCGCTGGACACGCTCGGTATCGTCGCAGTGCTCGCGCTCGTCCTCGCCAACGCCTACTTCGTCGCGACCGAGTTCGCCCTGGTGGCGGTGCGTCGGAGCCAGATCCGGTTGTGGGTCTCCGAGGGCCGCCGGGGGGCCAGCGCCGTCGCGGCGGCGATCGAGCGGCTCGGTGACGCGATCGCCGCCTCTCAGCTCGGGATCACGGTCGCGAGCATCGGCCTCGGCTGGATCGGACAGCCGGCGCTGGCGCATCTTTTGGCGGCTCCTCTCGCCGCCACCGGCATCGAGAGCGTTGTAGCGGTTCATACCCTCGCGGCTGCGTTGGCCTTCGCGGCGATCACCTTTCTGCACGTCGTCCTCGGGGAGCTGGCGCCCAAGGCCCTCGCTCTGGACCGACCCGGCGAAATCGCGCTCTTGTTCGCGCGTCCACTGCTCGTGTTCGGCCGCGTTTTCCGCTGGGTGCTGGTGGTGTTGAGGGGCACAGGCAATGGGCTCGTGAGACTGCTTGGAGTCCGGCCGGCAGGTGGGGCGGAGCGCGTGCACTCCGCGGACGAGCTCTCGATGCTGGTGTCTGAGGCGCGGGAGGCGGGAGAGATTCGTGCGGAACAGGGCCGGATTCTTGGCCGCGTGTTCCGTACCGCACGCACGCGTGTGCGCGACGTGATGGTCCCGCGGGAGCGCGTGTTCGCCATCGACCGCAAGACCGACCCCGAGGGTTTGCTCGATCGCCTGCGCGAGGAAGGCTATACGCGACTCCCGGTCTATCAAGACACTCTCGACCAGATTGTCGGCATCCTCCACACCAAGGACCTCTTCCACCTCTATGCAAAGACGCGCTTGGTGCTTTTGACCGACGCGATTCGCCCGGCCATGGAGATGCGTCCCGATACCTTGATCGGCGAAGCGCTGCGACAATTCCGGCGCGGACGCAGACATATGGCGCTCGTGCGCGAGCCCGGAGGGCCCGTGCTCGGTCTCGTCACCCTCGAAGACGTGCTGGAAGAAATCGTTGGGGAGATCGAAGACGAGCACGACGAGCCGACACCGGCAGGAAGCGATTAGCCCTTTTCCGGTCTGCGGCTGGGGAGCGCGCCAAGACGCACAGACGAGAGGATGCGCCGAAACACGCCCGGCGCCAGTGTGCGGATCAGGTATCCGCCGATCGCGATGCGCGGGATCGTGACCTCGTGCCTTCCGAGGTCGAGGCCGCGCAGCGTCGCACGCGCGACATCGTCGGGGTCGAGCGCAGCGCGGCGCACCCTCTCTGGAAGCCGTGCGAGCTCCTCTTCGCTGAAAAGCGCGGTGCGAACCAGCCCCGGGTAGAGCGTCAGCACATGGATCCCGCGTGGTGCCAGTTCCAACACGAGTGCCTCTGAAAGCCCGGTCACGGCGAATTTCGACGCTGAGTAGACGGCCTCGTCGGGCTGCCCGAGGCGACCCGCCACCGACGAGACATTGACGATCCACCCCTCCCCCCGCGCGAGAAGGTGGGGCAGCGCAAAATGCAGGGTGTAGAGCAGGCCCTGGACGTTGGTGCGTACGATCGCATCCATCGTCTCGAGGGTGGTGTCGGGAAAGAGCCCATGCGCACCGATGCCGGCAGAGCAGACGACGATGTCGAGGCGACCATGCCGTGACGCGGCGGCCTCGATGGCAGCCTGAAGGCCCGCAGGGTCTCCCACGTCGCAGGGGTGCGTCGACACCACAGCGCCCCCGCGGGCGATTCGGTTCGCGGAGGCGTCCAGGCGGGCGCTCCCGCGCGAGAGCAGGGCGACAGCCACTCCTCGCTGCGCCAGCCCACGAGCGATGGCCTCCCCGATTCCACTGGAACCGCCGGTCACAAGGGCAACGCGCCCTTCGCAGCGCTCAAGGCGAGGCATGGCGCGAGCCTAGCGCGCGGAGGGACCACGCAGTGGACCGGTGGACCCGTATCCGCCTAGTCGAGCCAGGCGCGCAGCCGCGGGCCAAGCATCCGAGGCGCGTGTCGCAGGTCAGCGGCTCGACGCGAGCGGGTGAGCACGGCCACTGCCCGCAACGCTTCAGTGATCTCGCCCGCCGTCTCGAGCGCGCGGTCCGGACCGCCGTGCGCGAGAGCGCGCAGGAAGGGAAGAGCGAGCGAGACGGCATCGGCACCGAGCGCGAGCGCGCGGGCAGCATCGAGGCCGCCGCGGATCCCCCCCGAAGCGATGGTGCCAAGCCCTGCGCGCTTGGCGTAGGCCACGCACGCGGCTGTGGGGATTCCCCATTCGCGCAGCTCCCGTCCTAGGGCACGCTGGCTTTGGGGTCCACGCAGCGCCTCCACACCGGTCCATGTCGTGCCTCCCGCGCCCGACACGTCGACCCACCGCACGCCGACCGCGAGCAGTCGCTCGAGGGTCCCGGGCGAGAGTCCGCAGCCCGTCTCCTTCACCACGACGGGTACAGCGAGCGACTCGACGAGTTCCTGAATCGCGAGAAGACAGCCACGAAAATCGCGGTCCCCTTCGGCCTGCACGAGCTCCTGGGCGGCGTTGAGATGGATGCACAGGGCGTTCGCACCGATCGCCTCGACGAGCTCCGCCACACGGGCGGGGCCTGCGTCTCGCGCCTGGACAGCGCCCAGGTTGGCCAGCAGCAGGATGTCCGGAGCGACCGCGCGTACGCGGTAGCTCTCGGCCGCGTCCGGGCTCAAAAGCATGGGACGCTGCGATCCCACACCCATCCCAAGACCGCACTTCTGTGCGACGGTGGCGAGCGCGAAGTTCACCTGGGCCGCCTCGGGCGTTCCGCCCGTCATGCCCGAAATCAGGATGGGCGCCTCGAGGCGCCGGCCGAAGAGCTCACAGGAGAGGTCGACCTCGTCTACCGAAAGCTCAGGCAGGGAGTCGTGGAGCAGGTGTACGTCGTCGAGCAGCGTCCCGCTCCGGTGCTCCACGTCCTCACTGGTGCACAGTTTTAGATGCGACTGCTTGCGTTCGGAGATCTCGCTCATGCGGCTGCCCGCGCCGTCGCCCAGGCCAGATGCGCGGCCCGGTGACCCGAAAGCGCAGCACTTTCCAGGGTCGCGGGAAGTCCGGTGTCCGTCCAATCACCCGCGAGGAGGAGATCCTGCACGGGACCGGCGGGCCCAGGTCGCAGGGGCTGGAGCTCGGGAGCGGGCGCGAGGGTTGCCGCCACCTCCTTCACCACCAGGGCGTGGCGCAGCGGAGCGTGGGAGGCACCCGGCAGCGCCTGGGCCACCTCCCGTAGCGCGATCGAAGCGATCTCCCGGCTGGACAGTTCCAGCCAGCGCGACGCCCCGCTGCGCACGCATGCGAGTCGCGCGCCCTCGCGGAGGCGATCCGACGCAGCATTCGATCGCTGGTGGAGGCGATCCACACGGAACAGCCACTGGGTCTGGCCGTCGATCAGCCCCAGAAAATCAGGTCCTCCGACAGGACCGTCAAGCCACAGTGTCACCGAGACGATCGGCGTTGCTCGTTCAAGCGCTGCGGGAACGAGCGAGCAAAGTTCGGGCGGGGCGATCCGGCGTACCACGGAGGGCGGTACGGCCAGGATCACGCGCGAAGCCGAGAGGAATTCCCCCCCCGAGCGCACGCCCGCGGCTCGGCCCCGCGCCATCACGACTTCGTCCACAGAGGTGCGACAGCGCACCGTCCCTCCGCGTGCTTCGATGAACTTTCGGGCGGGTTCTGCGTAGAGCTCGGAGAGCGGAACGGCAGGCAGCAGGAAGCGGCTTGCGGAGCGCGGACCGAGCAGTGCACGAGCGACGACGGCTGCGAGCAGGCCTGCGCTCGCCTCGGCGGGGTCTGCATTCAGCGTGGCCCAGGTGAGCGGATCCCACAGGGCTCGCCGCGCTTGCGCGCTCTGGCCCAGGGCGAGAAGTGCCTCGGCGACAGTCGGAGCCCGATTCCTGTCTTTGCTCCTCTCAAATCGCGTGACGAGTGCACGTCCGGCCCGCAGGGCGGACAGGCGCTGGCCAAAGGACAGGTGTCCGAAGCGCAGGACGCCCACCGCGAAGTGAAGAGGCGAGGGGAGCGCGGGACACGCCAAGCGGCGCACGCCCCGCGCCGCATCCCACAGCGGCACATCGAGCTCACTCTCCCGCAGCGCCCCACGGCAACCGATCCGTGTGAGGAGTGCGAGGAACTCGTGGTAGCAGCCCATGAGCGCGTGCTGACCATTGTCGACCGTGTCCCCCGTGCGGCGGTCCACGAACGACCGGGCGCGGCCGCCAAGAGCAGGCGCGGCCTCCAGCACGGTCACCGCGCAACCCTTTTCTGCCAGGGCGCTCGCCGCCGCCATCCCCGCCACCCCGCCGCCGACCACGACGACGCTCATGAGTGCCTGCGCAGGTCGAGCCAGGCACTCGCTGCAATGGCGAGTCGTCGACGCTTGGAGAGACGGAGCGGCGCTCCCATGCACGGGTACCCGCGACGGTGCAGCTCCTTCAGGAGATCGCGATAGATACTTCCCATGGCCTGCGCGGGCCGCAGGCGACGGCGGTCTTCCGGAGGGAGCAGAGTCTCGGCCCGCTCGAAATACACCCGGGCGCGTTCGGCGTGACAGGCGAGCAAAAGCCGCATCGACTCGCTGACTTCGCGCCGACGCACGGCCTCGGCGGACACCCCGAAGCGCTCGAGCTCCTCGCGTGGCAGGTAGATGCGACCCGCTTCGGCGTCCTGGCCCACATCGCGCAGCACGTTCACGAGCTGCACGGCGATGCCTTGGACTGTCGCATACTCACGGGCTCGCGGATTGTGGTAGCCCAGCAATTCGACGACGAGCAGGCCCACGGTCGAAGCCACGCGATAGCAGTAGCGCTCGAGGTCTTGAAACGTGTCGATCGGCACGGCCATGAGATCCGACTCGACGCCGCGCAGCAGGTCGACGAAGACTTCCTGCGGCAATCGAAACCGGTGCACGGCATCGCCCAGTGCGATGCCGACGGGGTGCTTCGATTTCCCGAGATAGGCAGCTTCGAGCTCGCTTCGCCAGCGCCGGATCAGCAGAAGCCGGTCGCCGTGCACGTCGGGATCGTCCGCGATGTCGTCCGCCAGGCGGCAGAAGGCATAGATCGCGTGAAGCGCGCGCCGCCGCCCTGCGGGCAGCATCCAGAATGCGGAAGCGAAGCTGGAACCGCTCCTCCGCGTAATGCGCCGACAATGCTCGTATGCGTGCAGGAGCTCAGGCTCCATGCGAGGCCCCGGGTCGAGCGAGCTCTTGGCGTCGGGCGGGCGGCGCGGCCGATCGCCGTTTCGCCCGCACGGCATCGCGCACACCCGCAACCACGATCTTGAAGCGTTGCGCGGAACCGAGGCGGGGGGCCCCCCGCTGAACCGCATAGTCGACGTTCGCGAGCGCATCGCAGGCCACAAGGCCTGCGCGCCGAAACAGCGCGACCTCGAGGCGCAGACGTCCGCGCGTCCCTGTGAGGAGAGCGCCGCCTTGCTCGAGCAGCGCACGGGCTCGTGCGGTTTCGAAGGCCAGCACTTTGCGCAGTGCGGCGCTGTCCTCTCCCCGCAACACCTCGTGGGGATCGACGGCGAAGCGCGCCAGATCTTCGGCCGGGAGATAGATCCGGCCTCGCCGTGCGTCCTCGGCAACGTCCTGCCAATGGTTTACGAGTTGAAGGCCGGTGCAGATCTGATCGGAGGCCTGGAACAGAGCTGGATCGTCCACCCCGAAGAGATACAGCACGAGACGACCCACTGGGTTGGCGGAGTCGCGGCAGTACTCCAACAGCTCCTCCCAGGTCGCATAGCGCTGCTGTACGGTGTCGCGCCGAAACGCTCGGAACAACGCGCGGAACAGATCGAGGGGCAACCCAAGCTCGCGGATCACTGCGCCGCATGCGCGTTGCGCGAAATGGGGTGCCGGCCGACCGTCGGCCGCAGCTTCGAGTCCGCGTTCCCATTCGGCGAGCGCGACCCGGGGATCCACGCCCGGCTGGGGCTCATCCGCGAGGTCATCGGCGATGCGGACGGTGGCGTAGATCGCCGCGAGCGAGCGCCGCATCCCGCGCGGCAGCAGGAGCGACCCCACGGCAAAGTTCTCGTAGTGGGTGCGCGCCAGCCGGGCGCAGGCGCGCAGGTCTTGCTCGAGCGCCGAGTTCAACGCCGCTCCGACGGCGACGAGCCGCACCCATCGGGGCGGGCGGGTTTGCGCGCGCGATCACGCAGGTAAAGTCCGAGCGCGGAGAGTGGGAAATAGCGCGGATAGCCGTGATAGCGCAGATAGAAATGACCCGGGAAGCCCGTGCCCGTCCACGCCTCCTCGGCCCAGCCCCCGTCCCCGCCTTGGCGCACCAGGAGGTACTCGATCGCGCGCGCGACGCACGCGCTCGCGCCGCGCCCCGCCGCCACGAGACCCATCACCGCCCAGGCGGTCTGGGATGGAGCGGAGGGGCCACGGCCCCGCGCGGAGGGATCGTCGTAGCTCGCGGGCAGCTCGCCGAACCCGCCGTCCGCGTTCTGACGTGTCTCGAGCCAGTCCGCAGCTCGCCGCACCCGGGGGTCGTCGGCGCCGGAGCCGAGGCGCGCAAGACCGGTCAGCACGCTCCAAGTGCCGTAGACGTAATTCACCCCCCAGCGTCCCCAGAAGGAGCCATCGGGCTCCTGTCGTGCAGTTACGAAGGCGAGGGCGCGCTCGGCCTGGCGCGAGCTCAGCGAGTAGCCGAAGTGTCCCAAGAGCTCGAGGCCGCGGCCTGTGAGATCCACCGTCGGTGCGTCGAGCATCGCCTTCATGTCGGCGAACGGGATCTCGTTCCAAATGTTGCGGACATTGTCGACATCGAAGGCGCCCCAGCCCCCGTTCGCGCTCTGCATGTTGAGTGCCCAACGCAGGCCGCGTTGCAGCGCTTTGTGCTTGCGCACTTCATCGGGCAGGATGAGCCGGTCCAGTGTGGTGGCAATGGCCACCGTATCGTCCAGGTCAGGGTAGAAGACGTTCTCGTACTCGAAGGCCCAACCCCCCGGCTTTGCATCTGGACGCTTTCTCGCCCAGTCGCCGCGAACGCCCAGGATTTGGCGATCGAGAATCCACTCCGCAGCACGCGCAAGGCGCGCGTCGTCCGGCGCTGCCCCTGAATCGAGCAGGGACTTGATCACGAGGACGGTATCCCACACCGGCGACACGCAGGGCTGAAACATGAGGCCCTGAGGCAGCTGGACGGTGAAGTCCTCGATTGCCTGGTGCCCTCGGCGCACGGCGTCGTCCTCACGACCGTGGAGCGCGCAGAGCGCCAGGGTGGAGTTGAGCATCGCGGGGACGATTCCACCCCAACCTCCGTTGCGGTCTTGGTGCTCCCGGATCCAGCGCTCCGCTTCGCGGAGCGCACGCGCGCGCAGCGGACGGCGGTCGGTGAGTGCACCCAGGCGTCGGAGCGCCCGGTCGAGCAGGGTGAAGAAACGTCGGAACGTGAAAAGCCCGGGGCCGGCGTCGAAGGCCAGCTTCGCCCGAGCCGGGTCTTCGCACCAAAGTTCGCGCACGGACATTTCGGATCGTTCGAGGGGCACGCGGAAGCCGACGGCCTGCAAGACGGTGAGGGGCACCACCGTGCCGCGTGCCCAGGAAGACATCTCATAGATGCTGAGCGGGAAGCGGTCGGGCAGCAGCACGATCTCGACCGGCATGACGGGCAGGCCGCGGGCCGGGAACTCCCCGAAATAGGACAGCCAAATACGCGTGAAGACCCCCGCGCAGGCAAGCCCGCCGCGCGACAGGATGAACTCGCGGGCCCGCGCCATCGCGGGTTCGTCGCCCTTCATGCCGAGCAGTTTCAAGGCGAAATACGCTTCGATCGCCAGGGAGAGATGACTCTCTGCACCCTCGTAGCGCGCCCAGCCGCCATCGGCTCGCTGCGTCGCCAGCAGGAAGGCCGCGGCCTGGCGGTCGCGCTCGTCGACGGCCAGTCGCATCAGGCGGCGGTAGATCACATACTCTGCGGTGATCGAGGCGTCCGCCTCGAGGGGAAAGACCCAGTGGCCGTCCTCGCGCTGAGTCTTCCACAGGCTCTCTTGCCCGCGCCGGATCGCCTCGCCCACGCGCTCGAGACCCGCGGGCACCCGAAGCGGTCCGTCGGTCGATTCACCTGTCCCTTCGATCTGAAGAAGACCGTTCATGCCATGCCTCCCAGCAGCTCACGCGCCGCCTGCACCACGCTCGACGCGTCGATTCCCACGCTTGACCACTGCTCCGCGACCTCCGCGTGCTCCACGAATGCGTCACCGATGCCCAGGGTGCGAACCAGGGTTCCGGGCGCGGCAACCGTCAGGCACTCCAGGACGGCGCTCCCGAGGCCGCCGATCGCAGCATGGTCCTCTACCGTGACGACCCGTCCGCAGCGTCGGGCTGCGCCCACCAACGCGCGCCGGTCGAGAGGCTTCACGAAGCGCGCGTCGATCACAGTCGCCGAGGCCCCGATCTCCGCGAGCCGCTCTGCCGCCTCGAGCACCGTGCCTACGGTCTTTCCGAGACCCACGAGCGTCAGATCCTCGCCGCGCCGCAGCACGCTCGCGCTTCCAATCGCGAGCGGCTTGGGGTCCGGGTCGAGCGTCACGCCGGGCGCAGCACCCCGGGGAAAACGCAGCGCGAAGGGTCGTCCTGAATCGACCGCGGTGGCCAGGAGATGCTGAAGTTCGTTTTCGTCCCGGGGCGAGGCCAAAACAAGATTCGGGATCGGCCGCAAATAGCCCATGTCGAAAGCGCCATGGTGCGTCGGTCCGTCGGCTCCTACGAGACCCGCCCGATCCAACACGAAGACGACCGGCAGACCCTGCAGCGCGACGTCGTGCACCACCTGGTCGAAGCCGCGCTGCAGGAAACTTGAATAGATCGCACACACCGGTCGCATTCCCTCCGCAGCGAGTCCGGCAGCGAAGGTGACGGCGTGCTGCTCGGCGATCCCGACGTCGTACCAGCGATTGGGATGCCGCCGCGCGAAGCGATCGAGTCCCGTTCCGTCCGGCATGGCCGCGGTGAGCGCCACCACGCGCGGATCCCGATCGGCGATCCGAACCAACGCCTCGGCAAAGCAAGCGGTCCAGCTCGGTGGCGCCGGCGTGCCGCCTCCCCGACGCTTTCCGGTCTCTGCGCAGAAGGGCACGGTGGCGTGCCAGCCGAAGGGATCCGCCTCCGCGGGGGCGAAGCCTTTCCCCTTGCGCGTCCGAACGTGCACGAGGGTGGGTCCCTTGGCGTCCCGCAGGGTCTCCAGCGCCGGAAGGAGCGCCTCGAGGTCGTGACCGTCGACGGGCCCGAGCACGCGAAAGCCGAGCGTCTCAAAGTACGGGCGTGGGTTTGCGCGCGCGAGGGCACCGACATTGGGCGCGATCGACATCCCATTGTCATTGAACACGACCTTGAGATCGCTCCCGAGAAATCCGGCGTGGTTGAAGGCCTCAAAACTCATTCCTGCCGTCGCCGCGCCATCTCCGATCACCGCCACCACGCGCCCCTCTCGCCCCTGACGCCGCAGCGCCTCGGCCACGCCGAGTGCCGCGGAGATCGAAGTTCCGGCGTGACCGGCGCCGAACACGTCGTAGGGGCTTTCGGATCGACGCAGAAAGCCACTCGGGCCGTTGGAGCGCTTGATTCGTCGCAGGCCTTCGCGCCGACCGGTGAGGGCCTTGTGACCGTAGGCCTGATGCCCGACGTCCCAGATCAGGCGATCCTGGGGCGTGTCGAACGTGTAGTGGAGGCCGATCGTGAGCTCGACCGTCCCGAGACTTCCCGCGAAATGGCCGCCCACCTCGGCTGCGGCGTCGATCAGCTCGCGGCGCAGCTCCACGGCAACGCCCGCAAGGTCCTGTTTGGGCATGGAGCGCAGGTCGCAGGGCTCCTCGATCGCGGCGAGCAGTCCCACTAGCGCACCACCCAGCTTGCAAAGCGCAGCGCGTCCTTGGGGCTGCGCGTCAGGGTCTCGGCCGCGCTGGCTTCAAAGCCGGAGTGCAGTTTGCAGTTCTCGCAGCGCTTGTCCCGACGTTGAGAAAAGAACTCCCAGTCCGTCGATTCGAGGAGCTCGCGGTACGTCTTATAGTGTGCGTCGGTGATGAGGTAGCAGGGCCCTTTCCAGCCGCGAGGATTCCGCGTCACATTGGCCCAAGGGGTGCAATCCAAGTCGCGGTCGCCTGTCAGGAAATCGAGATACAAAGGCGTCGACAGAACCTTGTGTCTTCTTGCGATCTCTCGGATCTTCCTGAACTTCTCATGTACCTCCTGCTTCGCCAGATAGATGTCATTGTCCAACACCTCATAGGCATAGCCCGGGGTGATCAGAAAGCCGTGGACTCCCATCCCGTCGAGCATCGTGAACAGCTCTTCCAGTTCCTCAAGCGAAGTGTCCTTGTAGATCGTCGTGTTCGTGGACACGCGATAGCCGCGTTCGACGGCCCGCTTCATCTGGGGGACGATCGCGTCGAACACGCCGTCCTGACACACCAGGCGATCATGGGTCTCGCGCATGCCGTCGAGGTGAACCTGGATCGTGAGGTTTCTGTGGGGCGGAACCTTCTCCATGAATTTGTCGAGCAGGATCGCGTTCGTGCAGAGTTGGACGTGCTTGCCGCGATCGAAGCAGCCGCGGAGAAGATCCGGAGTTGGCTTGTAGATCAGGGGTTCACCGCCACACACCGACACGATCGGAGCCCCGCATTCGTCCACGGCATCCAGGCACTCGTGCAGTGTCATCTTGTCGTAGTAGGTGTCCTCGTACTCGACGATTCGGCCACAGCCCGCGCACGCAAGATTGCAGGCATGAAGAGGTTCGAGCATCAGCACAAGCGGATAGTGCTGCTTGCCTGCGCGCTTCTGCTGAGCGATGTAGCGAAACAGGTCGTACTGCAGTCGCAAGGGAAAACGCATCGTTATCCTCTCCGCGGGCGCTGGGGTATGAGTGCCGCGACGGCGCGCAGGGCCTGCCGTCGGCGCTCTTCTCCCGTGGGCGAGGGATCGAGCAAAGACAGCAAGAGATTGCCATCGAGAAGGGACACCACCCCCGTGGCCAGCCGCTCGGCGTCATGGCCCGGGGGCAGAACCTCGCGGAGCGTGTCGCGCACATCACGCATGAAGATCTCGTGGAGGTCGAGCAGCGTGTGTTGCAGCGTGTCCCGCAGCGCCGGAGACTCGAACATCCAGCGCACGAACGATTGAATCGCCTCACGGTTCGAAGTGACAAAGTCTTCGTACACCGCGAACAGTTCCGTGAGACGCTTCTCGGCGTCGACATGGTCCAGGCTGGCGGCGAGCATGTCCCGGAACGGCACCAGGAACTCGCGGCAGGTTTCCCGGAAAAGTGTCGCCTTGTCGCCGAAGTGCCAAAAGATTGCCGCTCGTGAGACCCCCGCCTTGCGGGCGATCTGCGTCACGCTCGCGTGCTCGAAACCTTGCGTGGCAAACAGCTGCATCGCCGCGCGTACGATGCGGTCGCGCGTGATGGCTTTGCGGTGCGTGAAGGCCGAAGCCGGCGGCGGGGCGGCCGGTGGGCTCACCAGATACTTCTCGCGTTTCATGTCATGTCCCTCGAGATGGTGAAGGTCCAGGCATCGGGGGGTGGTGGATCGAATTCGTTCGGGGAGAGCCAGGGGCTCCCGGGGCCGCGTGCGCGTCGCACAGCACGGGACGCCGTGCGCGCCGGGTTTGAGCGTGTGGCAGTCAGCCCGGGGTGCTGCGCCCCCGCTCGAGAGACTTCACCACCCGTGGCGCTCCCCCCTGAGGCGCCGCGTCTCACCCCCCATCCTTGCACCTCAGCGCGCCTCCTCGTATCCCGGCTCAGAGGAGAGGCCACCGGATCGTAGGCCAAACGGGAAGGCCGAGGCGACGGTCACCGCCGCGACGAGTGCCAGCCCGAGCCAACCCACGGGTGCAAGACCAATCCAGAACGCGATCACCGCGTTGAACAGTACGATCGCAGCATAAAATGCGGTGACGGTGCCTCTCGGCAGCGAATAAAGCGGCGCGCCGCGAAGCCACCCCGCACGTTCGAGCGCCCCCATGGCCGCGAGCACCACAGCGCCCACGAATGTCCAGCCGAGGTAGTTCGTGAAAGGGACGCCAAAAAACAGCCCCGGCTCCGCGTAGTCGTACAACTTGCCGAGAAACCAGCGGTCCCCGCGCAGGGCCACGGGATCGCATACGAGGTCAATGGCCACCATGAGAAGCGTACCGAGGCCGAGCAAGAGCGGTGTCAGTTGAATCCGACCCTCTGGGTGTGGCGTCGCTCCGATGAGGCGACGGGCCGCCGCATAGCCCACGAAGGACAGGAAGACGAACGAGAGCGAATCCATGAATGGGACGTTCGAGACCCACAGCTCGCGGCCTCGGGTCGGCGCGTCGAAGTAGTGGTAGAGCCCAAAGGGAAAGCCGTTGCGCGTCGAGGTGTATTCGCAGGCAAAGGCGACCCCGTAGCCGAGCACAAGCCACACGAGGGTACGCGCCGGCCCGATCTCCCCGAGGGCAATCACGAGGAAGGCCGCGAGAAAGCCGAAGACGTAAGGGCGCAGCGCGACGGTATGTGCGAGTAGTTCTAGGGTGTGCACTTCGGGGCCGGAGGATCGGGCGTCACCCCCGAGGCGACAACCAAAAACGCTGACCGAACGCCGGGCTTGGGTCAGTCCGGGACGGGGGATTCATCGCGACTTCACTTGCGGTGGAGAAAAGGCCTGCTCGGTGCCCGCTTCGTCGGTGGTCTGCGCTAGGTTTGCCTTTGGAGTTGCTCGGACTTACATACTGCGCCCGAGGAAGGTCCGTACCGATGCGCCGCAAGGCTCTCGATCGCGGCTGGCGCGTGTGTGGCAAGAGGGTGGTTCGGAATTGAGCATTTTGTTGCAGCTACGGACAGTTAGCTGGCCGTGGAGGGCATCAGGGCCCTCTGCCGCTCTAGCGCCTCTGCTGCTTCTCCTGTGGGCTGGAGCGCAGGGTTGCGCGAGTGTCCCGGCGGGGCGCGAACCCGTGCCGATGGCAGCCCAGGTCGCGGCACCAGCGCATACGGCCCAGGACGCGCTTCCGGGTGGTTCCCCGACGACGCAGCGCCCTGCCGACGATGCCGATGACGCCCTGATAGCGAGCATCCAGCCCGGACCTTATGACCCCCTTGAGCCCGTCAATCGTGGCTTTTTTGCCCTGAACCGCGGGATCGACTACGTCCTCGTCGATCCGGTCACCAGCGCCTACGAGTTCGTCGTTCCCATGGAGGGCCGCCGCGCGGTCCGGCGGGTGTTCAGGAACCTGAGCTCAGCCAAGACCCTCGCGAATGACATTCTCCAGCTCAAGCTCCGTGACGCCTTGGTCACGACCGCCCGTTTCGCGATCAACTCCACCCTCGGCTTCGGTGGGCTCTTTGACCCGGCTGCCAATTTTGGTCTCGAGCGCCACGAAGCGGATTTTGGGGAGACGCTCGCTCAAGTCGGGGTGGGCGCGGGGCCCTACCTGGTTCTTCCTGTGCTCGGGCCCACGACGTTCCGCGACAGCATCGGCAACGCGATCGACGGTTTCCTTCAGCCGCAGTTTTGGTTGCTCGGTCCGGGCTCGCGCCTTCTCCTCGACTCCGGCGACGGACTCTCCTTGCGCGACGAACACCACGAGGATCTGAAGCACCTGCGGGAATCCTCCGTGGACTACTACGCCGCGCTCCGGAGCGCGTACCTCCTCGACCGGGAGGGAGAGATCCGGGAACGACTCGAGAAGGCAGAGCCTGCGCCGCCTCCGGCGACACCGCCGCAGGTGGCCTTGCCTTCCGCTGATCCGCCGGCGGCGTCGGTCGTACCCGACGCGGACGCCGGAAGCGGAGCGGACACGCGCGCAGCGGCACCCGCCGCGTTTGGAGCGCAGGCCTCGGCTCTGGCCAAACCCGGACCGTAGGACAAACGCCCCTAGCTCGGTCGCGCGCGCCCTCGGGTGCCCCCCAAATAGACCGCGAAGGCGAGCAGATCGGTGAACGGGATCGCCAGCAAATCGCTGGGGCGCAGCCCGAGCGTCTTGCGCCGGCGCCAGAGCCACACACCCTCGAGTACCCACCACGCACACGGAATCCATACACCCGCGCCGATGGATGCGAGGATGAGCGCGGGGACGCTTCCGTGCGTCACGAGCTGACCTAGGTAGCCGATCGGACGCATGTGCCGCACGACGCGGGCCCAGCGCAGATGTCGGCGCGCGACGGCAGCCCAGCCCTCCGGTTCAAGCAGGTGGTCCACCACCATCGGGGACCAGGCCAGGCGCCAACCGGCGCCTTCGATGTGGCGGGCGAGCAGAAAGTCGTCCGCCGGTGTATCGAGCAGCGCCGCGAAGCCGCCGGCCTGCGCAAGCGCGGTGGCCCGCACGGCGATGGTCGCGCCGAGCGCAAAGTGCAGGCCCTCCAACTGTCTCGCGAGGCAGGCACTGGGCAAGAAGTGCATGTTGGTGATCAACGCGTCGAGGCGACTCGCAAGACCCGCGGCCGGCACGCTTCGGTAGGGACAGGTCACAAGACCCACGTCGGCGTCCTTGAAGGGGCGGGTGAGCCGCAGGACGTAGTCCTCGGGCACCGCGATGTCGGCGTCGCTCAACAGAAGGAGGTCGCCTTCGACCTTCTCCGACATTTGCACCAAGTTCGCAAGCTTGCGGTTCAGTCCTTCGGGACCCGGAGCGACGCGAATCTCGGATCGCACCTCCGGCCAACGTGCCGCCACACGTGCCGCGACGCGGAGCGCGGGATCCTCGCGATCCGTAGCACCCACAATCACGTGCAGACCCCCGCGCGCTGCCGCTCGCCAGAGCGTTTCGAGCGAATACTCAAGACGCGTAAGGAAGCCGTGGAGTGGGCGCATGGCGACGAGGGCGCCCTCGGGCGGGACGGGATCGAAATCCAGATCTTCGACGCGACAAAGCGCGGAAAGAGCACGCATCGAGAGTGCGCGATAGACGAGCGCTGCAGCGAGCCAAGCCGTCGCAACGAGGGCAATCGCGCTCAAGCCAGCGCCTCCCTGCCGATCGCACGGGTGCTGACGAGTTCGTAGCCCGCGTCGCGGATCATCTGACGCACCTCGGGAGCGCACAGCGCCTGCTCTTCGAGGCGCCCTCGCTCCGTGTCTTGTCTCGGATGCGTGAATAGCTCAAGCGTGGGGGCGCGCATGCGCCGCACCAGGAGACAGAGCAAGGCCGTGTCGATCCGTCCTGTGGCCCGGAGCCCCCACACCTCGTCTGTGCTTCGGATCCGCCCGGAGCGTTCGAGGTGGGGCAGGTGGTGGCGGGCCAGCGCGGAGAAAATCGCAGGCACGAGCTCCTCGGTCGGGCTGCTGTACGGCGGACGGGCCGCGCGGCTTTCTCGCATGAGCCGCACGCAGGGGACCCGATGCTCTTCCATGCAGCGCTGGACGATTGCGAACACCACCGGGTGCATATGAAGGTGGTGATGCCCATCGACATGATCGAAGGGGAGGCCGGTTTTGGCATAGCGCTCAAATTGGGTACGGATCTCGTATTCGAGCTGGCCGCGCAGTCGGTGACGTTGTACCCAGTCGCGCACCCCCGCCCGCAGGGGGCTCGACGGGAGCCGTCCCTGGCTATCGGCGAGGTCGGGAATGGCCCGGGGCGGGCTCGCAGCGGCGCCGTCGCACAGGACGAGGTGAAGCCCCATTCCAAGCCGCGGCAGCTCGCCGGCCATTGCGACGGCTTCTGCGGCCGCGGGCTCGGCGACCATGAGGCTTGCGCTGGTCAGGATTCCCTCGCGGTGGCAGCGCGCGATTGCCGCGTTCACGGCGCTGCTCGCGCCGAGATCGTCGCCGGTGACGACGAGACGCCCCGCCACGGTTGTCAGGACGAGTGGCGGCGCTGCGCCATGAACGAGAAGAACTCGCGAGCCTCTCGCAGACGCCGCCGCATCACCTCGCGGTCGCCGAGCATGTCTCTCACGATGCGCAGAATCGGCCGGGGTCGGAGGTAGTAGGCGCGGTAGAAGCGCTCCAATGCTTCGTGCATCTCCTCGCTGGAGAGGTTCTCGTAGCGCAGAGCGACCTCCTGGATGCCGTGCTCCTCGACGAGTCCGGACGCGGGGTCAGCGGACAACCAGCCGTTCTCCTTCGCCTGCGCATAAAGGACGGTGCCGGGATACGGTGCCGCCAGCGATACCTGCAGGCTGTAGGGATCGACCTCCTTCGCGAACTCAATCGTACGCTCGATTGTGGCTGGCGTCTCGCCGGGCAGTCCGATGATGAAGGTTCCATGAATTCGGATCCCAAGGTCCTTGCAATCGCGCGCGAATTCAAGGGCGCGCTCGATCTTCGTGCCCTTGCGAATGTTGTTCAGGATTTGCTGGTTGCCGGACTCAAAGCCGACGAGCAGAAGGCGAAGCCCGTTCTCCTTCATGGTGCGTAGGGTCTCGCGGGGAACGTTGGCCTTGGCATTGCACGACCAAGTGATGCCGACCCGCCCGAGACCGCGGGCGATCGCCTCGGCTCTTGGCCGGTCGTCGGTGAAGGTGTCGTCGTCGAAGAAAAACTCCTTCACCTGCGGAAACAGCGCCTTGGCGTGGGCCATTTCTGCCACCACGTGCTCGACGCTGCGCGTGCGATAGACGTGGCCCGCGATGGTCTGTGGCCAGAGGCAGAAGGTGCAGCGACTGCGGCAGCCTCGGCCGGTATAGAGCGAGACGTAGGGATGCAGCAGATAGCCGTTGTAGTAGCGCTCAATCGTGAGGTTGCGGGCGTAGACGTCGGTCACGAACGGAAAGGAGTCGAGGTCGTGAATCGGTGGCTGGGGTGCGTTGCGAACC
>Ga0187780_10001487_pt1 | contig 17661 bp, 16 predicted proteins | sample 1015_Q2_SP10_20__FD_132429 | JGI IMG/M metagenome (GOLD analysis project Ga0187780, IMG submission 132429) | Tropical peat soil microbial communities from peatlands in Department of Meta, Colombia - 1015_Q2_SP10_20_MG | ecosystem: Environmental > Terrestrial > Soil > Wetlands > Peat | place...
ACTGATTCGGCCAGCGCGGGCGCGCCCGGGGCCGGATAGGTGACCTCGTAGTAGTGCTTCGGGAAGCCCCAGAAGTCGTAGTACAGCGGGACCGTGCGCGTCGCGCTCACCGAGACGGGAGCGTTCTCCCAGTGCGCCGAGACCACCAGGATCGACTCCGGCCGCGGCAGCGCCGCGGCCCAGGCCGCCAGCTCCCCCGGCCAGATCGGGTCGTCGGCCAGCGGTGGCGCGCCGTGGCTCAGGTACACCGCAGGCATCTGGCTGCTGTTCACCGTTTCATGCTAACCGCCGTGGCCCGGGATGCTTGCGCGGTCGCTGCCTGCGCCGCTATCAGCCGCTAGCGGCTCGCTCGCCAATACGGACCTCCAGCGGCCCGAGCGTCGCGACCGGCACAGGCTCAATTCTGCCCGACTGAGCGGGGATGCCAGCCGAATGGCCGGGGTAGAGATCACGGGTGGACCCGGTGCAGGCGCTGCGGCAGATCGCGTTCGAGCTGGAGCGGGGCAGCGCGCCGACCTACCGGGTACGGGCGTTCCGCCGGGCCGCCGCCGTGCTGGACGGCCTGCCGCCCGGTGAGCTCGAGCGCCGGTTGAGCGCGGGCACGCTCGAGGCGCTGCCGGGCATCGGCGCGACTACCGCCCAGGTCATCACCGAGGCCGCGAGCGGGCGGCGGCCGGCCTACCTGGCCCGGCTGCTCGAGGAGCAGCCGCCCGCGGACCGCGACGGGCTGCGCGCGGCGCTGCTCGGCGACTGCCACACCCACTCGGACTGGTCTGACGGCGGCAGCCCTCCACGCGAGATGGCCGAGGCGGCCCGTGAGCTCGGACACGAGTGGATCGCGCTGACCGATCACTCGCCGCGGCTGACCGTGGCCAACGGGCTGTCCGCCGAGCGCCTGACAGCCCAGCTGGAGCTGGTGAGCGAGCTGAACGCCGAGCTGGCCCCGTTCCGCATCCTGACCGGAATAGAAGTCGACATCCTCGAGAACGGCTCGCTGGACCAGCATGACGACCTGCTCGGCCGGCTCGACGTGGTGGTGGCCAGCGTCCACTCCCAGCTGCGGATGCCCGCCGGGCCTATGACGGACCGGATGGTCACCGCGGTCGGCAACCCGCACGTTGACGTGCTGGGCCACTGCACCGGCCGACTGCTCGGGGGTCGCGGCCGCAGACCGGAGTCGGCCTTCGACCCCGGCGCGGTGTTCGGCGCCTGCCGTGAGCACGGCGTCGCGGTGGAGATCAACTGCCGGCCAGAACGCCAGGACCCGCCCGGCCGGCTGCTGCGGCTGGCAGCCGAGGCAGGCTGCCTGTTCGCCGTCGATTCCGACGCGCACGCGCCGGGCCAGCTCGACTGGCTGGGTAACGGCACCACCCGGGCCGAGGAGGCCGGCATCCCGCCCGACCGGGTCATCAACACCCGGAGCGCGGCCGAGGTGGCCGCGGCACCGTGGAAGCAATGACCTAGCTGCCGGGGACCGCTCCGGGAATCTGGACACCAGGATCGGGCCGGATCACGGACCTGGACTGAGGCAGGGGCCACGGCTCAGAAGGGGACGATGGTGGTGAGCAGGCCGGACGCTGGGGCACGCCCGGCCAGCGCGGCAGACTCATTCAACAGAAATGTTGACTATCAGCGCGGCATGCACGAGGCTTGAGCCCATGCGGGGTCACGAGGGAGTGACTACGGCTTGGTCACGCGCGAGGCCGGCCTGCTGCTGATCGTGGCCGCCGGGGCCTGGGCCGCGACCGTCGTCCTGGCCCGAGGGATGGCCGGGATGACCGGCACGATGGGGCTGGGCCTGGTCGCGTTCGTGGCGGTGTGGACGCTCATGATGGCCGCCATGATGCTGCCCTCCGTGACGCCGGCCGCGTCACTGTACGCGAGGACCGTGCAGCGCAACCGGACGGCGGGGATCGCCGCGCTGGCGGCCGGCTATCTCGCGGTCTGGGCGGCGGCCGGGCTGCCCGCTTACGGGCTGGCCTGGCTCGCGGGCTGGCTGACCGGAAGGCATCCCGGCCTGGCGCACATTCTCGCCGTCGCGGTCTTCGCCGCCTGCGGCGTGTACCAGCTGAGCGGGCTGAAAGACCGGTGCCTGACGCATTGCCGCTCCCCGCGCGTGCTGCTCCTGCACTACGGTTCGGACCAGGGCAGGTTCCGCGACCTGCGGGCCGGCGTCCACAACGGCGCCTACTGCCTGGGCTGTTGCTGGGGACTGATGGTGATCCTGGTCGCGGTGGGCGTGATGAACATCGCCGCCATGGTCGGCCTGGCCGCCGTGGTGCTGACCGAGAAAACCTGGGCGCGGGGCCCAGCGGCCGGACGGCTGGCCGGGGTCGCCGCCCTGGCTCTGGCGCTGGCCATCATCTGGTTGCCCTGGCTGGCCCCGGGCCTGCACGCAGCGCCTCCGATGATGATGACCTGACCGCTACCGGCGCCAGCTGTCGCGCGGCTACCGGCTCGGCGTCAGCCGGGCGCCGGGCGGGCTGGTGGGCGCTGGGCGGGCTGGTGGGCGGGCGGACCGCGCGCCAGCGGTTAGCCGGTCGGAGGTCTGCGCCCGGCCCCCCGAGCGTCCCGGCCATCTGATGTAAGGTCAGCCATGACGATCTACCAGCACATTCGCCATCCGCGCATAGCCTCGCGGCACGCCGATCGCCCGGCCAAGGTGACCGATTTCCTGCCGCGCGGGACGGCGATCAACCGGTTCAACACCAAGGTTGCGATCCTGATCACGAAGGGCGTGGGCAGTATGTATTGCGCCTACGCCTTTGCGCTGCTCGACCTGATCAGTCTCCCGGCGGCGATCCGCGGTGGCGCGTCGGCGGTGGTCACCTGGCTCGCCCAGACGTTCCTGCAGCTGGTGCTCCTGTCCGTCATCATGGTGGGGCAGAACGTGCAGGCCGCCGCGGCGGACAAGCGCGCGGAGGCGACCTTCCACGACGCGAGCGCCACCTTGCACGAGGTGGCGCACGTGCAGGGACACCTGGCCGCCCAGGACGAACTGCTGACCCGGATGGCGGAGAAGATCGGGCTGGACCCGGTACCGGTCATCGACGCCCCGCCTGACGAGGAGATGCTCGGGCCTGACGAGGACGCAGGTGACAAGGGCACGACCGCGCAGGAGGTGGAAACATGACCCGGTTCGCCGCTGGACCCGGACCGCATGGCCCGGCTCACCGGGTCGGCTTGACCCAGACCGCGACGTGGGCGGGTTCGAGGGACCGCTGCACCACGCCGAGCAGGTCGGCACGGACCGCGTCCGGGTCGACGACATCCTTGAGCCGCCGGGCGTCGTGCCTCACGAACGCTACGGTACGCCCGGATCGTTCCGGGAACGTTACCGGAGCGCGCGGACGCGGCGCAGGACCTCGTCGGTGCCCAGCGCGGCAGCGACGGCCTCCAGGCCGGGGCTGTCCTTCGATCCGGTGACCAGGACCCGGATGACCTGGGATGCTGCCACGATGGAGCCCGGGTAGGCCGCGGGGTCCTGCTTGTAGATCTTCTGGCTGGGCGCGAATCCGAGGTCGGCGGCGAGCTGGCGGATCTGCCCGAACCAGTTGAGGCCTTCCCGCGGCGGCTGGTAGCCGTCGGCGAAGGCCTGCGCGACGGCGCGGACCAGGTCCGGGTCGAGCCCGCCGAACCGGGCGTCGGCCGGGTCGGTGACGAGCGGGAAGAGCTCGCGGAAGAAGTAGCCGTACACCGTTCGGAAGTCTGCCCACTTCCGCAGGTCCTTGCGCGGGTTGGCGACGCCCTCGCGCTCGATGGCCAGGGCCCGCAGCGCCAGATCCTGCTCGCTTTCCAGGACCGCGGCGAGCTCTGGGTCGTACCGGCGGGCCCAGGTGATCACCTCGGCCAGGATCCGGTGGCCGGGCAGGGTAGCAATGTAGTCGGCGCAGATGTCATCGAGCTTGACCAGGTCGACCAGCGGGCCCGCGGTGCCCATCTCCGACAGCCTGATCGGCGCGGCCAGCGCCTCGGCCAGCGGCATCTCGGCGAGCCGTCCGTTGGCCAGGCCGCGCAGGTAATACTGCACGGCCGGGGCCGGAAAGCCCTGCTCGATGTAGAAGCTGACGCTGGCTTCAGGATCCCTCCGCTTGGATAGCTTGCGACGGCTCGCGCCGTCCTGCTTCATCAGCAGGGCGATATGCGCGTACCTGACCCGCCCGAAACCGAGCGCGTCGAACAGCTGGTGGTGCAGCGGCACCGAGGAGATCCACTCCTCACCGCGGATGACCAGGCTGATCCGCATCAGGTGGTCATCGACAGCGTGCGCGAAGTGGTAGGTCGGCAGCCTCGGTTCGGTGTCGCTGCTCTTGAGGATCACCACGTCGTTGCGGTTATCGTCCTGGGTCAGCTCGCCGCGGATCGCGTCGGTGAAGCTGACCCTGGCCCCGGCGACTCCCGGGGAGCGGAACCGGACCACGTACGGGTCGCCGGCCGCCAGCCGCTCGGTGACCTGCTCCGGGGCGGCGTCGCGCCAGATGGCCCACTTGCCGTAGTAGCCCGGCAGGGCGCCTGCGGCCCGCTGCCGGGCGGCGATCTCCTCCAGGTCCTGCCTGGTCGCGAAGCACGGGTAGGCGCGGCCCTGGCGCAGCAGCTCGCGGACATAGGTCAGGTAGATTTCCGCCCGCGCGGACTGGGAGTACGGCCCGTACCGGCCGGCCCGGTCGTCCTCGTCCGGGGCGATGGAGAAGTACGCGAACGCCTCGGCGAACTGCTCGGCGGCGCCCTCGGTGACCCGGGCCTGGTCGGTATCCTCCAGGCGGACCAGGTAGGTACCGTCGGTCTGCCGGGCGACAGCCACGTCGATGGTCGCCGCGTACACCCCGCCGATGTGCAGGTAGCCAGTCGGGCTCGGCGCGAAGCGGGTGACCTCCGCCGCCGTGGGCAGGTCGCGCGGCGGGTAGCGGCGCTGCCAGTGCCCGGACCCGGGCAGATCCGGCGGGAACAGGGAATCGATGAGTTGCTGGCTCAGCATGGGGCGGGTGGCTCCCGTGAGGAGTGCTATCAAGGCCGCAAGCAGCGTACCGTCACCTCAGGCAGGCTCACATCCGGCCAGGTCCGGCACCGGGCAGCCGCGCGCCGGGCCGCCCGCCCGCTTGACCGGCGCCCGCCGGCCGGCCTCGCGCGAGGGCGTCGCGGCTGGCTACTCTCATGTCTTTCTTAGAGAATGTCATGTCATTAAGACATCACCTTGACATATCGGCGAGGCACGACCAAGCTGTGATCACCAGATCACCTGGCATCCCAGGGGAACTTCATGCGCATCGGGCTCATCGGGGTAGGGCGGATCGGCGCGTTCCACGCGAGCGCCCTCGAGGCGTTCCCCGTGGCCGAGGCCTGCGAGCTGTCCCGGCGGCGTGGCGAGCCGGTGCCAGCGGCGGAGGTGCGCCGGTGACAGCACAGCCGGGGCAGGGACAGCCGGTCCATGGGCGGCCGGTCAAGGGGTGGCCGGTCAAGGGGCGGGTGGCCGGAGCCCCGATCTCCTGGGGGGTCTGCGAGGTACCGGGGTGGGGATACCAGCTGCCGGTCGACCGCGTGCTCGCGGAGATGCGGGCGGTGGGGCTGACCGCCACCGAGTACGGACCCGTCGGCTACCTGCCGACCGATCCGAGCCAGCGGTCCAGACTGCTCGCTGAGTACGGGCTGACCGCCGCGGGCGGCTTCGTTCCCGTCGTACTGCACGAGCCCGCCGCGGATCTGATGGCCGAGGTAGACCGGGCCCTGGACGCCTTCGCCGGCGGGCGGCCCGCGTTCGTCCTGGCCGCCGCCACCGGGCGCGAGGGCTATGACCACCGCCCGGAACTGGACGCCGACGGCTGGTCGACGCTGCTGTCCAACCTGGACCGCGCCGCCGCCCGGGCCGCCGAGCGCGGGCTGCTGGCGACGCTTCATCCGCATGTCGGGACGATGGTGGAGACGCCCGCTGACGTGCGCCGGGTGCTCGACGGCAGCAAGATAGCGCTCTGCCTCGACACCGGTCACCTGCTGATGGGCGGCACCGATCCGGCCGAGCTCGCCCGCGGCGCCGCGGATCGGGTCGGTCACGTGCACCTGAAGGACGTGACCGCGTCGGTAGCGCAAAAGGTCGCAGGCGGCGAGATTTCCTACGCCCAGGGCGTCAGCGGCGGGCTGTACCGGCCGCTCGGCCAGGGTGACGTCGACGTGGCCGGGGTCGTGGCTGCCCTGGAGGCGGCTGACTACCGGGGCTGGTACGTGCTCGAGCAGGACACGATCCTGGACGGCCCGCCCAAGGGCGAGGGCCCGGCCCGGGCCGTGCGGGAAAGCCTGTACCACCTCCGCGGGCTGCTTGGCGGGCGGCAGTGACCTACGACGTGCTCGGCTGGAATGCTCGTCTGCGATGCCGGCCACCGACGAGGTCGAGAGCTTCTCGCGGGTGTCCTACGCCTGAGCGGGGCAGGGGGACCAGCTCCCAGCCCGACTTGGAGGAGCTGCGGGAGCTGCGGGCCAGGTACCCGGGGCTGATCACGGCCCGCGTCGACGCCGCGTGCGCCCTGGTGCATGCCGTGGCCGTGACATCGTGAGCCGGAATCCGGTGAGCTGGCATTTCCCGGCCGGAAACACGGCCGAGGGTGCGGAGAGCGTGCGCATCACGCCCGAGCTCGCCGGCTGGGGGTACACCGGGCTCCGGGTCCTGGACCTGTCGTCCGCCGGGGCCACCTACCGCGGTAGCACCGGCGCGGACGAGATGGTCGTGCTGCCGCTGGCGGGATCGTGCACCGTCGACTCTGACGCCGGCGGCGCGGAGCTGGCCGGCCGCCCCGACGTCTTCTCCGCGGTCACCGACTGCGCGTACGTGCCGCGGGAGTGCGCTTTCTCGATCAGCACCGCGGCCGGCGGCCGGTTCGCGCTCGCCTGCGCGCGGGCGCAGTGGCGGCTGCCGTTCCGCCACGTGGCGGCGAGCGAGGTGCGGGTGGAGCTGCGCGGCGCCGGGCCCTGCTCGCGGCGGGTCAACAATTTCGGCACCCCGGACGTGCTCGACGCCGACCGCCTGATCGCCTGCGAGGTGTTCACGCCGGCCGGGAACTGGTCGTCCTTCCCGCCGCACAAGCATGACACCGAACGGCCCGGCGAATCGGTCCTGGAGGAGATCTATTACTTCGAGGTGGCTGACGGCCCGTCCGGCCCGGGCCTGGCCTACCAGCGGGTGTACGGCACGCCGGAACGCCCTGCCGACGTGCTCGCCGAGGTGCGCAGCGGAGACGTGGTGATCATCCCGCATGGCTGGCACGGACCGTCGATGGCCGTGCCCGGCTACGACCTGTACTACCTGAACGTGATGGCCGGACCCGGCAAGAGGGAATGGCTCATCTGCGATGACCCGGCGCACGCCTGGGTGCGGGAGCAGTGGAAGGACCAGCGGGTCGACCCGAGGGTGTCCACGTGGCGGCAGCCATGACCGCCATACGGCTGACGGTGGGGCAGGCCCTGGTGCGCTTCCTGGCCGCGCAGCGCACCGAGCGCGACGGCACGCGGCACAGGCTCATCGAGGGCTGCTTCGGCATCTTCGGGCACGGGAACGTGGCCGGACTCGGCCAGGGACTGCTGGAGGCCGAGCTCGCGCCGGACCCCGAGGCCGGCCCGCGTTACCTGCAGGGACGCAACGAGCAGGCCATGGTGCACGCCGCCGTCGCGTTCGCCCGGACCCGGAACCGGATGTCCGCGCTGGCCTGCACGTCGTCGGTCGGGCCGGGCGCGACGAACATGGTGACCGGGGCCGCGCTGGCCACTATCAACCGGCTGCCGGTGCTGCTGCTGCCGGGGGACGTATTCGCCACCCGGGTGGCCGACCCGGTGCTGCAGCAGCTCGAGCAGCCGGGCAGCCAGGACATCAGCGTCAACGATGCGTTCCGGCCCGTGTCCCGCTTCTTCGACCGCATCTGGCGGCCGGAGCAGCTGCCGTCCGCGCTGCTGGCGGCCATGCGGGTGCTGACCGACCCGGCCGAGACCGGCGCGGTGACCCTGGCGCTGCCGCAGGATGTCCAGGCGGAGGCGCACGACTGGCCCGCCGAGCTGTTCCGCGAGCGGGTCTGGCACATCCCCCGGACGCCGCCGGATCCGGTCGCCGTGGCCCGCGCGGCCGAGGTGATCCGCTCGGCGCGGCGGCCGCTCATCGTGGCCGGGGGCGGGGTCATCTACTCCGCCGCCGCCGAGGCGCTGCGGTCGTTCGCCGGCCTCTTCGGCATCCCGGTCGGCCAGACCCAGGCGGGCAAGGGATCCATGCGCTCAGATGACCCGCTGTGCGCGGGCGCGATCGGTGCCACCGGGACCACCGCCGCCAACCAGCTGGCCGCGCGCGCCGACGTGGTGATCGGCATCGGCACCAGGTGGACCGACTTCACCACGGCCTCCCGCACCGTCTTCGCCGAGCCGGGGGTGCGGTTCGTGAACATCAACGTGGCTTCGTTCGACGCGGCGAAGCAGTCCGGCGTGGCGGTGGTGGCCGACGCGCGGGCCGCTCTCGAGGCGCTGGCCGGGGCGCTGACCGGGTGGTCGGCGGAGCCCGCCTACCGGGCCCGGGCGGCGGAGCTCGCGGCGCGCTGGCAGGCGACGGTGGAGGCCGCCTACACCGCCCGGCACGAGCCGCTGCCCGCGCAGGCGGAGGTCATCGGGGTGGTCAACGAGGTGTCCGGGGAGCGGGACGTCGTGTTGTGCGCGGCAGGATCGATGCCGGGGGACCTGCACAAGCTCTGGCGCACCCGCGATCCGGGCGGCTACCACGTCGAGTACGGCTACTCGTGCATGGGCTATGAGATCGCCGGCGGGCTCGGGGCCAAGCTCGCCGCGCCGGACCGCGAGGTGTTCGTGCTCGTCGGCGACGGCTCGTACCTCATGATGGCCACCGAGCTGGTCACCGCCGTGCAGGAGGGGATCAAGCTCGTCGTGGTCTGCGTGGACAACCACGGGTTCGCCTCGATCGGGAACCTGTCGGAATCCGTCGGGTCGCAGCGGTTCGGCACGAGCTACCGGTTCCGCGGCCCGGACGGCCGGCTCGACGGCGGATACCTGCCGGTCGACCTGGCGGCCAACGCAGCCAGCCTCGGCGTGGACGTACTGCGCGCGCAGACGATCGAGGAGTTCCGGCTGGCGTTGGTCAAGGCGCGGGCGTCGGACCGGACGACGCTGGTGCACATCGAGACTGACCCGCTGCAGGCCGCCCCGCCCAGCGACGCGTGGTGGGACGTGCCGGTGGCCGAGGTGGCCGAGCTGGCCACCACCCGCGGCGCCCGGACAGCCTACGAGGAGGCCAAGCAGCGGCAGCGGCCGTACCTCTGAGTGCGGGCCCGCGGGGATACCCCGCACTCCGGTCCGCGGGGACCCATCCCCCGGCTCCCTGAGGGCCGCCCCGGCGGGACCCGGTCGCTAACCGGGTGGCTGTCACACCCACCCGGCCCCATCCGGGCCGCTGCCGCAATCATCCGGTTGGGTTCTGGGCGATAGCCATCCGGAGGCCGTTTGCCCTGCGGGCCGGGTCGTTTGACTCTGCCGCTGCCCGCGGTCAGGGCAGATCCTGGATTGCGAGGGATCGAGTCGGGCAGGGCGCAAACGCAGGCCAGGCGACGTTGCCTACGGCCCGTGCGCCCTGCCGGCACACCAGAAGGGAGGGGCCATGGCTACTCTCTCAGCACCTCACCACGGCGGGCAGGCAGCGCAGCGCGTCCAGCTGGCCCTCATCGCTGTCCTTGTCCTGGCCCTGGCCGCCATCGGGGTGGCGCTGCTGGTCCACCGCGGGGGACCGCCGGGTTCGGGGGTTCAGGGATCGGGCGTGGCGGCCACGCAGGCACGTGCCGTGCCCAGCTTCAGCAGCATTGATCTGGCTGGCAGCCACAATGTCGCCGTGTTCGTCGGCGCCCCGCAGTCGGTCGTCGTCCACGCGGACAGCAACCTGCTCGGTAACGTCACCACCCGCGTGGTGGCCGGCACCCTAGTCCTCGGGAACACCGGCAGCTTCACCACCAAGAGCCCGATGGGCGTCGTGATCAACGTGCCGTCACTGGCGGCGGTGACGCTGAGCGGCAACGGGGACATGCTGGTCAACGGGATCAACGCGCCGAGGCTGACCGTGACGATCTCCGGCAACGGCGTCCTGTACGCAAGCGGAACCGCGACGCGGCTCGATGTCACTCTCGGCGGCTCCGGCGAGGCGCAGCTGAACCAGCTCGTCGCCCGCGACGTGCACGCGGTCGTCTCCGGCTCGGGGGTAATCGAGGTGACGGCCACCACGAGCCTGGACGCGGCGATCCCCGGCGCCGGCGCGATCATCTACAGCGGCAATCCGCAGCGGGTGACCAGCAGCGTTACCGGCACCGGAGCTGTCACACGCGGGTGAGCGGCGCCGGGTGAAGCCACGCTGGGCGGGCCCGGCCACCCCGGAGTCCGAGGCGCCGGATCTGCCGGAAGCCGGTGACCGGAACTCGTTGACCCCGTCGGGCCCCGGAGGCCGGCTGGCGCGCTACGGCCCGGGGTGCCAGAGGACCGCGCCCTGGACGCGCCTGCTCCGCTCGCCGGAGCCAGCCGCCCTCTGGTCTTTCTCCCAGGTGAGCGACTCGAGCGGGCCATTGAAGCAGTGACCGCGCGGGCACCGGATCTTGGCGCTCTCCAGGGGCCCGTCGGTTGACTTGACCGTATACAGGTACTCGACCGCGGCGGGCAGCCCGCACCTCGCCGCGCCGTCCCTGTCCATGTACTCCGGGCAGTCGAGAAACATCACGCTCATGTCCATTCCGAAACCCCGTTCCGTTCGTCGGACACAACCCCCCTTGCCGACTCAGAGGGCGCGGACCGCGCCGCTGATACACCGGCTGGGCGGCCGGCCTGGCTAGGCTCGCCTTGATGCGCCGCGCCGGAGCCGGTCCTGCACGGCGTCGTAGCCGGCGCCCGGCCCGCGGAACGGGTCCAGCGGCTGCGCCGGGTGCGCCGAGCTGGCCGTCGCCGTGTGCCGGCGCCGGAACCCGGCCTGCGCCAGCTGCGCCATCGCCGGTGACCGCCCAAGCGCCGGCCACCCGCCGCCCCTCTACTAGCCCCGCGGGGCTGCTACCACTGCCCGTTCGGGATCAAGGTTCCCACCCCAGCAGGCGGGTCAGCGGGCCGTAAGGCGGGATGCGACCCCGGGAAGAGTCACCGGGGCTGGTCGCGGCGGTCGATCACTTCGTAGTGCGCCGAGCGCTTGTCGAAGTCGGCCAGCACCGCCCGGGCCTCGGCCGGAACGTGCGCCACCTCGTAGTCCTCGCCCATGAACGCCTTCACCGAGTCCAGGGAGTCGAACCACATCAGGGTCATGAACTCCACGTCGTAATCGCGCTCCCGCCGGACCAGATCGATGGACCGGAACCCCGGAATGCGCCGCGCTTCGATGCCGGGGATGACCTGGCCCCGCACGATGCGCTCGTAGGCGTCCGCGTTGTCCTTGGTGGTCCAGCCACGCCATCGACGGCAGATCATGGCTCGAGTTTATCCAGCGGTGATGCCGACCGCGGGCCAGTGCCACGGCGGAGCACTGCGTCACATGGGCCTAATCCTTGAGTACGCGCAGGAGCGTCTGGCCTTTCACGAACCACGAGACCCCGAAGGCGAAAACGGCGAGCGCCTCGAATATGAACAGCAAGGGCCAGCCCGCCTTGACCGAGGCCGGCAGCAGGTTCGACAGCGCCGCGAGAACCACGCAGGACAAGATCGTGATGCCGCAGGCGCGGTAGACAGCATCGCGCGCCTTCTTCCGCCCTGATCGTCGGTCGTCGGCCGACTCGGAAAATCCCAGCCCGTCCCGGATCCGGCCCATCACGCCCTGGCCGGCCCGCGTTCCTGCCGACTTGGCGAAACGCAGTGCCATCAGGCCCAGCGCGACGAACGTGACAGCGGCGAAGAACACGTGGATGTCACCCACGGCTTGCTGGCCCGCCGAGAGCTGCTTGACCGGCGGCTTGGTCGGGAAGAACGCCACGCCGATCGCGCAGAGGCCGGCGATGTTGGTAATCCAGCGGTCGACCTCGTCATATCCGTCGTAGGCCACGAGGAAGACGCCCAGCGCGCAAAGCGCCCCGACGAAGACATTGCGCATGGGCGTGTAGTAGTAGCCGCTCATGGAGTCAGGCCGCGGCGAGGTGAAGAAGATCGCGTTGCCGGCGATCAGCACGACCGGAAGCAGGCTCCCGATCCAGCCGACGGTCTTCCGCAGAAACATGTACGAGATGATGAGCTCGTTTTTCTGCGGGTCCCGCTGGCGCACCGGTGGCGCCTTCTGTTCGCTCTTATCGGATATCTCTCGTACGCTCACGGCGCTTCCCATTCCGCTAGCCCGCGGCAAACCCGGCGAACGCGCTGCCGATAGGCCCGGCAGGCACGTCGCTGCTGCCTTTGCACTGACAGAGGCCCGGTTTCCGGTGCTGATACACGGCCGCTGGGCTGAGACAGGCACTGCCGGATCCGGATGAGCTGCGGGCCGCGCCTGGGGTTCGTCAGCCGCTGGCTGGCCCGATGACTAGCCCGGGTCTCGGCAGGCTGGTGGTGAAGGCGTACCGGCAGGCGCGGTACAGGTGCCTGGCGAACTCGACCGGCCGGCCGGACTGGTCGTAGGCGATGCGCTCCATGGTCAGCAGCGCGGTGCCGCGACTCTCGCCCAGCGTACGGGCCTCGGCCGCCGAGGCGTTCTTCGCGCACATGCGCTGCGTGGCGGCCTGCAGCCCGATGCCGGCCGCGCGCAGCAGCTCGTACAGGCCGTGCTGCTCGAGCAGCTCGACGTTCAGCTGGACGAGCCCGGCGGGCAGGTAGTTGTGCATCAGGGCCATGGGCTCTCCGTCGGCCAGCCGAATCCGTTCCAGCGACATCACCAGGGCCCGCTCGGGAAGCTGCAGCGCGTCGGCGACCTGGTCGCTGGCGTGGCTGACCTCGGCCTTGAGCACCCGGGTGGACGGGTTACGGCCGCTGGCCGCCAGGTCGTCGTAGAGGCTGGTCAGCTCGAGGGCGCGGTCGATCCGTTCGTTGGCCACCAAGGTGCCCGCGCCGCGCTTGCGGACGACGAGCCCCTTGTTGGCCAGGTAGAGCAGAGCCGCCCGCACCGTGGGCCGGGACAGGCCGAGCATCTCCGCCAGCTGCACCTCGTTCTCCAGCCGGGCGCCGACCTTGAGCGCACCGGACCTGATGGCCGACTCGAAGTGCTGGGCCAGCTGGAAGTACAGCGGTATCGGGCTGGTCCTGTCGATGGTTATCGGGCCGCCCGTGCCGGCCTCGCGTTCTGGGATCATCGTCATCCGGCGGGAAACTAGGCTTGTTTGTCTGGACATTCTAACTACCGCTGAGTTGATAGCGGCCCGCGGCTCGCCCGTCGCGGTCAGCGAGGTGACCGCGAGCGCGGCGGCATGACCGGGCCACTAGCCGGAGGTGTGGCGTCATGAACTGGTCGCTGGCGGAGCGGCTGCGCAGCGGCACCGTGCTCGGGGCCGAGGGTTACGTCTTCGAGCTGGAACGCCGCGGTTACATCAAGGCGGGGCCGTTCGTCCCCGAAGTCGTCCTGGATTATCCCGACGCGGTACGCGAGCTGCACCGGGAGTTCCTGCGCGCGGGAGCCGAGGTGATGGTCGCCCTCACCTACTACGCGCACCGGGAGAAGCTGCGCGACGTCGGCCGCGAGCACGACCTGGAGGCGATGAACCGGCAGGCCGTGCGGATCGCCCGCGAGGTCGCCGGCGAAGGCGGTGCCCTGGTGGCCGGGAACGTCTGCAACACCTGGGCCTACGACCCGGATGACCCGGCGACCCGGGAGACGGTCCGGGCCATGTACGCCGAGCAGCTGGGCTGGGCGGCGGAGGAAGGCATCGACTTCGTCATCTCAGAAACCAATGACTACCTCGGCGAGGCGATGATCGCCCTGGAGGTCATCCAGGCGCTCGGGCTGCTCGCGATGGTCACGCTGGCGCCGACGCAACCCGACCGCACGCGTGACGGTTACGAGTACGCGCAGGCGTGCCGGATCCTGGCCGCCGAGGGAGCCCAGGTCGTCGGCCTGAACTGCGACCGCGGACCGGCGACGATGGTGCCGCTGATCACGAGGATCCGGGAGACGGTCGAGTGCGCCGTGGCCATGCAGCCGGTGCCGTACCGGACGGACGCGGCCGCCCCCACGATGCAGGCCCTCCGCTCCCCCGGCGGCGAGCGGTCCTTCCCCATCGCGCTGGAGCCCTTCGCCTGCACCCGCTTCGAGATGGCGCAATTCGCGCAGCAGGCCCGCGACCTCGGCGTGGACTACGTGGGCATCTGCTGCGGCGCCGGCCCCCAGCACGTGCGGGCGATGGCCGAGGCACTGGGCCGCGAGGTCCCGGCCAGCAAGTACTCGCCGTCAATGGATCTGCACCCCTTGTTCCGGGCCGATCTTTCGGCGAGGGACGCGGCCTTCTTGCCCAGCTGGAACGCCTGACGGCACATCCTGGCCGTCCGCTCGGGCTGGGGATATTTCTCAGCCCGAACGGACAGTGGTGGCAGCGGCCAGTAACGCTGGTCAGGTCCAGAAGTCGATGCTCGCCTGCGGATCGGCTGTCGCGGTCCAGAACTCGGTAACCTGGCCGTCGCGAATGTGGCTGACGTTCGCCACTGGCGTCTCGACCGACTTGGCCCCACGCGAGGCCGACAGTGTGCACAGCGCGACGGCGTGCTCGTCGTTGGCGAGCACATCATGCAGGTCCAGCCGGAACGTGCCGCCGGTCTCCTCGGCCAGCCTGCCGAAGAAGCCGAAGACCTGATCCCGGCCGTGGTAGTCGCCGTTGAGCGGCCCGGCACCGCGCACATGCCAGATAGCGTCGTCGGCGATCAGGCCGGTGAGCGCCGCCAGGTCTGCCCTGGCGAACGCCTCGTAGCCTCGGCGTGTCAGCTCGACATTAGGATGCTCGGTCACGGTGCCTCCCCTGTTCGTCTTCGTTGACCACGCGGACGATGCCCGCAGCCGCACGATAACACCTGCGACCCGGGCCGACATCACCCGCAGCTCAGGTAACGCGAGCGCCGCACCCGCGCGGAGTGAGGGAAGCTGGCCAGCCACACCGCGGGAGGCGGCAGGCCGGCGGCGGAGATAATGGGATGGTGGAGGGCCAGGGTGCTGCCGACCGGATGCGCGCGCGGATCGGCGCGGCGATCTTCGATCGGGTGGCCGGACCGCAGGGTCCGTCGCGCGCGCGGCTGATCCACCAGGCTCCAGGCGAGCGCTGGTTCGCCGAGGACCGGCCGGTCCGCCGGGTGCACGGGGACTCGTCGATGTTCATCGGCGGGATCAGGGCCCTGCTCCTGCAGTCGCTGCACCCGCTGGCCATGGCCGCCGTGGCCGAGCACTCGGATTACCGCGGCGACCCGTGGGGGCGGCTGCAACGGACCAGCTACTTCCTGGCCGTTACCACCTACGGCCGGGCCAGCGACGCGCAGCAGGCGATCGCGCGGGTCCGGGCGGTCCATCAGCGCGTCACCGGGACCGCTCCCGACGGGCGGCCGTACACGGCCTCCGACCCGCACCTGCTGACCTGGGTGCACATCGCCGAGGCGGACAGCTTCCTGCGCGCCCACGCCCGCTTCGGTACCCACCCGCTGGATCAGGCCGGGCGTGACGGCTACGTCGCCGACATGGCCAGGATCGGCGCCGAGCTGGGCGTGCCCGACCCGCCGCGCACCGAGGCCGAACTCGCCGACCGGATCCGCGGCTACCGGGCCGAGCTGGCCGCCACCGCCCAGGCCCGCGAGGCCGCCGCCTTCCTGCTGCTGCGGCCGCCGCTCCCGGCGATCGCGCGGCCCGGATACGGGGTACTGGCCGCGGCGGCGGTCTCACTGCTGCCCGGATGGGCGCGTCGGCCGCTCCGCCTGCCCCGGCTCCCGGTGACCGAGACCGTGTTGGTCCGTCCGGCCGGCCACGCCATGGTTCACGCCATCCGCTGGGCCACCGCGGCCCCCCGCCCGGCCCAGGCGGCCTAGGCACCGCAGTGAGGCAGATAAGTTGAGACCCATCAGTATTTCTACTCAGGTCCTCCGATACGGGGACCTTCGGCTCTGGCCCGACCGCACTGAATCCGGGCCACAGTGGACTGAACGGGCCTTTAGCCGTAACCGTCGGCCGGGACTTCGGGTCTACGCCGCGTCCTTAAGTCCCAATGCAGGAGAGATCGCCATGTTCAGCGCAGACGTTATCGATGATCAGACCAGCCTTCCGGAACTGGCCAAATGGGTCCGCGAGATCGCGGAACTGACGGAGCCCGACGACATCGTCTGGTGTGACGGCTCGGAGGGCGAGTGGGAGCGGCTGACCGGCCTGCTCGTCGAGAGTGGAACCTTCATCCGGCTCAACCCCGAGCTGCGCCCGAACAGCTTCTGCTGCAGATCCGACCCCAGTGATGTGGCACGCGTCGAGGACCGCACGTTCATCTGCTCAGAACGGGAAGAAGACGCGGGCCCGACCAACAACTGGATCGCGCCGGAAGAGATGCGCGCGACGTTCGCGGAGATCTTCGACGGCTGCATGCACGGCCGCACCATGTACGTGATCCCGTTCTGCATGGGCCCACTCGGCAGCAGCATCTCCCAGCTCGGAGTGGAGATCACCGACTCGCCCTACGTGGCCGCCTCGATGCGGATCATGACCAGGATGGGAACGCCGGCGCTGCGCTCGATCGAGGAGACCGGGTCGTTCGTCCGGGCGGTGCACTCGATCGGCGCCCCGCTGGAGCCCGGCCAGGCGGATGTGCCGTGGCCCTGCAACCCGGTCAAGTACATCTCGCACTTCCCCGAGACCAGGGAGATCTGGTCCTACGGCTCCGGCTACGGCGGGAACGCGCTGCTGGGCAAGAAATGCTACGCGCTGCGGATCGCCTCGGTGATGGCGCGGGACGAGGGGTGGCTGGCCGAGCACATGCTCATCCTCAAGATCACCCCGCCGGACGGCGGGCCAAGGTACATCGCGGCGGCCTTCCCGTCCGCATGCGGCAAGACCAACCTGGCCATGCTCCAGCCGACCATTCCCGGGTGGACGGTCGAGACCATCGGCGACGACATCGCCTGGATGCGGTTCGGCGCGGACGGCAGGCTGTACGCGATCAACCCAGAGGCCGGCTTCTTCGGCGTGGCCCCCGGCACGGGCCTGAAGACCAACGCCAACGCGGTCGCGACCATGTGGGGCAACAGCATCTTCACCAACGTCGCGCTGACCGACGAGGGCGACGTGTGGTGGGAAGGCCTGACCGACGAGCCGCCCGCGCACCTGATCGACTGGAAAGGCCGGGACTGGACCCCGGATTCCCCCGAGCCCGCGGCTCACCCCAACTCCCGGTTCACCACTCCCGCCGACCAGTGCCCGATCATCGCGCCCGAGTGGGACGACCCCGTCGGCGTGCCGATCTCGGCGATCTTGTTCGGCGGCAGGCGCGCCAGCACCGTGCCGCTGGTAATCGAGTCCTTCGACTGGGATCACGGCGTGTTCCTCGGGGCCAACGTGGCGTCGGAGAAGACCGCCGCGGCCGAGGGCAAGGTCGGCGAACTGCGACACGACCCGTTCGCCATGCTGCCGTTCTGCGGTTACAACATGGGCGACTACTTCGGGTACTGGCTGAAGATCGGCCAGACGGCCGACCCGGCCAAGCTGCCGCGGCTGTTCTACGTCAACTGGTTCCGCAAGGACGC
>Ga0187780_10001488_pt1 | contig 17659 bp, 11 predicted proteins | sample 1015_Q2_SP10_20__FD_132429 | JGI IMG/M metagenome (GOLD analysis project Ga0187780, IMG submission 132429) | Tropical peat soil microbial communities from peatlands in Department of Meta, Colombia - 1015_Q2_SP10_20_MG | ecosystem: Environmental > Terrestrial > Soil > Wetlands > Peat | place...
GTGATGAACAGGTAGGCGAGCCCCAGACGCTGCTGGAGCTCCCTGAGCAAGTTGAGGATCTGCGCCTGCACCGAGACGTCTAGCGCGCTAGTCGGCTCGTCGCAGATCAGCAGCTTCGGCTGCACGGCCAGAGCGCGCGCGATGGCGATGCGCTGACGCTGCCCACCGGAAAATTCGTGCGGATAGCGGTACTTCATGTCGGGCGAAAGGCCGACCTGCTGCAGCAGCTCGTCGACGCGCTCGTGGTTCGACCCGGTGCTCATGCCGAGCGACTGCATGCCCTCCTCCACGATCTCCACCACGCGCATGCGCGGGTCGAGCGAGCTGTAGGGATCCTGGAACACGATCTGGAAGTCCTTGCGCAGCGGCCGCAACGCACCGGGCGTCAGAGTGCCGAGATCGACGCCCTCGAAGCGCACGCTGCCGTCGGTCACCGGCACTAGCCGCAGGATGCCTTTTCCGACGGTCGTCTTGCCGCAACCGGACTCGCCCACCAGCGCGAGCGTGCGGCTCGAGGTGATCTCGAGCGACACGCCGTCCACCGCCTTCACCTGCGCGACGACGCGCCGGAAGATGCCCTTGCGGATCGGAAAGTAGACCTTCAGATCATCGACAGCGAGCAGCGGGGCAGGCACAGCCTCGGGTGCGCTTGCCACGGCGACGCGCTCGCGAACCATCGCCGAGCGACCCGCTGCCGTTTTGTCACGCTCGTCGTACAGGTGACACCGAACGGTGTGGCCTGCGCCGATCTCCAGCGCCGCGGGCGCCTCGTTCCGGCAACGCTCCCAGGCGAAGTCGCAGCGGTCCGCGAAGCGGCATCCGACGAACTCCTGCGACAACGCCGGCACCGTCCCCGGGATCACGGCCAGTGCGCCGTGGCGGTGAGCCGCATCTGGCACCGACTCGAACAGCTTCTTGGAGTACGGATGTGCGGGCCGCGCGAAGAAGGTCGCCGCCGGCGCGAGCTCGACGATCTCTCCCGCATACATGACGGCGACGCGGTGCGCCATCTGCGCGACCACACCGAGGTCGTGCGTGATCAGTAGCACGGACATGCGGGCCTTGGCCTGCAGCTCGCGCAGCAGCTCGAGCACCTGCGCCTGAATCGTCACATCGAGCGCGGTGGTGGGCTCGTCCGCGATCAGCAAGGCCGGATTGCAGGCGAGCGCCATCGCGATCATGACGCGCTGCTTCATGCCGCCCGACATCTGAAACGGGTATTCGTCGATGCGCTGCTTCGAATCGGGAATGCGCACGGAGTCGAGCAGCTCGAGCGCGCGCCGCCGCGCGGCATCGTCTGGCAAACCCAAGTGCCGCTCGAGCACCTCGCCGATCTGATCGCCCACCGGCATCACAGGGTTCAAGCTGGTCGCGGGCTCCTGGAAGATCATGGCGATGCGCGCGCCGCGCACACTGCGCATGGCGGTCTCCGGGAGAGTCAGCACGTCCACGCCGTCCATCAGCACCTGCCCCGCGACGACGCGGCCCGCGTCCGGCAGCAGCCGCATGATCGACAGGGCGGTGATCGACTTGCCGCTGCCCGACTCTCCCAGCAGGGCGAAGGTTTCGCCGGCCTCGATGCTGAACGACAGGCCGTCGACCGCTCGCACCACCGTGTCGCCGCTCGCGAGCCAGGTGTGCAGGTGCTTGACTTCCAGCAGGGTGGGATTCGCGCTCATCGCGGCTCGCGCATCAAGTGGCTTGCGCCGGGCGTGTCAACAGCCGGCGCAACTGCGCGGCGGTGCCGGTGCGCACGCGCGGATCGAAAGCGTCGCGCACCGAGTCCGAGAACAGGTTGGCCGACAGCACCAGCAGGAACATGAATACGAACGCAGCGGCGAGCGACCACCACACCATGGGATCTCGCGCCAGCTCCAGGCGCGCGCTGTTGATCATGGTGCCGAAGCTGATCATCGACGGGTCGACGCCCACCCCAACATAGGAGAGCACAGCTTCGGCCAGCACCAGTCCGCTGAACTCCATCACGATCGTGATCAGCACAATGTGCATGACGTTCGGCACCAGATGGCGGGTGATGACCCGCCAGGGAGGGACGCCGAACGCGTGCGCGGCCTCCACGTAGTCCAGCTCCCGCAGCTTGAGGACTTCGCCGCGCAACAGCCGGCACAGACCGGTCCAGCTGGTGATCCCCAGGATGATGCAGAGGAAAAGTAGCCTCACGTCGGCACGCTGGCTGACGGTTTCGAACATCTCCGGATGAAGGTCCATCCAGGCCTGCGTGATTAGCACCGCGGCGGCGATCAGCAGCACGCCTGGGATGGCGTTCAGCGTGGTGTAGACGTACTGAATGGCATCGTCGATCCACCCGCCGAAGTAGCCCGCCATCACTCCCAGCAGGAGCGCGAACGGCAGCATGACCAACGTCGTGAGCGTACCGATGACCAGCCCCGTGCGAATGCTTTTGAGCGCCTCATAGAACACGTCCTGGCCGACTTTGTCCGTGCCGAGCACGTGGTAGCGCGAGCTCAGGAGCGCGAGTGGGACGGCAACGGCCAGAACGAAGCCCGCCGTCACGAGCATCGCGCGCCACGGCACTTCGGTCGTCCCGTGGATGATGGCGGACAACATCGGCCCGAAGTCCGATTTGTGCGCGCCGGCCAGCCAGGCCGCGATCACCATGGTGAGCACGATCCACAGCACGGCCGCGACGCCGATCCCGCCGATCATGCCGCGCAGCACGTCGGGCACCAACTCCTGCGCGGGATCCTTCAGGTGCGCGCCGCCGAACTTGAGCCGCGGAAACTCGCGCGCCTGCGTTCCGTCGGGCCGCTGGATGGTTTCCTTGGAAAAGGAGTAGGCGGCAAACGGCGCCGAGTAGGTTTTCTCGAGGCGCCGCCCGAGCGGCGCGACCAGAGCGTCGAACACGCTGCGCACCTCTACGGCATAGTTGACCTTGCCCTCCGCCGTTTTCGCTTCCAGGCGCGGGCGATAGTGCATCGAATCGAGCAGGCCGATCACGACGAACACGCTCAACACGACCAGCGAGCACATGCCATAGCGGCTGCGCGCCACTTTCCCCCAGGGCGCACGCAGATGCTCGTGGCGACGGATGTACCAGGCGCTTACGATCATCACCGCGACCAGCAGGAAGACCAGCCGGTCAGTCCACAGGATCACGGGTATGAAAGGCATGGCAGCTTATTGGAACCGCACGCGCGGGTCCGCGAGCGTGTAGGAGATGTCGGTGAGGATCAGGCCGACGATGTAGAGCACAGCGCCGAGAAACACCATGGCGCGCACCACCAGAAAATCCTGAGAGCGGATCGCCTCGATCGTGTAGCTGCCGAGCCCTGGTATGCCGAAGAAGGACTCGAACACCAGGCTGCCGATGAACAGGGTCGGAATCCCGACCACGACACCGGTCAGCACGGGAATGAGTCCGTTGCGCAGGACGTGACGCGAGAGCACGCGTCCCTCGGGCAACCCCTTGGCGCGCGCCGTGCGCACATAGTCCTTGCCGATCTCCTCCAGGAAGATGGTGCGGTACAGACGCGTGCTCGCCCCGACACCTGCCAGCACTGCCAGCGCGACCGGCAGCACCACAAAACGCCAGGCGTCCAGCCCGTAGCCGAAGCCCGAGATCGGCACCAGGTGCCACAGCTTGCTGATCAGCCACTGCCCGCCGATGATGTAGAAGAAGACTGAAATTGACATCGCGGCGACGCACAGCACCACACCGATGAAATCCACGTAGGTGGCGCGGAAGAAGGCGAGGATCAGGGCAAAGGTCAGGAAGGCGGCGAGCCCGATGAGAAAGCTCGGGATCGTGACCGCGAGGCTCGGGCCCATGCGCAGCCTGATCTCGCGCCCGATGTCCCGCCCGTCGATCTCGGCGCGCCCGAAGTCGAACCAGAACATGCTGGCCGACTTGTCGAAGAAGATCGTGTCGGTCAGCTTCTCGTGGCAGAGCTTCGGCAATGCGCTCCAGCCGAACAGCGGCTGCTCGCACTTGGCGGCCGCGTTGAATAGCATCGGCCGGTTGTAGCCGCGCTCCTCCTTCCACTTCTGGATCGCCTCCGGCGTCACGCGCTTCTGTCCAAGCTGCATGCGCGCCATGTCGTCCGGCGAGTTGACATAGAAGAACAGCGCGAAGGTGATCAGATTCACCCCGATCAGGATCGGGATCGCATACAGCAGGCGCCGGACGAGGTATGCGAGCATGATCAGGCCGGTCGGCGGACGGGAGCGAGGGCGCCGGAGCGCTCCCGGCGCCGGTAGACGATCACGGCGGGTAGGAGCCCGAGGCCCAACACCAGGACCACGACTAGCAGCGGCCAGGCGATGGGCGCATTCCACTTCCGCTGCATGGTTTCACGCAGGTCGGGATCGACACGCTGGTACTTGAGCCCGGTGTGCGCCATCCTCGCCGGCTTGCGGTTGAACACCCACTGCTGCACCAGGCTGTAGTCCTTCGGGTAAAAGCCCCAGACCCACGGCGCATCGCGGCGCAGAACCTCCACGGCCTCGTCCACCAGCGCTTGGCGCTCCGGCCCGTTCTCCATTTCGCGTAGGCGCTCGAACAGCCGGTCGAAGTCAGGGTTAGCGTAGTTGGATGCGTTCTCGCCGCTCGACTTCACCTTGCTCTGCGGGCCGTGGAACAGAAACAGGAAATTCTCCGGATCCGGGTAATCGGCGTTCCAGCCCCACGAATACATCTGCTCGGTGCCTTTGCGCATCTTGTCCTGGAACCGGTTGTAGTCGGTGGGACGGATCACGAGCTGCAGGTTGATCTTCTGGAATTGCCGGACGAGCCAGTCCATCGAGGATTTCGCTTCGGGTCCCACCGCGGCGGTGTCGAAATAAATGATCAGCGGCGTGCCCGTCGCCGAGTCGATGCCGTCGGGATAACCCGCCTCCGCCAGCAGCTTCTTGGCGTAGTCGATAGACTTGCGCTGCGGGGCTCCGTTGACCCAGTCGTACATGTAGTGATTGATCCCAGCCTCGCCTTCCTTGTAGCCGAAGATCCCCGGCGGAATCGGCCCCTGTGCGGGAATGCCGCGCCCGTTGAGGAAGATCGAGATCGACTCCTCCTCGTCGATCGCGATCGAGATCGCCTGGCGCAGCTTGCGCGCACGCTCGGAATCACCTCCGACCACCGGATCGAGCATATTGAATCCAGTGTAGGCGACGGTCGGCGCAACCGTCGTCTGCAGGCGAATGCCCTGCCGCTCCATCGCCGGCGTGAGCTGCGGCTCGCCGGTTCCCGACATCTGGATGACCTGGTCGAAGTTGTCGGAGCTGATGCTCGACACGTCGTAGTAGCCCTGCAGAAACTTGTTCCAGTTCGGGATCGCTTCCTTCTCGAGGCTTAGCTGCCACTGGTCGATGAACGGCATGGTCTTGCCGGCATCCTTCAGCAAACCCGCAGCTTCGTCGTCCGGCTCGCCTTCGCTCGGATACGGCTCACCGGGGAAGTTGGGATTGCGCTCCAGAACGATCTGCCGGTTCGGGTTGTTCACAGTAAGCATGTAGGGGCCAGCACCCACCGGGTACCAGTCCAGCGAGATGTTCTTCTCCGCCATGCCGGGCTGCGAGTAAAACCGGTCCACCTCCGCCGGAATCGGAGCGAAGAAGGGCATGGCCAGCCAGTACTGGAACTGCGGATACTTGCCCTTCACCTTGATGCGATAAGTGTAGCGGTCGACCACGGTGGCGCCGGGCAGCTCGTATTTGTCGAGATCGAGGTAGCCTCCGGGCGGCAGCTCTTTTGCCGCGACCTTCAGCTTCTCCGCGTACTCGCCGAGGCCGATGATGTACTCGCTCATGAGCCCGAAGATGGGCGAGTGCAGACGCGGGTGCGCCAGCCGCTTTATCTGATAGACGTAATCGTCGGCGATCAGCTCGCGCGTGCCAGTCTGCTTGAAATCGCTCAGCTCGAACACATTGCGCAGGTCGGCAGGCCCAATGTTGAAGTAGGTCGGGCGGCCGTCCGGGTTGGTCGCGAAAGCAGGATGCGGCTGATATTTGAACCCCGGCTTGATGCGTATCTCGTACACGCTGTACGCGATGCTCTTGGAATCCGCCTTGTCCGGGAGCGGCCGGTCGTTCTTGTCGTAATACGTGAGGAGCGGCATGTGCTCCGTGGTGAATGGGATCAGCTGATACGGACGCTTGAGATAGTGATACTGGAGCGGCGGCGTGTAGATGTTGCCGATCAGCTGATACTCGTTGTCCGAGTACGCCTGCACCGGATCGAGGTGCTTGGGGCGTTCACGGAACGAGGAGAAGAGGATGTTGGCCTGCTGCTGCGACGCCGGATACGGGTTGTTCCAGGGATAGCTGCAAGCCGCGAGCAGCGCGGGCGTCAGCAACGAGCAGGCGCGGATCAGGCCCTTCATGGCCGCGCAGTGTACCCGAAACGCGGCCGAGCTTTAATGCGCCGTCCGACACGATAGCCCACTCTCCGGCCTCGACTATAATCACCGCTTCGTCGTGGGGAGGCAGCATGGGGTTCTTGAGCGACAAGAAAATACTGATCACCGGCCTGCTCAGCAACCGGTCTATTGCCTACGGCATCGCCCGGGCCATGCATCGGGAAGGGGCCGTGCTCGCCTTTACCTTTCAAGGCGAGGCGGTCAAGGACCGTGTCATGGGGCTGGCTCGTGAGTTCGGCAGCGACGTGATTCTTCCCTGCGACGTCGCGAGCGACGAGCAGATCGACACTCTGTTCGGCGCGCTCGCGGGGCGCTGGGACGCGCTCGACGGGATCGTCCATTCGATCGCCTTCGCGCCGCGCGAGGCCTTGGCGGGAGACTACCTCGACAGCGTGACGCGCGAGGCGTTCCGCATCGCCCATGATATCAGCAGCTACAGCTTTGCCGCACTCGCCAAGGGCGCTCAGCCGTTGATGCAGAACCGCAATGCGGCGCTGCTCACGCTAACGTATCTCGGCGCCGAGCGCTCGATGCCGAGCTACAACGTGATGGGGCTCGCGAAGGCGAGCCTGGAGGCAAACACGCGGTACATGGCGCTCAGCCTGGGACCCAAAGGCATCCGGGTCAACGCCATCTCGGCGGGGCCGATCAAGACGCTCGCCGCCTCCGGAATCGGCAGCTTCGGCCGCATCCTGGCGTACAACGAACGCACCGCGCCGCTCAGGCGCAACGTGACTACCGAGGAAGTCGGGAACGTGGCGGCGTTCCTGTGCAGCGATCTCGCGAGCGGCGTGACGGGTGAAGTGGTGCACGTCGACTGCGGCTTCAGCAGCACGGCGTTCCCTGCGCCGGAGTAATGATTGAACCGCAAAGGCGCCGTTCTTGATTGAGCGTCAGCTCGGTTTTTCGAGCTTCTTCTCGTCGACCTTGATGTCCGCTTTCTGTCTGAGCTCCGTGACCTGCGCAGCCAGCGCCTCCTGGCCGGCGACCGGATCGAGCTGCCGGGCGAGCGCCTTGCGCTGCTCGGGATCGATGGCCTCAACGTCGATCACCTTGCCGATGCGATAGAGCGCGAAGCGCCCTCCCGGGAGCTGCACGCCGGCAAACGCCGGCAGCTTGGCGGCGTCGGCGCGAAACACGGCCTGCGCGGCCTCCGGCTGCAGCCCTTCGGGCCGCTCGCGCGACACGGTCTGCGCTGCAGACCAGCGCACGCCCGCATCTTCGCCCTTCCGCAGACGGGCGAGCAGCGCTTCCCCTTCGGTACGCGCGAGTTCGCCCGCCTTCTGCATAGTCAAGCCCTCGACGATCTGTTTCTGCACTTCATCGAACGCCCGCATCTTCGCGGGCTCGTGCGCGACGACGCGCGCCGAGATGAGCATGTTGGGGGCGATCTCGAGCGCTTCGCTGTTCTGCTTCTTGTTGAGCACGTTGTCGGAGAAGACCGCGCGCAGGAACTTCTCGTTTTCCAGCAGAGGCGGCTCCGCGCCGCGGCGCGTGACCCAGCCGCTCGACTGCAGCGCGAGCTTGAACTTGTCCATCACCGGCTGCAGGCTGTCGGGCTGATCGTAGACCAGGTTGCTGAACTCGTCCGCCTCCTGCGCGAAGGCCCGCGCCGCGCGGCTCTTCTTGAGCTCTTCCTCGACGCTGGCCTTGACCGTTTCGAAATTCGGCGCTTCGGAGCGCTTGATGGCTTCGAGCTTGATGATGTGGAAGCCGAACGGGCTCTCGACCGGTCCGGTAATTTCGCCGACTTTCATGCCGAACACAGCATCGTCGAACGGCTTCACCATCTTGCCCTGCGAGAAAAAGCCGAGGTCGCCGCCCTCGGCCGCCGATCCCGGATCTTCCGAGTTCTTCTTGGCGAGCTCCGCGAAGCCCTTCGGGTTCTTCTTCGCTTCCGCCAGCAGCGCCTCGGCCTTCGCTTTCGCTTTTGCCTTCTGCTCCGGCGTCGCGCTCGCACCGGCCGCAATCAAGATGTGACTGGCGCGCCGCTCTTCGGGCCGGGTAAGCTGTCCGATACGCGATTCGTAGGCCTCCTGCACCTCCTTGGGCGTCACGCTGATGCGCTTTTCCACCCCCGCGAGCGACAGGATGACGTAGTCGAGCTTCACTTTCTCGGGCAACTCGAACTGCTCCTTGTGGGCCTCGTAGTAGGCCTTCGCCTCTTCCGGGGTGACCTTCGCCTTGGCGGCGAACTGAGCCGGTTCCAACACGTACTGGCTCACCTCCCGCTTTTCCCGCGCGAGACGGTACAGGCGATCGACCACCGCTTGCGGCACGAACGCCGTGGCGCCAATCGCGCTGCGGCTGCGGGTGATGATCCGATCCTTACGCAGTTCTGCTTCGAACATCCCTTCGCTCATGCCCTGCGCCTTCAGCAGCGTGCGATAACGCTGGGCGGAAAATTTGCCGCTATCGTCCTTGAATGCGGGCTCGTTGCCGATCAACGCCTGCAGCTCCGCGTTGGGCACCGTCATCCCCGAAGCGATCGCGGAGCGGTACAGAACGCGCTCGTCGATCAGCTGATTCAGCACGGCGCGGCGCATCTCCGGGCTGTCGAGCATGGCGGGATCCACCTTGCCCCCGAGCATCTGCCGCATCTGGTTCTGCCGCCGTTGCAGCGCCTGTCCGTACTCCTGCTGGCTGATGCGGGTGCCCGCAACGCGCGCCACCTGATCGGCTGAATCGCCGCCGCGGAAGTACCAGTCCACGCCGAACAGCGCGAACGGCGGCACGATCAGCACCGCCAGGATGATCTGAAGAAGGCGCTTGTGTCTGTGTATGAAGTCGAACATGGCTGATCAGCGCTTCGGCTTAAGAAAAAGGGCGAACCGCGGTTCGCCCCTGCAAGAAATCTGGCGGAGTGGACGGGACTCGAACCCGCGACCCCCGGCGTGACAGGCCGGTATTCTAACCAACTGAACTACCACTCCTCGCAACTGCAGCGTTCCCGGATCCGAAGGCCGCGGAAGCGCGAGGCGGCCGCGTTCCGCCGCGATCCTCTTGTCTGCAGTCCGGTTGGTGGGTGCTGAGAGGCTCGAACTCCCGACATTCGCCTTGTAAGGGCGACGCTCTACCAACTGAGCTAAGCACCCTCGAACGCCCCGGCACCCGCGCACTCAGGGTTCGCACCTGGCATACGCCCCCGCGCCCGCTACCTTCTCACCGAGCGCGGCACTCATACCCGCCGCCGGACTGTCCGGAAAGCCGGCTAGTTTACCGAATCCTTGAGGGCTTTTCCAGGACGGAACTTAGGCACTTTGGCCGCCTTGATCTTGATGGCCGCACCGGTACGGGGATTGCGTCCGCTGCGCGCTGCGCGCTTGCCGACATAGAAGGTCCCGAACCCGACCAGCGTAACGAGCTGCCCTTTCTTGAGCGATGCCTTGATCGCCGTCACGCAGCCGTCCAGCGCGCGACCCGCAGCGGCCTTGGAGATGTCGGCCGACTTGGCGATCGTATCGATGAGTTCCTGCTTGTTCACGTCCATCCCCTTTCGTCGTTGTTGGCTGAGTTGCTCGCTGACAGAACGCTGCTGTCGCTTGAATCACGGGCCAGGCGGGCTCGCACCTCTTGTGAAACGCGCGAGATCAGGGCTTGGACCAATCGAGGAGTCGATCGCGGGCCCGGTGACGAAACGCGAAACTGCGCAGGTTTTATAACAAGTGCAAAAAGCCCGTGTCAAGCGCTATCGCAGCACGTCGAGGGCCGCACCGACCGCCGCGGCCCTCTTGTCGCCGCCCGCGCGGGGCAGGACGCTCAGTGCTTGACAGCGATCGCTGCTTCTTGGCTTTCAACGGCCGGCAGCGGGACGGCCTCGGGCTTAACCGGCAACGGGTCAGGCAGCCGCTCGAGCGCCATCTCGAGCACCTGGTCGATCCACTTGACGGGATGGATGTCGAGACGGTTCTTGATATTGTCCGGAATTTCGGCCAGATCCTTCACGTTCTCCTCCGGGATCAGGACGGTCTTGATTCCGCCGCGATGCGCCGCCAGCAGCTTTTCTTTCAGGCCGCCGATGGGCAGGACTTCACCGCGCAGCGTGATCTCGCCGGTCATCGCCACGTCCGCACGCACCGGGATGGCGGTCAGCACTGAGACCATCGCCGTGCAGATCCCGATGCCCGCGCTCGGGCCGTCCTTGGGCGTGGCGCCCTCGGGCAGGTGGATGTGGATGTCGTTCTTCTGGTAGAACTCCTCCGCGATACCGAGTTTCTGCGAGCGGCTGCGTACAACGGTCAACGCGGCCTGGATCGACTCCTGCATCACCTCGCCCAGCTTGCCGGTTGTCACCATCTTGCCCTTGCCGGGCATGACGGCGCTCTCGATCGTGAGCAGCTCACCGCCCACCTCGGTCCACGCGAGCCCGGTGACCTGGCCGATCTGATTGTTCTTCTCCGCGATCCCGAAACTGTAGCGGCGCACGCCGAGATAATTGGACAGATTCTTCGCCGTTACGGAAGTCTTCGCGTCGCGCTTCTTCAGCACCAGCGACTTGACCACCTTGCGGCAGATCTTGGAGATCTCGCGCTCGAGCGCGCGCACGCCCGCCTCCCGCGTGTAGTAGCGGACGATGTCGCGGATCGCGCTCTCCGAGACGCTGATCTCGGTCGCCTTGAGGCCATGGTTCTTGAGCTGCTTGGGCATCAGGTAACGCATGGCGATGTTGAGCTTCTCGTCCTCGGTATAGCCGGCCAGCCGGATCACCTCCATGCGGTCGAGGAGCGGCGCCGGGATGTTCATGGTGTTGGCGGTCGCCACGAACATCACGTCCGACAGGTCGTATTCGACTTCCACGTAGTGGTCGGTGAAGGAGTGGTTTTGCTCGGGGTCGAGCACTTCCAGCAGCGCGGACGACGGGTCGCCGCGGAAATCCATTCCCATTTTGTCCACTTCGTCGAGCAGGAACAGCGGATTGCGCACGCCGACCTTGGTCATGTTCTGCAGGATCTTGCCCGGCATGGAACCGATGTAGGTACGGCGGTGACCGCGGATCTCGGCTTCGTCGCGCACGCCGCCCAGCGACATGCGAACGAACTTGCGGTTGGTGGCGCGCGCCACCGACTGGCCGAGCGAGGTCTTGCCCACGCCGGGCGGCCCGACGAGACACAGAATCGGCGCTTTCACCTTGTCCACGCGCTGCTGCACCGCCAGGTACTCGACGATGCGCTCTTTCACCTTCTCGAGGCCGTAGTGATCTTCCTCGAGAATGGTCTCGGCGCGCGCCAGGTCGGAGCTGATCTTGCTCTTCTTTTTCCACGGCAGGCCGACCAGCGTCTCGATGTAGTTGCGCACCACGGTGGCTTCTGCTGACATGGGCGACATCAGGCGCAGCTTCTTCAGCTCGGCTTCGGCTTTCTGCCGCGCTTCCTTCGGCATGTGCGCGGACTTGATGCGCTTCTCCATCTCGTCTAGGTCGGCGCCTTCCTCCATGTCGCCGAGCTCCTTCTGGATCGCCTTGACCTGCTCGTTCAGGTAGTACTCGCGCTGACTCTTCTCCATCTGCTTCTTGACGCGGCCGCGGATGCGCTTCTCGACCTGCAGGATGTCGAGCTCGGTCTCCATCAGCGCGAGCAGATGCTCGAGACGCTTGCGCACGTCGAACATCTCCAGCACTTCCTGCTTCTGCTCGAGCTTGAGCGGCAGGTGCGCAGCGATGGTGTCGGCAAGCCGGCCCGGCTCGTCGATGCCAGCCAGCGAGGTTAGGATCTCCGGCGGAATCTTCTTGTTCAGCTTCACGTACTGGTCGAACTGGGAAATCATGGCGCGGCGCATGGCTTCCAGTTCGGTGCTTTCTTCCGCTTCGGGCGGCACAGGACGCGCTTCCGCGGCGTAGTGAGTCTTGAGGTCCTGGATAGTGTCGATGCGAGCGCGCTGCACGCCTTCCACCAGCACCTTTACGGTACCGTCGGGAAGCTTGAGCATCTGCAGAATGTTGGCCACCGTGCCGGTCGCGTACAGGTCGTCGGCGGAAGGCTCGTCCTTGGCAGCCGATTTCTGAGCCACAAGCAGGATGCTCTTCCCCGCCTCCATCGCCGTCTCCAGCGCCTTGATGGATTTCGGGCGGCCCACGAACAGCGGGATCACCATGTGGGGAAACACCACCACGTCCCGCAACGGCAGAAGAGGCAGGGTGAGGATATCGACCCCGGACTCGAAGTCAGTCATGTCTGGTCACCTGAGTGTAAGCGCGCACGATATAGGTGGGGCGGCCCCACACATATTGCAAGTTCGTGACGCAAGTGCATGATACACCACGCATTCCCTGCCCGCCGCGCCCCGGCGGCGGGCTCCTGGCCGCGCGGAGCTACTGGGCCGAACCAGCTACCTTGGGCTGGTCCGAATAGATCAGCAGAGGCTTGATATCCCCGGTGATCGTGCCTTCGTCGATCACCGCCTTCCGCACATTGCTGAGCGATGGAAGGTCGAACATGGTATCGAGCAGCGCCTGTTCCAGGATCGAGCGCAGGCCGCGCGCTCCCGTGCGCCGCGCCAGCGCCTTGGTGGCGACGGCCTTCAGCGCATCGGGGCGCACCTCCAACTCCACGCCCTCCATGGAAAACATCTTCTGGTACTGCTTGAGCAGCGCGTTCTTGGGTTCGGTCAAGATTTGGATCAGCGCGGTCTCGTCGAGTTCGTCGAGCGTTGCCACCACCGGCAGCCGCCCGACAAATTCCGGGATGAGGCCGTATTTGATCAGATCTTCGGGCTCGACACCCTTCAGCACGACCCCGATGTCCTTCCGGTTGTCCTTGCTGCGTACCTCTGCGCCAAAGCCGATGCCGCCCTTCTCCGAGCGAGCACGGATGATGCGGTCGAGACCGTCGAAAGCACCGCCGCACACGAACAGGATGTTGGTCGTGTCGACCTGCACAAACTCCTGGTTCGGATGCTTGCGCCCACCCTGCGGCGGCACCGACGCCACCGTCCCCTCGATGAGCTTGAGCAGAGCCTGCTGCACGCCCTCGCCGGACACGTCGCGCGTGATGGATGGGTTGTCGGACTTGCGCGAGATCTTGTCGATCTCGTCGATGTAGACGATCCCGCGTTGTGCTTTCTCGACGTCGTAGTCGCATTTCTGCAACAGCTTCTGGATGATGTTTTCGACGTCCTCGCCCACGTAGCCCGCTTCCGTGAGGGTCGTTGCGTCCGCCATCACGAACGGCACATTGAGCAGCCGTGCCAGCGTCTGCGCGAGCAGGGTCTTGCCCGAGCCGGTGGGCCCGATCAGCAGGATGTTGCTCTTGGCGAGTTCGATATCGTCCTTCTTGCCGAGGTTCTTGAGCCGCTTGTAGTGGTTGTAAACCGCGACGGACAGAATCTTCTTCGCCTGCTCCTGGCCGATCACGTACTGGTCGAGGATCTGGCGGATCTCGCGCGGCACCGGCAGATCGGACTTAGCGCCCCGGTTGCCCTGCTCGCCCTGGCCCTCTTCGCGGATGATGTCGTTGCACAGCTCGATGCACTCGTCGCAGATGAACACTGACGGGCCAGCGATGAGCTTGCGCACCTCGTGCTGACTCTTGCCGCAGAAGGAACAGTAGAGCAGTTTCTCTGGACCGGGTTTGTCTGACATAGATGAGAGAGTCGTCGATCGAGCCTACGCCGTGTGGGAATAGTATGGGAGTCGAGCGCTCACGCCGGGACTTCCGAGCGGCTCACGAGCACTTTGTCCACCAGCCCGTACTTCGTCGCCTCCTCGGCGCCGAAGAAATTGTCACGCTCCGTATCGCGCTCGATGGTCTTGATGTCCTGACCCGTGTGCCGCGCCAGGATCTCGTTGAGCCGCTGGCGCAAGTACAGGATCTCCTTGGCGTGGATCTCGATGTCGGTGGCCTGGCCCTGGAATCCGCCCATGGGCTGATGAATCATGACGCGCGAGTTGGGGAGAGCATAGCGCTTGCCCTTGCTGCCCGCAGCGAGCAGCAGCGCACCCATGCTGGCCGCCTGCCCCACGCACAGTGTGCTCACGTCGGGCTTGATGAACTGCATGGTGTCGTAGATAGCGAGCCCGGCCGACACCGAGCCGCCCGGTGAATTGATGTAGAACGAGACGTCCTTTTCCGGATTCTCCGACTCGAGAAACAACAGCTGGGCGACGATCAGGTTGGCCGTCATCTCGTTGACGACGCCCACCAGGAACACCACGCGCTCCTTGAGCAGGCGCGAATAGATGTCGTAGGCGCGCTCACCCCGGCCGCTCTGCTCGATCACCATGGGGATCAACCCCAGGCCGCGGGGCTCCCAGTCTTGTGCTTCGCCTTGCCTGCGCTCCCACTTCATTTCGGGTTACCCATCAGTTCGTCGAAATCGGTCGCCTTCTCTTCCACCTTCGCCTGCGACAGCGCCCACTGCACGACGTTATCCTCCAGCACCAGGGATTCGGCTTCGCGCAGCCGCTCCGGGGACTGGTAGTACCAGCGCACTACCTCCTCCGGCTTCTCGTAGCTCTGGGCGTAATCCTGGATCACCGCCTTGACCTGATCCGGCTTGGCCTGCAGGCTGTTCTGCTTCACCACCTCGGCCACGATGAGGCCGAGGCTCACGCGCCGGCGCGCTTCTGGCTCGAACGCATCGCGCGGCATGGGGATCTCGTCGGGCTTCAGACCGCGGTCGGCCAGATCCTTGCGCATCCCCGCCTGCAGCCGCTCGATCTCGAGCTCCACCAGCGCCTTGGGCAGCTCGAGCGTCGCGCTGGACAGCAACACCTTCATCACCTGGTCCTTCAACCGGCCCTGCACGCGGCGACGCACTTCGCGCTCGAGGTTCGCCTTGATGTCTGCGCGCATCTTGGCGATGTCGCCATCGCTCACGCCCAGCTGTTTGGCGAAGTCCGCGTCGACTTCGGGCAGCACCGCCTCTTCGACACGTTTGACCGTTACCTCGAAGTGCGCGGTCTTGCCGGCCAATTCCTTGCCATGATAGTCCTCCGGGAAAGTCAGTTCAAATGCGCGGCTGTCGCCGGCTTTGAGCCCGAGCACCTGCTTCTCGAAGTCGGCCAGCAGCCGCCCTTCGCCCAGTATGGTCACGTGGTCGGTGCCAGAGCCCCCCTCGAACGCCTGTCCGTCCTGCGTGCCGCGATAATCGAGTGTGATGCGGTCCCCGGTCTGTGCGCCGCGCTCCACTGCCCGGTACGTAACCCGCTGCTTGCGCAGGACTTCGACGGTTTTGTCGACCGCCACCTCGTCGGCTGCGACATTGGGCCGCTCGATGACGGCGCTGTCGAGCGCCGTGAGCTGAATCTCGGGATAGACCTCGAAGGTCGCGCTAAACTCGAAATCGTCGCTTGAGTCAGTCTCAGTCGGCGCCGCTTCGAAGCGCGGATAGCCCGCGACGCGCAGGTTTTGCTGCTTGACCGCCTCGCCGAAGGTCTTTTGCAGCGCATCGCCGAGCACTTCCTGGCGCACCTGGCCGCCGTACTGTTTCTGCACCAGCCGAAACGGCACTTTGCCCGGGCGAAACCCGTGCATGCGCACATTGCGGGCGAGGCGCAGCTGGCGATTTTGCACTTCGCCATCGATTTCCTGTGCCGGCAGGGAAACTTTGAGGCGCCGCTCGAGCGCGCTGACTTTCTCTATCGTCGCTTGCATGGTCTCTTCGCGCCGCACTGGCCGCTTGTGGTGCGAAAGGAGAGACTCGAACTCTCACGCCTGTCGGCGCCAGAACCTAAATCTGGTGCGTCTACCAATTCCGCCACTTTCGCCTTCCGCTATGCATGCATTTTATAATAAGCGTGCTGTGCCGACACCGCCCTACGGTCCGCGCGGATGACCCCGGACGAATATTGTCAACAAAGGGTCGCAGCGCGCGGCTCGAGTCTTTACTACAGCGTCCTTTTTCTGCCTCCGGAGCAGCGGCGCGCCGTGATCGCCCTGCACGCGTTCAGCCGCGAGCTGCGCGACGCGGTGCACGAAGCGGCGGATCCGGGAGTCGCTCGAGCCAAGCTCGCCTACTGGCGAAGCGAGCTCCAGGCCGCCATGGCAGGCGGTCCGCAGCATCCGGTGGCCCGCGCGCTCGCCGCCGCCGGGCGTGCTGGTGCGATAAGCGAGGCGCAATTCGCACAGATGGTGGACGGAGCGCAGATGGACCTCGACCGCAACCGCTATCCCGACCTTGCCGCGCTGGAGGCGTATTGCCAGCACACCGCAGGGGCTGTGCAGCAGCTGTGCGCGAAGATTCTCGGCTACACGGAGGAGGTCACGCTGGAATTCGCGCGCACCTTGGGCGTGGCGCTGCGGCTGACCGAGATCATCCGTGATGTCGGCCGCGATGCGCAATCGAACCGCATCTATCTCCCGCTCGAAGCGCTCGAGCGCTTCGGCCTGACGGACAACGACATCCTCCAGCGGCGCGAAGACGAGCGCTTCGAGCAGGCCATGGCGTTCCACATCGCGCGTGCACGCCTGCACCATGAACGCGCGGCTGCGCTGTTGCCGCGTGCCGATCGCCGCGCGCAGCGGGCGGGCCTCGTGCTCGGGGCTACTTCGCGCGCGTTGCTGGAGGAGATCGCCGCGCTACGGGGCCACACGCTCACGCAGAGCGTGACGCTCACGCCGCTGCGCAAGCTTTGGATCGCCTGGAAGACCTGGGTGAAGGGATGAGCGCGACTCCGGGCCCGGCACCTGCACGCTCTCGAGCGGCGACGTGATTGATCCGCGACACTATCAAGCCGCGCCGGACCTGCTCGCGGGGCGCGCCGTCCTCATCACGGGTGCGGGACGCGGCATTGGCCGCGTCGCCGCGCTCACGCTGGCGGCGCACGGCGCAACGGTCATTCTGCACGGGCGAAACCTGGCTCAGCTCGAGTCGGCATACGATCAGATCGAGGCCGCCGGCGGTCCGCAGCCCACCATCCTGACGCTCGACCTCGCGACGGCGCGCGACCGCGACTTCGACACCATGGCGCTCGCGATCGAATCGCAGCTCGGCCGGCTCGACGGCATCGTTCACAACGCGTCGCAGCTGAGCGGTCCCGCGCCGCTCGACTTGCAGACGCTCGACGAATGGCTGGCTCTGCTGCGCGTGAACCTGGCCGCCCCGTTCGCCCTGACGCGCGCCTGCACCGCATTGCTGCGTGCCGCGCCGGACGCCTCGGTCGTCTTCACTTCGGAGACGCATGCGCTCGAGCCCGCCGCTTACTGGGGCGGCTTTGCCGTGGCCAAGAGCGGCCTCGCTGCGCTGGTCAAAATCCAGGCACAGGAGTGGGAGCAGCGTCCGAACCTGCGCGTGAACCTCCTGGTTCCGGGTCCGGTGGATTCGCCGCA